>Ga0302046_10002143_pt1 | contig 18495 bp, 15 predicted proteins | sample RVTome_11_FD_200261 | JGI IMG/M metagenome (GOLD analysis project Ga0302046, IMG submission 200261) | Soil microbial communities from uranium-contaminated site in the Upper Colorado River Basin, Wyoming, United States - RVT147D111 (version 2) ...
TGGACCGGCCTGGTGATAAAGTTTCATCCACTTAGCGCAGCACTATCTCGAGCCGGCCATCGTCCTGCACCACGACCAACTGCCCTGTCTGCAATTGGTCGAAATCAGCCTCGTTGAGCACGACCAGGGGAATCGGTTTGGCGTACATCTCGTCGGCCACGATGGAGGCCAGCGCAAAAAATGAGTCGGGGGCTGTAGTGATGATAGCCGCCGGCGCGGTGCCGGCTTTGACCGCTTCCAGTAAAACGGCGGTCGTGGTGCTGGAGCCACGGGTAAAGGGCACCGCCAGGACGCGGCCCGCGGCTTTCTCTCCGGCCAGGGGATGCCGCTGATCGATGATCTTTCCGGTGTGATAGTCGTATCCGCCCCAAAAACTGAGCGGTTCGCTCGAAACCAGGGCCTCGCCCCGGGCCCGGCCTGGAATGATGGGGCGGCCATGTAAAATAATGCTCATCTAGCCTCCCTCCCATAACGACTCGTCCCGCACCACCCGGCCTTCAATCGCCGATCGAACGCAGTCGGCCAGACTACCGAAGGTGATCTCGGTATTGAGCAGGCCGGGAGCATAGTAGGCGTACTTGGCCGAGTTGGTCATCAGGCGCTCGATCTCCGCTGGCAGCATGGGCGAGGCCAGGATGCAGGTGTCGACCGTCACCTGTCCCCCAAACGCCTTGAGCGGCTCCAAATAGCCCGCTCGATCGGCCAGCATGGCCATAGCCCGGCTGGATGTCACCAAAAATTTGACCTTGGGATGAACACGCTGTCCGGCTACCAGGGGGGTCAACTGTTTGAATTCGGCCAGGGAGAAGTGAGGGCTGCCGAGGACGACCATGTCGAGCGTTTGGCCGTTGGCCGTCGTCAACTCACGCCGGGCGGCGCGCAGGGTGTCCGGCGTGACCGGCGCCGTTTCATGAGGCGCCTTGCCTTGAAAAGCCGCTTCGAGCGTAGGGGCTTCCGGTGTAAACCCGACGACGTGAAACAGCGCGACGGCGCCTGACGAGGCGCTGGCGGCGCCCAGAGCCTTGAACTGGTCCTGGGTGGGTTCCAGGGCGAGACCATCGATCACCGGAATCCGGTCACGGGCGATTTTGCCCATCAAATGGCCGAGCACGGGGTAAAACGCATCGTCTCGTTGGAGTTCTAAGGGAATATCAACCAGCGGCAGCAACACCTGCCCGGCCCGGTTCTCGGTGAGGTGCAACCCCACGGCCGGCGCCCGGCCGGTGATGGCGGCGCAAATGTCGAGCAGGTCGGGATACCGTTCGGTGCGAGCGCCGATGACCGAGTTGGCAAACACAATCGCGTTTGATTCGCCCCAGGCGATTTGCTGGCCGAATTTGGGGATCAGATCGACCTGATACGGGGCGCAGGTCCAGGTGGGCCGGCAGCCCATCTTCTCATAGGCCACCATCTGGCGATATGCTTTCTCGGCCCAATCCGTCGGCACGGCCCACTCCTGCCAGTGATGCTCGTCGAGCCCGCTGACGTTCAGGGTCGCCGGCACCGCTACCTGCGCGCCCAAATCGGCCAGCCGCTCGGCGAATTCAAGGCCGGCCTCACCCATGTAAATCGAGCTGTCGATGTGGGCCTGGGTGATGTCGAGCAAGGACTCGGCCTGGTGAAACTCGGCCATGCGCAGGATGATGGACATGGCCATTTTGGGGACTGGGCCATGCCGGCCGGCGAGCATTTCACTGTCGCGAGGTGAGAGGTCGATGGTCATGTCAGAATGGTCCTTGGGGCCATAGCAAAGAATGGATCGACACGATTTACAGGATGAACAGGTATCTTCTGAGAAAGTAGGGGCTTTTGTAGGACAAACTTAAGTTTGTCCTACAAAAGCCCGAATTATTGCGGTGAAGCATTAATAGGATGTCGTATTTTCGGGTTCGACAGATTTATGAACGGCTGCTCAAGCCTGCGCTTCGCTCAGAGCCCGGTCAAACAGTTGGCGATAAAGATCCAGGCAGGCTGGGCCGGAGCAGGGAGCCGGTTCGACCCGTTTGGCGCAGTAGTTTCGTTTGGGATCGAGCTTGACCTTGGGCAGGGCATAGTAAGGGAGTTGCTCGCCCGAAGGGAGGACAAAGGTGGGGCTGCCCTCCACGTTGAGCTTATCCCAGCCGGCCTGGGCGTCTTGGAGCACTTGACGTTTGGTAACCCCACTGTCAAACGCTTCGGCAAAGCGGACCAGGTCGAGCCCAACAGCCTCGGCCAGTTCAACCAGCACATGCCGCATGGAGATGCAGCGGCTCTCAGCAAAAAAGGCTTTGCGAATCGCCCAGTCGAGTTCATCCGCCGCTTCAGGACCTTGCTGCTCGGCACACTTGACCGCCTCGAAAGCCGGCCACATGGTCACGGGCCACTCCGTCAGAGGCCCGTGCCAGGGGTGATACGGGATATCCAGCTCTTCCAGCATCAAAATGGGTGTTTCCGCCTCGATGATATTTTTCGGCGTGGAGCGACCGTTGACATACTCAAGGGCCAGGCTCCGATGAAGGATGGTGATCTTGCCCTTGTATTCATCCCGCAGTTTGCGCAGCCGAAAGGCCGTTAGATAGCCATAGGGACAATGTAAGTCTGAGTACAGCTCGATTTGAACCGGGGTCTTAGCCATTTGTGCTCGCTTTCCATTTGCAGGGGTATGACATCGCAATCATTTCAAACCCAAACTTTTCCAGAATAGGCCGGCTCATGGGACTGGCGTCAACCGTGAGATAGTTGACCTGGCGCTGTTTGGCTTCTTGCAAGCGCACAGCCAGCAGCGCCGTATACAGTCCACGCTGGCGGTACTCTTTCAGGGTTGAGCCCCCCCACAGGCTGGCAAACTGGCTGTGAGGCGGGAAATAGACCCAGGCGGTGCTCGCCGGCCGGTCGTCGGCATAAGCAACATAGATGCTCATATACTCCGGGTGCTCAGTCACAAACCGGGGTAAGTATGCCTCCAGATGGCTCTGATCTGATTGCCAGACCTGTTGTTCAACCAGGTAGACGTCTTCGAGTTGCTTGGGGTCGGTGACTTTTTTGATGGTGGGCCGGATAGGCTGCAACAAGAACTCCGGCGCAGCCGCCAGATCGAGTACCATAATCGCTTCGACTTCTTCGATCTCAAAGCCGAAGGCAGCCAGGCGATCTTTTAGATCAGGGGGGGTATCGTAATCGTACACCTTCCATTCGAATTCCTGACAATAATTTTCAAAAAAAGCGATTTGCTCTTGAATTGCATTGGCGACATTGGTTTCATCGAGCTGGCTGTAGAGGACAGTATTTGCGCCCGAACCCAAGATGTCAGTATGGCGCACGATGGTTGGGGTCACGTCTCGCCGCGAATCCAAATATTCTACGTCGATACGTTGATCCTGCGTATAGAGGGCAATGATTTCGGATTTATTCATTTTCGAGTCTCATCGATCTCTTCTCAATAATTCGGGACGATTTTGCCAAACCCTAAAGGTTTTCAAAACTTTTAGGGTTTCTTCTCCTAGATTATTGAGATGGTGCTCTCATCATTTGAAATATAGATGCTCATTTTAACACAGACTCCTGTTCCGTCATAAAACGCCCCAACCCAAAGACCGGCTCTAAGGCCGGTCTCAGTATTCTGATATTTGTTTTAAGTCGGGTAAAGGTGGGTCGATTACCCTGCGGTATCCAAGCGCATGCGGGGCGTCGTCGAGCCGTGACGAGACAGAAACCGAAAAACCCGGTAGATGTCATCCAGGGTAATCAGGCCGCGAAAGTGCAGCCCATCATAGACGGCTGCCACCCGGCTGGATGTTTCCACCAATTTATCCTGAACTTCATCCAGAGGCGTATTGAAGGAAACTTTCGGCACATTTGGCGCAAGCTGCATGATCTCGGTCACGCGGCGGTACCATTGACCGCGTTCGATGGCCCGTGTGATGTTATGGCCGGTGGCAACTCCCAACAACCGCCCGCTGCCAGGATCGAGGACGGCAAAATCGGGCCGTCGAACGCCTGACGGTATTGCCGCCGCCTGGCCCACCGTCGCTTCAGGGCTGAGTGAAATCGTATTTTGAGCCAGCGCCTGCCCGGCCAAAGCCCGTCGCAGCACGCTCCGCGCGGCGACCGCTTGAGCCTCTTGACCGCCGACGATGAAGATAAAGAAGGCGATCATGGCCACCCAGACCTGCCCATAATACAAGGCAAACAAGCCAAGCCCAATCGCCAGGATTCGGCCTACCGTGGCCGCGATTTGCGTGGCCCGGTGATAATCAGTAAAAAAGCCCAGGAACGCTCTAAATACACGGCCCCCGTCCAGTGGGAAAGCCGGAATCATGTTGAACAGTGCCAGCGACACATTGGCCATGAGCAAAAATCCCAGCCAGGACAACAAGCCCGGCTCCGTGGCCAGGCCAAGCGAGAAAAGATTAGCCCGACCACCATTCAGGACCATCACAATCGGCAGCAGGATCACGGCCAGAATAACGTTTACGGCCGGCCCGGCCAGCGCCACCACCAACTCATGGAGCGGCTTTTCAGGCATCCGTTCCAGACGAGCCACCCCGCCAATCGGCAGGAGTGTAATATCCCGGACCGGGATGCCATAGCCCAGGGCGGCCAGGCTGTGACCCAACTCGTGCAATAGAACCAGCGAGAATAGGCCCAGCGTTACAATCAAACCATATAACGGGCCGGCACTGCCACCGTAAGCAAAAGCACCCCAGCCCAGGATCAACAAAAACGTGAGATGCATTTTGATGTCGATGCCGAAAATCCGGCCCAATTTAATCGACCAATTCATTATTTCCTCCACAATGTTGGAGCGAGAGGCCCTTTTTGGGCTGTTCTCTTGTTTTTAAAAGTATAAGGCCCCTATATTAGAAATATCATAGAATTACATTAATGTTAGATGAATACACGTGCAGTTCGGAAGCTAACTTGTGTTGATCGATGACGTAGAGTAAAATTGATACTGTTCCAACCCCTTATTTAGGAAGCCAAAATGTTCAAACGTCGCCAAACTGTTTCCTCAATGATCGATGTTGGCTTGCTGCTAAACGGACGTTATCGGTTGGTTGAGGAAGTCGGAAAAGGTGGGGCCGGCGTTATCTACAAAGCCGAGGACGAACAGTTGAAGCGCGTGGTCGCCATCAAACTGCTAACCTCCGATGGCGATATGGCCGCCGATAAACTGGAGCGTTTTCGGAGTGAAGCGCGTTCGGTGGCCCGGCTCAATCATCCCAATATTATCACGTTGTTCGATTATGCCGAGACGGACAGCCATCCCTATCTGGTCATCGAATATGTTCCCGGCCAGGACCTGTGGGAACTCGACAACAGTTATAGCCCCGAACTGATGCCGTTTGAAACATCGCTCCCGATTATTGACGGCGTGCTGGCCGCGTTGGAGTATTCACACTCCCACCAGGTCATTCATCGCGACCTCAAACCCGAAAACATGATGATTACTCCGGCAGGCCAGGTCAAGGTCATGGATTTTGGGCTGGCCCGCATCGAGGGTCAATCGCGCCTGACCCAGGATGGCCTGGTCGCCGGTACGGCCTCTTATCTGGCCCCCGAATTGGCCCTGGGCGAGCCGGGCGACCATCGGGTCGATCTGTACGCCCAGGGCGTGATCATGTATGAACTGTTCACCGGTCGCCGTCCCTTCAGCGGCGATGATCCGCTGACGGTTATCTCGCAGCATATTCATGCGCCCGTCGTCCCGCCCCAGCATTATAATCCCAATATCCCGGACGATTTACAAGCCATTGTCCTCAAACTTATGGCCAAAGAACCGGAGGATCGATACGCCAGCGCCGCCGAGGTTCGTCAGGATTTGGCTCCTATTTTACTTCGATACCAGGCTGGGGTGGTCGATACGGCCATACCAGCCGCCAGGCGGGCGCTGGCCCTCGAGACAACGACGACCCAGGAGGCCCTGCTCGACCGGATCTCTCGAGGCAAGATGGTGGGGCGCGAAACTGAATTGGCCGAATTGAAGCGCCGTTGGGATATGGCCCGCTATGGCGAGCCCAATCTCGAACCCCTGATTCTTATTTCCGGCGAGGCCGGCATCGGCAAAACGCGCCTGCTGCGAGAGCTGCAAGTATACGCCGGGCTGCGGGACGGCTATGTGCTCCACGGTACGGCGCGCGAGCAGGAGGCCGGTACGCCTTATGCGATTCTGGCCAACGCCCTGCGTAATTACGTCCGGGAGCAGCCGGCTGAGATCTTGCACCGCCAAACGCCCGGATTCATCGCCGGCGAAGTGGTTAAGCTGGCCCCCCAACTTGCGGAAAAGATCGGTTATATTGCGCCGAACCCACCCCTCGAACCGGAGGCTGAACGGGCCCGGCTGTTGGAACAGCTCAGTAAGTTTCTGCTGAACATGGCGCACGAACAGTCGACCCTGCTGCTGCTCGATGACCTTCACTTCGCCGACCCCGGTAGCCTGGATGTGCTCGAAACCCTGATTCGTCAGGCTTCCGGCACCTCGCTGCTCATCGCCGGAGCCTATCGCGATGTGGCCTTAAGTTACTCTAGCTCGATCAATCACCTGATTTTTTCCATGGAGTCGGCCAGGCTGGCTTACCAGGTCCCGCTGCGCCGGCTGCCGCGGGCGATGGTCGAACAACAGTTGGAGATGCTGCTCGGTGATGCTATTAGCGAGGATTTTATCGATGGCGTCTACAACGCCACGGAAGGCAATCCTCTCTTTGTCGAAGAGGTTATCAAGGGGTTGGCCACCGATGGCCAGCTCATCCTCAAGGATGGCCGCTGGGCGCGCCGTGATTCGGACCGGCTGCACGTGCCCGGCAGTATTAAATCGGTGTTGGGGGCGCGCATCAAGCGGGTCGACAAACAGACCCTGGACCTGCTTCAGCTTGCGGCGGTCATCGGTCGCAACTTTGCGCTCGATCTGATTACAGCCGGCAGCGGGCTCGATGAAGGCGTTATCGGCCTGATCATCGAAGAGGCCCTGCGCCTCGAGTTGATTGCGGTCGACAAAATTATCGACCGCGTTGCCGTTTCGCCCGATAAGAGCCTCACGATTCATTACCAGTTCCAGCATGCCCTGATACGCGAGACCCTATACGAGGAACTGCGCCCTTTGCGTCGCCGCCGGCTGCATCGCAAGGTTGCAGATGCCATAAAGAAGTTGGTGGCCGACAAAATGATGGATCCGACTCCCTCCGTTTTGGCCCATCACCTGATCGAGGGGGCCCAGGAAGAGCAGGCGGTACCCTACCTGCGGCAAGCCGGCGAGGCCAGCTATCGAGTCTATGCCAACAAAGAAGCCATCGATCTGCTGGGGCAGGCCCGTGAGATTCTGGAAGATTTGGCCCATGATCTAACCAACGATAAATTGCGGGATAATCTCATCGAGCAGTTCGACTTGCTGTTTCGGGAGTGGGATCTGCACAATCTGATCGGCGACAGCGAACTCGAGTTGCAGGCGCTGGAATCGCTCCAGGTGGTGGCTGAGGCCATCGATGATCGCAAACGGTGGGTCGACGCCAAGTCCCGCCTGGCCAACTATTTCTGGCGAGTCGGCAAATTGACCCAGGCCGAGGAATTCGCCCGGCAGGCCCTGAAGGTAGCCCAACAACACAATGATCGAGATGGTGAGTTCTATTGCCTGGAGCAGATTGCCCGAGTCTTGTGGACCCGCCGCGATGTCGATAGCATGTCCTTTGCCGCCCAGGCTCTGCTGATTGCCCAGGATTTGGGCGACCGGCAGCGCGAGGGCCGGCTCACCGAATTGGTGGGTCATATCTATACTGATACGCTCCACGACCCGGAGCGAGCGGGGATCTATTTCAACCAGGCTTTGGCGATCTGTCGCGAAACCGAGAATCTCATTGAGGAAGCCTGGACCTTGTGGGGGATGGGGGGGTTGGCGCTCTTTGTCGATGACTATCCACGCGCGCTCCAACATTATGAGGCAGCCCGCAAAATTTCTGAGGATATCGGCGCCACCTTACAGGTGGGCTGGGATCTCTATCATATGGGCGATGCCTGGTATAATTTGGGTGATCTGGACCGGGCCAGAGATCATTATGATCAGGCCCAGGTTATTTTTAATGCGGCCCAGCACCGGCGGGGTAAGATCGATAGCCTGATTTCGCTGGGGCTTGTTTTGACGGCCAGTGGGCAGCGCGAGGAAGCAGGTACCTATCTGGAACAGGGTATGCGTCTGGCCGAAGAGCGCGAGGACTTGATTTTGATGTTTCGCAGCTACCAGGCCCTGGCAGCCTACCACGTCTGGTTAGGCAGCGACGAGAACCTGGCCTATGCTGTCCGGCTGAGCAACCGCATCATCAGGCTGGCCGGCGAGGGCGATCACTTCGAATCTGAGTTGCTCGGTTATCATCTGCGCGGCGCCAGCTTTTTCGCGCTCGATGAGCTGGATGAGGCGCTCAAGAGTTCCAAGATTGCGGTCGATCAACTCGAACAGTTGACCTATCTCCACTCGTCCCAAATCTCGGTCGCCGAAATCTACTATACCTACAGCCGTATCCTGGATGCGTTCGGCCACGCCGATTTGGCCCATACCTATTGGCAGAAAGCCCTCGACGAAACGATGCGCAAGGCTGATTTGATCGAAGCGCCTCAACTGCGCCGGGATTTCCTGGATAAGGTTCCGCTAAATCGCGAGATACTGGCCGCCGGTGGGCTGCGTTGAATGGCTGGCTAATCCATGTTAAACACGTCGGTGATCTGCTCCAACGCCCAGTCGATATCTGCTCGCTCGATGACCAGGGGTGGGGCAAATCGAACCACATGTTCATGGGTTTCTTTGCATAAAATACCTCGATCTTGCAGCGCTTCACAAAATCGTCTGGCTCCACCCGCCTCAGGTTTTAGCTCCACCCCGATCAAAAGCCCTTTGCCGCGAACCTCTTTGACATGCGGGCTGGGGACTTCGGCCAGTCGTTCCTGGAAATACTCACCCAGTTGAAGGGCATTGTCGATCATCCCATCCTCCCTCAAGACCTCGAGGGCGGCGGTGGCCACCGCCGCCCCAAGGGGATTGCCGCCAAAAGTGCTGCCATGATCGCCGGGTTGAAACAGCCCCAGAATCGCCTTCGAAGCCAGCACGGCCGAGACCGGATAAACCCCGCCCGATAGGGCCTTGCCAATAATCATCACATCGGGCCGAACCCCTTCATGGTCACAGGCGAACAGCTTGCCGGTGCGGCCCAGGCCGGTTTGAATTTCGTCGGCCATAAACAGCACATTGTGCCGGTCACAGATCTGTCTGACTTCCTTGAGATAGCCGGCCGGTGGCACGATGACACCTCCCTCACCCTGAATCGGCTCGACCATGAAAGCGACGGTCTGAGGCGTGATGGCTGCTTCCAAAGCACGAGCATCGCCAAAAGGGATCGTGACAAAACCGGGTGTAAACGGGCCGAAATCATTTTTGTATTGCGGTTCCGACGAAAACCCAACGATTGTAATCGTTCGACCGTGAAAATTACCCTCGCACACGATGATTTCAGCCTGATCGGACGGCGCCTGTTTGACCTGGTAGCCCCACTTGCGGGCGGCCTTCAAGGCGGTTTCAACGGCCTCGGCCCCGGTATTCATGGGGAGGGCCAGTTCAAAGCCGGTCGTTTCACACAGGGTCTTATAGAAGATGCCTAACTGGTCATTCCGAAAAGCCCGCGAGGTGAGCGTCAGCTTTTGGGCCTGGTCGATCATGGCTTGGATGATGCGTGGATGGCAGTGGCCCTGGTTTACGGCGGAGTAGGCGCTGAGACAATCCATATATTTGTTGCCTTCAACGTCGTAAACCCAAACTCCCTCGCCCCTCGTCAGCACGACATCCAGCGGGTGATAATTGTCTGCCCCGTAGTGATCTTCGAGCGAAATGTATTTGGAACTGTTCATCATTGATACTCCTCGGTGTGAAAGCTTAACAGTAATCTTCTACCTGAAATTATACCACGCGGCAAGAACAGTTCGGCATTGCCTGGTAATAATTATGTTTCGAGTCTAAATCGATCCCCAAATCGCTTGCTGCTTTAATATTTATTTGCTATAGTTCAGATATATGATTTGTGACCGACAACCGGTAACCTGCAACAAAAGCTTATGCCCAAATTCCAAAACAAAGAATGGCTGCCCTGGTTAGGCGGCCTGCTCGTTATCATACTACTGGCAATCTTATGGGTTCCCATTTCACGGATTGGCCTGAATATGCCCATGCTGCGAAACTGGATGGAGCAATTGGGACCACTGGCGCCGCTCGTCTTTTTCTCATTGAATGTTATCCAGATCGTCGTCGCTCCGATCCCGGGTTATCCGGTTCAGGTGCTGGGCGGGCTTTTATTCGGCTTGATTCCCGGTTCAATTTATACGGTGGGCGGGATGACAGCCGGAGGCACGATGGCTGCCTGGTTGGGCCGTCGTTTGGGGCGGCCTTGGCTGGAAAAACGCATGGGAACCGACACCCTGGCCGAGTGGAGCGACCTCACGCACATCGACTCATTTTGGACCTGGTGGATCATTCTACTGATTCCATTAGGCGACATCCCTTATTTTTTGGCCGGTCTGAGTCGCATCCGGTTGAGGTCGTTTGCTTTGGTGATTTTGACCAGTCGCGGCCCGTTTACCGTTTTAATCGTCTGGTTGGGTGATCGAGTCGTGGATTTCCCGCTGACCTGGATTGCCTTGATGATGGCCGGGGTTGTGCTTATCGTCATCATCGGCTTTAGCCAGAGCCGCCGGATTGAAGCCTGGGGTCGATCTTATGTCAATCGTCTGGCCAGAAAATAAACCCGGCCCAAAAACGCTTGACCTGCCCTCTTGTTTGTGATATTCTTCCTTATACCGTCATTCTTATTATTTGGGAGGCGTTTTCGTGCGACGCGAACGCGTATCTGACGACATCTACGTTTTTACCAGCGATCTATATGCCCAGGTGACCGCCTCGGCGGTGGTCACCCGGGAAGGCATCGTAGTCATCGACACCTTGCCCTTTCCCGAAGAAACCAATGAAATGATTGCCTATCTCGATGACCTGGGGCAGGGTCCGATCAAGTATTTAGTCATTACTCACTGGCATGGTGACCATACCAACGGTTGTTATCTTTTTGATGCCTCGGTTGAATTGGTGTGTCACAAGCGCTGCCTGGAAGCCTTGTTGGAATTTGGCGAGGGTTCCCTGCTCGAATCGAAAGAAACCAGCCCTCTCTTCGAAGAGGTTGAGCTGCGCATTCCCGAGATCGTCTTCGAAGATGGTGAACTGGTGCTGCACGTCGGGAATAAATCGGTTGAGTTGGCGCTGACGCCCGGCCATACGCCCGACTCGGTCGTGGCTTATGTACGGGAAGACAAGGTCCTGATCGCGGCCGACACCGTGATGCCGGTCCCTTACTTTGTGTGGGGCGACCGGCACGACTTCAAAAAATCCTTGGACCTGCTGCGACGATATCATCTTGAGAGCATCGTACAAGGGCATGGCGAGGTCTTACTGCGGGGCGAAATTCCTAACGTCATCGATTCGAACATTCGGTACTTAGACGTCCTCGAGCAGAAAGTGTCCGAACTCATCGAGAAAGGGAGGGGCCGGGACGCTTTGGAGAAACTGACGATTGATCGGTGTGGCAAAAGCCGCATCCCGCTCAACGGCCTGGTTCAAGATCTACATCGGGCCAACGCCAACATCCTGTTCGACGAGTTGGTCGAGGAACGTCATCGCTAAAGCCGCAGAAACGGTGAAAAGTGAATTGTGAATGCAGACTTAATCATTCATATTGGCTTTTTCGCCATAGCTAATTTCAACCGCATCACCCAATTCAATACCCAGGGTCCGGGCCGCATCGCCGTTTCGAAGAGCAATCGCAATATGGTCGCGGGTGCTGCCAACATAGGCTAATACCTCACCCTCGGCGACATCGGCAAAGGTATAACTGAGCGACTCGATGCGCTTGTCACCCACCTTAAACGTGATCCGCTGAGGGTCAGTGATGTCAGCCGCCGTAAGATCCAAAATGATATTGCCAAAACGGTCGATGTGGATCACCCGGTTGATACTCTGCAGGTCTTCGTACCGGCTTTTGGCGATAAATTCAAGTTGGACTAAATCATTGATCGGTGGACCCAGCTCGGCGAGTGGTACCCCTGCGGCCAGATGTGCCGTGGCAGGGGCAAAAATATCACGCCCGTGAAAGGTGGCGCTGACCGCCGGTCGTTGATAGGCGGGATTCGTAAGGCTCACGGCTGCGATGATGTCGACCTGCCCGGCAGACAAAACCAGGCTGAACACGCCGTTATCCGGGCCAACAAACGTCCCATGCGATGTGGCAACAGCAACGGCCCTGCGCTCGCTGCCGACGCCCGGATCAACCACCACACAATGAACGGCCTGCGGCGGGTAGTAATCACAGGCCTGATACAAGACAAAGGCAGCGGTCTGAACATCCTGAGCCGGGATGTCGTGGGACAGGGTCGTTATAACGGCCCTCGGGCAAATCGACAAAATGACCCCTTGCATCGCCCCGACATAACCGTCTTGCTGGCCAAAATCGGTGGTCAAACTAATGATTGGAACCGGATTATTTTGAGACTGTATACTCATGCGTTTATTTTAGAATAGCTCACGCCTGGCGTCAAAACAGGCCGGACATAGAGAGATTGGAGATTGGAGATTAGAGATGCCACAATCCCCAATTTCTAATCTCCAATCTCCAATCTCCCAAACTGAAACCTTATTTACGGACGATCATTTGGTTTTCTAGCCGTTCGACCTATCAAATCTGTCTGAGCATCGGAGTGATTATGGGCCCAGCAATCAGCAGCTTGATCATCATGGCTCTGGCCATATTCTTGTTATCGATCATCACCGACGATTTTTTCATCGTCAGTCTGGATCAAATTTCGAAAAAATGGCGACTGCCCAGTAACGTGGCGGGCGCGTCACTGATGGCTGCGGGTTCCTCTGCGCCGGAGTTGGGCATCGCCTTGTTTGCCCTCTTTAGCCGGGACGGCGCGCACAGCGATGTGGGAATCGGTACGATTGTCGGCTCGGCCGTCTTCAATATTTTGATGATTACGGGCGTATCGGCCATTTTCAGGCCGGCCAAAATCACCTGGCTGGTTGTGGTTCGTGATTGTGTGTTTTACGTCGTCAGTATTATTTTACTCCTGGTCACGTTTGCCGACGGCGCTATCACGCTCATCGAGGCCGCTGCGTTTTTAGGAATATACAGTGTGTATATTGTTGTTCTATTTCAGTGGGAAACCTTCATTCCGGCCCATCTGGGTGAGGTCATCGACGAGCCGGACCCGGAAACACCGGGTCACTCGCCACAGGGGGGGGTATATCATCGTATTGCCGTGTTTATAGCCAGACTGCTTGGCTTCTTGATGGGGAATCCTGAGACTGCCTATGGACGCGCCTTTGTAGTTTCGATTCTTTTTATCACCGGCATCAGTTGGGTCCTGGTAGAAAATTCAGTCATCTTTGCCGAAGCGCTCGGCATTCCCCCCATTGTCGTCGCGCTGACCATCCTGGCCGCGGGCACCTCGGTCCCGGATATGATTTCGTCGATTATCGTCGCGCGCCAGGGTCGCGGCGATATGGCTGTGGCCAATGCCGTTGGTTCGAATATCTTCGATATCCTGGTTGGGCTCGGTTTGCCCTGGATTCTCGTTCTCATCGTCCCCGGAGTCGATATCATCCTTGTCGATAGTGGCAATCTGTGGCTCTCCACGCTCGTGCTGCTTGGTACTGTCATCCTGTTGTTTGTCTTTCTCATGACCGGTCGCGTTCTAAGCAAGATCGAGGGCTGGATCTTGATCACCGTTTATATGGTCTATGTCGTGTGGACCTGGCTGGGTGGTAGTTAATGGCCCCATTCAACGTCGAAACCGGGTCAATTGCGCCTCATCGACCCCAATCCCTTCGAGACTATTCAACTCCAGATATCCATCGGTCAACCGGAGCGGACGGTTGACAATGTCATCCTCCAGCTTCAGAAAAAAACTCAACTCGGATGGGTGATCGATGCCTTCCAATCCGGCGAAAAGTGCCGCCCGAATTGTCCCCAGGGTCGAACTGGCCTGCGAGCCAACCATCACGCCTTTCCCCCGCTGTCGGGCCGCGGCCAACATCTGTTGGGAAGCATAGTAGCCGGTTCGGGCGGTTTTAATATTGAGAATGTCGAAGGTGTCAAAATACAGTTCGCGGGTCAAATCACGCGGCGTAAAGACACTGTCATCGGCGATGATCGGCAGGGCCTGGCTCTGGCGCAGGGTGGCCCGATCCGCGATCATCTCGACGGGTAGTGGCTCTTCGACATAGAGCATGCCCAACTCGGCCAGGCGGCGCAATTGAGTTTGGGCCTGAGCCGGCTCGAAACATTCATTGGCATCGGCATAGAGGCTGATGTCGCTACCCTCGAATTCGGTTTGCAGTTCTCGGATGCGCTCCAGATCGGCGGTAAAATCACGACCAACTTTGACCTTGAAGACACGCACGCCCTGATCGTAAACCGTTCTGGCTTCCGCCAGCATCGTCATCCGCTCAGCGATGCCCAAAATATAAGACACTTTTATTTTTCGACGGGCCGGCTGGAGGTATTCGAGCAGCGTTTGACCTTGCCAGGCGGCTATGGCTTCGTGTAGCGAAATATCTATGGCTCCTTTGGCGGCGTGATTGTGGGCGATGACGGCCATCTGCCGGTTGACGCCTTCGATGTCGGTGGCTTCCAGGCCGATCAGTTTGGGGGCTAGATGCTGGTGGATAATCGCCTGGATCGACTCCGGTGTTTCGCCATAGATGGTGGGGCGGGGCGGCGCCTCGGCCCAGCCGGCATGGCCGGTATCGATGACCAGGCGTACCAACACGTGTTCGAGCGAGTCCAGCTGGCTGGCTTTACCCCAACTCAACGAGCCGGACATCGGCAAATGAAACGGGATGGTCTGGATGTCAGTGATTTTGGGCATGAGATTTGAATTTGATCTGTTTCAAAGCCAATCGGCCATCTGTTGGGCCACGGCCTCAACCGTCTGATCGGCAGTGTCGATGACCAGCACCTGATCTGTCGACAGAGATCGGACAAGATGCACCCGGGCTGCCCGCGAGTCGTAATTGCGCCGCTCCTCGACAATGATCCGGGCTGTCTGCACTACGCTGTCGATAGGAATGTCGGCCATCCGTGCTGCTCTGGCAATCTGCTGCAATTCCTCTTCGTTGAAAACGGCTTCGATATCAGGGATGCCCATCAGCGCCGCCAGGATGTTTTTCCCAAGCAGTGACGTTTGAATTTTGGTCTTATCGAAACTATCGTCTCGTTTTAGCAGCCGGTTCAGCCGGACCATATCCGGTGCATCCAGCACGACAAAGCGCGCCGCAGGAAAATAGGTCACGGCATGCTGGACTTCGTTAAGCCCGCGCAGCCCATCAAAGATCAAGGGCACGCTCGTCTTTTCCGGGGCAACCGCCAGTTGGCTGAGAGCATAGGCCATGCCGCCGGGATATTTGGCCCGATACCGGGCCGTGTATTGGAAGCGTTGGACCCGATCGTTGACCGGCTGGACCGTTTCGCCGGCCTCGCGCTGGAGGGTGGGGATAATGATGGCATCCGTAATTTCGCGGCGATTGGGTAGCAAGGTGAAATCGCGCTCCCTTTGTTGGAGCAGTTTCAAGACGGTGGTCTTACCCACGCCTGTCAGGCCGACGAGAATAGTCAGATTCGACTTGGTCAGCGGTTGAAACTCGGGCGGCGCCTTTTTCACCATGTGCGGCTTACCTTTTGCACCCACTCTCTATCCGTGCTACAATTTAAATTCCGCAACTGCTGTCTCTTATATTGTAATTCACAATTCATAATCCACAATTTTCGAGCGCTAATGACTGGAAATTCTTTATGCAGACGATACTAAAAGTCGCTCTTACGACGCTAACGGCTCTAATTATTTTTGGCAGCGGAGCAGGGGCCGGGTATGCCTTCCGTGACTATCTGGTCAACGATCGGCCCACCGAAGAAGAAGCGGACTCGCTGGCCCTTTATTGGGAAGTCTGGCATCGGATCGAGGAACAATATTTGGGCGAGCTTCCGGCCGAATCAATTTCCACTTATGGGGCCATTCACGGTGCGCTGGCGACCCTCAACGATCCTTATACTGTTTTCATCGAACCCGAACCGGCCTCTCAGGAAAAAGCCCAACTCGAAGGCCATTTCGGCGGGATTGGCGCTTTCGTGAGTCGGGATGAAGCCGGCAATGTGCTCCTCGAACCGATGCGCGAACAACCCGCCGAACAAGCCGGCTTGCAAACAGGTGACCGCCTGGTGGCGGTCGATGGCACGGCGATCCTGCCAGAGATGTCGACCGATGCCATCATCAACTTGATTCGCGGTGACGTCGGCACCGAAGTGGTACTGACCGTAGAACGTGAAGGCGCCGCCGATCCTATCGACCTGACCGTTGTCCGGGCGGTCATCGAGACCCCCAGCGTCTTTTGGCGCATCCTGGAGGAGAACCCCACCATCGGCTATATTCAGTTGACCTCATTTACCGAACGGAGCAACGACGAACTGGGCCAGGCCATCGATGAATTAACCGAGCAGGGCGCCAAGTCATTTATCCTGGATATTCGTGGCAACGGTGGCGGCCTGTTGGAGACCGCGGTCGACGTGGCCAGCCAGTTTTTGGACGATGGCGTGGTCCTACAGGAAAATCGCAAAAATGAGGGGGAACGGGTTTATGAAGCACGCGGGCAGGGTAAAGCGTTGGATCAACCCCTGGTTTTGTTGGTCAACGGCGGCACCGCCAGCGCCAGCGAGATCGTGGCCGGCGCCCTTCAGGATCGTAACCGAGCCCCGCTGATCGGCGAAAAGACGTTTGGCAAAGGCAGTGTTCAACTCATTTACGAACTATCCGACGACTCTCGTCTCCACGTCACCGTGGCTAAATGGTTCACGCCGAACAACAATGCCATCGATGGCGTTGGCCTGGTCCCTGACATCGAGGTATTGTTGACCCAAGAGGATCGCGACAACAATCGTGACCCGCAGTTGGAACGAGGCATTAGCTATCTACAGAATGGCGAGCAGGTTTTACAATGAAACGATTGGGTCAATTTCTGGCTAAGGTGGTGTTATTCGTCCTGCTGCTGGGCGGCTCGTTTGTCGCCGGTATGGTCTTTTATGCCAGCTATTATGGTTCAGGCGGAGCCGGTTCCCCGCTGACAGCCCTCTCATTGGCCGGCGTGTCCGCCGCCGGCCCTGACTCCGAGATGATACCAGCGGAGCCACCGGTCGAGTTGACCACCTTTTGGGAAGCCTGGTCCTTTTTGGATGAGGAGTTTTATGGCGAGTTTCCGGCCGAGACCGACCGGATCTATGGCGCGACCCGGGGCATGGTTGCTTCTTTTGGTGATCAACATACCACATTTATCGACCCAACCCGTGCCGCCATCATGAGCGAGAATATCAGCGGCAGCTTTGAAGGGGTTGGTGCGACGATCCGGCTGGAAGAAGGGGGCCGGCTGGTGATCGCCGACACTTATCCCGGCCGGCCGGCCTTTGATGCGGGTGTGCGTCCGGGAGACGTGATTGTGGCTGTCGACTCCCAATCGACCGAGGGCCTCAATTTATTCGAGGCGGTTTTGCTTATTCGCGGCCCGGCCGGCACCGACGTCGTGCTGACCGTCTTCCGAGAAGGCGAACCGGGCCCCCTCGACATTACGGTCACCCGGGCCAAGATCGAGCTCGAGATCGTTGAGTCAAATATGCTCGAGGGGTCGGGTAATATCGGTTATGTGAGGTTGACCCAGTTTAGCAAAGGCGCTTCCGAGCGGATTGCCGATGCCATCGAAGCGTTGACCGAGCAGGGCGCTGAACACATTATCTTCGATCTGCGGAGCAACCCCGGCGGCTTACTTTCCGAGGCGATAGCGGTCAGCAGTGTGTTCATCAAAGAGGGGCCGATTGTCATCGAAAAATTAAGAGAGGGCGAGGAAAAAATTTTCGAGGTCAAAGAGGAGCGGCAGGTTGCGCTGGACGTGCCACTGGTAGTGCTGGTGAACGGCGGCAGCGCCAGCGCCAGTGAAATTGTGGCCGGAGCGATCCAGGATCACGAGCGGGGCCTCGTCGTCGGCGAGACGACCTTTGGGAAAGGCACAGTCCAACTGCCCCACCGGCTGTCCGATGGTTCGGAACTGCGCGTCACCGTGGCCGAATGGCTTACGCCGGCCAATCGTAAGATCCGGGGCGAAGGTATTACGCCCGATGTGATAATTGAAATGACGATAGAAGACCTTGAAACCGGGCTCGATCCGCAACTCGCTGAGGCTATCATGGCCTTAAGCAGTCCTTAGTCACATGAGCGAAAAAGTAATCGCCACGAATCGGAAAGCCCGCCACGATTATCTAATAGAAGATACCTTCGAGGCGGGCCTTGTTTTGACCGGCAGCGAAATCAAGTCTATTCGGGCCGGGCAAGTCAATCTGCGAGATGGTTATGCCGTGCTGCGGGATAACGAACTCTGGTTGATCAATGCTCATATCGCGCCCT
>Ga0302046_10002144_pt1 | contig 18494 bp, 14 predicted proteins | sample RVTome_11_FD_200261 | JGI IMG/M metagenome (GOLD analysis project Ga0302046, IMG submission 200261) | Soil microbial communities from uranium-contaminated site in the Upper Colorado River Basin, Wyoming, United States - RVT147D111 (version 2) ...
AGGGCGCATGGGGGTTGCGGCCGCATACCGCGTCGCTCGTCGTCGGAGATACCGGGTATCACCTTCCTCCTCGCTCCTTGTCTGCGACTCGCAAGCCCCATGCGCGCGACCCGAGGGATTGCTCGGACAGGCTCCCAGCCGCGGGGGCAGGCCTCTCTCCACAGCGAGGCGCAGTCTAGTGCACGCCGCGGCGAGGCGTCAACGCGGGACCGGTGTCGAGCGGCTTCCTATAATGACGCAGGAATACCCGGCGTGGACCCGGCTCGAGGGCATCCGGCATGCGACATCCCCAGTACTCCGAGACCTTGCTCGACCATTTCCACCATCCGCGCGGCGCGGGAGAGGTGCGCCCGGCGGACGCGGAGGCCGTCGTGTCCAGTCCGATCCACGGCGATGCACTTCGTCTTACGTTCGCCATCGAGGCGGGGCGCTTGACGACCGTCCGCTTCCAGTGCCGGGGCTGCGTGGTGGCGATCGCCGCCGGTTCGGCCGCCACCATCCTGCTCGAGGGAAGGACGACGGCCGAGGCGCTGGCATTGACCGACGACGACGTGATTCGCGCCCTGGGCGGGGTCCCCGAGGGCCGGCGCGAGTGCTCCGTGCTCGTGGCCCGGACGGTTCACCAGGCCCTCTCGGGCCTGTGACCCGGGTTTGCCGGTCCGTTCCGGGCGAACCTATATTCCCCGCGCTGTGAAGCTCCCGGGTCTGACTCGGACCGGAGACGGTCCCGACACCCACGGTGCGCCTTTCAAACGGCGCGGGCGGATCGTCCTGTCCCTCCTGGGCGTGTTCGTGATCGTCGGCCTCGGGCCCCTGGCGTCGGTGGCGTGGAAGCTCATCGACACCAATCGCGAGGCTCTCAAGACGGCGCAACAGGAATACCAGCTCCTACTGGCGTCGACCCTCGCCCAAGAAGTGGACATCAACGTCGAGGGGCTGCGATCCCAGCTCACGCGGCTGGCGACGGCGCTCGGACCCGCGGTCGCGCGCCCCGGGGAGGTGCGGGACTCCGAGATCCGCAAGATCCTGGGGGACGTGGCCGACGATCGCATGCTGTACCTGCGGTACATCGACCTCCAGAACCGATCCGTGGACTCGCGCGCCTCGGCCACGATCCCCGAGGATCTCGAGCCGGTCTTCGCGCGCGGCTTGCAGGGGGCCGCCGAGCAGCTCGCGAAGCACGGCGGCTCGGTGACCGAGGCGGTGTCGGTCTCGGAGCCGTTGCTGCTGTCCGGGGATCCACCGCGCGCCGCGCTCGTGCTCTCGGCCCCGGTGGCCTCGGGCCGCGGCTTTCGCGGTGTGCTCTCGGCGCTGGTCGATCTGCAGACGGTGTGGGATTCGGTCGTCGACCGCCGTCGCACCGGCCACATCACCTTCATCGTGGACGAATCCGGCCGCATGTTCGCCTCCAACGACGCCGGCGGCGTGCGCGCCGGCCAGAACCTCGGGGACAGCGAGATCGTGCAGCGCTTCCGCTCGGCCAAGGGTCGGACCACGGAGACGGTGCCGTTCAGCTGGAAGGAGCAGGGACGGGACGTTCCCTACCTCGGCTCCTACGAGCGCACGCGCGAGGGTTGGGGCGTGTTCGTCCTGGCGCGCGAGCGCCAGGTCTACGAGCCCGTCCGGGAGATGGTGCAGAGCACGTGGTCGTGGGCGCTCGCCGCTCTGGGCCTGGCGATCCTGGCGGCGGTGTTCTTCGCCGGGACGCTGTCGACGCCCATCAACCGCCTCGCGGCGGCCTCCAGGGCGTTCGCCGCGGGAGATTTCTCGATCCGCGTGCGGGTCCGCACGCGCAACGAGATCGGCGAGCTCGCCGACGTCTTCAACCGCATGGCGGCGAAGATCGAAGACGATATCCGGAAGCTGCGGCGCGCCGCGAAGGAAAACAACGAGCTGTTCCTCGGCACCATCCGTGCCCTCGCCCAGGCCATCGACGCCAAGGATCCGTACACCCGCGGACATTCGGTGCGGGTCAACAAGTACTCGGTGATCATCGCGCGCTACCTCGGCCTTCCCAATCAGGAGGTTCGGGACATCCACGTCGCGTCGCTGCTGCACGACGTGGGGAAGATCGGGATCGACGACTTGGTGCTCAAGAAGCCCGGAGCGCTGACCCCGCAAGAGTTCGGCATCATGAAGACCCATACCGTCCTGGGCGCGAACATCATGCAGCCGATCAAGAAGATGAAGAGGATCATCCCTGGGCTTCGAAGCCATCACGAGCGCATGGGCGGGAACGGGTACCCCGACGGACTCAAGGGCGATGAGATCCCGCTCATGGCGCGGATCATCGCCGTGGCCGACACCTTCGACGCCATGACCACCCACCGCCCGTATCAGCAGGCGATGAGCTTCGAGACGGCGCTGGCGCGCATCAACGAGCTCAAGGGGGTCGCGCTCGACGACCGCGTCGTCGAGGCTTTCAACCGGGCGTACGGCAGCGGAGAGTTCCGCAACGAGGAGCGGACGGCGCAGGTCAAGCAGGTCGCTACCGCCTAGTCCCACCGGCCGAGGTGGATCTCGCTCGGCGGACGGTCGAGGAACGCGAGCGTCCGGCCCTGGGCCAGCGCGTGCAGCATCGCTTGGGTCCGCTCCTGTTCCTGGCCGCGCTGCCACCACAGGTCCCGCAGACGCGAGACGTGGTAGCGTTCGAGATCGGGTGCGGCGTCGCTCCCTTCGAGCACCGCGAGGTAGACCAGGACGTCCATGTCCAGGCCCTCGCGCCGGTGCACCGAGCGCCGCAGGACGTCCACGGCCTGCTTCCCGCCGATCCGGCGCGCAGACCATCCCGCGGTGCTGCGAATCTTGCGCGCCGCGTAGGTGTCGAACTCCTCGCTCACGAGCACTCGCTCGAGGAGCGCCAGGGCCTTGGGGGACCCGATGCGCCCGAGGGCGTCGAGGATCGCCAGACGCTCGCTCTCGTCGGCCTCCTCGAATGCGGCGCTCAGGTCCGGCACCGCCGCGCCTCCGCCGAAACGCCCGAGCCGATCGACGGCGAGCAGGCGCAGCTCCGGATCTCCGGAGCGCAGCGCCTCGCTCCACTTCCGGGTGTCCTTGCCACGCTCCTCGATCGCCGAGAGACGCCGCGACAGGCCCTCCAGCTCGGCGACGATCACCGGATCGGTCTGTTTCGTCGCGGCCTCGCGAATCGCGGGCAGCGCAGCGGTGTGGCTCAGCGCCACGAGAGCGTCCCCGAGGCGTTCGATCTCGTCCCGGCGCAGCGGATCCGTTACCGGCGCGGCGAGCTCGGTTAGCAACAGGCGGTCCGCGATCACGGCGGCGGCCTTGGGCTCTTCGAGCGCCACGAGCGCGGGGATGGCGCTGGATGCGGAGTCCCAGGCCGGCTTGGCGATCTGGGCCAGCAGCGCCTTGCGTGCCTCGCTCGTGCCGAGCGCGGCCAGGCCCTGGGACGCCGCGAGGGCGATGCTGGATTGGGAATCGTCGAGGGCGGTGCGCAGCACGTCGAGGCCCTTCGGATCCTCGAGGCCGGCCACGGCGCGGACGAGCTGGAGCCGATCCAGAGGGTCGTCGCGACCCCAGTGCTTGCCGAGCGTCTCGATCTGGGCCGGCCCTCCGGCCGACGCGAGCGTGCGGTACAGCGAGCGGCGCAGAACGGAGCTCGACTCGGTGTCGAGCCGGGCGCGGATCTCGGGGACCTTGGAAGGCGGGCTGAGAGCCTCGAGGGCTTTCGCCGCCGTGTAGGCGACATCGGGGTTGGGATCGTCGAGCGCCGCCCACAGCGCGTCGGCCGCCGGGAGCGCTCCAAGCGCCCCGAGCGCCGCCGCGGCCTCACGCCGCAACTCCCACGGCTCCCGCCTCAGGTGCGGGAGGAGCCGCTCCACCGCGGCCGGGTCGGCGATCCGCCCGAGGGCGCGCAGGGTGTACTTCAGGCGCGCTCCGTTCGCTTCGTCGGCGGCGTCGAGCTCGAGCCACTCGAGGAGAATCGGCACGCTGTCGGGCGCGGTGAGCAGGGCCACGAGCTCCACGAGGCTCGTTTCCTCCAGCATGGCGTAGCCTCCGGCCCACGCTCCGTCCTCCGTGAGCCGCAGCGCGTTCCGCTCGCCCGCGAGCGCGAGCCCCAGGATCGCGTAGGCCTTCTGGCCGGCTCCGAACTTGCCGCCGTAGCTCTCGCTGCGCTGCACCGCCCTGTGGAGCGCTTCCACCGCCTCGGGCCCGCCCAGGGTGCCCAGCACCCAGGTCGCGACGTGAAACGTGTTCGCTGTCGGGAACTCCAGTTCGGCGACCATGAACGGCACGACATCGGGGCCGAGGGCGACGAGGCGCGCGTTGGCGCTCTGGAACAGCCCCGGTGCGGAGCCGGCGGGCGCGTTCAGCTCGGCCAGGATCGACTCGACATCGGAGCGAACGCGCTCGCGCGCGATGATCTGCTCGGGCGTGGGCGATGCCGTCGAGGGTGGAGCAGGATCGTTCTGCTGCGCCCACCCCGGGGTAGCGAGCAGGGCGACGAACGAGACCGCGACCGCGACGTACCTCAAGCTCCCTCCGGGCCGACCCCTCAATATAGCCCTCGGGCCGACGCCGTCGCGAGCTCGGCGGCCGGCGCACGGCGATCGATCCGGAGCTCGAGGGCTGCGCGAACCGACGATTCGCTGTTGACTTTCGTAGACCTTTCGCCTAGGCTCCTTCGGGAGGGCAGTCAAGGATGGCGCTGACACGACGACAGCGAGAGGTCTTGGACGTGATCCGGGAGTTCATCGCGACGAACCGCTACTCGCCGAGCCTCGAGGAGATCGGGGCGGCGCTCGGCCTGTCCTCGGTCGCCACGGTGCACAAGCACGTGACGCATCTGGTCGAGAAGGGTCACGTGCGGCGCGTGTGGAATCAGAACCGGTCCATCGATCTCGTCGACGGCGAGGCCGGGTCGGGCGCCGTGACGCTTCCGCTCTGCGGGACGATCGCGGCAGGAATGCCGCTCGAGGCGGTCCGAACCACCGAGACCTTGAGCGTCCCGGTCGACATGGTCGCCGGCCGCGGGAATCCCTTCGTCCTGCGGGTGCGCGGCGACTCGATGATCGAGGAGCAGATCCGCGACGGGGACTTCGTGATCGTCGAGGAGCGTCAGACCGCGCGCGACGGCGAGACGGTCGTCGCGCTCATCGACGGATGCGAGGCGACCTTGAAGCGCTTCTACCTGGAAGGCGAGCACGTGCGCCTGCAGCCCGCGCATCCCGAGATGAAGCCCATGGTCGTCCCCGCGAACCGCGTGCGGGTGCAGGGCGTCGTCGCAGGCGTCATCCGGAAGCACTGAGCTCGTGGCGCGCTCGACGCTGCCGGAAAGCGATCTGGGGATCGACGTCGATCCCCGGGCGCTGTGCGCGGCACTGCGCGGCGAGTGCTCGGCGTCGTTGTTCCTGGAGGGCACCGGCGACCTGGACCAAGGGTGGTCGCCGCTCGTCGCGGTCGATGCGGAGCCGATTCTCGTCTGGAGGCGCCGCGACCGTGGCGAGGCCGCGCCGCTCGACGTGCTCGAGCGACTCGTCGCCGAGCGCCGGCGTCGCGGTGGAGGCCCGGGAACCGGCATCGCGGCGCTCCTGGGTTTCGATGTGCCGTCGCCGACCGGCACCTCGTCGCCCGAGTCGCGGGCCTTGCCCGACATCGTGGTCCTCGCGGTCGACGCGGCCGTGAGGTTCCCGCACGGGACGGGTCCGGTCCTGTCCGTTCGAGCCGGTCACGACGGGTCGGAAGCCCGCGCTCGCGTGGAGCGCGTCGCCACGGACCTGGAGCGTGGCGAACGAGCGCGCGAAGCGGAACCTCGCCCCGTCGCCGCGGAGCGTGCCCTCACGAGCCTCCCGCGCGAGCGCTACCTGCGAGCGGTCGAGGTCGTGAAGCGCCACATTCGAGACGGCGACATCTACCAGGCGAACCTGACGCAGCGTTTCGAGGTCGCCTGCGCGCGCGACGCGTTCGGGCTGTATCGCGAGCTGTCCGACGCGGCGCCCGGGCCGCGATCGGCCTTCGTCGAGGTCGACGACCTCGCGGTGGCGTCGGTGTCGCCCGAGACGTTCCTGCGCTCCGATCGCGAAGGGAACGTCGAGACGCGGCCGATCAAGGGAACTCGCCCTCGTTCCGGCGATCCTGCGGAGGACGAGGCGCTGGCGCGCGAGCTGCTCGAATCGCCGAAGGATCGCGCGGAGCTCGTGATGATCGTCGATCTCGAGCGCAACGACCTGGGACGGGTGTGCCGCGTCGGCTCGGTTCGGGTCCCGGTCCTGGCGGAGCTGCGCTCGTACTCCGCGGTGCACCACCTCGTCGCGCGCGTGACCGGGACCCTGTTGCCGGACGCAGGACCGGCGCGGCTGATCGGCGCCACCTTTCCCGGAGGATCGGTGACCGGGGCTCCCAAGCTGCGGGCGCTCGAGATCTTGAGGTCGCTGGAACCGGCGCCCCGGAACTTCTACACTGGGAGCCTGCTGTGGTTCGGCGACGACGGAAGTCTCGAGTCCAGCATCCTGATCCGGACGGTCGTCCTGTCGCGGCGTCGGGCCTATCTGGGCGCGGGCGGCGGGGTGGTCGCGGATTCGGATCCGGAGGCCGAGTGGATCGAGTCCGGTCACAAGGCGAGACGACTGGCCCAGGTGCTGGGATTCGCTCCCGAAGAAGCGAGCTGAGGATCCCCGAGGGCCCGGTGTGGCTCGACGGGGAGCTGGTGCCCGCCGACCGCGCGACGGTCAGCCTGGTGGACCCGGCGATCCAGTCGGGAGTGGGTGCGTTCGAGACCCTCGCGGTCCGTGACGGCCAGCCCCTCGACTGGGAGGCGCACCTCGAGCGCCTGGAGCAAACCGCAAAACACCTCGGCTTCGCGGCGCCGGAACGAGGTCGCCTGGCCGAGGGTGCGGCGCTCGTCGCGCCGAGCGTGGCCGGGGGATTCGGCTGGATCAAGGTGATCGCGTTGCGCGGCGGGCCGTGCGCCGTGTTCGGCGCGTCGATCGATCCGGCGGAAGTCGGGCGCTGCGTCTCCGCCGTGCTGCTGCCGTGGCGGCGCAGTCCGAACGACCCGCTCGCCCATCTCAAGACGCTGAACTACGCCGCGTTCACGCTGGGGCTCGAGGAAGCCCGGCGCCGGGGAGCGGACGAGGGCCTGTGGCTGAACACGCGCGGCCACCTCGCCGAGGGGTGCAGCAGCTCGATCTTCGTCGTGTGGCGCCGGAAGCTGTTCACGCCGTCGGTGCGGGACGGGATCCTTCCCGGCGTCACGCGCTCGATCGTGCTCGACGCCGCGCGCGCGACGGGGATGGTGATTCACGAGGGCAAGGTCCGGCTGAAGCGATTGGAAACGGCCGGCGAAGCGTTCCTGTCGTCCAGCGTTCGGGGGATCCGCCCACTGGTGAGATTCGAGGGCCGGGCGGTCGGAGACGGCGAGCCGGGCCCGATCACGCGGGCCCTGGCCGAGAAGGTCAGGGGACTGCGCCGCGTCGGGTTTTTCGCCGCCCAGGACGAGGGAAACCGCGCGTCCGAAGCCGCGGCAGAAGCGGCTGTGCCGGCCAGAGGAGAGTGAGGTCGAGCGATATGGGACACGACAACGCTGTGGGTTGGATCGTCGGCAACGCGGAAGCCTGGTGGTTCCTCGGGGCGTGGCTGGTCGTCGCGCTGGGCTACGCGCTGTGGCGCTCGAGGGGCGCCGCGGAGCAGGATCCCATTCGACCGTCGGGACCGACCGAGTAGGTAGGCGAGGCGCCGGTCGGCCGTCGCGGGCGGGTGTGGTGCCTCGGGACGGAATTGAACCGCCGACGCAGGGATTTTCAGTCCCTCGCTCTACCAGCTGAGCTACCGAGGCCTCGACGCGGGAACGACAGCCGCGGATTCTGTCACACCGCCGTTCCGAGCGTCAAGGTCGGCTGGGGTGCCGTGGTCGGGTCAGGATACCGGCGCGTGGGTCACGGGGCCTCGCCGCGCCGCGCGGGGTGTGGTCGTCCCGCGCTCCGCAACGGCGGTGGCGTCGCGCTGCTTGGAACCGGCGGCGGCCCCGGTCTCCTTGGCCGCAGCCGCGGAGGACGATGCCGGCTCGCCGCCGTCCGTCGCCTCCTTGTCGGTGACCAGGCCGAGGGCGACGCGGATCTTGCGGTCGATCTCCGTGGCCAGCTCGGGGTTGTCCTTCAGGAAGGTCCTGGAGTTCTCGCGTCCCTGGCCGAGCCGCAGCTCGCCGTAGGAGAACCACGAGCCGGACTTCTCCACGACGTTGTGAACGACGCCGAGGTCGAGCAGGTCGCCCTCGCGCGAGATGCCCTCGCCGTACATGATGTCGAACTCCGCGACGCGGAACGGCGCGGCGACCTTGTTCTTCACCACGCGCACCTTGGTGCGGTTGCCGACGGCGGTCTCGCCTTCCTTGATCGAGCCGATGCGCCTTATGTCGAGCCGCAGCGAGGCATAGAACTTCAGCGCGCGCCCACCGGTGGTCGTCTCCGGATTGCCGAACATCACGCCGATCTTCTCGCGAATCTGGTTGATGAACACCAGGGCCGTGCGGCTCTTGGACACGATGCCGGTCAGCTTGCGCATCGCCTGCGACATCAGCCGGGCCTGGAGGCCGACGAACGAGTCGCCCATGTCTCCGTCGAGCTCCGCCTTGGGGACCAGGGCCGCCACCGAGTCCACCACGACGACGTCCATGGCGCCGGACCGGATCAGGATCTCGGCGATCTCGAGCGCCTGCTCGCCGGAGTCCGGCTGGCTGACCATGAGATTGTCGACGTCCACGCCGAGCTTTCGGGCGTATTCGGGGTCGAGGGCATGCTCGGCATCGATGAACGCCGCGACGCCTCCTTGCCTCTGCGCCTCGGCCACGAGGTGCAGCGCGAGGGTCGTTTTTCCCGAGGACTCGGGACCGAAGATCTCGGTCATTCTCCCGCGCGGAATGCCTCCCACGCCCACGGCGTAGTCGACGGACAGCGAGGTCGTCGAGATCACGGGTATGTCGAGGTGCTCCCGCGCCCCGAGCTTCATGATCGAGCCCTTGCCGAACTGCCGCTCGATCTGCGAGACGGCAAGGTCCACGGCCTTGATCTTCTCCTGCGAGGTTGATTCCATCGGGGATCTCCTGGGAGGCGCGCACGGGTCCGCCGGGCGTCTCCGCCCGGCTCGCAGCAGGGTACGGGATACGCCCCGGAACTGTCAAGAAAGCGCGCCCCGAAGCGGCCGCCATCGCGCGGTTGACACGACGAGTCCAGGGCCCCAATATTTACCGCGCTGCCGCGGGTCGGGCCCAGGTGGGCCCTCCCTCAACTCACGCGTAGGGGACTTCATGTCGCTTCGCGAATCAGCATGGCGCGCATTGCCGCAGGCGCTCCTGGCGCTTGCCATCGTCGGGATCGTGGCGCTCGCCGGTTGTGCGTCGAGCCACCATCGGCCGGCGAGTGCGGTGCCCGAGCCGCCGGCCTCGTACCCGACCGTGCCCGGCCCCGAGGACCCCGCGAATTCCTCGGCGACCGAGTACGAGACGACGGCGGAGTCCTTCGAGGGCCCCGTCGATCCGCTCGCGGAGTACCCCCACGACGAGCTCGACGAGATCGCTCCCGGCGAGGAGATCACCGAATCGCCGCTCGACGAGCTGGCGATCGCGGAGCCGGTCCTGAGCCCCGAATCGGCCGAGATCGAGCGCTTGCTCGTCGAGGCCCCGGCGCCGGCCTACGATCTTCCGATCGAAGTCAACGACAAGGTCCTGGGTTGGGTCGAGTACTACTCGACACGGCGCAACGACCTGTTCGTGCAGGGCCTGGTGCGCTCGGGACGCTACCTCCCGATGATCCGCGCGATCTTCCAGGAAGAAGGGGTTCCCGTCGACCTCGGTTACATGGCGCACGTCGAGAGCGCCTACAAGACGAGCGCCTACTCGCGGGCCCACGCCAAGGGCATCTTCCAGTTCATCTCGTCGACCGGCACGCACTACGGGCTGCGCATCGACTACTGGGAGGACCAGCGCTCGGATCCGGAGAAGTCGACCCGGGCGGCTACCGCCTATCTCAAGAAGCTGCACGCGGATTTCGGGGATTGGTATCTGGCACTGGCCGCCTACAACGCCGGCGAGGGCAAGATCAAGCGCGGCCTGGCCAGGACCGGAGCCAAGGACTTCTGGGAGCTGGCGCAGTCGCGCTACATACGCCTCGAGACGCGGAACTACGTTCCGGCGATCCTCGCCGCGATCTTGATCTCGAGGGACCCCGCGCGTTACGGCTTCGAATTCACGCCCGACGCGCCGGTCACGTACGACACGATCGAAGTCGATGACGCCGTCGACCTGCGAGTGCTGGCCGAGTGCGCCCGCACCGACCTCGAGACGATGAAGCTTCTGAACCCTGCGCTCCGGCGACACCAGACGCCGCCCGGACGCAAGACCGAGGTGCGAGTTCCCGTCGGGACCTCCGAAGCGACACTCGTGGCGCTCGCTCAGGTTCCCGAGGACAAGCGCGTGCTGTACGCCCATCACGTGGTTCGCAAGGGCGACACCCTGTGGCAGATTTCGCGGGCGCATCACGTTTCGATCTCGGCGATCCAGTCGGCCAACGGCATGGGAAGCCGCACGCTCCTGAAGCCGGGACAGGCCCTCAAGATCCCGACCTCCTCGTCGTCCGGCCACTCCGGAGCGGACGTGCGGTTCGGGGAGACGGTCGTCTATCGCGTACAGCGCGGGGATACTCTCGGGGGCATCGCGCGGCGCTTCGATGCGACCCCGACCGCCATCGCGGCGGCCAACTCCATGCGCGTGAGCGACACGATCTACGTCGGCCAGAAGCTGACGATCGTCGCCGGAGCCGGCTACGGCTCGGCGAGAGCGGCCGCCGGCGCAGACAAGGCGGTTCATACGGTCCGGCGGGGCGACACGCTGTGGGGCATCGCGAAGACCTACCGCAGCTCGGTCGCCGAGATCTGCGCGGCCAACAGCATCAGCCCGCGCGCGACGCTCCGCCCCGGCACGAAGCTGACCGTGCCCACGCGCTAGCGCCCCGCGTCCGGTCCCGAAGCCTCCCGCGGAGTCCGAGCCATGCTGGGACGCGCCACCGGCGCCGTCCTGACGGGCATCGACGCCGATCTCGTCGAGGTCGAGGTCGATCTCGGGAGCGGCCTCCCGACCATCGCGGCGGTCGGTCTCCCGGACACCGCGGCGCGCGAGGGCATCGACCGCATCCGCGCCGCCTTGCCGCACGCCGGCTTCGATCTGCCGCAGCGGCGAGTGATCGTCAACCTCGCCCCGGCCGAGGTTCACAAGCACGGTTCGGGCCTCGATCTGCCGATCGCGTCCGCGCTCCTGATGGCCGACGGCAAGATGCCGCCGTTGGTGCCGGCGGACACGGTGCTGGTGGGAGAGCTGTCCCTCTCGGCGACCTTGCGCCCGGTGCGGGGCATGCTCTCGATCGCGCTCGCGGTCAAGGCCGCGGGGCGACGGAGGCTGGTCGTGCCGCGCGAGAACGCCGACGAGGCGGCCTTGGTCGAGGGCATCGAGGTCATCCCGGTCTCCTCGCTCGCCGACATGGTCGCCCTCGCCAAGGGTTTGCCGGCGCGGATCCACAGTCTCGATGGGGCCGCCGTGCTCCGGGATCGACGCGGCGCCGCGCACGGGCCCGACCTGCGGGAGGTGCGCGGCCAGGCCTCGGCGCGTCGGGCGCTGGAGATCGCCGCCGCGGGCGGACACCACCTGCTGTTCAGCGGCCCACCCGGCGCGGGCAAGAGCATGCTGGCGCAGCGGCTCCCGGGGATCCTGCCGCCGCTCCATCTCGCGGAGGCGCTCGAGGTCACGCGGGTGTGGAGCGCCGCGGGCCTGGCGCGCGGACTGGTCACGAGGCGACCCTTCAGGGCTCCTCATCACGGCACGTCGTGCGTTGGACTGACCGGAGGAGGGATGGTCCTGCGTCCCGGCGAGATCAGCCTCGCGACTCACGGGGTGTTGTTCCTGGACGAGCTTCCCGAGTTTCGGCGCGACGCGCTCGAGGCTCTGCGCCAGCCGCTGGAAGACGGCCACATCCATGTGACCCGGGCGCGCGCCCGGGCGACCTTCCCCGCGACGTTCTCGCTCGTCGCGTCGATGAACCCCTGCCCGTGCGGCTTCCACGGCACCCCGGGCGCGCGGTGCGGCTGCACTCCCGCGGAGGTCCATCGTTACCTGGGCAAGCTCTCGGGTCCCCTCATGGACCGCTTCGATCTGATCGTCGAGGTTCCGCCCGTGGATCTCGGCGCGCTGTCCCGCGCGGCGCCGGGCGAGCCGTCGTCCGAGGTGCGCGCGCGGGTGATCGTGGCGCGCGAGCGCCAGCGCGCGCGCTTCGGACCGGAGGGTCCGGCTTCGAACGCCCGCATGGGTCCGAGAGAGCTGGCCGAGCACGCCAAGCTCGGGGCGCGCGTCGAGCAGCTCCTGATCTCGGCCGCCAAGAGCTTCGGGCTCTCGGCCCGGGCCTTCGATCGCGTGCGCCGCGTGGCGCGCACGATCGCGGACCTCGACGGCGGGGCCGGCGCGATCGCGGAGCGGCACGTCGCCGAGGCGCTGCAGTACCGCCGGTGTTCGGCGGCGGCCGTTCCGGATTGACGCCCCTCCGGGCTATCCGGCCCGCGCAGCGGGGACGGCGAGCAGCGGGCACGGCGCGCTTCGCAGAACGCGCTCCGTCGTGCTGCCGCGCACGGCGTCGAGGATCCCCTGATGTCCCGCGGTGACCATGGCGATCAGGTCCGCGGACACCTCGGAGGCCACCTGCAAGATCTCGTCCACGGGGTCGCCCTCGCGCCGCACCCGGTTCCACGAGCACGCACGGCTTTCGGGAAGCTCGAGGGCCGGGGGCTCCGACTCGCCGACGTGCAGCAGCGTGATGGCCACGACCCCGCCGCCGACCGCCTCGGCCGAACGGGTGGCGAACTGGATGGCGGCGTCCGGGCGAGGCTCGTGATCCACGGGGATCAGCACGTTGTGCAGCGAGATGCTCCCATCGCGCGGCGACACGAAGCCCCGGGCGCCGGAGGGGACGAACAGCGTCATGGCCTTCGACTTCCTGGCGAGCGGTTCCGAGACCGATCCGAGGATCCAGCGGGGGAGTCCGTCGCGGCCGTGGGTGGCGAGCACGATCAGGTCCGACGGTTTCTCGCGCTGGAAATCCAGGATGGCGGTCAGCGGGTCGCGGCTCCCGATGGCGACCTTCTTCACGCGGATCTTCAGCTCCTCGTAGACCGCCGAGCGAGGGCTGCCGGGCTCGAGCAGGCCCCAGCTCTCGAGGGTCTCTCGCACGCCCGGGAAGTCGGTCCACGGCGAGTCGCCTCGGTCCTTGTCTCCGACGTTCAGGATGGTGAGCTTCGTCTCGCGCACGAGGGCGATGGCGAGCGCGTGGGCGAAGGCCCGGTCGCTGTCCTCGGAGAGATCGGTCGGATGCAGCACCGACTGCACGAACGGCGTCTTGTCGAACCTCGACGGGCTCAAGTTCCCTCCGGGGGTGGGTCGATCCGGCGTGCGGAGGCCGGGGAACTCCGCGAGCGGAGGCTAGCGAGACTCCCGCGGGGCTGTCAAGCGATTCCCCTGGAGCGAGGGGGTCGCCGGGTCGCCGCCGCGGCGTTGACTTCCCGTGCCGGCGTCGGTAGAGTCGCCCCTTGGCGCGGCGTTCGAGGTGCCCACGTGTCCCCGACCGAGTAAGGTGTCCACAGCGATCATGCCGGCCGCAACGTCCGTCAAGCTCGTCATCCCGAGCGAGATCAGGCTCGTGGACATGGTCCACGAGGTGTCGCAGATCCTGGCGGAAATGGCGGGTTTCACGCCGGACGACGCGCTGAACGTGGGCTTGGCCGTGCGCGAGGCGGTGATCAACGCCATCCTGCACGGCAACAAGAAGGAGTCCTCGCGAAAGGTGAGCATCCAGCTCGACGTCGAGCAGGCCGGAGGCATCGAGATCAAGATCCGCGATCAAGGGGAGGGGTTCGACCCCGGGAGCAACCCCGACCCCACCGACGACGCTCACGTGCTGAACTCCTCCGGCCGGGGAATCCTGATGATCCGGGCGTTCGTCGACGACGTGGGTTTTCGGTTCAAGAAAGGCCGGGGGACGGAGGTCACGCTCGTCAAGCGTATCCCGCACGGAGCGGGGTGATCTGATATCTTATCCGACCGCGCGCGGCCGCAGTGGAATGGAGGGACGGCGATGAAGGTGAGCATTCGGAAGCAGGGCGACGTCTCCGTCGTGGATCTGTCGGGGAAGATCACGATCGGAGAGGGCGACGTCGTTCTTCGGGACAAGGTGTCGGAACTGCTCGAGCTGCGTGAGAAGAAGATCCTCCTCAACCTCGAGAAGGTGTCCTACATGGACTCCGCCGGAATCGGGGAGCTCGTGGCGTGCTACAAGCGCGCCAAGGAGCGGGACGGGATCGTCAAGCTGCTCAAGCCGTCGGGGAAGGTCTACGACCTTCTCCAGTTGACCAAGCTCGAGGAAGTGTTCGAGACCTACAAAGACGAGTCCGAGGCTCTGGGCTCGTTCTGACCCGTCAGGAGTCTCGCCGCAAGCGGCGGTGCCACGCGGCGAGAAGCTGCAGCGCCTGAAGCGGCGTCAGGCGGTCGGGGTCGTGCTCGCGAAGCTCCGCCAGGATCTCGGCCACGGCCGGATCGGCGACCTCGTCGGCGCGCGAAGCGGGGCGGTCATCACCGAACAGAGACGGCTGCGGATCGGCGGGTCGCCGTTCGCCCGTCCGGCGGCGGGCGCGTCTCGGAAGGCCGTCGCGGCCGAACTCGTCCTGCTCGAGGTTGGCGAGGATCTCGCCGGCGCGGGCGACGACCGCCTCCGGGACGCCGGCCAGTCTCGCGACGTGGACGCCGTAGGAGCGATCGGCGGGCCCGCTCTCGACGCGGTGCAGGAAGACCACGTCGTCGCCCCGCTCGCGAACCGCCATGCGGCGGTTGAAGACGCCCGGCAGCTCGACGGCAAGCTCGGTCAGCTCGTGATAGTGCGTGGCGAACAGCGTCCTGGGCGGCCCGTCCGGCCTCGCGTGGAGATACTCGACCACGGCCCATGCGATCGACAGTCCGTCGAAGGTCGCGGTGCCGCGGCCGATCTCGTCCAGCAGCACGAGGCTGCGGGCGGTCGCGTGGTGCAGGATGTTCGCGGTCTCCGTCATCTCGACCATGAACGTGCTGTGGCCCTCCGCGAGGCTGTCGGAGGCCCCGACGCGGCAGAAGATCCGGTCCACCACGCCGATCTCGGCCTCGTCCGCCGGAACGAACGAGCCGGCCTGCGCCAGCAGGGTGATCAACGCCACCTGCCGGAGATAGGTCGATTTCCCGCCCATGTTCGGCCCGGTGAGGATCGCGATCACGCCCCCATCGGTGTCGAGCTGCGCGTCGTTCGGCACGAACCGCGCGCTGCCGAGGGTCTGCTCCACCACCGGATGGCGACCGCCCACGATCCGGATCACGCCGTCGTCGCGAATCACCGGCCGGCGGTAGTCCTGGCGAGCGGCGGTCTCTGCGAGCGACGTCAGGACGTCGATGCGCGCGACGGCGCGCGCCGCCGCCTTGAGGCGCGATGCCTGGCCGGCGACCTCCCGCCGCAGCTCGCCGAACAGCTCGTACTCCAGCGCTTCGATGCGCTCCTGGGCGTTCAAGACCTTGGACTCGTGCTCCTTGAGCTCCGGCGTGACGTAGCGCTCGCCGGTCGCCACGGTCTGCTTGCGGTGATAGCGGTCGGGCACGAGGTGCAGGTTCGACTTGGAGATCTCGATGAAGTAGCCGAACACCTTGTTGAATCGCACCTTGAGGTTGTGGATGCCCGTCGCCTCCCGCTCGCGGGTCTCGAGCGAGGCGATGTAGGCCCGTCCGTCCCGCCGGATCGCGGTCAGCTCGTCGAGCTCGGGGCTGAATCCCTCCCGGATGAGGCCGCCCTCCCGGAGACCGAGCGGGGGTTCGTCGGTCAACGCCGCGGCCAGGCGCGCGGCGAGATCGTCGCACGTGTCGAGCCCGTCGATCGTCCGTTTCGTCAGCGGGGCGGAGAGCTCGCGAGCGTGCCGAACGAGATCCGGGAGTCTCGCGAGGGACGATCGCAGACCGAGCAGATCGCGCGCGTGGGCGGTCCCGGTCACCGCGCGGCCGAGGAGCCGCTCGACGTCGTGCACTCCCTGCAGGGTCTCGACGATCCGTCGGCGCGGCTCTCCGCGCTGCAGCAGCTCCTCGGTTGCCACCAAGCGGCGCTCGATCTCCTCGCGGCTGCGCAGCGGCCGGAGCAGCCGCCGCCGCAGCAGTCGGCCGCCGCCCGCCGTGACCGTGCGGTCGATCGCGGCCAAGAGCGAACCGGCCGCGCGACCGTCGCGGATCGAGCGCTCGATTTCGAGATTGCGGCGCGTGGCGGCGTCCAGGAGGACGAAGCGCGAAGGCTCGTGGATCGTGACGGCGTCGAGGTGCTCGAGCGCGCACTTCTGCGTCTCCCGGAGGTAGACCAGCAGACCACCGGCAGCGGCGACGGCGGAGGGACGGTCCTTCAGGCCGAAGCCGTCGAGGGACGCCACGCGGAAGTGGTCCTCCATCTGGCGCGCGGCCTCCGGCACGGAGAACCCGAAGGGCTCGACGGCCGTGGACGCGACGTCGGCGAGGGACGCGCGCAGCCCGTCGGGGAGCTTCAGGCCGTCGGGGTAGACGACCTCGCTCGGTCCGAAGGACGCGAGCTCGGCGCCGAGCGCCGCCCAGCCGTCTCCGGTCTCCGGGGCCTGCCAGGCGAGAAACTCCCCCGTCGACGCGTCGAGGAACGCCGCGCCGACCTTGCCCGAGACGACCGCGATCGACGCGAGCCAGACGTTGGCCTTGCGGTCGATCTGCTCGACGTCGTTCACCGTCCCGGGCGTCACGATGCGGACGACGTCGCGCTTCACGAGCCCCTTGGCCGTGCGGGGATCCTCGAGCTGCTCGCACACCGCGACCTTGCGCCCGATGCGCACCAGCCGCGCCGTGTAGCCGTCGAGCTGGTGATGGGGAAAACCGCACATCGGCACCACGTTGCCGGTGCCCTTGCCGCGCGCCGTGAGCGTGAGCTCCAGGAGGCGGCTCGCCTCCTTGGCGTCGTCGTAGAACATCTCGTAGAAGTCGCCCATCCGGAAGAACAGAATCGCGTCCGGATGGTCCTCCTTGATGGACCGGTACTGGCGGAACATCGGGGTGAGCTGGGTGGCCGAGCACATCGCCCGGCGCAGTATACCGCCTTGGGCGCACGACTGAAAAGTGACGGCCGTCCGGCTCAGACGGCCCGGCGCGCCAGGGCACGGCGTTCCCAGAAGTCTTCGAAGCGACCGCTGAGCTTGCAGCAACGCAACGCGATGATGGCGTTGGCCCCGCGGATCGTCCAATGCATCCCTGCTCGTTTGAGCCGGGTCCCCACCGTCACCTTGCAGCCCGCTTCGACGACACCCGTGGAGGTGCACAACCCCGCCGCTCGGAACTTCGGATAGCGCATGCGATGGCGGTTGCGCCGGATGTACTCGCCGCACTTTCGAGCTTCTGCGTTGCTTGCCGCGTGGTGAGCCAGAGCGCGGAAGATCGCGCTGATCTTCCCAGCGTCCAGCTCGTCGTGACGCTGCCGCGCCCACGGCGGTGCGAGGTCGCTGGTGGGCCCGTAGATCGCTTTGCCCGCGTCGCTGAGGTGCTGCTTGGCGTGGAAGCGATCGACGATCTGGAGGGCTCCGGGAAACTGCTCATCGGCGAGGTTCCAGATCCACCAAGCGCCATCGCCCAGGACGACGCGGCGTGGAGCGCGGTCGAAACCACGGCGGGTGGTTTCCCGTATCACGCGTTCGGCAAATTCCGAAGGCTCCGCGTCGGTGTCCCGCGTCGCCGCGCTCTCGATCGCCGCGGAGTAGCTCACCGAGCCCTCGTCTCGCGTCGGGATGCCGTCCTTGTCCCGCGACTCCGCGCTCCACACCGTGCAGATCTTGACCTCGCGGGTCTTGGAGGAACCATCCGGCTGCTTGCCGTGCCGTCCTTCCAACTCGGACCTGCGCATCGGGACCCCGGTGCCATCCATGCCCAAGTACAGCGTCGGCGGGATCGGGCAGGGGCTGGGCGCGGCCACGTCCTGCTTTTCGTCCTCGGCAATCTCCGCCCCGATCGCTTCGGCCACACGCTCGACCTGCTTGGTGTCTACCTCGACCCCGGCCAACTCCCGCAGCAATTCGCTGCCCTCCTGAAAGCTGACCAGCGCACCCACCAGCCCCACCATGCGCGTGACGGCGGGCGAGAGGGAGGTGCCGACCAAACCGAGGGTCTGATCTCGTGGGCAAAAGCCCGCCCCGCAGGCCGCGCAGTCGTAATAGGCACGCTCCAGCGCCAGTTCGCCCAACACCGTCTGAAAACGCTTGGCCCGCCGTCCCGCGTAGCGGGCTCTCTGGCCGCACGCACAGGGAAGCCACCGCCCGGCGTAGTCGGAGGTGTCGGCATTGAGGCACCGCGCGATCGCGCCCGCCGCGAAGGCCAGCACTCGACGGCGTGCCGCCATCTCGATCGCCTCGAAATCCAGGGCTTGGGCCGCCCCCGACCCTAG
>Ga0302046_10002145_pt1 | contig 18490 bp, 13 predicted proteins | sample RVTome_11_FD_200261 | JGI IMG/M metagenome (GOLD analysis project Ga0302046, IMG submission 200261) | Soil microbial communities from uranium-contaminated site in the Upper Colorado River Basin, Wyoming, United States - RVT147D111 (version 2) ...
CGCGCCTGAGCCCCGCCACCGGATCCTCACCCGTGGCTGCCGCCGCGCGCTTGACGGCGGACCACGTGCCGACGTAGCCGAGGAACTGCTCGCCCGTCATGCGCCTGGCGGTCTCGAACGGTGGACCATCGAGCTCCTCGAAGGGGAACGACACCTCCGAGTAGCGCGTCTCCACGTGCCTCCGCCCGGGAGGCCAGAACCGCTCGACTTCCTCGTACGCGAACGCGCGTACGAGCGCGTCGACCTCGGGGGCGACCTCGGGCAGACCGTAGGTCCAGGCCGCGAGCACCGCTCCGGGGCGCGCGACGCGCCTCACCTCAGCGAAGAACGCATCGAGCCGGAGCCAGTGGAGCGCCTGCGCCACCGCCACGAGGTCGACCGACGCGTCCGGGAGCGGCAAGGCTTCCGCCACGCAGACTACGCGCGGCGCACCGCCCGCCGGTGCCGTCCCGAGCTGCGCGTGGCTGGCATCGGTCGCGACGACGGTCTCGAAGTGGCGCACGAGACCCGCCGTGGCCTGGCCGCTCCCGGCTCCGCACTCGAGCGCGCGACGGTGCTCCGTGCAGAGCGACGCGACGTGCTCGAAAAGCTCGTCCGGGTACGTCGGCCGGAACGCGCGGTAGTCTGCCGGTGCGCGCGAGAAGTGGTCCTCGAACGACAGTCGATGCTCCCTTGGCTCGGACGCTCCAATTTGCGTCCCATCGCGGACGGATGCAGCATACCCTGCGCCCAGCGCACAGGGCGCCCACGCCACGCTCCGCCGGAGACCCCCATGGCCGCCGACCCCACGGGCTCGCACCCCACTCCCCCGGACCCCGGCGACGCGTTCGCGGATCTCGAGATGCCGGACCTGACCATCAGGGGCCTGATGAGTCACTTCGGTCCCGGCGTGATCCTCATGATGACGGGCATCGGTACGAGCCACCTGGTGACGGCGCCCACGGCGGGCGGCCGCTTCGGCTACGCCCTGCTCTGGTGCATTCCCGTGGCGTACGTCTTCAAGTACTACGGCTTCGAGATGGCGTTCCGGTTCACGAACGCCACCGGCAAGAGCATGATCGAGGCGTACGGAACCGCGTGGCGGAAGTGGCCGCTCTGGTACGTCCTGATCACAACGCTCATCCAGTGCGCGCTCGGCCAGGCGGGGCGGCTCATCGCGGCGGCGGCGGTGCTCTACTACGTGTTCACGGAAGTGCTGGGGTGGCCGATCCCGCTCGGTGGGTACGGCCTGTTCCTGGCCGTCGTGTCGGTGGCGATCATCTTGCGGGGCCGCTACCGGGCCGTCGAGATGGCGGCCAAGGTGCTCGCGGCGATCCTCGTGGTGTCGACCCTGGCGGTATTCTTTGCGGAGCCCGCGCCGCTGTCGGAGATGGGCCGGTTCTTCATCGTCGAGATCCCGGACGGGTCCTGGCTCATCATCGCCGCGTTCCTCGGGCTGTTGCCGACCGGCATCGACGTCTCCCTTCAGGCATCGGAGTGGGGCAAGGCGAAGAAGAAGGGCATGAGCAAGATCCGCGGCCGCCTCGAGGAGATGGGGCTCGCACGCAGCTTCGACCCCTTCGCCCCCGACCCCGCGGCGCTGACCGTCGACACGTCGAGGCTTCCCCCCAACGCGCTCGACTATTGCCGCCGGTGGTTCAAGATCGGGATCTGGGACTTCAGGCAGGGCCACGTCGTCTCGTTCGTCATGGCGTGCATCTTCCTGCTGCTCGCGGCGGTGTGGCTGTACCCCAGCGCGGTGCAGGGCCAGGCGGTGATGGGCGAGATCGCCGGCATCTTCACCCGGAGCTTCGGGCCAGGCATGATGATCGTGTTCATGCTGGGCGCGTTCGCGGCGACGTTCTCGACGGCGTTCAACTACTTCGACGGGTGGCCGCGCATCGTAGGCGCATGCTGCCGCAACATGTTTCGCGGCACGGCGGGGCTGGAGGGCATCGACAGCGAAAGCCTCACCGTCGCGCACCGGCGGACATGGTACTCCGAGTACAACATCTATCGCGCGACGATGATCTACTCGCTGATCGCGTCGGTGCTCATCGTGGCGGGGCTGCCGCGCCCCGTGTACCTGGTCCTGGTCGCCTCCGCGCTCGCTTTCTTCATTGCGCCGGTGATCTTCTTCCTGAACTTCTACTACTGCCTCACGATCATTCCCAGAGACGACGTCGCCTTCTATCCCGGCACGTTCGCGCGCTGGTTCGGTTGGTTCAGCCTCATCGTGTTCACCGGAATGAGCCTCGTGCTGATCTTCTGGCGGATCTGGGTGCCGTTGTTCGGAGCCTAGCTCGGCCGTCGCGCGGCATGCGCTCGGTGATGGGCCAGAAGCGACCCATCGCCCTCCGCTTGCCGGGCGCCGCAACGGCTCGCATTGTCGCGGTAGGTTTCCGCTGACGTGAATGTCCCCGCCCACTCCCGCCGGCGCGATGTCGCTTCAGGCGATACCAGCAAGAGGAGCTCGGCCATGCCCGCCCGACAGCGCAACCACACCCGTTCCCGCCCCTTCCTCGTCTTCCCGGCCCTGATCGTCCTCGCGCACCTGGCCGTCGCCCCGGCGCTTGCGAGCGCGCAGCCGCAGGAGGCGTTCCTTCCGGTGCGACTCGATGCGGCAACGGGCGAGGTGTTCCTGGAGATCGACCGCCTCGACGAGGACATCCTCTACATGGTCACCCTGGCCACCGGGCTCGGCGTGAGCGGTGCGGGGCTCGATCGCGGGCAGCCCGGCACCGAGGCGGTCGTACGGTTCGAGCACCACGGACCGCGCGTCCTGATGGTTCGTCAGAATGCGGAGATCGGGGGGACCTCCGGAACCGAAGCGGAGCTGCGGGCCATTCGCGAGTCGTTCCCGACCTCGGTCTTGGCGTCCCTGCCGGTGGTGGAGCGGAACGGCGCTCGGCTCGTCGTCAACGCCACCGATCTGTTCCTGAGCGACGTGTACGACGCGGGCTCCGCCCTGCGGGACGCCGGAGCCGGTGGTGCGCGCCTGGACCGCGAGCGCAGCGTGATCTCGCCGGACTTCACCGCATCCTATCCGCGCAACACCGAGGTGCGGGCGATCCTCACGTTCCTGGCGGACGATCCCGGCGGGGAGGTCGATCAGCACGCACCCGATGGCAGGTTCGTGACGATCGAGCAGCACCATTCGTTCATGGAGCTTCCTTCGGAGCCGTTCCCGAGGAGGGCCTACGACCCCCGCACCGGGAACTCGTCGGCCACCCTCCAGGACTACTCCGAGGGCTTCGACGGTGACTATCGCCTCCGCTCGGTCGAGCGCTGGCGGCTCGTGCCGAGCGACCCGGAGGGATACCTGCGGGGCGAGCTGGTGGAGCCCGTCGAGCCGATCGTCTTCCACCTCGATCCGGGGCTCCAGGAGCCGTATCGCTCCGCGTACCGCGAAGGCGCCACGTGGTGGAACGACGCGTTCGAGGCGGCCGGCTTCCGCAACGCGTTCCAGGTGCGGGACCTGCCCGAGGGCGCGGACCGGATGGACGCCCGCTACTCGATGATTCAGCTGCTGCACAGGAGCGCGGCGGGACCCTCGCACGGCGGCGGCCGGAGTGACCCCCGGACGGGCGAGATCGTTCAGGGCATGCCGCGGATGGACTCCCACCGCTCGATCATCGACTACAACATCTGGGCCGGCCTCCAGCCGGCCTATGCGGCCATGGGCGTGGAGCCGCAGCTCGACGCGGAGGCCTTCGCCATGGCCCGGCGCCGGCAGCACGTGGCCCATGAGGTCGGCCATGCGCTGGGCTTTCCCCACAACCATATCGCGGCCTCGCAGGGGCGGACCTCGGTCATGGACTACCCGTTTCCCCTGATCGAGCTGGACGATCAGGGCCGCCTGGACATCTCGCGGGCGTACCACCCGGGCATCGGATACAGCGACTCGCTGTCGGTGCGCTATGCGTACACGTGGTTCCCCACGCCCCAGGCGGAGGCCGAGGGGCTCGAGGCGATCGTCCAGGAGGCACTCGACCGCGGCCATCGCTTCATCACGGGCGGACACGCGGGGCTTCCGAGCTCGCTGCCGGAGGCGCACCAGTGGGTGGAGGGCGAGACGCTCTTCGACGCGCTGGACCGCACGCTCGGCGTGCGCCGCGTGCTGCTGGAGCACTTCGACGAGCGGGCGATCCGCCCGGGGGAGCCCATGGCTTGGCTCAACCAGCGCCTCGCCCACGTATACCTGCACCATCGGTACTCCGTGGAGGGTGTCGTCAAGTACGTGGGTGGGATGCAGTTCGTGTACGCGCTGCGCGGAGACGGGCAGGTGCCCACGGAGGTCATCCCGGCGGCTCGCCAGAGGGAGGCGCTCGACCGGATCGCCACCGTCCTCTCCCCGGAGGAGTTGGCCGTACCCGACCGGATCATCGAGCTGATCCCCCCGGTCCCGTCGGGGTTCTCCGAGCTCGAGCCGTGGATCGGCTCGTCGGCCGGGCCGGCGCTGGACCCGCTGGCCATCGCGCGCAGCTTCGCCCAGGAGGTGGTCGATAACCTGCTCCACCGGGAGCGCATGGCGCGCGTGGTCGCGTTCCGGACGCGAGATCCCGGCCAGGTCAGCCTGGACGAGGTGCTGGGACGTCTGGTCGAGGTCACCTGGGGAGCCGCGGGCTCCCGGACGGGCGGCCAGGGGGCGTACCGCCGCGCGGCCGAGCGGGCCGTGCTGGACGGGCTGTTCACGCTGGCATCCGACCAACAGGCGACGTCGGAGGTGCGGGACGGAGCCGAGTGGCAGCTCGCCCGGCTGGCCGTGGAGCTGGACGGGGAGGGCGGTCAGGACACGGCCGAACAGGCGCACCGGGAGCGGGCGAGTCGCGAGATCGAGGCCTACCTCGTGCGCCGCATCGTGCCGCCGCTACGGACCGGCGTGATCAGGATCAACCTGCCGTGGCCGTAGGGTGGACACACTCCCCTCAGCCGGTGAGGGCGACGACCGAGGCGCGGAAGCGCGCGAGGGCCTGGGGCTCGACCGGGTCGACGTCATCCACGCCGGCGCGCACACCTTCGACCTCGCCGCCGGCATCCGTGCGGTGGCGTTCGCCCGGGTATTCACGGACGTGGAGCCGCTGTAGCGCGGCCGCCTGGTCCCGCCGGAGGCTCGGCCCCGCGCCTGAGCCGGCGCCGTAAGCTCAGCGCGTGCCCCCTCCCGTAAGTGCGAACTTCTGCGCGCGGAACCCGGCCTGCACGCTGTCCCCGCGCGCCGGGTCGACGATCCACGGGCCGGCCGCCTCGGCCACGAAGATGTTGCCCTGCGGGTCGACGGCCAGGTTGTGGGGCCGGCCCAGTTGCCCCGAGCCTGTGCCCGGCCCACCGAACTCGGCCACCTTCTCCAGGTCGGAGCGCCGGAGCACGACGATCACGTGCGAGCCGCCGTCGGCCACGTACAGGTAGGTCTGCGCCTGGTCGTGCGAGAAGCCGACGGAGAAGGCGGCCTCGCGCGCGCATCCCGGCACCTCGGGCTCGCCGTCCGGCGCGCACCGCGGCCGGAGGATCTTCTCCCTGACGAACGTGCCGTCCTGGAGGAACGTCTGGATGCGGTTGTTGGCCCGGTCCGCGACGTAGATGTGCCCGTCCCGCGAGCCGGCGATGCCGTGCGGCGTCCGCAGCTGCCGCGGCGGCTCCCGGGACGCCGGGTCGGGGACGTACTCGTCGTCCGGCGTCTCGCCGTACGCGCCCCAGTGGCGCAGGTACCGGCCGGTCTCACCGTCGAAGACGATGACTCGTCGGTTCCCGTAGCCGTCGGCCACGAAGACCTCGTTGTCGGCCGGGTCGACCCAGATCTCGGCCGGCCGACCCATGAGGCCGGTATCGTTGCTGCCGCCGGTCTCGTCGATGCGTCCGATGGTCAGGACGTGCTGCCCGTCGCGAGTGAACTTGAGCGTGAGATTGCTCTCGCGCGCGTTGGTCCACAGGAAGCCGTTGTGGTCGATGAACATCCCGTGGATCACCTGCCAGCTGTCGTCCGGACCGCTGGCGCTCCACGTCCGAACCAGGTTGCCGTCCGGGTCCCACTCGGCGATCTGGCTCCGGCTCGAGGTCCAGACGTGCCCCCGCGAGTCCGCGGCGATGCCGATGACCTGCCCCCATTCGAAGTCGGGCGGAAGCACGGGCCAGGTGGGATCGGGCTCGAACGTGGGGACGCCGGCGAGCGTGGCGACGCCGGCCCCGCCGGCCTCGGAGTCGGCCCCGTCGGATGCCGCGCAGGCTCCCATGAGCGACAGGGTCAGCACGGCCACGCCGGCCGTCAGCGTCTTGGGCGCGTTCATCGATCTCCACCTCTTTCGCGGTATGGAAGCGAGCGAACGTCCTGGGGCCGGGCCCGCTCCCGGGGCAGGGCAAGGTAGACGTCCGGGTGAGGGGCTGTCCAACGTGGGGTGGGTGCGCTTCCCGTGCCGCCGGTATCGCGGGCCGGGTGGCTCGAGCGGCGGCGCGCGTCAGTACAAGACCAACCCGGGCACGCTCCGGTTGGCCGTGCCTCCGTCGCCGAGCTGGCCCTCCAAGTTGCGGCCCCAGCAGTAAGCGTCGCCCCCGCTGGCGATTGCCGCACGTGTGCCTGGCACCGGCCGCCAGGTCCACGAACTCGGGTCCGCTGGGAGAACGCGGGCTGCCGATCCCTCCGCGGTAGTCGCGCAACGCCAAACCCCGCCGCTACGGAGAAGCGCCGGGAACGCCGCACCGAGCCGCCGACAGGACGGAGCCGTTCACACGTTGGTCGCGGCTATCGTGGCCGGCCAGCATCACCCCCGGCCGGATACTCGTACACCCCAGCAGCCCGGGCCCTCTGACGCACCAGCGCGAGCACCACGTCGATGGTCGGAGTCGGCACGTCCACGAGTCGTCCCATCTCCTGTACGGCCGTCACGAGCGCGTCGATCTCCATGGGGCGTCCACGCTCCAGGTCCTGCAGCATGGACGTGCGATGCGCGCCCACCGCGGCGCCTCCGTCGAGCCGGCGCTCGACATCGACCGGGAAGCGTACGCCGAGCTTCTCGCCGATCGCCTGCGCCTCGAGCATCATGGCCCTGCAGACCGCGCGCGTGCCGGGATCCGTCGCGACCACGTCCAGGGTCTCCAGCGTCAGCGCGCTGACGGGGTTGAACGAGAGGTTGCCCCACAACTTGACCCAGATCTCGTCGCGGATACGCCGCACGGGGGCGCGCAGGCCGGCACGAACCAGCGTCCGTGCAAGCGCTTGGACCCGCTCGGTCTTCTCCCCGGAGGGCTCGCCCAGCGTGAAGCGGTCGCCCTCCAGATGTCGGACGACGCCGGGCTCCACGACCTCGGTGGCCGGATACACCACACAACCGATCGCGCGCTCGGGTCCGATGCCGTCCCACTGCACGCCGCCGGGATCCACGCTCTCGATCCTCCGGTCGCGCCAGGGGCCTTCGAGGCCGTAGAAGTACCACCACGGCACGCCGTTCACGGCGCTGACCACGGCGGTCTCGGGGCCAAGGAGCGGCTGCATGGGCTCGACGGCGGCCGGCGCCGAGTGCGCCTTGAGGGTCACGAACACGTAGTCCTGCTCGCCGGCCTCGGTGGGATCGGCGGTGCAGCGCGGGTGCGCGAGTCGCTCCTCGCCGTCGATCAGCAGCCTGACGCCGTGCTCGCGCATCGCCTCGAGGTGCGGGCCCCGCGCGATGAGCGTGACGTCCTCGCCCGCGAGCGCGAGCTGCGCACCGAGATATCCACCGATGGCGCCCGCACCGTAGACGCAGATCCGCACGGGCTCGGGTCCGCTCAGCCGATGCCGAGCTGCTCGGCGAGCCCAATGCGCCTGAGCTTGCCCGTGGGGCCCTTCGGGATCTCGTCCATGAGCAGGACCGTGCGCGGGACCTTGAAGTCCGCGAGCCGCCCGGCGACGAAGTCCCTGAGCTCGGCGCTCGTGGTGGCGGCGCCCTCACGCAGCACCACGGCCGCCGCGACCTCCTCGCCGAGCTTGTCGTGCGGGACGGCGAACGTGCACACCTGCTGCACGGCGGGATGGTCCATGAAGACCTCGTCGACCTCCTTGGGCGAGATCTTCTCACCGCCGCGGTTGATGATCTCCTTGAGGCGCCCGGTGAGCGTGACGTAGCCGTCCTCGTCCATGACGCCCTCGTCTCCGGTACGGAACCACCCGTTGGTGAACGCCTTCGCGTTGGCATCGGGGTTGTTCTCGTAGCCGGGCGTCACGTTCGGCCCACGGATCACGATCTCGCCGGTCTCTCCGACGCCGAGCAGGTTGCCCGCCTCGTCCATCACCGCCACCTCCGGGCCGGCCGCGCACCCGACCGTGCCCGGCTTGCGCACGCCTGGCGGCAGCTGGTTGCACGTCATCTGGTGCGACGCCTCGGTCATGGCGTACGCCTCGACGACCGGCGAGCCGAACGTCCGCTCGAGCTCGGCAAGGACCTGGGGCGGCAGCGACGATGACGACGAGCGGATGAAGCGCAGCCTGGCCTGCTCGACCGACTCGCGATTACGCTGCGCGCGCGCCAGAACGGCCTGGTGCATGGTCGGCACGGCCGAGTACCACGTGGGCTCAGCCTCGTCCAGCCACGAGAAGAACTTGAGGGCGTTGAAGCCGGGGGTGCACACGACGCACGCACCGGTCGACAGCGAGGACAGCACGGGCGCCATCAGCCCGTGGATGTGGAAGAGCGGCATGACGTTGAGGCAGCGGTCCGCGGGCGTCAGGCAGAGCGTGGTGCGGATGTTGTGCGCCGACGCGCACAGATTGCGGTGCAGCAAGGGCACGAGCTTGGGGCGTGAGGTCGTTCCCGAGGTGTGGAGCACGAGCGCGACGTCGTCCGGCTCCGCGGGTCCCGGACGCGCCGCGGACCCTGGCTCCGGGCCCGCTTCCGCGACGAGCTCGAAGACGCCCGCCGGCGCGGCGTCCGGCACGCGCAGGCGGATCACCGCGGCGCCGAGGCTCCGCGCGCTGTCGATCGCCTCGGACTCGCTGCGCTCCGCCACCACCAGCGCCTTGGCCCCCAGGTCCCCGAGGTAGAAGTCGTACTCCTTCTTCCGGTAGGCGGGATTGAGCGGCGCGGTGGTGGCGGCGTTGGCGATGGCCAGGAACGCCGACGCCATCTCGGGCCCGTTGTCGAGCACGATCGCGACCCGGTCGCCGCGCCCCAGGCCGAGCGCGTTGAGCGCCTGTACCGTGCGGTCGACGTGCCGGCGCAGGCCCGCGTAGTCGAGGTAGGGCCGGCCCGGAGCGCCGACTGCGGGGGCGTCGTCCTCTCCGACGTCGAGCAGGGAGCGAACCGTGGCGGCGTCGGGCATGCTCATGGCGTCGGACGGGCTCCTGCAGTCATGAGAGAGGTACTGGTTGATCAGACTACACGGCCGGGGCGCCTCCGTCGAGGACGAGCCCCAGGGCCCGGCCCCGGGCGCACCTTGCCAGGCACCACCGCACCGGCGTCTTATGGCATCAGGTCGGCCGCCGGCAGGCCCACACGCAACGGAGCACCTCCCATGATCCTGGCGCGCGCGCTCGCCCTCGGGGCGCTTCTGGGGGCAGCGTCCGCTGCCCACGCCCAGACGTACGACGTGGTTCTGCGCGGGGGCCGGGTCATGGATCCCGGGTCTGCGCTCGACGCGGTGCTCGACGTGGGCATCCGGGCGGGCCGCATCGAGGCGCTGAGCGGGCAGCCCCTGGACGGTCGCGAGGTCGTGGACGTGTCGGGCCTCGTGGTCGCCCCGGGCTTCATCGACCTGCACGCGCACGGCCAGGATCCGTTCAGCCGGGACCTCCAGGTACGCGACGGTGTGACGACCGCGCTCGAGCTCGAGAGCGGCGTCTGGCCGGTGGACGCGTGGTACGCCGAGCGGGCGGGCAACTGGCGCATCAACTACGGCGCCACGACGAGCTACGGCGCCGCCCGTCGCGCGGCGTTCGAGAGCGCCGGCCGGTCGGCCGTCTACGATGCGGCCACGCCGCAGCAGGTGGTCCGGATGCAGGAGGTCGTGAGCTCAGGGCTCGAGCAGGGCGCGCTCGGCGTCGGGCTCGGTCTCCAGTACATGCCGGGTGCGAGCCGAGAGGAGATCTTCCGGCTCTTCCGGACGGCCGCGGCGCACTACGTGACGGTCTTCGTGCACGTCCGCTACGCGGGGCTCCTCGAGCCGGAGAGCGCCATCTCGGCGGTGCAGGAGATGATCGCCGACGTCGCGGGCTCGGGCGGCTCCGTGCACATCGTCCACATCGGATCGAGCGGTCTGGAGCAGGTTCCCGTCCTGCTCGACATGATCGGGACCGCCCGCGCTCAGGGCCTCGACGTCACGACCGAGGTCTATCCCTATACGGCAGCGTCGACGGGCATCGGCGCGGCGATCTTCGACGAGGGCTGGCAGGAGCGCCTGGGCGCCGACTATGGCGACATCGAGTGGGTCGCCACGGGCGAGCGGCTCGACTCGGCGTCGTTCCATGCCTATCGGGGGCGGGGCGGCACGATCATCGCGCACATCATTCCCGAGGACGCGATGGAGCACGCCGTGGCGCACCCCGGCGTGATGATCGCGAGCGACGGGGTCGGGTTCGTGAACGGCCGGGCGCACCCGAGGGGCGCCGGAACGTTCGCTCGCGTGCTGGGACGCTACGTGCGCGAGCAGGGCACGCTCTCCCTCATGGACGCCATCGAGAAGATGACGCTCCTGCCCGCCACGCGACTCGCGCGCGTGGCGCCGGAAATGCGCCGCAAGGGCCGGGTCCAGCTCGGCGCGGATGCGGACCTCACGGTGTTCGACCCCGCCACCGTGATCGACCGGGCCACGTTCGCCGAGCCGGCCCAGCCATCGCAGGGGATCCCGCACGTGCTGGTGAACGGCCGCTTCGTCGTACGCGACGGCGAGCTGGTCGAAGGCGTGATGCCGGGCCGCGCCATACGCGCGCCGGTGCGCGAGTCGTCGCCGGAGAGGCGGTGAAGCTTCCACGAGCCGCGAAATCGTGGCCGCTGCGGTGACCCGATCGGCGGCATATCGGGCGTCTCGTGAAGCGATCGTCGCATGGGCATATCCGCCCGTCCCGGCCGGCCCGGCATCGTTGTACCGGTTGAGGGTGGCGACATCGTCTTCGTCCGAGCAGGCCGCTCCGAGGTGCTGACGGAGCGCGGCGTCGAGGGCCCGCCCGACCTCGTGGTCGAGGTCCTCTCTCCTGCCACCGCCGCCCGCGATCGCGGCGTCAAGCTGGAGCGATATAGGCTCTACGGCGTGCCGGAGTACTGGGTGGTCGATCCGGATCAGCGGACCATCGAGGTGTGGAAGCTCGCCCGCGATGCGCATGGGCCCGTCGTCCACCAGGGGGCGGACATCTTCAGGTGGACCCCCTCCGCGGGCGCCGCAACCCTCGAGATCGCGCTGTCGGAGCTCTTCGGCTCCCCATCCGCTGGCTGACTGCGGCGCGTATCGGACACCGCCCCTTGTTCCGCCGCCACCGGCGGCCCAGTGTCGGGTTCCGTTCGTCGTCCCCGCACCGGAGGTTGCCCAGGTGAATCCGCTCCGGCCGATGGCCGCCCTTCCAGCGACGGTTTCTTCACCGCCGGTGCCGAGACGACTTCCGCTCGTGGCGGCACTCGTGTGCGCCGCTGGGGCGCTGCTGGCAGGCCCGAGCGAGGCCGCGGCGCAAACCACGCCGCCCGAGCACCCGGCCGCGACCATGCCGCCCGAGTCCGAGCGCAACGCGGACGTCTACTCGTTGGAGGCGCTCGGCAGACACGGACCGAGTCACTTTCCGCGCGTACGTCATCCGGAGGTCGAGTACGAGGCGGGGGACGCGCTGACGTTCGACCGCTACCACACGGTCGACGTCATGTACGAGTGGCTGCGCCGCTGGGCGGAGCGGTATCCGGACATCGTCGAGCTCTACCAGGTGGGCACGAGCCTGGAGGGGCGGCCCATCTTGCAGGTGACGCTCACCAACAGGGCGACGGGACCCGCCACGGAGAAGCCCGCCGCGTTCTTCGAGGGCGGCCGGCACAGCGGCGAGATCACCTCGTCGGAGTCGGTCCTGTGGCTCATCCGGCACCTCGTCGAGGGCTACGGCAACGACGACGAGATCACGTCGCTGCTCGATCGCGCGGCCATCTACCTCAAGCCGCAGAACAACCCCGACGGCTCCAACCTCTACCTGCACACCGCGCAGGCGAACCGAAGCAGCGTGCGCCCCGTCGACAACGACTTGGATGGGCTGCGCGACGAGGACCCGGGCAACGACCTCGACGGCGACGGCATCATCCTAGAGATGCGCTGGCGCGACCCCGAGGGTGAGTGGCTCATCGACCCGCGCGATCCCGAGGGTAGGCTCATGATCGAGGCCGAGGAGGGGGAGCGGGGCGAGTGGTCGGTGGAGGACGAGGGCCTCGACGACGACGGCGACGGCGATACCGACGAGGACGGCGTGGGCGGACTGGACCTGCACAGGAACTATCTGGAGAACTGGCGCCCCATGCCCGGCCGGGATCATACGGGCCGCGGCTGGACGCAAGGCGGAGCCGGCGCGTTCCCGCTCTCCGAGCCGGAGACGCGCGCCGTCGTCCTGTTCACGCTCGAGAACCCGAACATCGCCGTGGCCAACTCCATGGACACGCGCGTGCCCATGCACCTCCGTCCCCCCTCGACGTCGCGCTCGGAGGAGCGGATGTACCCCGAGGACCTGGCGCATTACCTGCACTTCGACAGCGTCGGGCTGAGCATCACCGACTATCCGTGGGCCGGCGACGTCTACTTCACCTACGCCACGCGCGACGACGACGAGGACGAGGAGCCGGAGGGCAACCCGCTCTTCGGTCACGGCCCCGACTACGGGTACTTCTACCTCGGCGCCATCTGGTACGGCGACGAGCTATGGGACGGCGGCGATGTGGGGGACGTCAACGGCGACGGGGAGGAGGACGACCTCGACCGTATGGTCTGGCAGGACAGCGTCACGGCCGGGCGGGACTACCGTCCAGCGTTCAAGCCGTGGACGCCGTTCCAGCACCCCGAGCACGGCGAGGTGGAGATCGGCGGCTGGCACCCCAAGTTCTTCTCGCAGAACGGGCCGCCCGAGGTGCTCGAGAAGTGGGCCGGCAACCAGGCGCGCTTCAACCTCTACCTGGCGCAGAGCCTCCCGTGGCTCCGGGCCGAGACGCCCAACGTGCGGAGGCTCGACCAGGACGGAGACAGCGCGACCTGGGAGGTGACCGTGACGGTACGCAACGACGGCCGGCTGCCCACCGCGCTGAGGCAGGCGCACCTGGTGAAGGCGGTGCGGCCGGACCGGGTCGAGCTGACGCTCGGCGACCTTGAGGTGCTCGAGCCGGACGACCCGGAGCCGGAGGAGGATGAGCCGTACGCGCGCTGGCTCGAGCCGGAGGAGGGCTCCTTCGAGCTGGGCTACGTGCAGCCGGGAGAGACGCGCCGGGCCACGCTCACGTTCCGCACGTACGGCGTGCAGGAGCTCACCGGAAGCTTCGAGGTGCTCTCCACGCGGGGCGGGGTCGTGCGGGGGGAGGTGTCGGGGCGGTAGGGTGGTGGTTCCATCATGAGTAGGATATACTCATGCTATGAGTAAACGGCTACAAGTCGTGATGACCGAGAAGGAGTATCAGGAGATCCAGTACGCGGCCGATGCGCGTCGGACGACGGTATCGGAGTGGGTACGTCGGGTGCTTCGAGACGCCCGTCACGATCTCCGGGCGCCCGAGTCCGCGACGGGAGCCAGCTTCGTCCGTGAGGGGCCGCCGGGATACGAGGGCGGGGCGGAGAGCGCCTGGCGGGCCGCTGGAGTCGGCTCCGTGCCCGTAGACGAGACGCTTCTCACGGAAGTCATGGACCGCTATCGCTTCCCGACTCGCGAAGCGGCAGTGCACTTCGCGCTCCGGCGCGCCGCGAACCCACCCATGGCCCGCGAGGAGCTCCTGGCCATGCAGGGGAGCGGGTGGGCCGGGGACCTGCAGCGCATGCGCCAGAACGAGGACCCAGCGGAAACGCCGTGATCCTCATCGACACCTCGGCGTGGGTCGAATACCTGCGCGGTACGGGGAGTCGAGTCGATGCCGAAGTACGCCGGCTGATAGAGGAGACGGTACCGATCGCCACGACCGACACGGTCGTCATGGAGCTGCTGGCCGGAGCGCGCGACGAGCAGCACGCCGCCGACCTCAGGAGGATGGCGCTCTCGCTCGACTATCGGCCCATGGTGGGCCTGCTCGATTTCGAGCAAGCGGCCTCCCTGTACCGGCTCTGTCGGCGCGCCGGGGAAACCGTTCGGTCGCTGATGGATTGCCTGGTCGCGGCGGTCGCGATGCGGGATGGCCTCAGCGTGCTCGCGCACGACCGGGACTTCGAGGTGATCGCCCGGCATGGCGGATTGGAGTTGGTGGAGCCGTAGGACTCAGTCGGGCCTGTAGGACTCAGTCGGGCCTGAGCGCGTCCACCAGCTCCACCCGCGTGGCCCGCCGAGCGGGCACGAGACACGCGAGCAGGCCCGCGGCGCCCAGCGTGAGCAGGATCGCCGCGTACACGGCGGGATCCGAGGGCTCCACGTCGAAGAAGATCGCGGCCATGGGTCGCACCATGGCGGCGCCCAGCGCGAGCCCCACTACGGAGCCGGCCGCCAGCTGCTTCATGCCCTTGCCCAGCACGAGCCTCATGACGCTTCCGGCATCCGCGCCCATGGCCATCCGCACGCCCATCTCCTGCGTCCTGCGGCTGACGGAGAAAGCCATGACGCCGTAGAGTCCGACGGCCGCCAGGAAGAGCGCGGCCACGCCGAAGATCGTGAACAGCGAACCGAAGATGCTGTAGATCCAGGTCGCGGTTTCGACCGATTCCTCCATCGTGCGGACCCAGTACAGCGGCAGGTCGGCGTCGATGCCCGCCACCACCCTACGCGCGTCGCCCGCGAACGCGCCCGGTTCGCCGCGGGTCCTCACGGCCAGGCTCACGAAGCGGATATCCTCGACCTGGGCAATGGGTCTCGAGAACTGGTCCGGGGGCCGCGCGTCGCTGCCGAGCCCGCCCGGGCCGCCTCCGCCGACGTAGATGTCGGGGGTCACCCCCACGATGGTGAGCCACGGCCCATCCTCGCCGACGCGGAAGCGGCGCCCGAGGGCGGACTCTTGAGGGAAATGCGTCCGGGCAAAGCTCTGGTTGACGATGGCCGTGAGGACCGACCCCTCCCGGTCCTGCGTCCCGAAGTCGCGGCCCTCCAGCACCGGGACGCCCAACGCGTCCAAATAGCCGGGTGTAATCAGGTTGGCATGGGAGAACGGTTGGTCGCGAAGCTCGGGGTAGGCCACGCCTTCCAGGGCGATGCGCGCCCCGCCCGAGCCGAGCGCCGGGAGGCTCTGCGTCAGCCCGGCGGCCTCGGCGCCGGGCTCGGCAGCCAGGTCCCCCACGAGGCGGTCGAAGAAGCGCCGCCGGCTCGCGTCGTCGGGGTAGACGGATTCGAAGAGCCCGAGTCGGGCCGTGAACACGCGCTCGCCCTCGAAGCCCATGTCGAGCGACTGCACGTTGATGATGCTCTTCACCATCATGCCCGCGGCGACGAGCAGGGCGCACGACACGGCGATCTCGCCCATGACGAGCGCCGAGCTGAGCCGGCCCATGCGAAAGCTCGACGAGCCCCGGCTCTGGTCCTGCAGGATCTCGTGGACCTTACCGCCCGAGGCTCGGACCGCCGGCACCGTTCCGGCGACGAGACTCGCCACGGCGGTGATGGCCAGCGAGAACCCGACCGCCGGGCCGTCGAGCCGTATGTCGATCCAGTACGGCTTCTCGACGTCTATGATGGCCGCGTTGAACGCCTCGATTCCGAAGTACGCGAGCACGACGCCACCCGCACCGCCCACCATTACCAGCAGGGTCGCCTCGATCAGGAGCTGGCGCATGAGCCGCCCGCGATCAGCGCCCAGGGCGGACCGTACCGCCACTTCGCGTGAGCGCACCGTCGCGCGCGCCAACAGCAGATTCGCCACGTTGAAGCACGCGATCAGGAGCACGCCGAACACCGCGATGAGCATGACCCAGAGCACGCTCGCGATCGCCGGCGGTATCGTGTTGTCCTCGTAGGACTCCAGCAGGACCCCGGCGCCCTCGTTCGTTTCGGGATACTCCTCGGCGATCCGTCGCGCGATCGCCTGCATCTGGACGTCGGCCTGCTCGAGCGTCACGCCTTCCAGGAGCCTGGCGACGACCACGACCTGATCCTGCCCTCGCTCCGCCTGGACCGGGTCGATCCCGAGGGGGAGCCACACGTCCTCGGCGAAGGGGAAATGGAAGCCCTCGGGCATGACGCCCACCACGGTGGCGCTCTCTCCGTTGGCGCGTAGAGTGCGACCTATGATGTCGGGAGCACCGCCGTACCGATTCTGCCACACGTCGTAGCCCAGGATCACGACCTGCTCGCCCAACCCCGCGTCCTCCGCGGGCGTGAAGACGCGGCCGAGGACCGGCACGGCGTCCACCTGCGTGAACAGGTTGCTGGAGACGAACGCGCCCTGATACCGCTCGGGCGGAGAGCCCTCGTCCGCGAGATTGACCGTCCCCCCGGTGTACGCCGCGAGCCCTCGGAACGAGGTTTGCTGCTCACGCCAGTCGACGAGGTCCAGGATGGGCACCACGCTCTGGAAATTCTCCGGGGCGACCTGTCGCCAGAGCGCAACCAGGGGCGTGCCGCGATTGAAGTCGAGCCCGCGCAGCATCGAGCCGTACACGATGCTGAACGTGTGGGTCGTCAGGCCCACGCCCAGCGCGATGGTGAGGACCGCGACCGCCGACAGCCCCGGCGTTCTGAGGAGCATGCGCGCGCCGTAGCGCAGGTCGGAGATCAATGCGTCCATTGCTTGGTCCGATCAGGGTTCTGGGGGGAGGGTTCCCGGCGGGCCGTTGCCCTGCGGGCCGCTCCCCGGCATACCCGCCCTCATGCGCCCCCGCTGGCCGCGGCCGCGGCGGCGGCCGCGTCTCTCATATCGAGCAGGCTGCGCGGGTCCACGCTCGTGTAGCCGTAGCGGACGACCCAGTGCAGGTGCGGTCCGGTGACCCTGCCGGTGGCCCCCACGCGACCGATGGGCGTGCCCGGGTATACGGTGTCCCCCACGGCCACGAGCTGTTCACTCAGGTGGAAGTAGCCGCTCACCAACCCTCCCCCATGGTTCACGTAGACGATCTTGCCCGCGAGCAGGAACTCGTCGACCAGCGCCACCACGCCCCGAGCCGCGGCCGTGACCGGGGCGCCCGGATCGCCATCGAGATCGAGGCCCATGTGGCGGCTGGACACCTGTCCGTTGAACACGCGGCCGTCGCCGAACCCGCTGGTGACGCGCGCCTCCCTGGGCATCACGATCTCCTCCGTCCAAAGCCGCGGCGTCTCGTGCGCCAGGCGCGACACCTCGCGCGCCTTGGCCCGGTCGCTCGCGAGCTGGGCGCTTGCCGCCTCGTCCGGGGGACGGCCGAACGCGGGCGCTACGGTCAGCCGCTCGTGCCGGTACTCACCCTCCCCTACGGGTACTCGTGCCTCCAGGGATTCAACTCGTCCGTCCGCGCGGCGGACCGTGAGCGCGACCAGCAGGGTTCCCTCGGCGTCCACCGGCACCGGCGCGAGGCTCTCGAAGGCGTCGTCGGCCGCCGGGACGAAGTGGAGCGGCTCGCCTGCGGCTTCGCCCTCGACGGACTGGACGGCATCACCTGCGGCCCCGTCTGGGGCGCGGCTCCCCGTCGCAATGGCCGACGGGGTGCCCACCGCCGCGACCGGCGGGATGCCCGCCGCCGTCGCCACCGACTGGGCGCCGACTGCCGCCGCGACCCGCACCACGAAGAGCCGGCCCTGTACGGGCCGTTCGGGCCACCAGGTGACGACCGGCGCGGGAGCCGCGGGCAAGCGAGTCGCCAGGTCGGCGGTCGCGCTCGGCGCGACGAAGGTCGCGGGCGTTGTCGCGACGCCTACGAGCACGAGCGCGGGCAGCAGGGCGCACGCGGCGAGGCCGCGCGCGCCGATCAGGATGTGCATGCCTCCCACGGTGTGGCAGGGGCGCTCGGGACGCCACCTTCACGTGCGGCGAGCGGCGCGGCCGCCCGCGGGCCCTCGGCGCCGTGTGCAAGATCGGAGCGCTCGTCCGTCCCCCCTGTCGACGGCTCCCGCCGCCCTGCCGCAACGGGCGGTTCCGGTGGGCCGACGCAACCAACCAGGGAGGTACCCGATGCGACGAGTCATGACCATGGCCGCCACCGCGGGGCTTGCGGCGCTGGGGGCGCCGGGCGGGGCGGAGCGCTCGGACGGGGCGGCGACATCCGCCGTACAGGAGGCCCCGGTCCGTCAGTCGACGGCGGCCGAGCGGGAATCGGTGGCCATCACCGTGTACAACCAGAACTTCGGCCTCGTGCGCGAGATCCGCACGCTGAACCTGTTCACCGGGCTGGTGGCGCTCGAGTTCGCCGACGTGGCCTCGGGCATCCAGCCCGAGACCGTGCACATCCGCCCGTTGGACGGAGACGGCCTGCGCGTGCTCGAGCAGAACTACCAGTATGACCTGCT
>Ga0302046_10002146_pt1 | contig 18484 bp, 9 predicted proteins | sample RVTome_11_FD_200261 | JGI IMG/M metagenome (GOLD analysis project Ga0302046, IMG submission 200261) | Soil microbial communities from uranium-contaminated site in the Upper Colorado River Basin, Wyoming, United States - RVT147D111 (version 2) ...
CGGGTCCATGCGGGGCCACTGGTCGGGCAGAGCGGCGTCGAAGACTTCGAGCGTGGCGCCGAGCGTGTCGGACGTGCCGAGGGTGAAGAAGAGGTTGTCGCGGCCGACGAACCAGCCGTCGGCGTCGAGGAGCAGGCGGACGCGACGGTCGGCGGAGGCGGTGAACCGGAGGAACAGCGAGTCGGGGCTCCAGGCGGCGTGCAGCGTGTACGGCGCCCTGGGGTCGTCGGTCCGGCCGAGGAGGGCGAAGGACGGTTCCGTTTCGAGGCGGGGGATCTCGGGCGCGAAGGGATAGAGCGGGTACGGGTCGGCGCCGTCGCGGAGGCCGTCGCCGTCGGTGTCGGGTGTGCCGAGGCCGGGGAAGCGGGCCGGCCGGCCGTACGTCTCGCCGCCGCCTTCGACCACCCAGTTCGCCAGGGCGAGTTCGGCGCGGTCGGTGAGGCCGTCGTGGTCGGTGTCGGACGCAGCGGGGCTGCTGCCGAGGCGGGCTTCGTCCATCGGCAGGGCGGGCGCGTCGTCCGGCAGGCCGTCGTCGTCGGCGTCATCGGCATAGCGCAGGTGGGTGTGCCGGAGGGCGAACCAGCGGTCCGGGGGCCAGGTGCGCAGCAGGTAGGCGTTGCCGTCGAAGTGCTCGCCGAAGTCGGCCGCCGTGCCGATGTGCGGGGCAAAGTGGTTGAACCAGTAGCCGGGGTAACCGCTGAGCTGGAAAAGCTCGTCGAGCTGATGGTGAAATTCGTGAACCACCAGCCAGTTGTTGCCGGATCGATGGTTGCGTCGGGTGACTTCCCACCAGGACTGCCCGAAGCGGTTGTTCCACCCCAGCCCGTTCGTAAACGCCCCGCCGCGCCCCCGCAGATCCCAGGTGCCGGTCTCGGCGTCGTAGTCGCGCACGGCGGCGAGTACGAAGGTCGCCCGGTAGTCGTCGATGTCGGCGCCGAAGGTCTGGAGGGTGCGCTCGGCGAGCCCTTCGCGGGGCGGGTAGTACCACTCCAGGCCGAAGAGGCTGTCCCGCCGCATCGGGCGGCGCACGACGAACGTGTCGAGGGCGAGGTGGAAGCGCATGCCCGCGTTCATCCAGAAAAAGCGCCGTCCGTCCTCCACCTGGGCGAGGATGCGGTCGATCTCGTCCTCCGGCAGCGGCGGCAAAGGCGGGGCCGCCGCCTGCGTCGTGTCGGTCACGTTGGCGAAGAGCAGCACCACGCCTTTGAGTTCGACGTACTGCGTCGTCCCGCGCGGCGGCGGGCTCATGGCGACGACCGCCTGGGAAAGCGACGTATCCGGCGGGATGGCTGCGAACTGCGGGGCATACCGGATCCGGTAGAGGGTGGACGGCTCGATGCCGTCCAATTCGAAGAAGTGCCGGCGCAACGGCATGCGGACGGTGCTGCGGGCGAACGGGCCGTCGTCCGTGTGGAGGGCGATGCGCGAGATGGCTGCCTCGGGGCTCTCCCAGGCGACCTGGAGTTGAGGATTCCGGTTGAAGGCGAAGCGCAGGTTCGGCGCCGTGAGCGCCGTGTCCGCCAGGAGGATCCGGTCGCCCGTGAAGTCGGGCAGGTAGAGCCGCCGCCCCTCGACGGCGAGGCGCTGCGGCCGGGCGTTATCTATCTCTTCTAGCGAGAGGGATCCTGTCGTCTGACCCTGTGCGTCGAACCGCAGAACCCGGTCGCGGACGGTGGCGAAGAGGGCGCGGTCGTTCATGGCGAGGCCGCGCAGGGCGCCGAGCGGGGCGTCGAACGTCGCTACGGGTTCCCACGCGGCACCGGCGCCGCGCAGCAGGTGGATGCGGCGCCCGTCGCGGTCGAGGAACGCCAGCATCGAGTCGGCAGCGGCGAGGAGCGTGGGGGCGACCGGCGTGGGGGCGTCGAGGGTGCCCAGGGGATGCAGCGCGGCGTCAAAGAAATGGATCGTGCCGGCAGCCGGGTCGCTCACGGCCACCGTGCCGTCCGGCCAGGCTGCGAGGTCGTAGGGACGTTGAAAGGTTTGCCCCCACGTAGCCATCCATCGGCCCTGCCCGTCGAAGCGATGGACCCGCCGGGCCGTCGTGTCCAGCACAGCGACGCCCCCGTCCCGGAAAGCCCCGAGCGCCGCCGGGGCTACAAAGGCTGATCCGGTCGCCCTCCCTGCGTTCAGCGTAGCCAGGACGGCGCCGTTGAGGGAGAGGCGTTGCACCGCGCCCGTCGCCGGGGTGCCGACCCACACGCCGCTACCCGTGCCGTCCGGCGCCACGGCGACCGGCCAGGGGATCGGCGAGACGGTGGGGGCCTCGGGCACGGGGCGCAGCGCGAAGTCGTCGAAGCAGGCCGCGCCGCCGGAGTTTTGCAGCCCGGCAAACCCCGTCCGGTAACGCAGAGGCGCGTCGGCGCGCAACACGGTGCCGTCGAGGGAAAACGTGTAGGTGCCCCGGATCGGATCCACGGCCACGTGCAGCGTGTGCCAGACGTCGTCTCGGAAAGACGCGGGCAGGTTGACCGAGCCGGTGCCTTCAAAGCTGCCGGCGTCGAAGGCGCCGTAGATCACGAGGTCGCCGTCGAGGCGGATCATGTGGCTATAGGCGGCGCTCGTGGCGCTGGCGCTGTTGAAGAGCACGCCGGCCCCCCGGTAGGCGCTCGTCACGCGGAAGCGCACGGAGACGGCATAGGCCCGGTCCATGAACACCGGCCGGAACAGCCCCGTGTCGAACGCCTCCGTCTCCGAGCAGGCCGCCGCGTCGGCGACGTACCAGAAGCCGCCGGCGGCCTGCCAGGCGGAGGCCGCGTCGCTGCCGGATGCGTACGCGGAGAAGTCGTCTTCCACCGCCTCCTGGCCCCGTGCCGGAAAAGCGAGGAGCAGCAACAAGGCGGCAGAAAGGAGCCTCCGGTGCTTTCCGGGCCTGGATCTCCACCATCGCCTGTCTGTGGAAATTGAGGGGCAGGCAGGAAAGGTAAGCGCCGCGTCGCCGGGAATGCTCATGGGTCTTTCGAGTAGTAGCAGCGGATCGTCTTGCGCGGATAGGGTTCGTCGCCTTCGTCAAAAGATACGCGCACCAGGGTGCGGTCGAAAAAGGCATCGCTGGCCGGTTCCGGATAGGGAACGGGCTCTGCACCTTCTATCGCCACAGGGGAGAAAGGAAACGATCTAATCTGGAAGTGGCCGGTTCCGCCGGCTGGGCCTTCTACGACGAGGACGTACGTCTTTTTTAGCAAGTCCGCCTCTTCTCGGATGATCCGGTATTCCTGCGACGCAGCGTCGGGCGAAAGGTCCGGGACGTAGGGGAGGACGCCAAAGTTGGCCCATGCACATAGCGTGATGACGGTTTCGTCCGCCAGGGAGAAGATGAGCGGAGGAGCGAGCAAGCCGCACGGGTCGCAATACCAGGGGGCATGCCGTATACCGTCCCGTTTGATCGAGCACCGTCCGTAGGGTGTGATTTCGGGCGCAAAGCACACTTCTACGACCGGCCCTTCGAGACGGGCCAGGCGATAGGTTATTCCGGTGGGCTGTTGCTCGGCGGAGAAGCGTATCCGCGTGTCGCCTATCCGCAGGTTGTCTACGGATACCTTCTTCCAATGGAGGGGCAGGCGTGGTTCCAGCCGGACGCGGCGGCGGGGTGCATCCGGGTGGAAGCCAACGAGGCCCGCCAGGATGGGATGGAGCGCGCCGGTCTCGGACCAGCACTGGTGCGGGCACACGCGCCTCGCCGTGAACGCCGTGCCGTGCAGCACCTCGTCGGCCGTGCCGAGGGTATGGTGCCGGTACAGGAGCACGTTGCTCATCACATGCGCGAAGGCCGAGGCGGAACGGCCGTAGGTGTATTCGGCGAGGGCCGTCCAGCCGGTAAAGAGCGGCCAGATCGTGCCGCTGTGGTAGTGCTGCGGGTCGAACAGCGGCGAGCGCATGCTGAGGATGCGGAGGCCCCAGTCCGTCGTGAAGGCGTTGCTCGCCCAGGCGTCGAGCATAGTGTCCACCAGGGTGACGTTGAGCAGGCCGAAAAGCATCGCTACGGCGGGCAGCACCGTCGGCTCGGTGTTGAACGTGCCGTCGGGACGTTTGCTGTGGTTGAAAAAGCGGGTATCGTGGTTCCAGAAGAACTGTTCGAGCGCTATCAGCGCATCCTCCGCTTGCTGCCCATAGCGCCCGGCAGAAGCAGGCGCGTCGCATAATTCGGCCAGGTAGGTGGCGTCGTAGAGGGCCTGGGTCCACAGCGCGGCCAGGTAGAACGTCGTGTGCGCGCCGAAGAGGGCGCCGCCTTCGACCCAGCCGTGCCCGACGTTCGTGTTTTCGATGAGCCCGTCGTCGTCGGTGTCGGTGGTGGAGAGGAAGGCCAGGGCGTGTTGCAGGGAGGGCCACAGAACATGAAGCGTATCCAGGTCGCCGGAGGCGCGCACGTAGTGGGCGGCCAGGATGATGTAGAGCGGTGTGGCGTCGGCAGCGTCGTAGTGGACCGAGCCGGACGTCGTCAGTTCGTGAAAGATCTTGCCGCTGACGTCCTGGAAGTCCCGAAAGAGGTGGAGTTGCTGCCGGACCGTCTCGAAGTCGCCGTAGGCGCAGACGGCGAGGCCGGCCCAGGCGGCGTCGCGGCCGAAGTACCAGGCATAGCCGGGTCGTCCGCTGTCGGCATGGCCGCCGTCCCAGCCCCGGTCGGACGTCGCATAGCCCGCCATCAAGCCCGTGCCGAGGCCCGGCGTCGTGGCTCGAAACCGGTCGGTGCCGACGAGCGCCCATCGATAGCCTTCGTCGAACGTGGGGTCCGGCGTGGTGAGGGTGGTGGAGGTTGTCAGCAGGCGGCGATAGTGGCGGGCTGCTTCCGCGTGCACGTCGGCAGGTCGGCTGAGCAGGGTGCGAAACGTCTGCTCGGCGTCGTCACGGCCCTGGCTGGAGCCGGCAAAGGCCGCATGCAGCACGGGGCGGTGCTGCGCGTCGAGCGTGTAGCAAAAGGCCTGGCAGACCTGGTTCACGTCGGTCGGCGTACCGCGCAGCACGCCGCCGGCGTAGTCGATCCGCGCGAACGCGCCGCCGAGATGGGCGTCGGGTTGATGATCGGCACCGTAGAGCGCGTAGACATCGCCGCTCCGGTCGTGGACGTGCAGGGCGTACAGGTCTTCGTCGTAGCCGTAACGCAGCGCGCCGAGGGTGCCGGGTGGGTAGGGCCACATCCAGCGGAAGTCGACGCGGAAGCGTATCAGCAGGGCGATGGGCTTGGTGCCGTCGGCGTGCAGGCGGATGAAGCCGCCGGGACGGTCGAGGGCGGCGACGAGGGTTTCCGTCAGCGTCTCGGTGCCGAGCCGGTAGGTACGGACGACGGCTTCGGGCCTGATCTCGACGCGGGCCGGGATCTCGCGCAGCCACCGTACGCCGCCCTCGGTGCAGAGGCCGACCTCGACGTCGCGGAGCAGGCGGAAGGGATGGGTCCATACCTCGTCGAGGCCGCCGCGCTCGGTACCCATCATCAGGCAACGCCGGCCGGCGACGTCGAAGAACGCGTCGGTGGCTTCGTCGCGTACCAGCGACAGGCCGGAGCGTTCGCCCAGGTCGCGGTCGTCGGGAGCGTCGGCCGGCGGTCGGCTCGGGGAAGGGGTGATCGCTTGCGGCGGGGCTGTGTCGTGGATCCAGTAGGTGGCCTTCGAGGCGGTTGCGGGAGGCCGGGCGAGGTAGTGCAGGGCATTGCGGATGAACCGCCGCGTGTGGAGCGCCCGGTGGTTCGCCGGGGCAAAATGGATGAAGGCGCCTGCCGAGAGCAGGCGACCCGCCCCCGCCGTGTGCTCGATGAGCAGCTTGTGCTCGGGATACAGGGTGAGGTATCCCTTTTCGATGCCGACGACACGGCCCTGCGCAGGCCGGTCGTCCTCGAAGTAGCCGACGCGCCAGGTGGTGTGGTCTTCGTCGCCGTACCACAGGTACGCGCCGCCGTGGAAGTCGTCGAACAGCGGATGGCCCCGGAAGCTCTGGAAGCCCAGCGCACGCCCGTAGCCGGCGTCCTCGACGGTGCGCGGACGGGCTTCGGGGCGGTGCGATTCAAAGCCCAGGGTGTGCGGCAGCAAGGCGGCGAAGCCCGTCAGCAACAGGCCGCCGCCCCGCGCGACGTAGTCCTTCAGCACGGCGCAGAGCGAGGGGTTCTGTCCGCATACGTCAAAGGCTTGCTGATCCGGGCTATGGAGCCACACCACGTCGAGGGCTTCCGGGAGACGGGGTTGTGCTGCCGGTATCGGGTGGAAGGTGAGGGATTCCTCCGTACGGAGCCAGTCCTGCACGGCGGTCGTTTCTGGAGCACCCGGTCTCAGGCCATCCAGGTAGCCGACCTGCAACGCCGCCCGGAGCGTCATGCTGGGATGAGCCTGACCTGGATCTGGGAGCCGCCGGCGCCCATCCGGGGCATCACCTGGAGCGGATATTCGGTTTCGAAGATGGTCATCGCCATCTCCGGCAGGGCGGCCAGGTGCGCCACGCGTGGGCACGGGGCGCCGCGCGGCTGCCGGCCGTCCGACCATACGGCATAGCCTTCCGAGGTGACTTCAGTGATCCAGAAGTCGTCGTACTCTTTGCGAACCGCGCGGATGACTTCGTCCACGCGGGCATCGCCGGGGGTGTCGATCTCGATGCGCATCACCGTCGAAGCGGCGCGGCGCTTTTGGTCCAGCCCGCTCACGATCAGCCGGACGTTTCCGGGCGGGTGGTCTTCGAACGGTTCATCGCCGCGCGCCGGATACCGGAGCGTCACCGTCGTCTCGCCCACCGTGGTATGTTGCTTGATGCTGGTGATCGTGGCGGCGCGTCGCTGGGAGATCGCTTTCGTCATCGCCGTCATGAGGGCATAGTAGGCGTGGAGCGACAGGTGGGGTGGTTCCAGCCCGTCGAGCGTGAAGCGCCGCACGGTAGGGTACAACCCTTTCCGCAACGGCTTGATGCCGAGCTGCCGGACGTAGTCGGCGTCGTCAGGATGGAGCATCGACGGGGGTTCGAGCGTCAGGCCTTCCAGCGCCCCGGCGGCCTCAATCGCCTGCTCCTCGCCGGCGCCCATCATGTAATCCCACGGCGTCGGCTGGTTGTGGATGAGGGCGCAGAGTTGGAGCCAGTCGTCGAAGATGCTGAGCCCGAATTCTTCGCCCATCTGGCCCATCACGTTGAGATAGCCCCAGGGGCCGTCGTCGAGCCGGAAGGCGACGTACTTGTTGCCGTCGATGCGTTCCCAGGGGCGGATCCGGTAGAACGCGTGGGCCGCCTTGAAAAAGGCGCGCACCGACGGTTCGTCGTAGGCCGCGAAGAATGGCTCGTCCTCCTCACCGTGCAGGGTTTTTTGCAAGCCGTCGAGCGCCTCGTCGGCCATGGGCGTCGGGGCGGCCCGCACCTTGATGTCGACGTCCGCGAGGGCGGCCGCCAGGGCACCGGCCAGCGTCGCATCGTTAAGGTGCACCTCCAGCGGACGGCCCGGCTGGCCGGCGCCGGGCCGGGATGCCGCTTCGAGGAGCAGGGTAGCCAGTTCCGGGGCCTCGTGGGGTGTTTCGCCCTTCAGGTGGTGCGCCCGGATGCCGACGGCCGGATCGAGCACGAGGGCGATGTAGCCCTGCGTATGTTCGCCCTGTTCATTGAGAAACCAGGCCGCTGCCCGGACGCCGACTTCCCAGCTTTCCGAAAGCAGGGGGAGCGTTCGCACCTCCATGGGCGAAGGCGGAGGGCCGGAAGGAGGCGCTCCGAGTTGGCCTACCTGCGCTTTGAAGGTCTCCCAGGGGATGATCCCGACGGCGGCATTAACCCAGATGCCGGCGCTTACGGGCTGCCCGTTCAAGGTGAAGCCGTCAATGGCGTTCGGGGCCGTGGCCTCCTCAATGAGGGCGCTGAGCAGGTCTGTAATGATCCCGTACCACTGGCCGCACTGCGCGCAGTGGCCCAGCGTCCAGTCGTAGTCGAGGATTTCGGGGCCGTGGAGGCAGAACTCCACATCTTCTGCATGCAGCGTGCCCTGGCATATCTTGCAGGCGTCGAAGGATTCCTGAACCCAGAACAGGTCATACTGCGGTTCATACTCCATGCCGTTCATTGCTTAAATCGTCAGGTGAAGGGGCGTCCCCAGCGGGTGCGTGGCTACGGGCTCCCGGTCTACCCACACCGTGAAGTCGGTGCCCCGGCGGGCTACGCCGAGCCGGTGCCCCCGGACGGGCACATTGTGTATATAGAAGTTTTCCAGGTCAAAAGGAAGCGGGTCCACAATGACGCCGGCGTCGTGCGGCCGGATGCCGCAGACGTACTTGATGATCAACTCGACGACCCACGAATGCTGGTAGTCGTCGATGCCCCGGTAACGGCATGCTTTGCCGGTGAGCGGGTTGTAATGTTCGTAACAGTTGGGGCGCCCTACCTCGCCGCCGTGGAACATCATCCGGATGAACCGGGCGATGAAGCGGGCGGCCTCGTGGCGGAGGGCCTCATCCCTGAACCGGAGGGCCGTCCGGGCCAGGACTTCGGCGAGGTGGCTGTTGACCATCGGCCAGACGCGCCCGTTCCAGGGGCAGTTCATCCGCTGCCCTTTCCACTGCGCCCAGGCGTTGAAGTAGGGATCGTCCCGGCTGGAGGAGGCGACGGGGAACGGCGTCCAGAATGTGTCGGGGTCGAGCAGGTTTTTCTTCAGGCCGGGCAGGTGTCGCTCGTCGACGAGGTCGGTCAGGTAGGGGTAGAAGCACACGGCGGCCTTGACGCCGGTGCGGGTGCCGGTGCGGGGGTCGACGTCGAAGAACATACCGGCGTCGGGATCCCATAGCTGTTCGCGTACGGCCCGGCGGGTTCGGGCGAGGCCGTCCTCCCAGTGGGCGGCCTCTTCGCGGAGCCCGAACCGATGCGCGATGCGGGCGAGCATCTGCTTGATCTCGTAGAGGTAGACGGTTACGTCCACGCCTTTGAGCCGGAAGATGTCGCCCCAGTACGCGTCGTCGGCGTGCGCGGCGACGGCGACGTAGCGGTGCATGTACTCCTGGCCGGTCTCGTACTGGTTCAGGATGTCGTAGAGGCCGCTGCCCTCGCGGTCGCGCACCGCGTCGAAGTGGCGGGCATAGGCGGCGAGGCCGTCGTAGGCCGTGCGCAGGAACGCTTCGTCGGGATGGTTCCGGTGGAGATCCCACGCGTGCGCCCAGTTGGCGTGGTAGAAGCTCTCCTCGTGCCGGCCGTGGAGGTACAGGTGACCCACGAAGCCGCCGTCGGCGTTGCGGTTGTGGATAAAGTTGAGCAGGCTGCCCTGGCCGAGGGCTGGCGTGTCCATCCAGCGTGTCTCCAGCATATGGCACTGTGCGCTGTACGTGATCGGCACACGGAAGTAGTCCGGCCCCTCGCACACGGCCGGATAGGGGTAGTTGCCCTCGCCGCCCGCCAGCGTAAAGAGCCGCAGCCCGTACCAGCGGTACCAGTAGTAGGTCTCGATGAACGGATCGCTGCACGAGAAAGCAGGCAGCCTGTCGAAATAGGCATTCCAGGCATTCGTGCTGTGGGTGCCGTCGTCCGCCAGCGCCTGGCCGAGCCGGCCGGCGGCTTCGTCCGTCGTGGGCGCTACGGCCATCCCGCAGGTGACGGCGGCCCGGCCGTTCGGGGGGAGCGTGACGGTGGCGAGGAGGCCCAGGTAGAGCACGCCTTCCTGGTGGGCCGTGCCGGTCCGGAGCGCATCGCCGAGGTCGCCGGCGTCGAGGGCTTCGTAGAAGGGGGTATGGCGCCAGTGGGGCTGCACGACACGCCCCTGGCTCAGGGTCGCCGCAAACGAGCGGACGCGCTGGTCGAGGCCGAGGGCACAGCCGAAGGTGTAGGGATGCGGATCGTTGCGATAGCGGGTGTTCCGCACGAAGCGCAAGGATTCCGCCGCGTAGGCGACGTCGCTGAGGTGGTCTTCGTCCCGTGCCGGGTAGGAAGGCTGCACCGTCCAGCAGACCAGCTTGAGCGTGCGAGGCCGGTCGGTGTTGTTTTCGAGGGTGAGGATGCTCTGGAGGGCATCCGCCGGGTGTACCGTCTTCCGTTCGGTAAGGACGAGGCCGGCGGCGGTGCGGTAATGCTGGGTGAGGCCGTCCGGGCGCCACCGGCGTTCCTCGAAGCGATAGTCGATCTCACGGTCGTCTTCGTCCAGCAGGGTGATGGTATAGCCGGGTTCGAGGTCGAGGTGGTAATAGCTGGCTTTGTCCCAGAAGCCGAGGTGGTCGAGCCAGACGGGGAACGAAGGCGTCCAGACGAGCCGGTTGCCGCCGCCCAGGTACCATTTGTCGGGGCGTGCCAGGTGGTCGAGGATGGAGGGGGTGTTCAAGGGAAGCGAGGTCGTTTGATGTTAGTGCTTGGTTCGTTCAGGGGGCGGAGAGCGGAGTGCGTTTCCCTTTTGCTTTCTGCGGCCTCCGTTTTTCGAGCGGCGTTTCGCGTCTCTCATTATACCTCGATCACCACACGGTGTCGCACGAACACGCCGGGCGGGCCGTCGGGCATCGTGATCCGCAGTTGATCGCCCTCCCGCGTTGCGCCGGATACCGAGCGCATACGGTCTGCCTGGGCGATCTCCAGCGTGTAGGTTCGTCCGGCCAGCCCCTCCACCTCCACCGTCAGCCGTTGTGCAGTGGCCTCCAGGTCGATGATCTTGAGCCCTTCGTTGGCTGCACCCAGCGGGGATCGGTGAAACGGAGGGACGACCTCGACGGCCGGGTCGAACAGCACCTCGATTGTCGTCTCGCGGCCCACGGCGAACGTCGTCCTCGGCTGGACGGTCTGCGAGGCTGTGACGACCTCGAAGTCGACCGGCGTGCCGTTGACGCGCAGTGCGCGGATGCGGGTGCCGGCACCCAGGGCCGGAGCGAACGTCATCCGGTGGGGGGCACCGCCGTCTTGCGTGACGGTCACCGTGAGCGTGCCGGGCGTTCGACGGTATCGCATACCGAACGTCGCCTCACCGAGCCGGTAGGTATCCACAGTGAGGGTATCCCAGTGGGGGGGCAGGTGCGGTTCAAAGACGAGGTGGCGGTCGGGGGCGGAGCCTTCCAGCCCCAGCAGGCCCCGCACCAGGGGCAGCACGACGCCGGCTGTGCAGAAGCCCTGGTGGGCCACGGCCTCTTGCGGCCACGTGTGCCGCGCCCCGGAGAAGACCTCGTTGACGTGGCCCAGGCCCCGCTCGTAGGTCAGGTGCGCCGTCGCCATGAGCAGCGGGTAGCCCGACAGCACGCGGTGGTGCTTGTACTGCGCCGTCGCCACCCAGCTCGTCAGGAAAGGCCATACGGCGCCGTAGTTGTAGTTCAACGGCTCAAACCGGTCACTCTCCGACGAGAGCATGCGGATGCCCCAGTCGGTCGCCAGCTCGGCGGACGAGAGCCGTCGCAGGGCCGCCGCCGCCCGCTCCGGTTGCCCGAAGCCCCACATCAGCCCCACGGCGCTCCAGGGTGTGACCTCCCGGACGTGCGCGCCGCCCGCGTTGAAGGCATAGCTGTACTGCTGCATGGCTTCGTCCCAGAACTTGTCGTCGAAGGCACGCCGGGCTTTTTCGTGGTCTTGACCCGCCTGCCTGGTTACTTCTTCCTCCCCCATCGCGCGGCCCAGCGCCGCCATCGCCTCTGTGGCGCGCCCCCAGGCGGCGCCCAGGTAGATGTCCGTCTCGATGCCCGTCAGCGCGCCGAACTCCAGCGCGCCGAGGCCGGCCCTGGCGTTGTCCATCAGGCCGTCGTCGTTGGCGTCGGTGGCGCGGCTCCACGCGTAGGCGCGGCGGATCGCCGGCCAGGCGTCCCGCACGAAATCCAGGTCGCCCGTCATCCGGTAGTAGTCGTAGACCGCCGTGAGGTAGAGCGGCGACGTGTCGGCGTGGATGTAGGCGTACGGATAGTCGCCGAACCAGTCGACGTAGGCGGCGGCCTGGGTGATCTCGTGGGCCATCTTGCCGTCGTCGCGCTGGAAGGCATACAGGAAGGTAAGCGCCTCTCGGACCGTCTCGTACGCACCGAGGCTGTTGAGGCTGTAGCTGTTGACGTACGCGTCCCCGCCGAAGAACCAGCCGAAGCCGGGCCGCCCGCCGGTACCCGAGGTGCCGAGGCCCGCCACCAGCCCGCGCCCCAGGTCCGGGTTGTCGACGACCAGGTTGTCGTACGAGACCTTCGCCCATTCGAAGGCGCGGTTGAGCGAGTCGTCCGGCGTCTCGACGTGCAAGGTGTTGGCGCGGAGCCGCCGGTAGTAGGCGACCGTCTCGCGGTAGTAGCGCTCGGGGTCGGCGGCCAGGCGTTCGTAGACGGCCCGGATGGTATCGCCCGGTCCGGAGCCGCCGGCCAGGACAATGGGGAGGTAGGCATCCTTGACCGCCGCCGGGTCGTCTACGACGATGCGGAACTCGTTGGGTGCGTCGGAGAGCATGTGGGCGGGCGTGTACGAGAGGCCCTGGGCTGCCGGTGACCCCACATAGCCGTGTTGCCGGCCCGTGGGCTCCGAGAGGTGATAGGCGTTGAGGGCGTCGTCCCAGCGGGCGCGCTGGCCGCCCAGACCGGCGGGCCACATCGGCTGGAGCACCGGCAGGAAGCCGCACACGATGGTAAGCGGTTCGTCCGAGGCTACCTTCAAGAGGATCACCGCGCCCGGCTCGCCCGGCGGCACGACGAACGTGGCGTCGACGGTGAACGACGGGTAGGCGTAGCGCAGCGTCGTCGCCTCCGGGGTGTAGCGGATCCGGTGGATGATGTCTTCGGCCCGGATGGGGTGGGTCGCATTGCCGACGAAGAACGAGAACTGGAAGTTGCGCAACAGCTTGAGCGGATACGCCCATGCCTCGAACTGCCCGCTCTCGACGCCCAGGACGGCAAATCGGTGCCCGGCCTTATCGAAGTAGGTGGTAGGCTGGGCCAGGCGCGTGAGTTCGAGGTCGTTCGGCGCCAGGTCGAAAGCGGGGATCGCGCCGGTCTGAGCGTACAGGTTGGTCGTCAGCGCGAGCAGGAGGGCGGGTGCGAGAGATGGGCCGTGTTTCATAAAAGGCAGGGCGGGTGCGCTTGAGGTCGCTCAATCTAACAATAAATCGCCGGCTATTTTACCTTAGGTCTTCGGTGGTCTTGTCCCCCTCAAAGAATCTCGCTGGAAGCCTATGCGACGCCTACTCCTCTTTGCTTTCCTGCTCGCCGTTCTGGCCGTTGGTTCCGCCCGCGCCCAGGAAGCGCCCTCGCCCACGGTGCCGCTCTACGACAACCTGGGTCCGCACGGGCGGGTCATCTCGACCTCGGTGCCGATGGCGCAGCGATATTTCGACCAGGGGATGCAACTCACCTATGCCTTCGGTCGTGGGGATGCGGTGCCGTCGTTCCGGGCCGCGCAGCAGCACGACCCCGACTGTGCGATGTGTTACTGGGGCGAGGCCTGGGCGCTGGGGCCGTACATCAACGAGGCGATGGATTCGACGGCGGGGGTGGAGGCGTACCAGGCCATCCAGCAGGCGAAGCGCCTCGCCGGCACCGCCCGCGCCCACGAACAGGCGTTGATCGAGGCGATGGCGGCGCGCTATGCGCCGATCCCCACGGAGGAGAACCGGGCCGTGCTGGACAGCGCCTACGCCGACGCCCTGCGGGACGTGGTGCGCCGGTTTCCGCACGACCTCGACGCCGGGGCATTCTTCGGCGAAGCCGTGATGGTCCTGCGGCCGTGGGACCACTGGACGGCGGACGGGCAGCCGCAGCCGGGGACGCACGAGGCACTGGCGATCCTGGAGAGCGTGCTGGCGCGCGACGTCAAGCATCCCGGTGCGTGCCATCTCTACATCCACCTCGTCGAAGCCTCGCCGGATCCGGCCCGCGCCGAAGTCTGTGCCGACCACCTGGGGGCCGCCATCCCCGGCGCCAGCCACATCCAGCACATGCCGTCTCACATCTACATGCACATCGGGCGGTATGGCAATAGCGTGCGGGCCAACCAGAAGGCGTGGCTGGTCGACCAGCAGGCCGCGCAGGGGCGGGCCGTCGGCATATACACCGGGCACAACCTCCACATGCTGCTCTTCGCCGGGTGGATGGACGGCCAGAGCGCCGTGGCGCTGCAAGCCGCCGAAGACCTCGCCAAGATCTCGTCCGCCAGCGCGTTCTACCCCGTCAGGCTGATGCCCTCTATGAACAAAGTGTAGTGGGAGCCTATCAAAACTGAGGGCGTTACGTGCCTGAGGATCTTCATCATCCATAGGTGTTGCCATGTCACAGGTTGAATTGCGTGAGGCGAAAGCCCAACTCGAGCAGCTCGTCGAACGTGCGGCCAACGGCGAGGCGATAACTATTCTGAAAAATAATAAGCCGTTGGCTCAACTCGGCCCGGTCACGTCTCTAGAACACACGAAAGCGGAGGGATTGGTCCAAACGTTACTCGAATCGCCGATCGTGGGTCTTTGGAGAGACCGGGACGATCTCGAGGATAGTACAGCCTTTGCGCGACAACTCCGGGAGAAAGCACAACGTCGGGTTGATTAGCCTATGCTCCTGCTCGATACCGACGTAATGATCGACATTTTACGGGGGCATCCTCCTGCCGTTGCGTGGCTCGGGACTGTGCCGACGGAGGTGGTTGCGCTACCGGGCTATGTTGCTATGGAACTGATTCAGGGATGTCGAGATCAACAAGAACAGCGAGAATTGCTGATCGAATTGCAGCGATACACGGTGCTATGGCCTCAGCCGGAAGTCTGTGATCGAGCCCTGGATCTCTACACCCGCTTTTATCTCAGTCACGGCCTCGGCTTGCTTGATTCGCGCATCGGCCAACTCGCACTCGCACTGGGTCTACCGCTTTATACCTTCAATGAGAAACACTATCGGGCGATTCCGGGGCTCCAGCTTAGCCAGCCGTATGTGCGCTGAAGAACCTGTGTGGGTTACCCCTTCAACCCCGTCAGGCTGATGCCTTCGATGAAATACTTCTGCGTGAGGAAGAAAACGACGAGGATGGGCAGGAGCACGACGACGGCGGCGGCCATCTGGTACGGCCAGTTGGTCCCGTAGATCGACGAGAACATCGAGATGCCGACCTCGACGGTCCGCATGTCGTTCTTCGTCGTGACGATGAGCGGCCAGAGGAAATCCTTCCACGTATTCATGAAGGCGAAGATGGCGAGGGTCGCCAGGGCCGGTCGGGAGAGGGGCAGGATGATGCGCCGGTAGAGGGTCCATTCGGAAGCGCCGTCAAGGCGGGCGGCGTCTTCGTAGTCGCGCGGGAGGGTCTGGAAGAACTGCCGCAAGAGGAAGATGCCCCAGACGCTCGTCATCAGCGGCGTGAAGAGCGCCCAGTAGGTGTTCATCCACCCGAAGGCGCTGACGATCAGGAAGGCCGGGATCAGCGTGACAATGGTGGGGATCATCATCGTGGCGAGATAGAGGGCGAAGAGCTTATCCCGTCCCTTGAACGTCAGCCGGGCAAAGGCATAGGCGGCCATGGAGCAGGTGACGAGCTGGCCGGCTACGGCCGCCAGCGTCACGACCAGGGTGTTGAGAAAAAAGCGGCCGAAGGGCAGCTGCGTCATGGCCCCGGCGTAGTTGCTCCAGCGCGGGGCTTCGGGCCAGAGCCGGGGCGGGAATTGATACACCTCCAGGTCCGTCATCAGGGACGTCGAGAGCATCCACAGAAAAGGGATGAGCATCGTCGCGCCGAGGACGGTCAGTACGGCGTACGTGGCGAGGCGGCCCAGGCGGGCGCTCAGGGTTGCCGGGTGAGCCATCGGCTAGGCGAGGGGAAGGGTAAAATAGATCGTGCTACCCCGGCCTACTCCACTCGACTCCACCCAGATCCGCCCACCGTGGGCTTCTACGATGCCTTTGACGAGGTTCAGCCCGATGCCCGTACCATCGGCCGGCGAGTCCAGCCGTTTGAACAGGCCGAAAACCGTCTGTTGGTCGTTAGGGTCGATGCCGATGCCGTTGTCCCGGATGAAGCACACCGCTTCCGCGCCCCGTGTTTCTGCGCCGATCTCGATGCGGGGCTCGGGCTGGTCCCCTATGAACTTGACCGCGTTGTCGAGGAGGTTTTGAAAGACTTCCAGCAGGCGGATCCAGTCTCCCTGGATGGTCGGCATGGCCGGGGCTATCTCGACCTGTACGCTGCGTTCGGCGATCTGCCAGGCAACCAGTTCGACGGCCTGGCGGGTGAGGTCGGTCAGGTCGATGGCTTTCGGGGTGTTCATCAGCCGGCCGGCGCGGCTCAGGGCCAGGAGGTTGTCCAGCAGGTCTTGCATCTTCTCGATGGCGTTGGCCATCTTGCGGATGTCTTGTCGGGCCTGCGCGGTATTTCCGGCCAGGAGGTCTTGTTCGAGCAGGCCCAGGAAGCCGCCGATCGTGAAAAGCGGACTTTTGAGGTCGTGCGAGACGGTGTAGGTGAACCGCTCCAGTTCGGAGTTCTTTGTTTCGAGTTCGGCGATGAGGTGTTCTTGCGCTTTCTGAAGCTGTTTATGCTCGGTAACATCCTCGGTTATGAGCACGATGTGTCTGAGGCCGCCGGCGCTGTTGCGGATCGGGTAGCACCAGGCTCGGATCCATCGCTCTCGTCCGGGTCGGTTCGACCGGCTCGGGTCGTACATGAACGCCTGAAAGGCGATCTCTTCCCCGGCGAAGGCCCGTTCCATGAGATCGGCCAGACCGAGGGCACGGATTTGTGGATCTTGCAGGGCATTGTATCGCCCCACTACTTCTTCGGCGCGGGCGTTCCAGGTGGCTTCCCAGGCCGCGTTGGCCTCCCTGAGGGTTCCGTCGGGGGCGAATAGTTGGATGCCGAACGGCGACTGTTCCATCAGCAACCGGAAGCAGGCTTCACTCTCTTGGAGGGCCTCCTCTATCCGTTTGCGCTCGGTGATGTCGTGGAACCAGACCTGTACCGTCGTGCGGCTTTCGGGCAGCACCTGGAGGCCCATGATCTCGATGTGGATCGGTTGCCCGTCGAGGCGGAGGCATGGCATCTCGACGGCAGGCATGGCATAGCCCTGGTCAGGCAGGGCCTCCAGGTGCGCCCCGAGGGTCTGTCCGAAATCCGATTGGACGAAGTCCCCGATAGGTCGGCCGAGAAAGGGCTCCGTCGAAGTGCCGCCCAGCGTGGTGACGGCCCTGGCATTCACGTAGGCGATCGTTTCCTGCCCTACGTGGTAAACCATGATTGCAATCGGAGCATGCTCTATAAGCAACCGATTCGGTGCATTGCTGGCCTGTAAAGAATCCACGGTTCGGTTATACGTAGGGGCTGTAATCCGAGGCAAATGAAAAACGGCTCCGGCCCGGTAAAGCCGGGGTCCAGGGTGTTCGGATGCTGAACGGGGCTGGTAAGCGTATCTTATTAAGACAATGCTAATATACGATGGTTATCCGTAGGATATTTGTTTTCCGAGGAACCGAAACTGAATCCATGTGATCGCGAGGATGACGAGGAAAAGAATCCAGGCCATGGCCGAGGCATAGCCCATCTTCAGGTAGTCGTAGGCGCTCTGGTAGATGTGGAAGACGACCACGTCGGTACTGCGGAGGGGGCCGCCTTCGGTCATTACAAAGATGAGCGTGAAGACCTGGAACGAGCCGATGACGGACGTGACGAGCACGAAGAACGTCGTCGGCCGGAGCAACGGCAGCGTGATGTGCCGGAACCGCTGCCACGCGCCGGCGCCGTCGACCCGGGCCGACTCGTACAGTTCCGCCGGGATGCCCTTCAACCCGGCCAGGAAGATGACCATCTGGTAGCCGAGCCCGATCCATATGTTGACGATCATCACCGAGAGCAGCGCCGTGGCCGGGTTCGTCAGCCAGCCGAGCTTCGACAGGCCCAGCAGGCGGAGCGTGTAGTTGGCCAGGCCGAACTCGGGATGGTAGATCCACTGCCATACCATCGCCACGGCGACGAGCGAGGAGATGCTGGGCAGGAAAAATACGGCCCGCCATACATGACTCCCCCGGATGTCGCGGTTGAGCAGGACGGCGATCAGGAGGGCCAGCGCCATCCCGGCGGGTACGTGGAGGGTGTAGAGGATCGTGTTGAGAAAGGCGTTCCAGAACAGCCGGTCGCCCAGCAGGGCGCGGAAGTTGCCGAGCCCGACGAACGGCTTGGCGGCGGAGATGACGTTCCACTGGTGGACGCTCAGGTAGAGCGAGAAGGCGAGGGGTACGAAGACGAACACCAGCAGGATCACGAAAGACGGGGCCAGGAAGGTGTAGCCGGTCATCAGGATGCGCCGCTCGGGATGCCGCACCACGAGCACGGAGCCGAGCATGAAGACGAGCGACACGCCGAGGCCGAAGAAAAGAAAGTGCAGGATCTCCGGGTTGCCCTCCAGCGACCGTACCTCCCGCGAAAGCGCGGCCTCCTCCAGCAGCGTTTCATCGATTCGCCGGGCGGCCTCGCCGAAGGCTTCGTGGATGGCGCGCCCGCCGATCATCACCTCGTCCACAGCCTCTTCGGTGAGGTCTTCGACCCGTGTGAAGGCATCGACCTGCGTGCCCCACGACTGGCGCCCGTAAGCTGCTTCTTCGACGAAGACATGCTCGATGCCGAACGGGTCGGCGGCGACCTGCTCATCGGCCACCGTACG
>Ga0302046_10002147_pt1 | contig 18482 bp, 17 predicted proteins | sample RVTome_11_FD_200261 | JGI IMG/M metagenome (GOLD analysis project Ga0302046, IMG submission 200261) | Soil microbial communities from uranium-contaminated site in the Upper Colorado River Basin, Wyoming, United States - RVT147D111 (version 2) ...
AGCGCCGCACGCGCGCGGCCCTCGAAGGGCAAACCGAAGTGCTCGTAGATGCGCCGGGCGGCGCCGAGGTTGTCGGCCACCAGCCGATCGTAGTCGACGTCCACGAAGCGCGCGGGGTCGAGCCGGTCGCGCACGGCGAGGCCGCGGTCCATGGAGTCGGCGTAGTGGGCCAGGATGCGCGGGCCGAGCTGCTCCGCCGGGATCGCGACGCGGTCGCGCGCGATCATCCAGATCATGCTCGAGATGGAGGCGATGCAGGTGGCCGGGTCGCGGTGGTTCCAGACGATGCAGCCATCCGGGAAGGTCTCCACCAGCGCGTCCAGCGCCCACAGGTGCGAGGGCGTCTTGAGCAGCCAGCGCTCGCCCGGGCGCTGCCAGTCGAGCAGCCGCAGGAGGTCCGCGTAGTAGCGGTAGAGCGGGCGCAGGTCGTGGCCCGCGAACCAGCTCGCGTAGGGCTCGAGCATCAGCTCGTAGCCGAGCTGGCCGCCGTCGAGGCCGAAGGCGTGGAGCAGCACGCACTCCTCGGGCGTGTCGGCGTCGGCGAAGTGGGCCTTGGTGAACTCGGGGTTCTTCTTGCGCGTCTGCTCGCTCATGGCCTTCATGGCCTTGTAGCGGGGATCGAGCTCGCCGGGCGCGAGGCCCCAGTTCGGGTCCGGGAAGATCCCTTCCCAGAGCAGCAACGGCCGCGCCGCGGGATCGGCGGCCAGCAGGTTGAAGAGCGCCGAGGTGCCCGAGCGGGGCAGTCCGGTCAGGAAGATGGGCCGCGCGATCTTGCGCGCGAGGATCTCCGGGTGGCGGCGGAACGCCTCCTGGCACTTGAGGCGCGTGGCGAGCAGCATCCCCAGGCGCTGGCGATGCTGGGTGCGGCCCTTCTCGGTGAAGGGGTTCGCCTCCGCCATCTCGATCAGCGCGCGCAGGCCCGGGCGAAAGTCGTCGCTGCCGAAGTCGGCGAGGCCCGTGGCCGCGCGCGCCTCGGAGAGCAGCTCGTCCTCGTCGAAGCCGACTTCGCTCAAGCAGGGATCTCGCTCACGCGGGCCTCGGTCGGGGCTGTTGCGGCGTCGGAGTATCTGTCATCTTGGGCGCCATGGCTACGCCCCGCTACGCCGTCGCCGTGATCGGCGGCGCCACCGCCGGCGCCGAGATCGCCGGCCAGCTCGCCGAGCGCGGCGTCGAGGTCGTGGTCTTCGAGCAGAACCCGCGCCCCTACGGGAAGATCGAGGACGGGCTGCCGCGCTGGCACGTCGCCCTGCGCCGCAAGGAGTACGAGACCATCGGCGGCAAGCTCGCGCGCCACGGCGTCGAGTTCGTGCCCGACACCAAGGTGAACCGCGACATCGATTTCGCCGAGCTCGCGCGCGAGTGGGGCTTCTCGGCGGTGGTGCTGGCCTCGGGCGCCTGGCGCGACCGGCCGCTGCCCGTCGAGGGCGCCGAGCGCTTCGTGGGCCGCGGCCTGATCTACCAGAACCCCTTCATCATCTGGTTCAACCACGCGGGCGAGGCGGCCTACGGAGGGCCGCGCTTCGTGCCCCAGGACGACGCCCTGGTGGTGGGCGGCGGTCTCGCCTCCATCGACGTGGTGAAGGTGCTGATGCTCGAGACCGCGCGAGCGCGGCTGGCCGAGCGCGGCCTCGAGACGCAGATGGTCGAGCTCGAGGTGAAGGGCATCCCCAAGGTGCTGGCGAGCCACGGGCTCTCGTTCGCCGATCTCCGGCTCGCGGGCTGCACGCTCTTCTACCGCCGGCGCGTCCAGGACATGCCGGTGGTCGAGATCCCCGAGGACGCCACGCCGGAGCGCCGCGCCAAGATCGAAGCCACGCGCGCGAAGCTTCTGGACAAGGCCATGGAGAAGTACTGCTTCCGCTTCGAGGCGCTGGCGGCGCCCGACGGCCTGCTCGTGGAGGGCGACCAGCTCGTGGGGCTGCGCTTCCGGCGCACGCGGATCGAGAGCGGCCGCGTGATCGCCACCGACGAGACCTTCGAGCGACGCGGAAGCTGCGTGATCAGCTCCATCGGCAGCATCCCCGAGCCCATGGCGGGGATCCCCATGAAGGGCGAGCTCTACGCCTTCAGCGACTGGGACCTCGGGCGTCTCTCCGACTACCCGAACGTGTTCTCGGTCGGGAACATCGTCACCGGCAAGGGCAACATCGTGGCCTCGCGCAAGCACGCGACCCACGTGGCCGAGGAGGTGATCGAGAAGTTCCTGGGCCTCGCCGAGGGCGGCCACGCGGGCGAGGAGGCTCTGCTCGAGGCGAGCGCCTCGGCGGCGCGGGCCGCGGCCCGCGGCGTGGCCCACGCCCTCGAGCACCAGCCGCCCATCGACCCAGGCGTGCTCGAGTCGATCCGCAAACGCGTGCGCCAGCGCCAGGCCGCCGTCCGCTACCCCGGCGACTACGCCGCCTGGATCGCGCGCGTCACGCCTCCCGACCTGGAGTAGCGGGCCGATCCCGGGTGGAGGAGTGGATGGGCAGCCAGACCGAGAAGGTGCTGCCCTTGCCCTCCTCGCTCGCCACTGCCACGCGGCCGCCGTGGGCGAGCGCGATCTCGCGCACGAGGGCGAGGCCGAGGCCGAACCCCGGACGGCTGCGGTCCCGGTCGGCGCGCTGGAAACGGTCGAAGATGGTCGCGAGCTCGTTCGCCGGGATGCCCGGGCCCGTGTCGGCCACGGTGACCAGCGCCTGGTCACCGCGCCGCTCGGCGTCGATGCGGATGGCGTCGCCGCTGCGGCCGTACTTGATGGCGTTGTCCAGCAGGTTCGAGAAGGCCTGCTGGAGCCAGGCGCGGTCGCCTCGCACGGCGAGCCCCTCGGGCGCCACGTAGGCCAGCGCGATGCCGCGCTCGGAGGCCACCGGGGCGAAGAACTCCACCACCTCCTCGAGCAGCGGGCCGAGCTCGAGGCGCTCCACGCGCGCCGGGTCGAGGCCCGCCTCGGAGCGCGAGAGGCGCAACATGGCCTCCACCGCCCGCGAGAGGTGCTCCACCTGGTCGGAGAGGTCCTCGAGCACCCGCCGGTACTCGTCGGGGTCGCGCGCGCGGTCGAGCGTCACGCCGAGCTGGTTGCGGATGGCGTTCAGGGGCGTGGAGAGCTCGTGGGCGGCGTTGGAGTTGAAGCGATGGATGCGCTCAACGCTCTCGCGGATGCGCAGGATCATCTGGTTCAGCGTCTCGGCGAGCTGGTCGAGCTCGTCGCCCGAGCCGTGCACGGGGATCGTCTCGGCCAGGTTCGAGCCGGAGATGCGCCGCGCCGTGCGCGTGATCTTGGCGATCGGCGAGAGGCTGCCGCGCGCGAGCCACCAGCCGAGCAGCGCCGTGAACAAGAGCACCACCGGGAACGCGCCGAGCATCACGTCGCGGATGTGGTCCACGTTCTCGGCGTAGCGCCGGCCGTCGGTGGCCACGCGCAGGTAGCCGCCGGGCGCCAGGCGCGTCGTCACCAGGTGCGCGTGCTCGCCGCCCAGGTTCACCGCCCGGGTGCGGGGCGGAGCCTCGCCGCGCAAGAGGTCCTCGGCCAGGGGCAGCGACTGGCCCGCCAGCGAACCCGCCGCTACCAGCGAGCGCCCCTGCTCGTCCAGGAACTCGATGCCCAGGCCGAGCTTGGGGTCGGCCTGCTCGACCTCGCGCTGGATGCGGGCCACGAGCCAGGCGCGGACCTCCTCGGGCGGGTGCTCCTCGGTCTGGGTCCGGAGCGAGTCGAGCAGCGCGTGGGCCTCGACCTCGGTGAGCAGCCGGCCCTCGCGGTTGATGCGCCGGGCCACCTCGCCCTGCACGACCAGGGCGAACACGGCCAGGGTGAACGCCACCGCCGTGGTGTAGCGGAGGGCCCAGCGGACCCCGATGGAGAGACCTCGCGGCATGTGCGGCGAAAAAGCTAGCAGGATGCTCCGCCGCGCATGACGGGACGATGACGGCGCACCGCGCCGCCCCGGGGCCGACCCGTTAGAGTGCAGCGATGCCCTACCGCCCGCGCGCCCGCGCCCTCGCCCTCGGCCTGCTCGCGAGCCTCGCCCTGCCCGCCGCACCCGCCCCGGCGGCCGCTCCCCGCTTCGTCTTCGGCCGCTCGCCCTCCGTCTTCCAGAACGACCCCGACGTGGTGGCCACGCGCCTGGGCCTGTGGCTCGACGCGAGCTACGTGGACAACGACCGCGAGAGCGGCTCCGTGGACCTGAACCACGTGAACCTGCTCGTGGACACGCGCTGGCGCAGCTTCCAGGGCTTCCTCGAGGTCGAGTACGAGAACGAGGTGGATCGCTACGGCGCGGAAGAAGAGGAGGAGTTCGAGATCGAGCAGGCCTACCTGCGCTTCGGGCCGCGCGACGGCGCGTCCCTGCGTCTGGGCCGCTTCAACACCCCGGCCGGAATCTGGATGCCCGTCCACTGGTCGATCCTGATGGAGACGATCGAGAAGCCGCCCCACGCCGCGCGCGAGCTCCTGCCCGAGCAGCAGGTGGGCGCCGAGCTGGCGGGGCGCCTGTTCCCGGGCCTGCTGCGCGAGCTGGCCGGGCAGCTGGACTACGCCGTCTACGCGGGCGCGAGCGGTGACGCCATCGGCCAGGAGGACGTGGAGGGCTTCACCGTGGGCGCCGATCTGCGCCTCCTGCTCGACGAGCGCTGGCTGCTCGGCACGAGCGTCTACCGCCAGAAGAACGACGAGGTGGACGACCGCTCGGAGCTGAACCTCATGCTCTACGGCGAGGCGAAGCTGCCGGCCGCGCTGACCTTCCGCACCGAGTATCTGCACCAGCGGCGCGAGCGGCCGCGCGGCAAGCCCTGGGACCGCACGCTCGACGTGGTCTACGGCGCGCTGCGCTGGGACTTCGCGCGCTGGTTCTACGCCAACTACCGCGTGAGCTTCGGCGGCGACGACGGCCCCGACGAGCGCACGACCGACCAGCTCGTCAACACCTTCACGCTCGGCATCGAGCCCCACCCCGCCGTGCGCCTGAAGCTCGAGTACAGCCTGCACGAGTTCAGCGGCGGGGGCCGGCAGGACTTCGACTTCTGGGGCACCTCGGTGGGAGTGCGATTCTGAGAGCGGCGGCCGTCGGGATCGCAGGTGGCTGCGCGCTCGCCTGGCTGCTGGCGGCGCCCGCTGTCTCGGGAACGGCCCCGGCGGTCACGGCGCTCGTGATCGTGGTGGGCGCGGGCTTCGAGGGCCTCGAGGAGATCTCGATCCCGGTGCTGCGCCAGCTCTACCTGGGCCGGCGCACGCGCCTCGAAGGCCTGCGCGTTCGCCCCCTGCACCTGCCCGCTGGCAGCCTGGCGCGCAACGCCTTCACGCGCGCCGTGATCGGCACCACCGAGCGGGCCATGGAGCGCTACTGGCTGCGCGAGGCGCTCTCGGGCGGCTCGCCGCCGCCGCGCGAGCTCGCCGCGGACGAGGCCCTGGCCTTCGTGGCGCGCGTACCCGGCGCGCTCGCCTACGTCGAGTGGCCCCTGCGCGGCCGCGAGCCTCCTGCCGGCGTCCGCGTGGTGCCGGTCGTGGTGGACGGGCGCGTGCTCCGGCCCGGCGAGCCAGGCTACCCGCTCCGGCTGCCCGCGCCGCGACCTTCCTCCTAGGCGTTCGCGCTCAGCGCAGCTCCGCCAGCAGGAGCTTGGCCTCGGGGCTCGCCGGGTTGCGGGCGAGCGCCTGTTCGGCGGCCTCGCGCGCGCGCCCGGACTCGCCGTGCTTGCGGTAGGCCATGGAGAGCAGCACCAGGCAGCGCTCGTCGCGCTGCTGCTCCGCGCAGCGGGTGAAGGTCTCGATGGCCTTGGGCACGTCACCGCCGCTGATCGGCGGGTTGTTCAGGTACATGAGGCCGATGGCGCGCTTGCACTCGGGATCGTCGGGCGCGAGCTCGAGCGCGCGCCCGATGTGCCGGCGTGCGCGCGGCCCGTTGATCATGCCCGAGAGCATCCCGGTGATCCGGTGCGCGTGGAGCTCGCCCAGCACGCGTTCGGCCTGGGCGCGCTCGGCGTCGTCGGGAGCGAGCTCGAGCGCGCGCTCGGCCAGCGGGATCGCCTCCTCGGCCCACTTCGCCTGCTGGGCGCGGTACTCGGCGTCCTGGTCGGCGGGCATCTTCGAGACGATCTTGCGCTCGTTGCGCAGCCGGTTGGCGCCGGCCAGGTAGCCCTCGGCCGCCGCGAGCTGGGCCGCGAAGCTCCCGGGCTCGGCCTGCGAAGTCTGGCGCAGGCGCGCCTGGAGATCCTGGAGCGTGGCGAAGTCGGCGGCCTGGGCCGCCGCCACCGAGATTTCCCGGGGATCCTCGGCCAGCGCCTGTCCGGCCAGGCCTAGCAGCACGGCGAGCAGCAGGCGTTGCATCAGTCGCCCTGCCAGTGGAAGTCGGCCGGGCAGTTGGCGAGCACGCCGCCGGCGAACATCCGGTCCAGCGCCTTCCAGAAGCTCCGCGTCCAGATCGCGGAGGCCTGCTTGTTGCCGAGCTCGAGCTCGTCCACGAGGAAGCGGCCCCAGGAGGCCTGCTTCCAGGCGACGAAGTGCAGCACCGCCTTGTCGCCGGCCACGCCGGGCTGGGGCGTCACGCGCCCGAGCGGCGAGTGCACGGCGCGCAGGGTCGGGTTGGCGCCCGGACCGGCGCAGATGGTGTGGGCGTAGACGTTGCGCTGCTTCTTGCGGTCGTAGAGACAGGTGACGGCGATGACGGCGCCGTCCTCGAGCTCCGCGGTCTCGGCGGGAAACACCACGCGCACGAGCCCGTCGGGCAGCTCCTTGTAGAGGCGGCACTGGTTCGAGATGCGGTAGCCGCCGGCGTTGGCGTAGGCCACCTCGTTCGCGAAGCATTCGCTCGCTCGGCAGGCCTCGATGATCTCGGCGCGTTCGATCTTGGCACGCTCGGACACGGTGGTTCCTCCTGGTTGGATGGGTGGGGCTAGCGCGCGAGCCAGTACTCGCTGCGCAGGACGTGCAGGGCCCGGCGCAGCTCGTCGTGGAACGAGAGGCTGTCCTCGTTCACGTACATGCCCACGAAGCGGTCGGCGAGCCCGCGCTCGAGCCCGCGCGCGAACTGGAGCGCGTAGTCCACGGCCTCCTGGCGTTGGATCAGCGCGATCTCCACCGAGCGCCGGTAGGCGCGCGCCACGTCGCGGCGCAGATCGCTCGGCAGGTCCTCGCGGATGCAGTTCACGCCGAGCGGCAGCGGCAGCCCGTCGTGGCGCTCCGCGAAGAGCTCGCCGAAGTCCGCCAGCAGCACGAGCCCGCGCTCGCCGTAGGTGAGCTGGCCCTCGTGGATGATCACGCCCGCGTCCACCCGGCGCTCGGCCACGGCGTCCATGACCTCGAGGAAGCCCATCTGCACCTCCTCGAAGGCCGGGAGCAGGCCGCGCGCCACCAGCGTGGCGGTGGTCTTGGGCCCCGGCAGCGCGATGCGCGCGCCCGCGAGGGCGTCCAGGGGCTTGGGCTCGAGGGCCACGAGCCGCGGGCCGTAGCCGCGGCCGACGCTCGTGCCCACCTCGAGGAAGCGGTAGCGCCCGCCGAGCTCGAGGAAGGCGTGCACGGAGAGCGCCGTCACCTCGAGCGGGTCGGGGCCGGCGGCGCGCTCGTTCAGGCCCTGGATGTCCTCGAGCACGTGCACGATCTCGTGGCCGGGCAGCTGCACCTGCCCCGAGGCGAAGCCGTAGAACATGAAGGCGTCATCGGGGTCCGGGCTGTGTCCGATGCGGACGCGCTTGGGGCCGATCATGCGGCGACCTCCGGTGCGGGGGCGGGTGCGTCGCCGTGATGGACGGCGATCGTGTCGTACAGCGTGGTGCGCTGGACCGCGACGAAGCCCGCGTCGCGGATCACGCGCACCACGCGCGAGGGGGTGGTGGAGTTCTCGTGGCCGGCGGCGCGCAGGACGTTCTCCTCGAGCAAGGTGCCGCCGAAATCGTCGGCGCCGAAGTGCAGGCCGAGCTGCCCGGCCTTCTCGCCCTCGGAGAACCACGAGCACTGCACGTGGGGGAAGTTGTCCAGGTACAGGCGCGAGACGGCCAGGATGCGCAGGTAGCGACCGGGGCCCGCAGTCTCGGCTAGGGCGCTCGAGAGCGGCGTCGCCCCGGGCTTGAAGCTCCACGGGATGAAGGCGAAGAAGCCGCCGGTCTCGTCCTGGAGGTCGCGCAGCCGGCGCAGGTGCTCGACCACGTCCTCGGACGTCTCCACGTGGCCGTACATCATGGTGGCCGTGGTGCGGAAGCCCGTCTGGTGGGCCGTGCGCATCACGTCGATCCACTCGGCGGGCGTGCCCTTGAGCGGGCTGATGCGCGCGCGCACGCGGTCCGAGAGGATCTCGGCGCCGCCGCCCGGGAGCGTGCGCAGGCCGGCCTCGCGGAAGCGCAGCAGCACGGCGCGGATCGAGAGGCCCGAGAAGCGCGCGAGCGCCCGGATCTCCGAGGGCGAGAACATGTGCAGCTCGACGCCGGGATGGGCGGCGCGCAGCGCGCGGATCAGCTCCAGGTAGTAGTCGAGCGGGAGGTCCGGGTTGTGGCCGCCTTGCAGCAGGAGCCGCGTGGCGCCGCGCGCCACGGCCGGCTTCACGCGCTCCACCATCTGCGCGGGCGAGAGGGTCCAGGCCTCGGGGTGGCCGGGCCGGCGGTAGAAGGCGCAGAACGTGCAGTAGGTGTCGCAGACGTTCGTGTAGTTCGGGTTGGCGTCGATCACGAACGTGACGCGCCCGGCCGGGTGGCGGCGGCAGCGGTCTTCGTGGGCGAGCTGGCCGAGCTCGAGCAGGGGCGCCTCGCAGAGGAGCCAGAGCGCGTCGCCCTCGTCAAGCCGCCGACCCGATCGCCACTCGTTCGCGATGGTGTCGAAGTAGGTCATGTCTTGCGAGCTCCTGGTGGAAGCGGGTGAGGCCGGCCTGCTCGGCCGGGCCGAGCCGGTAGACGAAGCCCGCGAGATAGCGGCGGACGTCGCGCGTGTTCATGCCCGCGGGGCGCGGCGCGGAGTCGGGGTCGCGGCGCGCGTCGAGCGAGGCCGAGAGCGCCTCGCACAACGCGCGCGCGGCTTCGGGCGCGACGTCGCGGCGCACCACCCAGCGCGCGTACACGAACGGGAGCCCCGTGAAGCGGGTCCACTCGGCGCCGAGGTCGAGCACGACGGGCCACCCTCCCGACGCGCGTCGCGCCAGGGCTTCGTCGCCGATGGCCAGGCACGCGTCGGCCGGCTCGTCGTGCTCGACGTACTCGACGTCGCGCAGGTCGAAGGCGTCGACCAGCAGGATGCGCAGCAGCGCGCGGCTCGTGCGGCTCTCGCCGGAGAGCGCCACGCGCCGGCCGGCGAGCTCCGGGACGGGCCGGCGCGAGAGCAGGAGCACGCTCTCGACCGCGCCCGAGCGCGCGATGCCGAGCGGGCCCAGCGGGCGGTAGTGGCGGCGCAGGGCCAGGGCGTCGCGGCTCGCGAGCAGCGCGGCGTCGAGGGCGTGGCGCGCCGCCAGCTCGCCGAGCCGGCGCGGCGGCGCGCTGATCCAGACCGGTGCCGTGCTGCCGGAGGCGTGGTGGAAGGGCCAGGCGTTCAGGTACGGCAGCCGGCCCACGCGCAGCGTCTCGAGGCCGGCCGTCACGCCACGGCCTCGAGCGCGGCGGGCTCTTGCACGGCGCGGTAGAGCGCGTCGCGCTCGCGAGGCACGGCGCCCGCCTCGCGCACGAGGCCCTCGAGGAAGCGGCGCGTGAGCTGCTCGGGCGTGCCAGCGCCGGCGGCGTGGGCGATCCGCTCGCGTCCCACGGTGCCGTCCACGTCGCTCGCACCCGCGCCCAGGGCGGCGGTGGCCGAGGCCAGGCCCAGCATGATCCAGTACGCCTTCACGTGGGGGACGTTGTCGAGCACGAGACGCGCCGTGGCGATGGTGCGCAGGTCGTCGAGCGCGGTGGTGGGCGGGTCGGCGCGCCGGCCGGGCTGGTAGGCCAGCGGGATGAAGGCGCGGAAGCCGCCCGTCTCGTCCTGCGCCTCGCGCAGGCGCAGCATGTGGGCCACGCGCTCGGCCGCGGTCTCCACGTGCCCGTAGAGCAGCGTGGCGCCGGTGGGCATGCCGAGCGCATGGGCGGTGCGATGCACCTCGAGCCAGCGGTCGGCGCCGATCTTGTGGGGGAAGAGCAGCTTGCGTACGCGCTCGGAGAACACCTCGGCGCCGCCGCCGGGCAGCGTCTCCACGCCCGCCTCCGCGAGGGCCAGCAGCACCTCGTCGAGCGACAGGTGCGCCTTGCGCGCGAACCAGTCGATCTCGACGGCCGTGTAGGCCTTCACCTGCACGTCGGGGCGCGCGCGCTTCACGATGCGCACCACGTCCAGGTAGCGCTCGAAGGGCCAGCGCGGGTGCAGGCCGCCCACCACGTGCACCTCGCGGATCTCGCCGGCCACGGCGCCGGCGATCTCCGCCTCCGAGAGCTCGTAGGCGTGGGGATCACCAGGCTTGGCCGCGAAGTCGCAGAAGCCGCACGACAACCAGCACAGGTTCGTCGGGTTGATCTGGCGGTTCAGCACATAGCTGACCACGTCGCCGTGGCGCGCGCGCTTCATGGCGTGGGCCAGGGCGGCGAGCCCGTACACGTCCGAGGTTGCGAGGCAGGCAGCCCCGTCGGCGAGGTCGAGGCGCGACCTGCGCAGCAGCTTCCGGCGAACGGGCTCCAGGGCGGGATCACGCAGCCGGATCCGCTCGAGGTCATCGACGTCGGGGCTCACCTGCATCGCCCGGCGAACCTAGACCGGGGGCATGACGGGAAGATGAACGGGGCCCTCACGGAGGCGTTCCGGCGCCGGTGCCGCTGGCGAGCGAGCGGGCGAGGGCCTCGGCCAGCTCGGCGTGGTGCAGGCCGCTGCGCGCGAGCCGCTCGACCAGGCTCCGCGCCCGGGCGTCGGGCGCGTGCGCCGCGGCGACCACCAGGGCCTCGTCGAGCAGCGCCCGGCGCGTGGCCAGGAGCGATGCGTAGGACCCGGGATGGCACTCGGTGCAAACCGCGGCGTAGGCCGGCAGGCTCGCGCTGGCGAGCGCGGCGGGGTGGCAATCGCGACAGACCACGGCGCCGGCGTGCGGATCCGGCGCCCGGCGCTCGCCCGCGAACGCGCCCGAGAGCAGCGCCGCCGCATCGCCGTGGCAGGCGGCGCACTCGCGCGCGGGTGGCGCCTCGGCTTCGGGGCGATGGCACGCCGCGCAGGGCACCGCCGCGTGGGCCGCATCGAGTGCGAAGCGCGTGTCGGCGTCGTGATCGAAGCCCGCGCCGCGGGTAGCGTCGGGCGGGAGCGTCGCACTCCAGGCGGCGTCGCCGTGGCAGTCCGAGCAGGCCCGCGCGCGCACGAGGCGCTCGCCGTGGGGGTCCTGGTGACAGGCCGTGCAGGTCTCGTAGGGGATCCCGATGGGATGGAACGCGGCGTCGCGCGGGGGGCGAGCCTGCACGTGGCAGTCGTCGCAGGCCACGTCGGCGTGGGCGCCGCGCAGGCGGAAGAGCGTCTGGTCGTGGTTGAAGCCCTCGCGGTCGAGGCCCATGAGATCCGCCTCGAGCCCGTGGTGGTCGGGGTGGCAGCCGGCGCAGTCGCCCTGGAAGCCGCCGTGGACGCCGAGCGCGGCGTCCACGCGCCTGCCCACGTCCTCGTGACAGGCCAGGCAGTCGGCGTCGGGCGTGCGACCGAGCCAGCCGTGGCACTGGCCGCACTGGGAGATCCCTTCGAGCTCGGCGTGCGCGCGCGCCAGGACGCCGGGCGACGCGACCTCGCCCGCGCGTAGGTCCCAGCTCGGTGCCGTGAGCAGCCCGGTCAGGAGCAGCAGCGCCACCTCTTTCATTCCACGTCGCGCGACCCGCGCGCGCCGAGCTCGCCGAGCCAGGCGGGGTGGTGGTGCGCCGCCCAGTCGCGGCGCACGCGGCCGAGCACCATGCCGCGCAGGGCGGGGCGCGTGCCGGGCAGGACCAGCGCCAGCGCGAGGTGGCCCACGAACAGCGGGATCCAGGCCAGGAAGCAGGCCACGTGGACGGCGAGCGGCAGGAGCGCCCCCGGCTCGCGCCACAGCCACACGCCCGAGGCGAGCAGGGCCGCCGAGAGCAGGGCCATGGCGATGCCATTCAGCTTCTGGCCCGCGTTCAGCTTGCCCGCCGGCGGCAGCGCGACGGTGCGCACGAACGAGAGCGGCTGGAGCGCGAGCCAGCGCAGGTCGTCGCGGCTCCAGCGCAAGAGCTCGCGCAGGTCGCCCGCGAGCTCGCGCGTGCGGCCCGAGAGCGCCACCCACGCGGGCAGCACCACCAGGCACACGGCCGCGGCCTGGTGGACGGCGAGCAGCAGCGCGCCCGTCTCCGGCGAGCTGCCGAGCGGGCGGCGCAGGGCCAGCAGGGCGCCGGTCGCGGCCAGGCACAGGAACGAGAGGGCGAAGCTCCAGTGGAACCAGCGCGTGGTCTTGCCGAAGCGGAGCACGCTCGTCTCGGCCGGCGTCGCCTGGTACATGGTCGGGGCAGGATCGGCGGCCTGCATGACGGCCAGATGAAGGCCAGCCGGGCGCGCACCTGCCTGGCGCGGGCCCCGTCGCGTAACCTCGCGGGCCATGAAGACGCGAACGTCGCGGCTCCTCCCGCGCCCGGCCGAGGACGACCGCGAGCGGGCCCGCCGCTACTTCCACGACTTCCTGCCGGGCCTGCGGGGCCGGCTCCTGATCCCCGACCTCGAGAGCCTCACCACCTGCTTCGCCATCGGCGTGCGCGACTCGGACGATCCGCCCTGGCGCATCGCCATCGAGGCCGGACGGCTCGTGGCGGTAGGGCCGGACGGGCCGCCGCCGCTCTGCCTGTTCCGCCTGGACACCGCGACCCTGCTCGATGTGGTCGCGGCGCGCGTGGCGCCGGCCGAGGCCTTCTTCGCCAGGCGCATCGACCTCGAAGGCGACATGGAGCTCGGCCTGAAGCTCAGCACGGTGCTGGCTCCGTTCTTCGAGGGTTTCCCCTTCCGGGGGTGAGGCGATGAGCCGGTCGCTGGCGCGGGACCTGCTGGGCGCCCCGGGGCGCTGGCTCGCCGTGGCGCTGGCGGCCCTGGCCGTGCTCGCGCTGCCCGGCCTGGCCCGCATCGGCATCGACAACCGCATCGAGCGCTGGCTCTCGCCCGAGGGCGAGCGGGCGCGCGACTACGCGCGCTTCGAGGCGCTGTTCGGCGACGACGCCTTCGTGCTGGTGGCCTACGGCGGCCGCGATCCGCTCGCGGCGGACGGCCTCGCCGCGGGCCTCGCCGCGGCCGAGGCGCTCGAGGCGACGCCCCACGTGGCGGCGGTGCTCGGGCCGCCGCTCGTGCATCGCGACCTGCTGGGCAGCGCGGACCCCGAAGCGCTGCGGCGGCTCCTCCTGGACACGCCCTTCTACCGCCGCTTCCTGGTGTCGGAGAGCGGTGACTGGGCGGGACTGCTGCTCGCCACCGAGCTCGGCGACGACGCCTCGGCCCCCCGGCGCCTGGCGGACGGCGTGCGCAGCGCGCTACGGCCGCTCGCGGAAGCGGGCTTCGACGTGCACGTGGTGGGCCCGCCCGTGCTGAACGTGGCCCTCGACGAGGCCTCCCAGCGCGAGGCCCAGCGCACCTTCCCGGTGGCCTTTGCGCTCTCCATCGCGCTGCTCGCCCTGCTCTTCCGTTGCGCGCGCTCCACCACGGTGGCCGTGGCCTGCACCGGGCTCACCCTGCTGCTCACCTTCGGCGCCGTGGGCGTTGCCGGCGTCTCGCTCAACATGGTGACCTCGGTGCTGCCATCCTTGCTGTGGGTGCTCTCGCTCTCGGGCTCGATCCACGTGCTGCGGCGCTTCCAGGTCCACCGCGGCGACGGGCTCGCGCTCGAGCCGGCGCTCGAGGCGGCGCTCGACGAGACGGCCCGGCCGAGCGTGGTGGCGGCCGTGACCACGGCCATGGGCTTCGGCTCGCTGCTCGTGGCCAGCATGCCGCCGGTGCGCGAGCTCGGCGCGTTCGCGGCGCTCGGCATGCTCTTCTCGCTCGGGGTGAATCTGGCCGTGGGCCCGCGCCTGCTGCGGCTCGCGCGCCCGCCCGCGCCGCGCCGCCGCGGGCAGCGGCCGCAGGGCCACGAGCCGCTCCCGCGCTGGCAGCGCCTCCCGTTCCGGCATCCGCGCGCGGTGCTCGTGGGCGCGACGCTGCTCGCCGCCCTCGCCGTGGTCGGTGCCGCGCGCATCCGCATCGACTCCGACCCGCTCGCCTTCCTGCCCGACGACGCGCCCGTGGTGCTCGACTACGAGGCCGTGGCCCGCCACCTCACCGGCTACTACGCGCTCGAGGTGATGCTCGAGCTGCCCGACAGCTGGGAGAGCGAGGCGTCCTGGCCGGCCATCGCAAGCCTCGAGCGCGCGCTCGCGGCCGAGCCGGGCGTGGCGCGCGTGCTCTCGCCCCTCGACCTCCTGCGCCAGCTCCACTACTGGGAGGACGGCGGACCCGACGGCTACGCGCTGCCGGCCGACGGCGCGGCCGCGCGCTCCCTGCTGGCCGACTACGGGAGCCTCACCGCGGTGGACGGCTTCCCGCTGGTGGCCGACGGCGGCCGCACGGTGCGGCTCGCGGCATTGGTGGACGTGATGCCCTCGAGCCGCTTCGCGGCCATCGAGGCGGCCGCGCGCGGCGGCGTGGACGCGCTGGCGCTGCCGCTCTCGGGCACGGTGACCGGCATCGTGTCGCAGCTCGTGGACGCCCAGCTCGCCTTGGTGCGCACGCAGATCGAGAGCTTCGGCCTCGCCTTCCTGGCCATCTTCGGCTCGCTGTGGGTCGGCCTGCGCTCGGCGCGGCTCGCGCTGCTCTCGATCGCCCCGAACCTGCTGCCCATCCTGGTGGCGCTCGGCGCCATGGGCTTCGCCGGGGTCGCCCTGGACGCCGCCACGGTGATGATGGCGAGCGTCGCCCTGGGCATCGCCGTGGACGACACGGTGCACGTGCTCGCGACCTACGAGGCCGGGCAGGGCCGGCCCGCGCGGCGCGCCCGCGAGACCATGGCCCGGGTAGGCTCCGCCATGTGGATCACGTCGGCCGTGGCCTGCATCGGCTTCCTGGCGCTCGACCTCTCGGATTTCCTGCCGATCCGCTGGTTCGGCCTGCTCTCGGCCCTGGCCGTGACGGTGGCGCTCCTGGCCGACGCCTGGCTCACGCCGGCGCTCCTGCTGCTCCGCGAGCGCGGGGAGCAGGCGCCGTGAGCGGGCCCGACGCGCGTGTGGTCGAGATCGTGGCCGAGCACTTCGACCCGCGCTGGGGCTCGCCCTGGTGGCTCGCGCGTGCCGCCGAACTCGGCTTCGACCCGCTGCGCGAGATGCGCGGCGTGGCCGACCTCGAGCGCCTGCCGCCCGTGCCGTTCGCGGCGCTGGCCTCGCTACCGGTGGAGACCTTCGTGCCGCGCCGGCACCACGGCGCGCGCGCCGAGTGGATCCTGTCCGAGACGGGCGGCACCACGGGCGCGCCCGCGCGCACGGTCTTCCTGCCCGACGAGTTCGAGGCGGCCTTCGTGGCGCCGTTCGTGGCGGCCGCCACGCGCATGCGCTTCCCACGCGAGCGGAGCTGGCTGTACCTCGGGCCCTCGGGCCCCCACGTGATCGGCAAGGCGGCCCGGGCCTGCGCGCGGGCGCTCGGCGCCATGGAGCCCTTCACTGTGGACCTCGACCCGCGCTGGGTGCGCAAGCTGCCCGGCGACTCGCTCGCGCGGCGCCGCTACACCGAGCACGTCGTGTCCCAGGCGCTCGCCATCATCGCGAGCCAGGAGATCGGCGTGCTGTTCGCAACGCCGCCGCTGCTGGCCGCGCTCGGCGAGCGGCTCGAGCGCGACGCGCGCGAGCACATCGCGGGCGTGCACCTGGGCGGCATGGCCGCGGACGCCGGGTTCTGGAAGCGGCTCGGCGAGTGGTTCCCGAACGCGGTGGCACTCGCCGGCTACGGCAACAGCCTGGCGGGCTTGTGCCCGCAGCTCGCGCCCACCGGGCCCGGCGGTCCCGAGTACTTCGCCCACGGGAGCCGGCTCGTGCTCGAGGTGGTGGGCTCGGACGCCTCGGGCCGCGGGCGCGTGCGCTTCTCCCGCATCGACCGCGGCGCGCTGCTGCCCGGCATGCTCGAGCGCGACGAGGCGGGACGGGCCGCTCGCGGCGACCGGCGCGACGACGGCTTCCACGCCGCGGGCATCCGCGATCCGCGCCCACCGCGCGAGGCCACGGCCGCTCTGGCGGGAGGGCTCTACTGATGGCGCGCGCGGCTCGTCCGGCGCCCCGCGAGGTCGTGCGCGAGCGGCTGCGCATCCCGTGCGAGGGCGAGACGCTCGACGCCGAGCTCGCCTACCCCGCCGAGGGCGAGCCGGAGACGGCCGTGCTCTGGCTCCCACCCCATCCGCACCTGGGCGGCCGCATGGACAACAACGTAGTGCGCCACCTGGCCGCCCGCGCCGCCGAGGACGGCGCCGCCGTGCTGCGCTTCGACTACCGCGGCGTCGGCGAGAGCACGCTCGCGCTGCCTTCGGGCACCAGCCGCTACGCCCACTGGGAGGCCATGGAAAGCTCCCGGCGCTACGAGCAGCTCCTGCCCGACGCGCGTGCCGCCTTCGCCGCGCTGCTGGCCGCGGCGGGACCCGCACCCCGCCGCGTGGCCGCAGGCTACTCGCTCGGCGCGATCCTGGCCGGCATGGTGGCCGTGGAGGCGGGCGCCACCCACGTGCTGGCCATCAGCCCGCCGGTGGCCAAGGTGGGCCTGGCCGCCCTGCGCGGCTGCACGCTGCCCAAGCTCTTCGTCGGCGGCGACGACGACTTCGCCTTCGACGCCCGGCGCCTCCAGAACGAGCTCGCCGCGCTGCCCGAGCCGCGCGCGTTCCTGCTGATCGCAGGCGCGGACCACTTCTTCCGCCAGGAGGAGGAGCGCCTGTACCGGACCGTGGCACCCTTCCTGCTCGGAGGACGGCCGTGAAGATCCTGTACGTGGAGGACGACCCGACGGCGCGCGAGTACATCCACAAGGGCCTCACGGAGTCGGGCTTCGAGGTGGACGTGGCCGAGGACGGCGGCCGCGGATTCGAGCTGGCCTCGACGGGCGCCTACGACCTGCTGGTGCTCGACGTGATGCTCCCCGAGCGCGACGGCTTCGAGCTGCTGCGCCGACTGCGCGAAGAGGGCGTGGGCACGCCGGCGCTCTTCCTCTCGGCGCGCGGTCAGGTGGCCGACCGGATCCGCGGGCTCAACCTGGGCGCCGACGACTACCTGGCCAAGCCCTTCGCCTTCGCGGAGCTCGTGGCGCGCATCCGCGCCGTCGGCCGGCGCGCCTCGGCCGAGTCCGAGCAGGGGCGCATCGAGACGGGCGACGTGGTGCTCGACCTCGCGCGCCACCGTGTGCTGCGCGGCGGCCGCGAGATCGACCTCACGCCCAAGGAGTTCCAGATCTTCGAGTTCCTGGTGCGCAACGCCGGGCAGGTGGTCTCGCGCACCATGATCCTCGAGCGCGTCTGGGGCTACGGCTTCGATCCCTACTCGAACCTGATCGACGTCCACATGAACCGGCTGCGGCGCAAGATCGACCGCGACTTCCCCACGCGCCTGATCCACACGCTGAAGGGCGTGGGCTACATCTTCGACCCGCGCCGCCCGGCGAAGCCCGAGCGTTGAAGCGGACGTTGGCGTTCGCGGCGCTGGCCCTGGCAGCCTGCGCGGTGCCCGGCGCCGGGAGGCTCTTCTTCTCCTCGCAGACCCTCGCCCATCCGGTGGCCGCCGACTGCGAGCGCTGCCACCAGGAGGTCTACCGCGAGTGGCGCGAGTCGGCCCACGCCCGCGCCTTCACGAGCGAGACCTTCCGCGAGGCCTCGGCCGACGCGCGCGCCGCGGCCTGCACGGGCTGCCACGCGCCCGCCCCGGTGGACATCGAGGCGGCCGTGACGCTCCGCTCGACGCACCGGGACGAAGGCGTCACCTGCCCGAGCTGTCACCTCTCGACGCGCCCGGGCGCGGCGCCCTTCACCATGCGCGGGCCGGCCTCGCGCACCTCGCCCATCGAGATCCACCCGATCGTCGAGCAGGACGCCTTCTACCGCTCGAGCGAGCTGTGCGGCCGCTGCCACGAGGCGGAGCTCGCCCAGTGGCGCGCCGCGCCCGAGCCTGCGGACGGCGAGGCCAAGGCCACCTGCCAGGAGTGCCACATGCCCCAGGTACGGCGGAAGGTCGAGTCCGTGCACGACGAGCACGCCTACTCGGCGCTGTTCGTGGCCATGGGGCGCGAGCAGGACCTGCGTCGCCACGAGTTCGCCGTGCCCGAGCGCTCCGACGAGTGGCTCACGCTGCGCGCGGAGCCGGGCCCGGGAGCGCTGCGCGTGCGCGTGGCCAACGGCCTGCCCCACGCGCTGCCCACCGGCGCCTTCGGCCGCCGCCAGATCCGGGTGGCGGCGCGCTGGCCGGGCGGCGGAACCGAGCGCGTGCTGGTGGGAGCGCTGGGGGAGGCGGTCGCGGCGGGCGAGGAGCGGGAGCTGCGCATCCCGCTCCCAGCGGGCCTGCGCGACGAGGACGTGGAGCTGCGCCTCGAGCGCTGGGACCGCGCGAGCCAGCACTGGAGT
>Ga0302046_10002149_pt1 | contig 18468 bp, 14 predicted proteins | sample RVTome_11_FD_200261 | JGI IMG/M metagenome (GOLD analysis project Ga0302046, IMG submission 200261) | Soil microbial communities from uranium-contaminated site in the Upper Colorado River Basin, Wyoming, United States - RVT147D111 (version 2) ...
TCCGCGGGCCGATCACTCCGGGGGGCGGGGTCCCGGTCACGTTGCTCTGCGCGACCGCGATGGTGGTGAAGAGAGCAGGTGCGAGCAGGCCGATCGTGGCCTGCCTCGCGCGGAGCTTGGTGATGGTCATGATTCCGTTCCTGTCATTGAATCCAAGGTCAGACGTTCGGACCGTGAGGAGCATCAGGCCTCGCTCATCACGACGACGGAAAAGAGCCCATCCGGCAGGCACCGATTCCTGCGTTTCTCTGTCTCTTATCAGACGCGCTTCCCACGAACGCGAAGACGACGCCGTGCAGTTACGGCACGCGTTCCCCCCGTCAGAGCCCCAGCTTCTCCGCGACCCACGCCCGCCCCTCGCGCCACTCAGCGCCGACCAGGCGCTCGCAGTGGCCGATCGCCTCCGCCACCTCGGCGAGGGTCAGGAAAGCCAGTACTAGCTCCACGACTCGCGCCTGCCGCGGGCGGATGCGGCGTAGACTCTCGATGGCGTCGTCGATCTCGAGGTGAGAAGGCCGCCCTTGCGCCGCCGGCTCGCCGGATTGCGGTAACGGCGAGCTCGGCCCCGCGCCCCCGCGCTTCAGCGCCGAGCGCTGCCGGTGGACGTCGACCAGGACCCGCTTCATGTAGAGGAAGACGGTCGCCCGCGGCACCCTCCCGTCCTCGAGCACCAGGTTGCGAGCCTTCGCCAGCCTCAGGTAGACCTCGTTCGCGAGCGAGGTCGTCTGGGGGATCCCGTTGCCGCGCCCCCACGAGCGACGGGCTCGTCTGGCGAGCTCGCGCCACGTCGCGTACTCTCCCGTCGACAGGGGGGGTGCCGTCATCGGGCGGGCCTCCTCCCGGGCCGTGCTTCCGGCGGTCCGCAGGACGATAATCCGAAGTTAGCCTGCCGCCTGGGGCCGCACTCGGCGTGAAGGCAGGAAGGAGGGCCAGCGATGGGAAGCCACGAGAGCTCGCCGGACGAGGACACCCTCCTGGAGATCGAGCGCCTGTTCGAGGAGATGCGGGAGGATGCCCTGCAGCTCCTGCGCTCCGACGAGCCCGTCCTGACCGGCGCGGACGGACTGCCGCGCCAGGCGGCTCTGCGAGCCTGGATCGAAGAGCTGAAGCGACGCCCGGCCGCCCCGGCGCTCGATCCGACGCGCGGCACGACGCCGCTGGACCCGCTCCCGAGGATCGGCGAGTACCGCCTCGTTCGCCGCCTCGGTGAAGGCGGCATGGGCGTCGTGTACGTGGCGCAAAGCGAGGCCAGCGGACAGCGCGTCGCCCTGAAGATCGTGCGAGCGGAACGTATGTTGTTCACAGCGGACCGGGAGCGCTTCGCGCGCGAGGTCGAAGCGATCGCGCGCTTGGCTCACCCCTCCATCGTCGCCATCTTGGACGTCGCCGTGACGGCGGAGGTTCCGCACTTCGCGATGGAGCTCGTCCCGGGCGTCTCGCTGAGCTGCGTCCTCGACGAGGTCCAGGGAATGGACCCCGAGCGCCTCGAGGGCGTCGACCTCCAGGCCCTCGCCGCTCTGGCGACCGCGAGGGTCCCGGAGCTGACCTCCCCGTCGTCCGCAGGCCCGATGCGGGTCTTCGACGGGAGCTGGATGGACTGCTGCGTCGCGATCGCGAAGGAGGTCGCGGACGCGCTCGCGCACATCCATGGGCACGGCCTCGTGCATCGCGACGTCAAGCCGTCGAACGTGCTCCTGACGCCCGCCGGCAGGGTGGTCCTCGTCGACTTCGGTCTGGCGTGGGACCGGCGCGTGTCGCGCGTGACCGTGACCGGCCTGCAGGTCGGCTCGCTCCCCTACCTCGCGCCCGAGCTCCTCGGCGATCAGCGACGCGAGCCCGACGCGCGGACCGACGTGTACTCCCTGGGAGTGATGCTCTACGAGCTCCTGGGGCTGCGCCTCCCCTTCCACGGTGAGACGGTCGAGGAGCTGCGCAAGAACGCGCTCGCCGCTCGCTGCGCGCGGCTCGGGTGGTTCCGCCGCTGTCCCAGGCTCGAGAGGGTGTGCCTCAAGGCGCTGGATCCGAGCCCGAAACAGCGCTACGCCGACGCGGCGGAGCTCGCGCGCGACCTGGAGCGCATTCTCGAGCACCAGCCGGTCGAGGCGCGCCGGCCCGGCGGCTGGACGCAGGTCTCGCGCTGGGTGCAGCGTCACCCGCAGCCGGTGCTGGCCCTCCTGGCGGTCGCCCCGCTCCTTCTCGGAGCGACGGTGTTCGAGAACCTGCGCGTCGTGTCCGCGGCTGCCCGAGACCGGTCGGCGTTCCTACGCGCCGAGGCGCATCGTCGGGCCGGCGAGGACCCCGGCGGGGCGCTCGCCCTCGCCATCCTGACGCAGGAGGAGGACCCCGCCCTCGAAGGTCGAACGGTTCTCGTGCGCTGTCTCCAGCGGCTGGTCGAGGAGCGCACGCTCCATGTGAACGCGGGCCCCGTCCCCTTCGCCGCCTTCGTCACGCCCGACACGATCCTCGCCATCGCGGCGGACGGCGACACGTCCCTCTGGTCCTGGGAGGAGGGCGAGGTCCTCGAGCGAACCGACGTCGGAGCGGTCCTGGGACGACCCATCGCCCTCCCCGGAGCGGCGGCTCTCGCGCGGCTCGTGGACGGCAGCCTGGTCCAGATCCGCCACGATTCCGGTCTGCACGAGCGCGAGCTCCCGATCCCCGAGCCCGACCTCGAGCCCGTCCTCGGCTCACCAGCGGGGGATGCCTTGCTCGTGCGGAACGCCGCGCAGGAGCTGCTGGTGCTCTCGCTGCCCGCTGGAACGCTGCGCTGCAAGATCCCCGCGTCGCGCTCCGGCGCGATGACGGGCTGGAGCGGCGCGCTGGATCGCGCAAGCCCCTGGGCGTCGTTCTCTCCGGACTCGCGGCGGCTCGCGCTCGCCGATGGGGACGCGGCGCGGGTCTTCGATCTCGGCAGCGGTGCGGAGGTCAGGTTGGAGTGTCCCGAGGGAAGCGTGCGCGGCGTCGCCTTCGATCCGAGCGGCGAGACGCTGGCGATGACGTCGAGCGCCGGGACCGCGTTCCTGTGGAAGGTCGACACCCAGGGACCCCCGATCGAGCTGAAGGGCCACGACGACGAGGTCCTGCGCGCGCGCTTCAGCCCCGACGGCCGGCGAGTCGTGACCTGCGGGTTCGACCGGCGCGCGCTCGTCTTCGACGCGCGCAGCGGCATCTTCCAGCACGAGCTCGGGCCGCACGGAGGCGAGGTCTGGGAAGTGGCCTTCGATCCCCGTTCGCCGCGCGCGGTCACGCTGAGCGGCGAGGAGCGCGCGCGCCTGTGGGACCTCGAGACGGGGGAGCTCGTGCCGCTGTTCGGTCACACGCGGGCCGTCCTCTCGGCAGCCTTCTCCGCCGGCGGCGAGCGCATCGTCACGAGCGCCGAGGACGGCACGGTCCGCATCTGGAAGTGCCCGTCCGCGGCCGCCCCGCGCCCGCTCGTGCTCGCGGCGGCCCGCTCCGAGACGTGGTCGCGCATGGGCCACGACATCGAGGGCTCCCCGCATCCCGAGCGGCTCGGCCGAGCGCTATGGCGGGTGCTGGACCTCGGTCTGGACTTGCCCGCGCTGTACGGAGCGCGCATCCCGGCGGCCGCGATCGCGCCCAGCGACCTGCGAGCCCTCACGGTCGGCGAGGATCGCCCATCCGTGCTGTGGGACCTCCGTACCCACGCGACGATCGAGTCCTGGGACGCACCGACCACGCGGGCCGCCTTCTCGCCCGACGGGGCGCGGCTCGCGACCATCGAGGACGGCGTCCTCTGCTTGCGGTCCGCCCGGGGCGGAGCGCGGCTGGAATGCGAGCGCCCCGAACTCGGCGTCCACGACGTCAGCCTCGGTTGGCGGCCCGATGGATCGGCCGTGGCCGTCGGGCGCTCGGACGGCGGGATCGACCTCGTGGAAGCGGACGGCCGCTCGCGGCGCGAGCTCGGAGCGTCCGGATCCGCCGCCGAGGTCGTCTTCCTGGCGTTCGGCCGCGACGCGGACGAGCTGGTCGCCGCGTCGGACGGCGTCCTCGTCGTCCTCGACGGGAAGAGCGGTGTGGAGCGCGCGCGCCTCGACCGCCTCGAGGCGGGCCCGATCTGCGCGGATCTCGACGGCCGCGGCTTGCTCGCAGCGGCGTTGTGGGATCGAACGCTCCACCTGTGGCGCGTCGCGGACGGGAGCCTGCACGAGAGCGCGCTCCTCGACGCGCCCGCCGCGTTCCTGCGCTTCACCGACGATGGACCGGATGGCCCGGCGGTGGAGTACCTGACCACGTGCGGACGGTGGGGAAGAGTGCCCGTGGACCCGCTTGCCGAAGCTCGGCGGCGCGCGCCGCGCGAGCTCGCTCGCGAAGAACGAGAGCGCTACGGCCTCGATCGGTGAATCCGCAACCGCCGGATGGCGGCTGGATGACGGCTCGGCAGCCGTCGCAGGTGACCGGCTCCCAGATTGCCAGGCTGGCTAGGGCTAGGGCGAGCGTGCCAGGTCCTCCAAGAACCTCGGAAGATCCTCCCTGACGAACCTCCACAGGTTCGGGGTCCGTCGCCGGCCCAGCCGATTCGGGTCCAGTGCCCTACCGATCTCCTGGGCATGTTCGCACCCTCCGCGCAGCAGCGGCCGGCCGAGGATCCGCCCGGTCCACGATCGCAGCGCGCTCTTGGCGGTCGACTCCGAAGCGGGCGCGGCCGGCCTGGCGGTGGCCCGCACCGCGCTCGCGCCGTAGAGCTCCGCGAGCACGTGGTGAACCCCCTCCGGATCAGCCATCAACCACGCTTCGATGCTCGGAGAGGCGACGGCCCAGAGCGCGGGTCGAGCGTATTCGTTCGTGATGTCCGCTCTGGCGCGCAGACGATCGATCTTCTCCCGGGCTGACGTTCTCTTTCCGTCCACGCCAACGAGCACTCCTGCCTGAGCAGTCTCCCTCGCGAGGTGATCACGCAGGTTGTCGAAGTTGCAGCCATTGGTGAGAAACGGCTGCAGGTGGACCGCGAAGCCATGCTGCGACGCATGGCGTTCGACGATGCCGGTCACGAAGTCTCGAAAGGTACCGTCCTCGAAGATGCCGAGAATCGGAATCGGCACGGTCAGTCCAGGTCACCCCTGGCCACGGCGGTCCCCAGGGACTCGCGTGCATTGGCGTGCTGGAACAGAGGAATGTCGTCCTCTGCGAGAAATCGAGTCCCACCGTTGGAGCGTTCGCAACGGATCCGGACCGCGTGCTGCAAGGCGTCCATCACCAACGGGGAATGGGTCGTGAGGACGAACTGTCGTTCGTCCTCCGCTGCCCCGGAGAGGATCTCGAGCATCTCCCTCAGACGCGCCGGATTGACGCCGTTCTCCGGCTCCTCGTAGCCCACCACTGCCGGCGGTTGCGGAGTCACCGCGATGCCCAGCAGGCACAGGATGCGAAGCGTGCCCTCGGAGACCATCGACGCGTGGAATTCGCCTCGCCCCTCCTCCTCCACCCAGAGCTCGAGGAACCCTTCGGCACCCTCGCGCACCTCGATGCCACGCACACCCGGGACGAGGCGCTTCAGGTTCAGCACGAGGTTCTTGAAGCCGATCGGATCCGTACGTTCCAGCCAGTGGTAGAAGGAAGCGAGGAACTCGCCGTGGGATCCGGGATCGGTCGCCTCGACGTCGTTGACTTCGAGTCGCATCCGCGTGGGTTCGACGTAGTAGACGCGCACCGATTCGAGCTCGGTCGCCGCGGCCACGAGGTGCGGGTGATTCACGAGGTCGCGGACTTCGGAGAGGATCGTACGGTCGCGGGGGAAGGTGAAGACCCGCGGGTGCGACTGCTTCTCGAGCTTGACCGTGGCACGCCTTTGCTCACGGTCGAGACGGATGAACGGCTTGACGGCCTGGTTGTGCGCGCCATCCTTCGTGAGGGCCTCGAGCGATTCCTCCACGACCTGCAGGGAGCGCGTCCCCTTGTCGTAGGTGATCGCGACGCAGTAGCGCAGGTTCTCGTGGGACACGCGCGTGTAGGCTTGCTTGCGCTCGGCAAGCTCGCGTTCCTGGAGCTGACCGTTCAGCTTCTCCCGGATCCTGGCCTGTAGGCTCAGGTCGACCTCGAAGGCCATCCGCAGCTCCGGCCCCGCCGATTCCTCGTTCGCGCCGTGGAAGAACCACCTCACGGGCAACGGGCGGTCCAGCCGGTTGCCGCGGTGCTTCTGGAAGGCCTGGACGAGCGTGTCCTCCCTGACCAGGTGAGCGACGAGGTCGAGGGCGTCCAGCAGGTTGCTCTTGCCGACTCCGTTGGGGCCGTAGACGAGGACCAGCGGACCGAGACGGGTCAGCTCCACATTGCCCAGGCTCTTGTAGCCGCGGATCTCCAGCCTGGTGATCATGGGTCCCTTGCGATACGGCACGGATGGTAGCAGATCGCCGGCCCTGACTCCGCTCCGCGCCGGGCGCAGCCTCATGTCCATCGCCTCGTCGGCGGCCGCGTCCTCGTCGCGGCTCGCCGAGCGCGCGCGCCGGATGACGACTCGAGCCGTCCCCAGGCGCCAGGGTCGTCGCACGGTGACTCGAGCGGCGAGACGGAGGATTCCGAGAACATGCGCCTCCGACTTCCGTACTCTGCCGCAGCCAGACGGCACTCTGCACGAACGATGAACATACGAGTCGACGAGCAGGCGCTCCACCTCCACCGCCAGCACCGTTTCCTCGGCTCGCTCGTCGTGCTGGCCGGGTGCGCCTTCCTCGCCAGCGCGCTCTTCTGGCTGTGGCCCGCGGCGATTCTCCCGCTGCTGCCGCAACCGATCGTGGAGCGCGTGCCCCCGATGCCGGCGCCGCACGAGCTCTTCCAGTGGCGGCGCATCGGGTACGTCGCCGTCATCCTGGGCCTCGCGCTGGTCGGCGCCGGGTTCGCGATGCGCGAGATCGCGGGCAGGCGCGGGCGCGGGAGGGCGCTCTCGGCCGATCGAGCGAAGAGCTGATACCGCTTCCTGCGCGAGTTCGAACGCACCCAGCGAAGGGCTGGCGCGCCGCTCCCACCGCCCGCCTCGTATCCTGGGCAGGTTCCCTGGCCGTCAGGGCCCGGAGGAGCCGATGAAGACAGAGAACATCGGATCGAAGAGTGGAGAAATGAAGGCGCGGTGGCTCGTCGCGATCACTTCCAACGTCATCGCGATCGCCTGCCTCGCGCTGGCGGTCGATCAGGGCTCGGACCCTCTGGAGCTCTCGGCGAAGCGCTTCGTGGTGCGCGACGTGAACGGGCGCCCGGTCGTCCTGTCGGGATGCCCGACAGGACGACGAGCAGCCAGGCGCCGATTCGGCTTTGGCTCGAGCACCCGAGAGGGCCGGCGATCCGGATCAGCCTCGGCGAGGAGGACGTTCTCATGAGCCTCGAGAGCGGTGGTCAGGAGAGGAGCATCTTTCTGACCGTGAACCCACAGGGCCCGTCCCTGAGCATGATCTGCGAGGACAGCCACCTGAGTTGCGACATACGCTCGCCCGAGAGCGGGCTGACGGGAGACTCCGATGGCGCCGGCTTCCCGGAGCTGCGGATGATGGGCCAGGGCGGCAAGAGCCTCCTTCTCGGGGGCGATCCCCATCGATACCCCGACTCCTACGGACTCTATCAGGGCAGGTTGCAGAGCAAAGAGGGTGGCGCCCTCTTCCCCGATCACGGGAAACGACCCAGGCTCCTGTTGCAGGACGAGGACGGCAGGAACCTCGATCGTCGCTGAACCCCAGCCGAAGCTCGGCTCGTCCCATGCAGCGCGTCGCGATCGTCGGGTGTGCGGGCGCGGGGAAGACGACGCTCGCGCTCGCCCTGGCGCAGCGCACCGGGCTCCCGGTGGTGCACCTCGACGGAGAGTTCTGGAACGCCGGCTGGGTGCCGACGCCGGACGCGGACTGGGCGGCGCGGGTCGCGGCCCTGGCGGCGCGGGAGCGCTGGATCCTCGACGGCGACTACGGGGGGACGATGGAAGCCCGGCTGGAGCGCGCCGACACGATCGTGTTCCTCGACGTGCCTTTCTGGCGCTGCCTCTGGAGGGTCCTCGCGCGCCGCGTGCGCCACCACGGACGCGTGCGCCCGGAGCTGCCGGACGGCTGTCGCGAGCGGCTCGACGCCGCGTTCCTCGCGTACGTGCTGACCTACGACCTCCGACGCCGGCGGCGCGTCCTCGAGCGGATCGAGCGCGTGGCGCACGGGCGGCGGGTCGAGGTCCTGCGCGGCCCGGCCGACGTCGCGCGCTTCCTCGAGACGCTATGACGGCGGCGCCGGATGCTTGGCGCGGCGCATCCTCGCCGCCTCGCGCTCGGCGCGGCGCACGACCTCCTTTTCGAGCTTGCCAAGGAGCCCCTTCGTGCTCCGGTAGCGAACCGTGGGCAGGACCCACGGGTACTTGCGCTGCAGCGCCGTGAACATCGAGAAAGGCCGATCGGGCTCGCGGACGATCGGGACGAAGGGGACCGCGATCGCGGGGATCACGAGGTGCGCCTCGAGCGGGGTGGAGCGCGGGCTCGTGAGATCGGCGATCACGAACTTCGCGAGGCCGGCGAGGATCGCGACGGTCTCGATCGTGTCGCGGTCCTCGGGCTCGTCGAAGTCGAAGACGACCGGGACGTAGCCGAGATCCCCGAGCTTCTCGACGAGCGCCTCGAGCACCTCCTCGCCCCCGCCGGTGAACCTCCCGAGCAGGAGCACGACCTTGCCCGCAGCCGCGTTGATCACCGCGCCGATCCGCGGGTTCTCGACGAGCAGCGTGACGAACTGCGACACCTGCAGGTCGTCGACGCGGATGCCCTCGCGCGGGAACTCGGGCTCGGAAGCGAAGTCGAGCGGCTCGAGCTGGGGCACCACCAGGATCTGCTCCTGGCGCGTGTGCTCGTCGACCTCGATGTCCCACGCGTTGATGCCCCACACGGCGGCGCCGCGCAGGTCGGCGCCGCGGAGGTTCGCCCTTGTTCAGCGACGTCCCGACGAAGAGCGCGCGGCGCAGGTCCGCGCCGGAGAGGTCGGCTTCCGAGAACAGCGTCTCCGAGAGGTTCGCCCCGGAAAGGCGCGCGCCGGAGAGGTCGGCGTGCGAGAAGTCGGTATGGCGGCACTGGCAATCGGAGAGGTCCGCGCCGGAGAGGCTGCCCACCCGGACCATCGCCGCGCCGAGGTTCGCGCCGCGAAGGCGCGCGCCCGCGAGGTCGAGGTGGCGCAGGTCGAGCTCGCCGAGGTCCGCGCCGCACAGGTCGGGCGTCGCGCCGCTGCGCTTGCGCCAGCGATTCCAGTCCTCGGGCCGCTCCACGGCCGCCAGCAGCCGCGCGAGGTGCTCGCGCTTGCCGCGCGCGCGCTCGCCAAGCTCGAGGCGCAGGAGCGTGCGCTCGCTCGGGACGCCGGCCTGCCCGAGCAGGTCGAGCTCCAGGGCCAGGTCGCGGAGCGCTCGAGCGAAGGCACGCGGCCCCTTCGACCGGCCGAGCGACAGCCGGTGCAGCGCACCGTAGAGCAGCCGCATCTCCCAGGCCAGCACCTTGAGCTCGGGCTCTTCCTCGGGGAGCTCGCCGGTCGCGATGCCGCGCAGGCGCGCGAGCCCCGCCGGCGAGCTCCACTTCGCGAAGGGCTGCCGGAAGTCCGTCGGCGCCTCGCGGAACACCGCGAGCATGCGGTCGAGCACGTAGTCGCGCCGCCTACCGCTCAGCTCCGCGCACACGATCTGCGAGATCCGCTCGTAGAGCGTCGACGGAACCCAGTCGCGCTTCTTCGCCATGCCTTCCTCCTGCGGTCGACCGATCCTGCGCGCCGGGCGCAGCCCCATGTCCATCGCCAGGCATCAGCGGCGGCGCGCGCCGCTGGCCGCTGCATGCCGCTCTCCGGCCCCGCCGTTCTGAGCACTCCATCACTCACACCTCGTCGGCAGTCACGACGACCGCGAACGGAACATCGATTGCCTCGAAATGCTTCTGGCCGCAGCGCACCTTGTCCGCTTCCGTCGTGCGGAGCTCGAGGAAGTGGCGCGTGCCCTTGGTCTCTCGCACGAGGTACAGCACTTGCCCGTCGTGCTTGAGGATGGCCCAATCCGGGTTGTACTTTCCGACCGGCGTGTCGACCTCGAACCAGCTCGGCAGCTTCACGAAGAGCTTGATGTCCTCGCGCTCGTCCAGCTTCTTGGCGAACTCCCGCTCGACATCGGAGTCGTACACGACGTATTCGTAGACGGAGTTCTTCACCTGGAGCGCGTCGAGATAGTTGATGAGCTCCTCGTTCTTGAAGAGCACCATCTCCCAGCCGGCGTCGGGGTCGTCGCCGGGGATCCGCTCGTACTTGATGCCATCCACGAGCAGCCGGTGCAGCTCGTGCCTCAGGATCGCCGCCACCTGGTCGAGGAAGCGTTGCGGGTTCACGAAGGCGTCGGCGAGCCGGCCGGACTCGGTGAGGATGCGCACGAGCGTCGAGCGCGTCAGCTCGGTCTCGTTCTGGAGGTACGCGAGAGGATCCGGAAGGCCACGCGCACCGTACTCGGGGCGCTCTTCCGCCACGCTGGCGGCCGTCGTGCCGACACCGCCCTTGCGCACCTCGATCCGGCCGGCCGCGACGCGGATCCGCGCTGCCTGAACCCGCTCCATCCGACCGATGGCGTCGACTGCCCGTCGGACGAGCACGTCGGTCTCGAATTCGACCCGGTACGTCGTCCTGGGCTTGATCCGCTCCCACAGGGCCTGGAACTCGGGGCTGAGCAGCACCTCCTTCTTGAGGCGGTTCTTGCCCTGGTCGCGCTCCCGGCGAATGTGCCGCTCGATCTGGTACGAGGCGAGCAGGTCGACCACCGCCGGGCCGAGGTCGCGCTGCGCCTCGGGCAGCTCGATGCGGAAGTCCTTGCGCCTGGGATCGAAGGCCGGCTGGATCCTGCCCTCCGCATCGAGCAGCCCCTGCCCGACGAGGGACGTGCGGACCGCCTCCGCGGCATCGCGCCCGATCGGCTGCTCGACACCGTCGACGACGCGCGTGAGCTTGACCAGCGCGGTGAACGGCACCTTGCCGAAGGTCACGCCGCAGTCCTCCTCGTACTCCGTCTGGAGGGCGCGCGCGAAGTCCTCGTAGCTCTCGTTCGCCATGACGTAGAGCCGGTTGACCGACTCGTCGAAGACCCGAGCGCCGCTCTGGTCGACCGGCAGCCGCAGCCCGCGGCCGATCTCCTGGCGCTTCTTCACCGCGCTCCGGGTCTCGTTCAGCGTGCAGATCTGGAAGACGTTCGGGTTATCCCAGCCTTCGCGCAGCGCGGAGTGGCTGAAGAGGAAGCGCAGCGGCTCATCGAGCGACAAGAGCCGCTCCTTGTCCTTCATGATGAGGTTGTAGACCTCGTCGTCGGCCTGTGTGTCGCCGCGCGTGTCCTTGACGAGTCCCTTCTTGTCCTGCGCGAAGTACCCACCGTGCAGGCGATCCGCGGGCTCGCGAAGCCAGGCGACCTCGCGGAAGCGCTCGTCCTTCGCCAGCGCCGCCAGCTCGGCCTCGAGGGCCTCGGCGAACTTGCCCTTCCCCGGCTGCCCGTCGGGTCCATAGTCGCGGTAGTTGGCGACGCGGTCGATGAAGAAGAGCGAGAGGACCTTGATGCCGCGCCCCCGGAGGGCGAGCTCCTTCTCGAGGTGCCTCTTGACGGTGTGCTTGATCTGCACCCTCCAGACGTCCTCGCGCAGGCCGCCGATCTCCTCGCCGAGGCGCAGCGTCCGCCCGTTGGCGAAACGCAAGCGCTCGCTGCCCGGCTCGGCGTCGATCTCCGCCACCTCGAAGCCCTCGCGGTAGCAGGCGCGCTCGCCCGAGAGCACGAACAGGTCGGCGCCCTGCTTGACCGTCACCGTCTTCTCCTTGGCGCCGGCAGCGGTCTGCGCATGGATGCGGAGCTTCGCCTTGATGCCCTGCTTGTAGTCGATCCGGTCCACGCGGACGAAAGGCTCGTTGGCCTCACCGTCGGCGGTCGCGCTCGCGACCACGATCTGCTTCACGAGCTTCAGCTCGAAGGCGCGTACCGGGTCGAGACGGTAGACCAGGTTGTAGGGATTCCGGTGCGTGGCCGAGTAGCGCAGCGTGCAGAGCGGATTCAGTGCCTTGATCGCCTCCTGGGCCTTCTCGGTCGAGTCAACGCTCTGCGGCTCGTCGATGATCACGATCGGGCGCGCCGCCTGGGCGAACTCGATCGGCTGGCGGCCCGAGAGGCGGTCGCTCTCCTTGTAGATGACGTTGCTCTTGCGCTCCTCCTCGCTGCCGGTGAAGTTCTTGCGGAAGGCGTCGATGTTGATCACCATCACCTGCAAGGCGTTGCTCGTCGCGAACTGGCGCAGCCGGTTGACTCTTCTCGCGTCGTAGACGAAGTGCTCGAAGGGCAGGTTGTCGTAGAGCGCGCGGAAGTGCTCGGCGGTGATCTCGATGTTCTTCAGCACGCCCTCGCGGATCGCCACGCTCGGCACCACGATGACGAACTTCTGGAAGCCATAGCGGCGCGACAGCTCGAAGATCGTGCGCAGGTAGACGTAGGTTTTGCCCGTGCCCGTCTCCATCTCCACCGAGAAGTGGGGGCAGGCGCGCGACCTGCCAGCCGGGACATCGAGCAGCTCCCAGGCCTCGGGCGCGGCAGCGGGATCCGCCACCTCGATGTCATTGCGCTCCTGCACCCGGCGCAGGTTCTCGTGCAGCTTGTCCGCGTCGAGCAAGAGCCGGTTGCCCACCCCCAGCTCCGTCCGCTCCTGCCCCGCGAAGAGCTCGCCGAACCCGCCCATCTTGATGACCGCGTACTCGGGCGGGCCCTCTGGCTGGCCGTCGAAGAGGTCGGTCACCGCGGCAACGGCGTCGAGCTGGAAGGGCTGGTTGGGATCGAACTGGAGCTTCATTCCCCGCCCTCGACGGTGGTGTAGGCCTGATCGGGCCGGTTCGTGGCCTCCGGGAAGCGCGGGCGGAGCCTACGCTCGCGAACCAAGCGGGAGAGATGCCGGCTCCGGAGGTTCGCTGCCGATCGGTTGAGGAGCCGGCCCAGCTCGTCGGCCGTCAGGAACCGCCCGCTGCAAAGCTTGCACACGGTGCGGTCCATGAGCTCGGTGGTCACCCTCCCGCTGCGGGCCACCGGCTCGGCAATCTCCTGAAGCGTCGTCTCGACCGCTTTGGAGCGAGAGGAGTCCGGCCCCAAATGAGAGGAGTCCGGCCCCAAATGAGAGGAGTCCGGCCCCAAATGAGAGGAGTCCACGGGCCCGAACAATGACGGCTCGGGATGCCCCGCGCCGGGCAGACGGTAGGTCGTCCACCGGCGCCGCTTGTCCGAGACCAGGTAGCCCGCCTCGCAGAGTCCCGCGAGCATGCGCGTGATGTCGACGGGGTGGGCGGCCAGGAGCTGCTGCAACCGGGCGTTAGAAACCGCTCCCTCCAACCAGGCCGTCGCCAGGGCTTGGACCTCAGCCGGCGAGAACGAGTCCAGTGCGTTTCCGAACCGCAGCCGGAGCCCGCGGAGCGCGTCCTCGGGAATGAGGCTCACCATGGGCAAGGTCAGGACGACCCTGTCGGGCTGGTCGGTGATCTCCAGTCGCGGCGCCCGCCAGTGTTGCACGCGCCAGCCGGCCCGGATCTTGTCCGCCCCCGATCCCGCGCGCTCGCCTCCGCCGATGAGCAAGAACATCCGCTGGAGGGCTGGGTTGCGGCACTCGCTGACGCCTCCGCGCTGGTACTGCTCGATGGAGACGAGCAGGGTTCCCGGGTTGGAGAGCTCGTAGCGATCCGGATGGCGCTCGATCACGATTCCGCCGGCCCCTGCGTAGTCGGCGTGGATCAACGCGTTGACGAAGGCCTCGCGCAACGCCTCATGGGTCGGCGTCACGTCGCGCCGCTGGTCTCCTTCGAGCCGAAACGGCGACGGAATCCCCGCCGCGAGCTTCGGCCATACCCGCGTGTAGAACTGGAGCAGGTTGGGCTCCCACGTCCCGTCCGGGTAGATCCGGTCGCTCCAGCGCGTGCCGGGATCGAGCTTCTCCTGGTAATCCACGAAGTAGCTCGGCGCGGCCTCCGGGTCGCGGATCGCGAGGTCCTTGCCGAACATCAGGATCCCGGCCAGCGTCAGGCCTTCCCGGTCCTCGACTCGATCGCGCCGCCATCCCCCGAGCCGCTCGAGCAGGTCCCGGTCCGGCAGCGCGACCCACGGGTGGTCGTCCCCCTTGGCGAGCCGCAGGCGCCGCCGATACTGTGTCAGGCTCGAGGCATCCAGATCGTCGAGTGAGAACCCGATCAGAATCCGATGGTCCCGCGGCACTTCGTCCGCGTCGGCAAGCATGCGGCGGATCTCGGCGTCGGTGCAGCGATAGTCGCCCTCGTGACGCCTCCGCCAGGTGTGGCCGAAGGGGTTGCCTTCCAGGTGGATCGGGCGTTGCGTGCGCGTCGCGCGCGGGACGTGAATCGCGAGAAGTTTGGTATCTCTGGCGGTTGCGATCTCGACGTGACGCGGCTCGAGCAAGTTCAGGCTCACCCGCCCGCGGTCATTCAGTCCATCCCAGAGCGCCTTCTGCAGCACCCCCAGCCGCGCGTCGTCGAGCCCATCCAGGCGAACGGCACCTTCGCGCTCCGATGCTCCGAGTACGACCGTCCCGCCCTCGCTGTTCGCCATGGCGCTATAGGTCTCCCAGAACGAACTGGGGAACCCGCCGCGCGCCGATTTGAACTCCCAGTCGGTGGTCTCACCGACCCGTGCGGCTTCGAGGATGCGGTCGATCAGGTCCATGGACACCTTGCCTTCAAGCCTCCGCGACGGCCGCGCCGGGCATCTCGTCCCAGATCCGGCCTTCGAGCGTACGGCCGGTGCGCTTCTTGTTCGTGCCGCCCCATTGCTTGAAGAAGAACGGCACGCGCGCCCGGCGGCACTGGTTGCGCAGATCGATCGCCCAGGCCGGGTCCATCGGCCGCGCGCCGGGACCGGACTCGCCGCCGACGATGACCCAGTCGATGCCCTGGAGGTCGAGGCCGGAGAGGGGCCCGAGCAGCGGCTCGAGCGACAGGAACTTGACTCGCGCTCCGGTGGCCCGCAGGTGGTCGATGCGGCTCCGGTAACGGGCGCTCTCGACGCTCACGCCTACCCAGACGTTCGGCGGCCAGGGGAGTCGTGGGCTCAGTTCATGGAGCCGCTCGGCGCGCTTGGTCAGAACCTGGAACCGGTGCCAGTGCGCCCGCGCCATCACGTCGAAGACCTCGTGCACGTAGGCGAGCGGCACGCCCGAATGGAACAGATCGCTCATCGAGTTCACGAAGATCGTCCTGGGCTGCTTCCAGCGCAGCGGCAGCTCCAGCATGTGCGGCTGGAGGGTGAGCTCGAAACCGTTCGCATAGTTGGCCTGGCCCATGGCCTGAAGCCTCCGCGCCATGCGTTCGGCGTAGCAGTGCTTGCAGCCCGGGCTCACCTTGGTGCAGCCCGTGACCGGGTTCCAGGTCGCCTCGGTCCACTCGATGCCGGAGCCCTGGGCCATCAACGCACCCCCTCGAGGATGTGGTTGGCGATCCGCAGCGCGATGTCCCTCGCCCTGCCCGGGTTCCCGACCGCGAAGCAGAGCAGGTAGAGCGGGGCGTTGCGCGAGTTGCGCAGGACGGCGGGCTCGGGCGCCACGCCGGCAAAGACGGTCTCGAGCCGGCGGTTGAAATACTTGCCGATGACCTCCGTGCTCCTCTTGACCACGCGCTCCTCGTCGCCGAACAGGGTGGCGGTCGTCTCGACCCGATAGAACTCGTCGAACCAGTCCTCCGTGCCCAGCAGGCGATTCAGGGCCTGCCGCCATGGCTCGGGGATGTCGCCGGACTTCTTGAGCAGCCGGTTCACGCCCATGCCGAGCGGGAAGAGGATCCAGAGGTCGATGGCCTGCGTCCGTGCCACCGCCTCGATCGTGGCCCACTCGACCTGCATGCCGTACGGATCGAGGAAGAGCACCGCGCGGCGCGTGCGCCAGCCTCCGTCGCAAAGGCCCTGGATCTCGGAATTCGCCTCGCCCTGCCGGATCTCGATGGCGTCCGCGAGGGCCGGGAACTCCGTCCTCAGTGGCTCGAGCTGTGCGCAGCGGCTCGCGTCGCGCTCGATGAACACGTACCGATCAAAGGGGGGATCGGTCCCGAGCGCGCGCCGTGCGGAGCCTTCGAGCAGGGCCTGCGGCTCGGCTTCCGCGAGGTCCGGGAACAGCAGCGCGGAGGCGGCGGGAGCACCCTCGTCCTCGCGTCCAGCCTCGCGGTAGCCGGTGCCGGCGAATGCGTCGATGTAGAGCTTCTCGAAGGTCTTCTTCTTCAAGGCCTTCGTGTAGGCGCTCAGGTACTTGGCGACAACGTCGAGCTTCTGCTCGGTCCAGTCCCCGCCGAACCGGTGCTCCGAGCCTCCTCGCTTCGCTTTCCGCGCCATGCCCTCACACCGTCCGGAAGCTGGTGACGCCCTTGGTCTTGAAGATCTGCACGGCATTGGCCTTGAGCTGGTCGTTCTTGGCGAATCCCTCGTCCAGGCAGACCACGCGCTCGGGGGTGCGGGCCGCATGGCGCGGATCAGATCGAGCGTGAGCGCGCGGTCGAGGCAGATGAGCAGCGCGCCGCCCGCGACGCTGTGAACCGTCTTGCCGCAGAGCTCCAGGGTCTCGACCGGCGTCGCCAGCGGGAAGCCGCTCTTGAGCAGGATCTCGTGGAGCAGGTCGTCCCCGGTGCGGCCCTCGCGGATGTGGTCGATGTGGTCGAAGAGCTGGCGGGCGAGGCCCTCGGCGTCCTTCGCCTGCTCGGCGTCCCAGGTGGTGAAGTTCGATTCGGCCAGCTTGAACACGCGGAAGCCGCGGTCCTGCTTCTTGCCGCCGTCGAGGTCGAGCTTGCCTGCGTCGTCGTCGTTCAGCTTCTGAATGACCCTGCGGACGCGCTCCTTGGTGATCTCGGCGATGGTCGGATAGTCCTCGCGGCCCGTGGGTTCGGGGAGCTGGACGAGGATGAACTTGCGGTTGCCGCCGTCCTGCTTGTTCGCGCCCAATACCGCTTGACCTGTCGCGCCGCTGCCTGCGAAGAAGTCCATCACTACTGCGGGATCGTCAGCTGTCGTCGCCAGGGCAAGCATTCGACCAATGAGCCGGCTCGGCTTAGGATTGTCGAAGACGGCGTCGCCGAACATGTCCTTGACCTCCAAACCTCCTTCATCTGTGGTGCCCGTCGATTGGTAGTCCCATAGATCAACTGGGACCAAGCCCTCCGACATTTCGTGCAGGAAGTTCTTGAGGCGCGGGTACTTTGCACCTCCGGATCGCCCCCACCACAACCGGTCTTCCTTCACGTGCCGTTCGTGCTGCTTGGGCTCGTATTTCCACGCATGGGTAGGGTGTTCAACCACTTCGCCAGAGAAAGGATTCGTGATCGGATAGACGAGATTCGGCCGAGCTTCCTTTCGGGCAGGATTCACGTAAGACGAACTCGTCCATGCACCTCGCTGGTCGTTGTCAGGATTGTCGTAGATCCCCTTCGCTTTGTCCGTTCGTGCTTCTCTTAATAGAGAGACGGCATCGGACCTCCGGTATGCAACGATTGAGTCTTTGAGTGAGTAGAATAGTCGCGCATTGTTGCTGCGCGTGTACCTCTTCTCCCAGGCGATCACGGCCAGAAAGTGCTCTTCCCCGAACAGCTCGTCCATCAGCGACCGGAGGTGACTCACCTCGCCATCATCGATCGTCACGAAGATCACCCCGTCCTCCCGCAGCAGGTTCCTCGCCAGGTACAGCCGCGGATACATCATGTTCAGCCACTTGGAGTGGAAGCGGCCGTCGGTGTCGGTGTTCGTCCCGAACTTCCTTCCCTCGCTGTCCACCTGCCCGGTGTACTCGAGATAGGTCTGCAAACTGGCCTTTCGCGGGTTTCATGCGACTGCAGTGGCCCGCGTGAAGAGCTCTCCGAGGCTGCGTGCAATTCGGCCCGAGCCCTTGGTGCGAGGGCCTGACGCGAAAACAGTGGAAGTGATGGTTTCGGACCGCAACGACGCCAACTTCTGCGTAAACGGGCGTGCCCAAGTTCCGGGATTGCGGCGATATGCCGATCCTGTCCGGATGCCGTGGAACAAGACCAACCCAGTGAACGAACGATTGAAGTTCGTGGCGGCCGCGCAGTGCGGGGACCGCACGATGACGGAGCTGTGCGCGGAGCTCGGGATCAGCCGCAAGACCGGCTACAAGATCCTGAGGCGCTACGAGGACGAAGGGCCGGAGGCGCTTCGAGACCGATCGAGAGCGCCGCACCGGCACCCCAACCAGACTCCGGTGGAGGTCGAGGCCGCGATCCTGCGGGTACGCAAGGCACACCCGACTTGGGGTTCGAAGAAGATCCTGGCGGTCCTCGAGCGCGACTGGGTCGCCGATGAGCTGCCCGCGAGAAGCACGGTGGACGCCGTGCTGAAACGTGCGGGTGTCGTGAGTCCGCGAAGATGTCGAGCCCGTCGGCAGGCGAGCGGCCCGCCGGTGGTGCAGGCTCTCGGCCCGAACGACGTGTGGTCGATCGACTACAAGGGCTGGTTCCGAGTCGGCGATGGCA
>Ga0302046_10002150_pt1 | contig 18465 bp, 17 predicted proteins | sample RVTome_11_FD_200261 | JGI IMG/M metagenome (GOLD analysis project Ga0302046, IMG submission 200261) | Soil microbial communities from uranium-contaminated site in the Upper Colorado River Basin, Wyoming, United States - RVT147D111 (version 2) ...
GCCATAGTGGATGGTTCCTCCAAACGCGTTGGTTTGGTTCAGGATCCGGCCAGCCTTGTCATACGCCAGGGCCCGAAGCGTGATCATGGAACCGTTGGTGCCTTGGCGGAAGGCTTGGACCAACCGACCGGCGGCATCCTGGACCTGCCATGTCGTGATGCCCAGAGTGGTGGTGCTGAGCAACCTCCCCAGATCATCGTAAGCCATCGTGCTGGTCACCCCGTCGCGGCTGATGGTGTAGCTGGACTGGCAGCAGTCCTCCTTCACATCGACGAAGGTCGATCCGTCAAGGTACGTGACCGTGGTTGGACGGCCAAAATCGTCGGGCTGGCTGTGCACCTCGCTCCGGACCAGGACGGTTGCCGCACCCACATCATAAACCTTACGGTATTCCAGGCGCCCGAGGGCATCAATCTTGACCTCCTCCTTTTGAAACTCAACAGCGCTCGAGTCGTAGTGACGGGTCGTAATCAACCGTCCGGGCGGGGTGACACCGTCGTCATAATCGACGGTCATGAAGGTCCCGTCCGGGCCGCCGGAATAGGTCACCTCCAAGTCAGCATTGCGAACAACCAGGTTGGTTTCATTCGAGGAGTCTTAAGCGCCGCGCCCGAATCAAGCAGAATGCCGTGGTTGGTCGCGGCGTAGTCAACGCCGATCACGGCTCCGTTGGTAACCCACAGGGTGGCGTTGCTCACGACCAGGCCTCTCAGCACATAGTCAATCGGGTCATAGTGGTATCCCAGGCTGGGCACTCCCAGGTCTCTGGCCGCCTGAAGCCAGAGGATGGTGTCGATGGCGATGGCATTGCTCAGGATGAGGGGCGCGTACGTCGTCGAGTTGGCCAGATCATCCAGCAGCCAGCCAGGCAGGTTGGTGGCACCGACGTCACAACGCGGTTTCCGACCTGACCGAACTGCCTGAAGGCAGAACTACAAGCGTGGGCCGCCATGTTCGTAGTTCTGGCTTCAGCCAGTCCCGGAGGAGCGGTTCATCCGCAGCGCATTGGCGATGACCGAGACGGAACTCAAACTCATGGCCGCCGCCGCCAGCATGGGATTGAGCAGAAGCCCGAAAAAGGGATACAGCACGCCGGCGGCAACCGGCACGCCAAGCAGGTTGTAGCCAAAGGCAAAGACCAGGTTCTGCCGGATATTGCGCATGGTGGCATGACTTAACCGGATGGCCCGGGCAATCCCGCGCAGGTCCCCCTTGACCAGGGTCACCGCCGCGCTCTCCATCGCCACATCGGTCCCGGTTCCCATGGCCATGCCGACATCCGCCGCCGCCAGGGCCGGGGCGTCGTTGATGCCATCCCCGGCCATGCCGACAATGCGTCCCTCAGACTGCAGTGTCTTCACGATGTCGAGCTTGTGCTCCGGCAACACCCCCGCGTGCACCTCGTCGATGCCCAGACGGCCCGCCACCGACTCCGCGGTGGCCTTGTGATCCCCCGTCACCATGACCAGGCGCAGCCCTTCCCGCTTGAGCGTGGCAATGGCCTCGGCGGTGGTTTCCTTGATCGGATCCGCCACGCCCAGGAGGCCGGCCAGACGGCCCGCCACCGAAACCAGCAGCACCGTCTGGCCGTCGCGTCGCAGTTCGTCTGCGCCCTTGACCGTGTCCGTACCACCGGCAAACGATTCCGTGCCCACGCGGATCTCCTGGCCCTTCACACGGCCCCGCACGCCGCGTCCGGTTTCGGATTGAAACTCCTCGGCCGCCTGAATCTTCAGGCCCCTGTCGCGCGCGGCAGACACCACGGCGGCGGCGAGGGGATGTTCACTGGCCTGCTCCAGGCCGGCGGCGAGGGCCAACAACTCGTCCTCGGACAGGTCCCCCATCGGCCGCACCGTGACCAGCTTCGGCTTGCCCTCGGTCAGGGTGCCTGTCTTGTCGAAGATGAGGGTGTTCACCTCGCGCAATCGCTCGATGGCCTCGGCGTTGCGGAAGAGGATGCCGAGCGTGGCGGCGCGTCCCGTGGCCACCATGATGGACATGGGCGTGGCCAACCCCAGGGCGCAGGGACAGGCAATGATCAGCACGGCGACCGCATTGACGAGGGCATAGGCCAGGCGCGGCGAGGGCCCCCACAGGCTCCAGGCGACGAAGGTCAGCACGGCCGCCAGCACCACCAGCGGCACAAACCACCCCGCCACCACGTCGGCCAGACGCTGCACCGGCGCGCGACTTCGCTGGGCTTCGGCCACCATGCGGATCATCCTGGCCAACACCGTCTCGCTGCCGACCTTCTCGGCGCGCATGGTCAGGGCACCGGTCTGGTTGAGCGTCGCGCCCGTCAACGTGTCCCCCGGCCCTTTCTCCACCGGCACCGCCTCGCCGGTGAGCATCGATTCATCAACGGTGCTGCGTCCTTCCAGCACCACGCCGTCCACCGGCACCTTCTCGCCCGGACGCACTCGCAGGCGATCCCCCTTCTTTACCTGGGACAAATCCACATCCTCCTCGGTCCCATCCTCGCGGAAGCGGCGGGCCGTGCGCGGACTCAACTGAATGAGGGAACGCAAGGCGGCGCCGGTGCGATGTCGCGCCTTCAACTCGAGCATCTGTCCCAGCAGCACCAGGGTGGTGATGACGGCGGCGGCTTCGAAATAGACCGCCACCGTCCCGTCATGACCGCGGAAGGATTCGGGGAACACGCCCGGCGCCAGCACCGCCACCACGCTGTAGAGGAAGGCCACCCCGACTCCAAGCCCGATCAGGGTGAACATGTTCGGACTGCGTTGCCGCAGCGAACGCCAGAAGCGGCCGAAGAAAGGCCATGCACCCCAAAGGACCACCGGCGCCGCCAACAGGCCTTCGACCCAATGCAACGCCCGCGCCGCAAACCACTCGTGCAGGGGCAGGCCCAGCATCGGCCCCATGGCAAGCACGAACACCGGCACGGTCAGCGCCAGGCAAACCCAGAAGCGCCGGCGCATGTCGGTCAGTTCGGGATGCTCCTCCCCGGTGGCCTCCACGACGCGCGGCTCCAGGGCCATACCGCACTTGGGACACTCGCCGGGGCCTTCCTGCTGCACCTCCGGGTGCATGGGACAGGAGTAGATCGTGCGGGAAGCGGAGAGCGCCTGGGGATTGCGTTCCAGGGCCATCCCGCACTTGGGGCAGTCTCCCGGCTTGTCGCTCTCGACCCCGGGACACATGGGACAAATATAGGCGGCGTGGGAAGGGGGGCGGGGTGCATGAGCAGCCTTGTGCTCGTGGTCGTGGTGGCCGCGGTCGTGGTGACAGCAACGGTGCGCTTCATCGTGTGTGGGCTCACCAGGAGGTGCGGGATCCATGGAATGCATTCTTACGCTGACCGGAGCAGGCTGCAACAAAGACATCGGCGCGCGGCTCTCCAGAGCCGCAGCGGAAATGCCTAACCCCAGATCGCCTGGCACGCGCACGACGGAGGCCTGCACGCTTAGATCCCGGGGAAGCCCTGTTTCCCAAGTCGGCCATCCCACCCGCTGCGGCTCTGGAGAGCCGCGCGCCTTGGCGCCAGGTGAAGTGAGAAGGACTGGAACCACGAAGCCACGTTGAGAAAGCACAAGCACAAACCATTTCCTTTCGTGTGGTTCGTGGTCCATTCCCCTTTCGTGGTCCAGTTCCCTTCGTGGTTCACGGAGACGGCGAGGGCGGCACCGGCTGGCCCGTGATGCGGGCGATGGCCAGTTGCACATGGGGACCCAGGGCGCTTTGGTTGCTGTGCCAGGCCAGGCGCATGCTCGGAATGGCCGGCTCTGCGGCCGGCCCAATCTGGCCCAGCGCCTGGATCATCGCGATCTGCACCGGCTCGACTCCCGTCTCCAGTTGCGCCACCAAGGCGGGCACCGCCCCGGCCGCCGCGGCACCATAGTTTCCCAGACTCGACGACGCAGTGATCTTCACGTCGCGGTCCGCGTCTTGCAGCATCCCTATCAGCACCGGCACCGCGATGTCCGGATCCGTGCGAACGACCCCCAGCACATCCGCCGCGCGGGCCCGGACGGTTTCGTTGGGGGAGGCGACGATCCGAAGCACGGCGGGAAGAGCGTTCGAGGCGGCCGCTCCGATCTGCCGTAGCGCGCCCAGCGTGGCGAGCTGGAAGGAAATGCTTTGAACCTGGAGCGCCTCGGCCAGGGCTGGCGTCGCCGGGGCTGCATCGGGCCCGAATCGCGCCAACGCCTTGGCCGCAGACAACCGCACGAGCGGATCTTCGTCCGCCAGCGCATGGGCCAGTACGGGAACGACACCCTCCGCAGAGCGGCCCACGGTCGCCAGCGCTTCGACAGCGAGCATTCGAACTGCTGTCGAGTCCGACCGGGTGCATTCCACCAGCTTCCCCACCTCCGACTCGGCCGCCGGTCCCAGCCTGGCCAACAGAAGGAGGCATTGCGCCGCCAGGTCCTCAGGGACGGATTCAGTGTGTTCCGAAGAGAGTTGCCGGCCGGCATAGGCCACCAGGGTCTGGGCCGTCTCCACGGGAAGCTCCTGCAGCCCCACCAACCATGTCACGGCTCCCACCACCACGGCCTGCTGATACGGACTTCCACGGTCGTCCGTCAGGAAGGCCATCAACTCAGGCAACGCTTCAGGCCCGAGCGACGCCAGCGCAGGGCCGTATGGGGCACTGGGCACGGCCACCCGCGGATCGCAAAGGGAGGCCAGGATGTCGCTCGCCAGCGGCGCGGCCGCCGGCCCCAGCACCCGCACCACCTCGAGGGCAGCCCGGCGCCGCTCGTGATCCCGCATGAGATGGAAATCGACGAAGTCGAACCGATCGTCCACGGCAAACAGCAATCTGCGCAAACCTGAATCCTTCTCACGCAGGGCTCGCCTGAGAAAAGGGAACGCGCGAGGTCCCGTTTCACGGAAGGCATCGGCGGCGGCGCGATGCCGATCCGAGTTGAAAAAAAGGATCTCGCCCAGCCAATGATCGAGGGAATGGCCGTGAACTTCGGGATCGCGCCGGACCAACCACGTGACCGTTCCAGCCAGGACGAGGGCCGCCACCAACCCGACGATGATCCTGCGGCGTTTCATGGCGGGGCGGAAACCGCACCGGCCCCGTGGCCAGTGGGCTACTTCTTGGGATCGAGATTGGCCTTGAGATCCTCCTCGGAAACCGAACTCTCGACCCCACCCGCAGGCACCTCCACCTTGGCCAGCCAGAGCAGGGCGTTGAGCATCACCTTCCGGTAATTGTCATCACCCCAGTTGCCGTGCTTGTGCCCGCCGGTAAAGCCGAACCCGCGACCGCCATCCGGTCTTTCCACCGCCCACATCATCACCTCCTCGCGGCCCTTGTTGGCCACGATGTGGGGATAAGGCCCCTTGGGATAGACATAGGGACCGTCGCGGACGTCGTCCGGGACCTGGGCGGATAGAATCGCGGTCACGCCCTCCAACTCGGGGCGGAACCGCATGTTGAAATACCACTCGTCGAGGACGGCGAACGGCTTCACGCCCCGTGTGATGGAGTGGTCGGGAAAGGCCTCATACCGGGGTGTCCACATGGGGTTGCAGGAATAGAGGTGCTCGTAGTAGCCGCCGATCCATCGCAGCAGGGCGGCCCCCGGTTCCCCCTTCGGCACCTCCACGCCGTAATGGGCGCAACCGATGCCGACGCCCTTGGCGGCCAGACCGTCCAGGAACTTCATCCGCTCCTCCTGGATGGCCGGGTGACGGCCACCGCCGTCGGCGTAGATGAGCACGGCATCGACACCGTCGAAGGCGGACAACTCGGCGGGCCAGCCGTTGGAATGCACCTCCGACACAATGCCCGGCACCTGGTCCAGGCATTGCTTCAGGAGCAGGCAGCCGGCGCGAAACTCGTGATCGCCCGGACCGTGGCTCGGAACACCGGCGATGAGGAGAATCTTGTTGTCGGCGGCGCGGGCCGCGGGGAGGCCCACGGCCACCAGGGCCAGGAGGAGGAGAAGGGACCGGACGATCTTCATTTGAGCGGAGTGAGCTTGATGTTGCGGAACTGGAGGAGCATGGGCGGCCCGGCATGGAGCTGGAGGGCCAGGATGCCGGAGCTGGCGGCGCCGGCTGCGTGCTCATCGGTGACATCCACGGTTTGCATGCCGTTGATAAAATGCTGCAGATGGTTGCCCTTGGCCACAATCCGGTAATGATTCCAATCCTCCTTCTTGATCTTGGCCTGGATCTCCTTGGAGTCGCCCACCGACCCGGTCACCTCCACCTTGGCCTTCGAGGCATCGCCGGGCTGCGCGATGATCCGGGTTTTCTGACCGCGCTGGGCCAGGATGCCGCGCCCGCGTTCCTCGTACAAAATGCCGGAATAGGTGTCGCCCGCCTCGAAGTCGCCCTGGTAACCGCCCACGACCCAGTTGCCCATGTCCTTGCTCCGGTATTGGATCCCCGAGTTGCCGGCGATGATCTTGTAATCCAGCTCGAGCTCGAAGTCGGCCACGGTGCCGTTGGTCCAGATCAGGAAGGTGTTGCCCTTGGTGGGATTGTCGGCCGTGGTCTGGCCGGTGAGAAGCCCGTCGCGCACGGACCAGAACTTGGGATTGCCGTCCCACCCCGTGAGGTCCTTTCCGTTGAAGAGGTTCATCTCGGCGGCGGACCCGGACGAGGCCAGCGCGAGAAGCGAGCAAAGGGCGAGCGATTTCATGTGCATGATGCGAGTGGGAGGGTTGAGGATTAGCGGAGCGTTTTCTTGAGGAAAGCCAGGCCCTTGACGGCGATCTCGTCGCGGGTGGGCTCGATGCGGCGCCAGATGGCGGCGGCCCGGGCGATGACCTTGACGTCGGTGGTGAAGGATTCGATGACCACATCCCCCTTGTAGCCGATCTGCTTCAGGGCCCGGGCGATGGATTTCCAGGCGATATGATCGCCGCCCGGCGTGCCGCGGTCGCTGCCGCAGGCGTGGAAGTGGGCCAGGTGCCGCCCCGCCTTGATGATGGAGGCCGCCTGGTCCTTCTCCTCGATGTTCATGTGAAAGGTGTCCAGATGCAACTTGAGAGCCGGGTTGCCGACGTCCCTGATCATCTTGAGTCCCTGGTCGCAGGTGTTGATGAAGTCGGTCTCGAAACGATTGAGCGGTTCCAGGCAGACCTGGCGCTTGCGTGCCCGGGCGTAGGCGGCGAGTTCCTTGAGGTGCTTGACCACCGTCCGCCATTGCTTGCGATATTCCTCGGGTGGCACGGCATCGGCCCGGCCTACCGCCGAATAGACCGGCCCGATGAGGGAGGGACATCCCAGGTCCACCATCTGGTCGATCAGCTTCTTCATGTACTTGAGCCCGGTCCGCTGCTGCTGGGCCGTCCCGCGCAGGTCGCGATCGGGCCCCATGCAGGCGCAGACCGAGCCGCAGACGAGCCCGTGCTTGTCGAGCTGTTCCTTCACGTAACGAGGATCGATGTGGGACGGGTCCTCGACCGGGATCTCCACAGTTTCAAAGCCCCACTTCTTGAACTTGGGAAAGAGGCGCGTGCTCTCGTTGGTGAATGGGGACGTGAAAAGAAATGTGTTGATGCCGAGTCTCATAGATGAAGCGTTAGGCTAAGGATTTGCCCCGCGGAGTCAAGCGCAGCGCGTCAGGGACGCGCGGGTGTGATTGGAAATGGGTGATGGCAAGATGTCGTTCAACTGCTGGTTCAGGAACGGAGTAAGAGTATGAGTAAGAGTAGGAGTAAGAGCAAGATAGGGATTCCTACTCCTACTCTTACTCTTGCTCTTACTCTTGCTCTTGCTCTTGCTCTTGCTCTTGCTCTTGCTCTTGCTCTTACTCCTACTCGATTGGGTCACCCACTTTTAATCACGCCCGGGACGCGCATCTCAAATCTCAAATCTCAAATTTGAAATCTTCACTCCCGTTCCCAGCGCCGGGCCTTCATCTCGAAGCGCGGCAGGTCGCCGGGCGCCACGCACGTCACCGGAATACGAAGCGACATGCTGGCCTGGAACGCCTTGCCCAGCCGGTCCACCAACGCGTAGGGATCCGCCTCCGGATCCTCCGGCTCCACCTCGACCAGCAACTCCGTCATCGAATCCCCGGCCTGGACGCGGACGCGGTACTCCGAGATGCCGCCGCAGGTCCGGATGATTTCGTCCACGGCGCTGGGATACACATTGACGCCGCGCACCACGATCATGTCGTCGGTGCGCCCGAGGATGCCGCCTTCCAACGTCAGGTCGCTGCGGCCGCAGGCGCAGACGGCGTCCGGACCGCGACGGACGAGATCCCGCGTGCGGTAGCGGATGACCGGAGACCCGGTGCGGCCCAGGGTGGTGAGGACCAGTTCGCCGGTGCCTTCGGGTGCGACCGGCATGTCGGTCTGGGGATCGATCACTTCGGGAAGATAGGAGGACTCGATGACGTGCAGCACCCCCGGGCGCTCCGGACACTCATGGGTGACAGGGCCGACCTCGGTCATGCCATGGTGATCGAACACGCGGGCGCCGGGCCAGAGGGACTCGATGCGCGCGCGCGTTGCCGGCAGGCTTCCACCCGGTTCTCCGGCGACCAGGATGACGCGCACCGCGGACTTGGAGAGATCCAATTTCGTGGCCCGGGCCAATTCACCGAGGCGAATCGCATAGGTGGGCGTGGCGCACAGGACGCTGATGCCATGGTCCATGATCAGGAGCAGACGCAGTTCGCTGCTCAAGCCGCCGCCCGGCATGGTCAGGCATCCCATCCGCGCCGCCGCCTCGAACGCGAGCCAGAACCCGATGAAGGGCCCGAAGGAAAAGGCGCAGAAGACCCGGTCCTTCTGATGGACATCCGCCGCCCGGAACACCTGCTCCCAATTGCGCAGCATCCAGTCCCAGCTCTCCGGCGTGTCCAGCCAGCGCAGGGGCGTCCCCTGCATGCCGCTGGTGTGATGCAGCTTGGTGTAGCGTTCGAGGCTGAAGGTCAGGTTGGACCCGTAGGGCGGACGGCGGAGCTGGTCCGCGGACAACTCGTCCTTGGTCGTGAAGGGAAACGTCCGGCTGAATGCCTCGAGGCTCTCGGCATGAGGTGCCGCAGCCTGCTCGCGGAACTTGCGCGAATAAAAAAGATTGGAGGGCACCAGGGCCCCGAGCAGGGCATTGAGCTTTTCCAACTGCAGCTCCGCCAGGGCGGCACGGTCAGGGAAGTGGTTCTTGGAAGTCGTGCCCATGGCAATACCCCAGGCGGGATCAGCGGGCGCGGTCCCCGTCCGGCGAGGCCTTCTGAGCCACCGGCGCCGGCGGCTTGGCGTGGCCCGGCGGCGGCTTGTAGTAGCTCACCAGGCATCCGCCCAGGGCGGCCAGGAGGATCCCGACAAAAAACTGCGGCTTGATCGACGCCCAGCCTCCGTCGGGAGGATGCACGAGGATCTGATAGAGGGCGTTCACCACGGGGGCCCCGGCAAAGATGATCGACATGACCACCGCGGGCGTTCCCTTGGCGCCAAAGGCAAGCAGCACGCCAAAGGCGCCCACCGCGCCCAGGACACCGGCGATGAGCGACCACTTCAGGCCCTGGGCGGGATACGACCAGTTGCTGCCCTTGTAGAGCAACACCGCCAGCGGCGCCACAATGGCTACCAGGAAGTAGGCCACGCCCACGATCAGGAACGCCTTGTAACGCCCGTTCTCCGGATCGCGCATCCCCACTTGTCCGGTGTGCAGAAAGGCGCCGTACAGCCCCCAACAGGCCACGGTCAGCAGTGCAAAAATTAGCCAGGTCATGTTTTTCGATTTGTCACCCATCGCAGTGGAACGCCATCGTAGCGGGGCCCTTCCTTTACTTCAAACCGTTTGTGGAGCATGATCCTCATGCTGGCGTGATGGGAATTGGGTGATGCTGAAATGCCATGAAGGCGCAGGACCAAGTTTGGAGTAAGAGCAAGAGGTGGCCATCTTGCTCTTGCCCTTTACCCGAAAAGAACGAACAACATGTTGTTGTTTTGCCCGGCCCCTCACCCCAGCCCTTTCCCGGTGGGAGAGGGGGTATGGTCTTCCGCACCGAGAAAGGCTTTCGATCTGAAACCGCACCCTCCACGGGGCTTGCTGCTCCCTCTCCCGCCGGGAGAGGGTTGGGGTGAGGGGCCTTTGATATGGTGCGATGTAGAGTGCTCCGGCCGCCCATGTTTCACCTTGTGACGCAACCCGCTGAGCAGGCTTCTTTCTCCAGCAACGACTGGGGAATGACATACGTTTGCGCTCGCCCCATGCGGGTCATGATCCTCTGCCTCCTGGCCCTGATTCTCCTCCTCCTCGGCGGCTGCGCGCATGACACCATCGCCCATCGCAAGCGCGAACGGCCCGATGCCTACGCGAAGTTGCCGCAGGACATTCGCGCGCTGGTGGACGCAGGACAGATCAAGGTGGGCATGCCGCCGGACGCGGTCTATATCGCCTGGGGCCAGCCGGACCAGGTCCTGTCCGCCGAATCCGAGCAGGGCAGCGTGACGACCTGGCTCTATCACAACACCCACCTCGAGAGCTACCGCTACTGGACCACGCACGGCGTTCGGTACCGCGACGGGTACCGGACCGATCCCTACCTGGCCACGGATTATTACGTCCGTCCCTACATCAGCGCGGAGATCATCTTCGAAGAGGGGGTGGTCAAGGAGTGGCGTACCTTCCCCTACCCCGTGGAATGACGCGCGCCGCCGCGGCCGCCTCAGCGCGGCTGCCGGGCCCGTGTCACTTCCAGCTCGGCCATCACCTCGGCCGGCGCCGGCTCGATCAGCTTCCCGATCTCGGGCGGAATGGCCATGGCCTTCATGTGGCCGTCGGGCAGATGGGCAACACAGACAATGGTCAGGCTGGCGCGCGCCACTTCGACGACCGGCTCGGGATGGACCCGGGTGAAGGTCACGATGTAGTCGATCGCCTTGGTCCGACGTTCCTTCACCACCAGCCGGAGTTCCACCTCATCCTCGAACCGCAACGGACGATGGTAATCACACGCCGCATGCACCCGCGGCCAGCCCAGGCGCGGATCGGTCTCCGGCATCACCACCGAAAAGCCCAGCGACCGGTAAAACCCGTGCTCCGCCGTCTCGATGAACCGGAAGAAGTTGGAGAAGTGCATGATGCCGGCCATGTCGGTGTCGCTGAACTCGACACGGCGGCGGGCTTTGAATTCGTAGGGCATAGTCAACCGCGGGCGTGAGGAGACTGGGCCGGGCGCTCCGCAGCGTCGAGCATTTTTGCATAGGCCGCCACCATGGCGTCGCGCATGCATTCCACGCTGTAGGCCTCCCGCACGCGGCGCCTGCCCGCCTCGCCCAGTTGCCGCCTGCGCTCGGGATCCAGAAGCAGCGACTCGATGGCCTCCGCCATTGCATCCGCCCCGGCCGAGGGCGCCAGCACGCCGCCCCCGGTCGCCTCGATCAATTCGGGAAAGGCCGCCACCGCCGGCTGCACCACCGGCACCCCGGCGGCCAGGGCCTCGATGACGTAAAGCCCGAACGCCTCCCCGTAGGCGGCCGGCACGGACATCACACTGAAGGATCGAAGCAGGTCGATCTTCTGCGCGCGGTCCAGGTTGGCATGGAACGAGACATCGTCCGCCAGCCCCTCCGCGCGCAACCGGTTCTGCAGGGCGCGCACGCCGGGCAGGTCGCTGGGACCGCATCCGCCGCCCACCCGCAACCGCAGCCCGGGCACGCGTCCGCGCCGGCGAATGCGGATGAAGGCCTCGACGAGCACGTCGAGCCCCTTCTCGCGGCACATCCGTGCGAAGTAACCCAGCACGGGCCGATCGTCGGTCGGCGGTTCGTGCGCCTGCGGCGAGCCGGCGTACCCATCGAGGTTGATGCCGTTGGGCACCACCTCGATCCGGGCGGGGTCCAGGCCCAGGCGCCTCCCCATCAGCTCGGCAAAGTATCGGCTCGGCGCAATGAACCGATCCACCTCGCGGGCACGCTCGGACAGCGCGGCCCAACACCGCTCCCGCCAGGGTGGCAGCAGCGCATCCAGGAAGTAATCCTCCCCCTGCAACATGCAGGCCACCGGCACGCCCAGGCGCCGCTTCAGTTCCCGGGCCATGCCGAGCAGCAGCGCGTTGGAGAGGCAGATCACATCGGGCCGGGGCCGCTGACCCATCCAATCCACCAACTCCGTCAACTCCCGCGCCTGCCGCCCTTCCTCGCCCTGAACCATCGAGAGCGTGATTGGCCCGAGCTTGGAGGGATGCGTGCTGCCGGCCCGCGACGCCAGCCTCTTGAGAAGCCAGGGGGACGCCAGCCAATGATGCAGCCAGCCCGGCGCAAAGCGGAAGATGGGAAAGGCCTGCTCCAGATACACGTTCACGCCGCTGAAAAAAATCGGCGTGCCCCGGCTTTGATCCTCCTCCTCCAGCGTGAGCGGCAGGTAAAGGGGGATCATGTGGGCGGTGTGCCCTGCCCGGGAAAGAGCGGCGACAAGGGCATTGTCGCGGAAACAATTCCCGCAATACATGCCCCCCGCACCCGGGGTGATCTGGACAATGTCCATGGGCGATACCATGCCAGATCTCAGGCCAAATGCGAACCCCGGAAAACCCCCAAAGTCACCGTAGCCGTCCCGCGGCCGCGGGATCAGGAGGCGGACTTTGGCGGGAACCAAGAGATCGACATTCACAGCACGTCCAGAAGTTAGAAATGTCGATTACGAGCACGATGGGATGCCAAGAGCGGGGTCTGACGAACTGTAGCCGCGAACTTCAGTTCGCGCACCACGTAGCCGCCGCCGTCATGAGGCGGACCCCGTCGCCATGAAGAACGAGAAGATCCGCCGCGTCACCGCGGCGGCTACGTTGCGGAGACAAGCGATTCCGCGTAGCCACCGCCGTCAGGCGGAGGACCGCTCAACGTTCAACGTTTCGGCACCATCGGCGGTGGGTGCAACAACCGGATCGGCCGCCCAGGCAACGAGTTTGGTGATCGGGCCGCCTTCGCCCCGTCGAAAGACGGAGACCCCACCCTCCGTAGGACCACTGATCCGGCAACGCGTCAGCGGTCCTTGGTCTGGTTCAGCTCCCCATGAACCCGAAAGGCCTCCCACCGAGGCGCAGGGGCGCGGAGGGAGGCACTGCTATCAACTTCCTTTTCTTCCACCGCACCCCTGCCCCTGCGGGAGAAGTGTTCGTCAGCCGCCCATGCAATGTGCAGGGGCCGGCGATGGGTTCATGCAATCTGCGACGAATCGAGGAGGAGGGTGACTTGGCTGGGACTGCCTCAACTTTCTGCCAGGGAGCGGCTTTGACGGACGACCGGAGACTGGCACACATCGCGCAAGCGATAGCTCCTGAAATGAATCGACACGGTGGAGCAAGCCATCCGACAACCGGGATCCGGCCGGCGGCGACTTGCCGCAGGCTCGAACCCGGCGGCATCCCTGGAGCCGTTACTCGGTCTGGCTGGTGCCATTGGCCGCCGCACTGCTGGCGGGATACCTGATCTACGGGCGCGTGCGCGAGATGGGGCCCAAGATCACCCTTCACTTCGCCGATGCCAGCGGCGTGAACCCCGGGCAAACCCCGGTGACATACCGCGGCGTGGACATTGGCCAGGTCGCCTCCGTGAAGCTGAGCGAGGACCAGCGGAGCGCGATTCTCGAAGTGCAGCTTCGCACGCACGCCGAATCGGTGGCCCGGGCGGGATCGGTCTTCTGGATCGTGCGCCCCGAAGTCGGTCTCGGCAACCTCACGGGCCTGGGCACCATTGTCTCCGGTCCCTACATCGAAGTGATGCCGGGTCAGGGCAAACCCGCCACGGAGTTCGTCGGCGCCGAACAATCCCCAAAACTGCTCGACCCCGAGGGGCTGCACGTGGTCCTGATGAGCCCCCGCGGCGGTTCCCTGCATGCCGGGGTCCCCATCTATTACCGGGGCATTCCCGTGGGGAACGTGAGCGAGATGCGCTTGGGCACCAATGCCGCCCTGGTGGAGGTCCATGGCGTCATTCGAAAACGCTACGCGGACCTCGTCCGCATCGGATCCAAATTCTGGAACGTGACCGGGATGGACGTCCGCGTGGGCCTGTTCAGCGGGGCGGAGGTGAATCTGGAATCGATCAAGTACCTGGTTGTGGGCGGCATCGCCTTCGCCACGCCGGAGGACCCGACCGGCTTTCGCGCACCGCAGGGGGCTGTGTTCGAGCTGCACGAGGAGGTCGAGGAGGAATGGCTGGAATGGTCTCCCCCGATCACGCTGCCCCCCGCGATGGCGCCCAGCACACCATCACGGATGGAATCGGCAAACGAACCAAGCCTTGCTCCCAGTGTTTCACCATGACGCACCGCACCCTGCACTTCGAGGGCCACAACGCGCGCGCCACCGCCGTGGCCGTGAACGGCAACCATAAGAGGATCGAGAACACATCGAGCCGTCGCCGCCACCGCAGTTGACCTCCGTCCGGCAATCCGCCTCTCAACAAACCGAAACGACACGTGTCGCTTCGGTTTGTACGACTCCAGTGCAGGGAAACAAGCTCCAGTGTGGGGTCACCCTCCCCATGAAACGTCATGCGCCACGGGACACGCAGCCAGCTCCCGTGAGGGGTGGATCGTCACGTCATCCTTCACTGCAGAGTCCGCCGCCTCACGGCGGCGGCTGCGTAGGAAGCTCTCGTGCTCGTGCTTGTAATCGTCCTTGAGTTGCCAGGTTCAAGGGCGGCGAGCAGGCACGAATGGGACAGGAGGCTCCCCATGTGCCATCTCAGAGCACAGACCCTCCTTCTATTTCCGTTTGCCCAGCCGCTTCCTCACGAAGGAACGAAGCTTCTTCATCGTGCGCCGCGGCCAGCTCCGTCCCGTCGTCACCGTCAGGTCATGATGCGCGTCGCCCTGGTCATCCAGAGGATGCTGCGTGTGGATCAAATGGACGTTCCGGAAGGTCCGCCCGTGGACGAGCGAGCGGTGGCGGGGATCCAGGGAGTAGAACACGTTGCGGGCCAGCTCCGTGACAAAGCGGTAGCCGGCCGGGAGCAGGATGGCCTCGATCCCCTTGCGGTGGGCGGGGGAATCGGACTCGATCACGAACACCTCGGGACGCCACCGGTCCAGGTCGATCCCCCGCAGCGCCTCCACTTCGTAACCCTCGATGTCGAGTGAAAGGAACTGGATCTCCCGCATGACGTGCCGTGCGAAGAGCGTGGACAAGGTGAGCTTCGGCACCTTCTGGACCTCGAACCCGGTGAAGTACCTGCCATACTTCTTGAAGCGCTCCTCCTGGCTGGCGTCGAGCGTGGAAAGGCTGCCCCGGGAATTGGCGTAGAACTCCACCTCCCCCGCATCCTCCTCGCCCACGGCGGCATGTTCGATGATGGAACCGGGCCGGTTCTGGTGGAGCAGGTCGATGTAGCCGGCGTGGGCCTCCACGCAGAGTCCCTTCCACCCGCAATGCTCGAAGTGCAGGGTGTTGCTGAAGCGCCGCCCGTCAATGCAGCCGACCTCCACGAACACGCCGTCATTCTGGTCGGGAAACAGCGTGCGCAACACGAAATCCTCGCCGTGCTGGCTGTAGAAGGTCTGTTCTGGAGGACGTTCCATGCGTCGTCTGGGCAGCTTCCCTTCCCCCAATGGGTCCGTCACGCCAAAAGTAGGAGGGGTCAGACCTGACTAATTGACTATTCACTGCCGCCCTTCGTGCGGTGCGGCAGTGAATAGTCAATTAGTCAGGTCTGACCCCTCTTAACCACGACGAAAGACCAGGGTGTAGTACTTGCCCACCCCTTTCTCGCCGGCGACGCGTTTGCGCGCGCATTCACGGAATCCACGCGCGCGGAGAAAGGCTCTGAGATCCTCCACGGTGCAGCAGCCCTCATAGGCATCGAAGTCCGCCGCTTCCGTCTCGATGTAACGGAACCCGCCCAGCAACGACTCGGCTCCCTTGAGGATCATCAGCTCGGACCCCTGCGTGTCCAGGACCAGGGCCTGGTAAGGGGCGGGATCAATCCCTTCCCGGGCCAGGAAGCTTGGCAGGGTGATGCTCTTGAGAAGCAGCTCGCTCGAATACCCAAGGTTGGGCCAGATGTCCCTGACCCGTTTCAGCTCCAGGATGGAGGAGGAGGCGCCACCGTTGTTGGCGATGTGAAAGACCACTTCCTTGTCATCCTGGTCCGTGACGAGATGGCGGTAGGCCCTTTGCCGCGGGAACCCGGCCAGGTTCGCCTCCAGCTCGCGGAACAGGTCCGGGTTCGGCTCCAGCCAGACCACATCCAGATCGTGCTGCGCGTAGCGGTCGCGTTCCTGCCCGCGATGGGCGCCGACATGGATCACGCCGGAGACCTCCTTGAGATACCGGTGGGGGCTGCCCTTGAGGAACTTCTTGAGGCGACGCAACAGGCTGGATGGCGATGCAAGGCTCATGGTTGAGAGATTCGCTCGGCGCCGAGCCTGCGGGCTTGCCCGACAAAATGCAACCCGGAGCCAGCCGGCGACCACGCAGTTTCGAGGAGCGATGGCGAAAAGCATGCTTCAACCACGAAACACACGAAATGGAAGAGGAGGACAAACCACGAAATACACGAAACACACGAAACGGGTGCGGAGGACAAACCACGAAATACACGAAATGGAAGGCGCCCGTGCTCGTAATCGACTTTGGGTGTGTCCTGTTCCCTTTCGTGTGGTTGGTGTGTTTCGTGGTTTGTGCTCCTCTTCCATTTCGTGCATTTCGTGTGTTTCGTGGTTAGTGCTCCGGCTCCTTGTCGTGTGTTTCGTGTGTTTCGTGGTTAGTGCTCCGGCTCCTTGTCGTGTGTTTCGTGTGCTTCGTGGTTAGTGCTCCGCCTCCTTTTCGTGCTTTTCGTGGTTAGAAAAGCGTTGGACCGTCCCGGGGGTGTTGCCTAGACTCGCCCGAATGGCATGAAGGCCCCCTTGCGCACCCGACGGCTCCTGTTCTTCAGGGAAACGATGCCGCTTTACTACATCCATGCGCCCAAGTGCGGCGGCACGTTCGTGGAAAAGACCCTTTCGCCCTTCATCAAAAAATCCCCCACCCTCACCCTGCCGGACGCCCGCGGGCACCTGACCTGGATGCAATACCGGGACGTGTTCCGCAAGCACGGCATCGACATCTTCGAAGCCACCACCTTCTCGGTCGTTCGGAATCCCTGGGACTGGCATGTCTCCTGGTTTCATTACATCAAGAACGACAAGGGCGGACGCAGGTCCGGGCACGCGGTGGAACACCGCCTGTTCCAGGACTTCGCCTTCCGGGACTACATCCACTGGCTGGAGGATCCCGCCGCCGAACGCGGACCCCAGGGGTATCTCGTGCGACAACTGTCGGACTGGGTGATCGACGAATCGGAACAGGTGGCCGTGGATCATGTGCTGCGCCAGGAACGACTCCAAGACGAGCTGGCCGCCCTCGTCGAGAAGCTCAACCTCGATGTCCAGGTCACCCCGATGCGTGTCAACTCCTCCAAGCGCGGACATTACCAGGGCTACTACGATGCGGAAACCCGTGGTCTCATCGCGCGGCGCCATGCGCGGGATTTGAAATTGTTTGGCTACGAATTCTGACGGACCGCATCCGTGCCCCGGTTCCATTCGCCCCGCATGAAGCAACTGCGCAAGACACTCGTCCGAAAAACCCTCACCAGCCTGGGCTGGTTCCCCACCAAGCCCACCAAGGAAAAGGACCTGTCCGCCTTCATCGCGCGGCTCCACCCGGTGGTCCCACGCAAGCCGCTCGTGCGCCTTGGCCCGCCCGGGGACGGCGGCTACCTGATGCCCGATGACCTGGAAGGCGTGCATGCCTGCTTTTCCCCCGGCGTGGCGGGCGTGTGCGGGTTCGAACTGGCCTGCGCGGACAAGGGGATGCAGATCTTCATGGCCGACGCTTCCGTCGAAGCCCCGCCCCAATCGCACCCCAGCTTCCGCTTCACCCGAAAGTTCATCGGAGCCACCACCAACGACACGTTCATGACCCTCGACCAGTGGGTGGCCGATTCGGGCGTGGACAACACGAGGGACCTGCTCCTCCAGATCGACATCGAAGGGGCGGAATACGAGACGTTCCTCGCCACGTCGGATGCCCTCCTGCGGCGGTTCCGCTATGTCGTGGCCGAACTGCACGACCTGGACCTCCTCTTCAGCCGCCCCTTCTTCAACCTCGCTTCCCGCGCCTTCGCCAAGCTGCTGCAGACCCACGCCTGCGTTCACATCCATCCGAACAACTGCCGGCCCGTCGTGAAGCAGGGCCGCATCGCCATTCCCAAGGTGGCGGAGTTCACGTTCGCCCGCAGGGACCGTGTCGAGGAGGGGCGTTGGGCCACCACCTTTCCCCATCCCCTGGACGCGGACAACACGCCGCACCGGCATGTCGCTTTGCCGGCCTGCTGGCACGTGACCTGAGTCCACCGCCTCACGGCGGTGGCTACGTGACCTGATCCCCTCTCGCACCAGGCGCAGTAGCCGCCGACGTCAGGAGGTGGTCCCCTTCGTCATACACCGCGTCCCACACCCCCTGAGTCCACCGCCTCACGGCGGTGGCTACGTGACCTGATCCCCTCTCGCACCAGGCGCGGTAGCCGCCGA
>Ga0302046_10002151_pt1 | contig 18464 bp, 19 predicted proteins | sample RVTome_11_FD_200261 | JGI IMG/M metagenome (GOLD analysis project Ga0302046, IMG submission 200261) | Soil microbial communities from uranium-contaminated site in the Upper Colorado River Basin, Wyoming, United States - RVT147D111 (version 2) ...
GCTGTTGACAAAGTCGGCACGGGCTCCTGTAGCACAGGTTCTTGCTCCTACTCTTACGCTTACTCTTACTCGCCTCCGCAGAGTAGGAGAAAGAGTAAGCGTAAGAGCAAGATGAAGCCGGCCTGTCGAGGGGCGACAACGCTTCGACCCGCGGACTTTGTCAACAGCTCTGCCCCTCTGGCCAGGGTCCGATCGGTCCTGATTTCGTACACATCGGCGTGTACGAAAAACGTGCCGTACGGCACCTAAAGCGTACACGCCGATGTGTACGAAATCAGGACCGATCGGACCCTGGGGCGGCGCAGGTGGCTGGGGCGATTGGGGTTGTGTGGCGGACCGCGGGGACTAGAATGCCCGGCATGCCACTTAGAAACTCTCGACGTGACGCATTGGCGGTTGCCTTGGCGGTGACCGGATGGGTGTGGGCCTTGGACGGTGCGAAGGGCGGAAACTGGCCTTCCTGGCGCGGTGCTTCCGGCGATGACGGTGTGGCGCGCGAGTCCGATTTGCCGCTGGACTGGAATGCCACGCGGAACATCCGCTGGAAAGTGGCGCTGCCCGACCCTGGCAATTCCACGCCGATCGTCTGGGGAAACCACATTTTTCTCACCCAGGCCGTCGCGTCCGACCAACGTCGCACCCTGATTTGTCTGGATCGCAAGGAGGGTCGTGTGCTCTGGCAGAAGGGTCCCGTCTGGACCCGCGAGGAACGTTCCCACGCCACCAACCCCTTTTGCTCCGCCTCGCCCGTCACGGACGGGGAACGGGTGGTGGCGTGGTTCGGGTCTGCGGGGCTTTATGCGTATGACCTGGAAGGGAAGGAACTCTGGCAGCGCGACCTTGGCATCCAGGATCACGAATGGGGCTACGGCAGCTCCCCCATTCTCTACAAGGACCTCTGCATCCTGTTCTTCGGCCCCGGGGAGCGCCAATTCCTGCTGGCTGTGGACAAGCGAACGGGCAAGTCGGTGTGGCAAAAGGAGCCGCCCGCCATCGAAGCGCGGCCGCGCACGGATGGATTCCGGGGTCGCGAATCCAACGGCATCGTGGGGGCCTTCGGATCGCCGATCCTGGTACAGGCGGGCGGGCGGGACGAGCTGGTCATGAGTTTCCCCCAGCGCCTCTGCGCCTATGATCCGATGTCCGGCCAGGAACTGTGGAGCTGCGACGGCATGAACGAATTGATCTACACCTCGGCCATCGCCGGCGATGGGCTCGTGGTGGGCATGGGCGGTTTCATGGGCACCGCCATGGCGGTCAAGGCCGGCGGCGACGGGGACGTGACCGACACGCACCGCCTCTGGCGCCAGGAACGAACCAAGAACCGAATCGGGTCCGGCGTCATCCACGACGGGCACATCTACATCCTGAACTCCGACGGCATCGCGGAGTGCTTCGAGCTGCGGACAGGGACGCGGGTGTGGGACGAGCGTCTGCCCGTCCTGGGGCCCAAGAGCGAATCGTGGTCCTGCATGACGCTGGCTGGTGACCGGATCTACGTCCCCAACCAGTCGGGAGACGTGGTGGTCCTCAAGGCGTCGCCCACCTTCGAGGTGCTCGGCGTCAACGGAGTCGGCAACGAACTGACCAACGCCTCGCTGGCCGCCTCCGACGGCGAGTTGTTCCTGCGCACGCACCAACACCTGTATTGCATCAGCATCAAAGGAGACTGACCATGCTCATCGTCCACGTTCATGTCCGTGTGAAACCCGAGTTGGTGGAGGCCTTCAAGGCAGCCACGCTGGCCAATGCCTCGGCCAGTGTGCAGGAGCCGGGGATCGCCCGGTTCGACGTCGTGCAGGAGCAGGATGACCCGACCCGGTTCGTGCTGGTGGAGGCGTATCGCGACGGCGACGCGCCGGCGCGCCACAAGGAGACGGCGCACTACGCGACCTGGCGCGACACCGTGGCGGACATGATGGCCGAGCCGCGTCGCAGCGTGAAGTATGCGAACCTCTTCCCGGACGCGGCCGGCTGGTGAGCCATGCGCTTCGAGTTTGCCACCGCCACGCGGATCCTTTTCGGGCCGGGCACCTTGCGGGAGGTGGCGCCGCTGGCGTCGGGCCTGGGCAGGCGGGCGCTTCTGGTGACGGGCCGTGACGCTTCCCGGGCCGGCGTTCTCCGGGAAAGCCTCGTGGCGTCGGACCTGGAGGTGACGGATGTGGCGGTGGCGGGTGAGCCGGACCTTGCGTGCGTGGAAGCCGGCGTGGCGGCCGGACGCAGCGCCCAGTGTGAGCTGGTCCTGGCCATGGGCGGCGGCAGCGCCATCGACGCGGGCAAGGCGATGGCGGCGTTGCTGGCCAACCCGGGAGGGGTTCTGGATTACCTGGAGGTGATCGGGAAGGGCCAGGCGCTGGAGCATCCATCCCTGCCCTTCATTGCCATTGCCACCACCTCGGGCACCGGAGCCGAAGTCACACGCAACGCCGTGCTGGCATCGCCCGAACACCGGGTGAAGGCGAGCCTGCGCAGCCCGCACATGCTGCCGCGGGTGGCCGTGGTGGATCCCGACCTGACGCTGGACCTGCCGCGCGACATCACCGCCGCGACGGGGATGGATGCCCTCACCCAGTTGATCGAGCCGTTCGTCTCGGCGCGGGCCAATCCGTTGACGCAGGGACTTTGCCGGGAAGGCATCACGCGCGTGGTTCGATCGCTGCCACGCGCCTGCGCCTATGGCCACGACCGCGAGGCGCGCGAGGACATGTCGTTGGGAAGCCTTCTGGGCGGCTTGGCCCTGGCCAATGCGGGCTTGGGAGCGGTGCACGGTTTTGCCGCGCCGATCGGAGGGATGTTTCCGGCACCCCACGGAGCCGTCTGCGCGGCGCTTCTTCCCCACGTCATGCGGGCCAATCTCAAGGCCCTGCAGGAACGGGCGCCGGCCGCGCCGGCCTTGCGGGCTTACGAGGAGCTGGGACCGATGCTGACCGGTCATCCGCGCGCCCTGGCGTCGGACGGCGTGCAGTGGGTGGCGGACCTTTGCCGCGACCTGGCCATCCCGGGATTGGGCCGGTATGGCATCGGTGAACCGGATGTGGATCCCCTGGTGGAGAAGGCGATGGCGGCCAGCAGCATGAAGGCGAATCCCCTTCCCCTGACCCGGGAAGAACTAGCCGGGGTGCTGCGGGAAGCTCTGTAGCCGCCGACAAGCCGCCGACGGAAGTAGCCGCCGACGTCAGGAGGTGGACCCCAACGATGACTCCATAAGGACCGAACCACCTCCTGACGTCGGCGGCTAATGACGGCGGTGAATCCTTCCGTTGGTGAATCCTTCCGTCGGCGGTTACTTGGCGGCGTGGCTTCTTCCTTACGGCGCGGTTGCGGGTTGGGGACGGGACGATATGCTCGGGACGTGGGCAACGTGTATTACCAACCAGGCCAGGCGCGGTCCCGTCGCGTGGAGGATTTGTTCGCCCGCATTGCCCGCCGCTATGACCTGCTGAACGACCTCCAGAGCCTGGGCCTGCACCGGGGATGGAAGCGCCGTTTCGTGCGGATGGCCGAAGTGAAGGAGGGCGACCGAGCTTTGGATCTTTGCTGCGGCACGGGCGATATCGCCAAGGCGCTCGCGGACGCGGGAGCCTCGGTTGTGGGCCTGGATTTCAGTGAGCCGATGCTGGAGGTGGCGCGATCGCGCAGCGCCGCACGCGGCAATAGCGCGGCGGGGCGCATGGCCTTCTGCCGTGGAGACGCCCAGTCCATCCCCTTTCCCGAGGCGAGCTTCGATGTGGTGACCGTCGCCTATGGGCTGCGCAACCTGGCGGATTGGGAGCTTGGCCTCGAGGAGATGTGGCGTGTGCTGCGTCCGGGCGGCCGGCTGCTGGTGATGGACTGCGGCAAGCCGGGCAATCCGATCTGGCGCGGCCTTTACTACGCCTACCTGAAATGCTGGGTGCCCCTGCTGGGCCGCGTGGTCGGGGGCGATGCCCAGGCTTACAGCTACATCCTCGAATCCCTCAAATACTACGCCGCCCAGGAAGGCGTGACCCGCAAGCTAAGCGAGTTGGGCAGCCCGGATGTGCTGGAGGTCAATTTGATGGGAGGCGCGATGAGCCTGCACCGGGGGAGGAAGGGGGAAGGAGGAAGGTAGAAGGCAGAAGGTATCGTAGCCGCCGACGTCAGTAGCCGCCGACGTCAGGAGGTGGATCACCCTGTGGAGTGACGGCGGGAACCACCTCCTTACGTCGGCGGCTACTTTGGGGGGATGCCGGTGAGCATGTCTTCCATGAGGGCGAGGGCGGTGGCTTCGGTGATTTCCGGCGGAGTATAACTGCGAGCCAGCGTGGGTGATGGCGACCCGCCATAGACGTCGCTGGAGGAGGCCTGACCCATGATGCGGGCGTCCTTGAGGCGAAGGGCCGTCACCTGGATGTCCGGGACGGAGTAGAGCTTGTCCCCATCCAGTTCGGTCACGCGGACCTCCTTGGAACTGACGAGGATTTCCACCACCACATCCGCGATCTTCATGATGGCCTCGCGATCCCGCACCGCCTGCGCGCTGTCGAGGGAGAGGGATTGAAGCGAACCGATTTCGAGGAGTTGCCCGGCCAGGTCCTGGTCGGCGAGTGGCACACCAGCAAAGCGGAACGGCCGGCCGAAAAGGCGCTCGATGTCCCGCACCGTCTGGCGATCTGCCAACGGGGCTTCCGGTTTGGGCGCGTTCGCATAGCGATTGTCACCGGTGACCTTCTCCTTCGTGCTGCGCGTGGTGGTGTCTCCCTCGGTTCGGGAGCGGTTGGTGGTCTGGGTCTGTTCCGAGTGGCCGACGAGCTTGAGTCCGGACTGTTCGTCGATGAGCCGGCGGTTGACGCAGATGGCCATGCGGGGGCTGCCCAATCCAGGGTAGGCGGCCTTGAAGCGTTCGATGATGGCGCGGGCCTGTTCCTCCGAGACCAGGGGCGCCCGGCCGGAGACGGGTTGCTGGGCGTAGATGAAGGTGTCGCCCGAAGCGGGTTCCGGCGCGGGGGCGGCGACGACCGGGGGCGGGGTGCGGTTGGCCTCTTTCGTCGCCTGTGAGGAGCAGGAGGCGAGCAGGAGGGCCAGGGCCAAGAGCGGAACTTGATGGCGCAAGGTGTTCATGGCGGCAAGTGGGGTGGCCGGCGATGTCAGCGTGCCTGGCGGACGCGCACGGTGTAGTTCTTGGCCTTGTCGTTGAGGGAGGTGAACTCGACACCCTCCATGGAGTTCTCGGTGAGGATCAGGGTGCGGTAGGGGGTTTCGTCCTCTACGGGGAAGTTTTGCTCGTCTTTGAACACGCAATTGATTTGGACCTGGATGCGGCGGTTTTCGCGGTTGCGGACATTGGCGACGATCTGGAGGCGTCCGTCGGCGAGGTGACGTTCCTGGATGCCTTCGCAGGTGACGGATTGCTGGACGGCCTTGTCCTGGGCGACGAATTTGAGGGTCATTTCCTGGTTGGCCTTGCCGACGTTGGCGGGGGCGTAGGCCCCGGTGTCGCTGCTTTTGCAGCCGGCCAGGAGGACGAAGACAACGGAGGCGAGGAGGATGGGGGTGGTGGTTTTCATAGGGCGTTGTGGATGATGGATTGATCGCTGACGTAGATGACCCGGTCCGCCGCGCTTTCGGGGATGCGCACGGTGAGTCGTTTGGTGAGGTTGCCGTAAATCACGTTGCCGACGCCGAGGAATTCCACGGTGGCCTGGTATTCACCGGCGGGGACCCGGAGCGAGGCGAAGGTCAGGTAGCGTGGAAGGTTGTCCCACATGCGGGTGTCGGCGTTGGGCCGGGTGGAGGCGGAGATGATTTTGGCGAGGGCGCCGGCGGCAATGAGGCCGAGGCCGACCTCGGTGTTGTGGTCGCCGGCGGCCAGGATGGCGCCGGAGATGATGGCGGCGTCCCCGGCCACGGAGGTGGCGGTCTTGAAGACGGCCTTGTTGCCGAGGATGTGGTCCATGACACGGCCACCGCGCGTGGTGGCCTGGAAATAGAGGTCGTCATAGATGGGCATCACGGTGGTGCGGCCATTGATGGTGATCCGGGCGCCGCGCAGGTCGGTGGGGCGTTCCTGGAAACGCAATTCCTCGCCGTACTCGCCGGTGGCGTACTTGCGTGGGCCGGGGCCGAAATCGACAAAGACCAGCAGATTGGCCGCGGGATCCAGGGGGGGCGGCGAGGGCCCGCGGGCGTGTTCCTTCGCGCGCTTGAACGCGTCGCTGCCGTCCCCGCCCAGCTTGGCGGTGGCGAGCCCGTCGAGGTAATCGAGCAGGACGTAGTCGCTGGCGTACTGGTGTTCCCCGGTGTCGCTGTCATGGACCTGGCCGCTGCGGAAACAGGCGCGGGCATTGTCCGGTTCTCCATTCATCCAATAAAGGATGCCGCGGTAGTAGTAGGCCATGACCCGTTCGTAGGGCTCGCCAATGAAGGTCTTCTTGGCCTCCTCGGAGAACATGCGCCGGGATTGGCGGGCGGAGCGGTCGTATTGAAACACCCCTTCCACGCGGGTCAGCGCATCCTCGAAGTAAGGCACGGCGGCGCCCGATTTGAAGAAGTGCATGGCCGCCAACCCGGTTCGGTAATCCCAGAGGACGCGATCCTTGGGAGGGCCGAAGTCGATGGCGTTTTGGCCGTCCACGAGCGGATCACCGGTCGGCGGCGGGACGTGGTATTTGGTGAGGGCGCAGCCGCACAGGCTCGTGAGGGTCAACAGGAAGGCGAGGGACGTGGCGAACGTGGGCGCGCTTCGGATCTTTCGGAGGACCGTCTGGGACCGCCTCCTGACGTCGGCGGCTACAGGCGTCGTGGCGGGCGTCGCGGCGGACGCCGGGGAGCGGACGGCTGGGGGTCCGAGGCGCATCATGACTGCGGAGTGCCGGACGCCGTGTCGGCTCAACGATAGGCGGCGTCTTCGAGTCCCTGCTTTTTGATCTCGGCGAAGTCCTCCCAGACGATGGCGCTGGTGCGGGCATCGATGAGCTGGAAGGAGTAGAGGACATAATCGCTGACACCGGCCTCGGCGCGGGTGGTCATGCCCTGGAGGGTGCCGGTGAGGAAGAAATCCGCCCCCTTGAACTCGACGACATTCGGGTCGGAGGTGGTGGTGACCTGGCCGGACTGCTTGAGCTGGCGTTCCTTCTGGAGCGCCTCCATGCGATCGCGGGCGAGGAAGGTGACCTTGCCCTGGGCCTTGGAGTTGAGCAGGACGCGGATGCGGGTCAGGAAGATGTCCTTGTTGATGGGGAACCGGGTGTCATTGACGACGGGTTCGAGGACGACCATGGGGATTCCGGAGGCGTTGGCGATCTGGGGGATGGCCAGGATGCTGCGGGCCATCTTGTCGCTGACGGCGACCAAGTCCTGGGACTCGACGCCGGTTCCGGTGACGAAGCCGCGTTCGTCGGCGTTCATCTCCGTCACAGGAACGCCCGAGGGGTTCTTCACGCCGGAGGAGGCGCAGCCGCTGAGGAGGGCGGCGGAGAGGAGGGCTGGAAGAGCCAGGGTCAGGCAATGTGGGTGTTTCATGATGTGGGTGGGATCAGTTGATTCGGCGCTTCATGAACAGCGGTCTTGGACGGGGCGAACCATCCGTTATTCGCGGGTCCACGGTAACATATCGGTGGGCGGCTGTTAAACTGGAATCCCAGGCGCCCTGAAGATTGACACCGCCCGGGGCCTTGGGCCCAATGGCTGCCCGTCATGTTGGCCAAACGTGTCATTCCCTGTCTGGACGTCCACGGGGGCAAGGTAACGCGCGGCGTCCAGTTCGGGCGCGCCGAAGCGGGGGAACTGCGTGAGGTGGGTGACCCCGTGGAACTGGCCCTGCGCTACAACGAGCAGGGGGCCGATGAGATGGTCTTCTTCGACATCACCGCCAGCGCCCACGGACGGGACACTATTGTCGATGTCATCGAGCGCGCCGCCGACCAGTGTTTCATGCCCCTGACCGTCGGGGGCGGCATCCGCACGGTGGCGGACATGGGGGTCATGCTCAAGGCGGGTGCGGACAAGGTGAGCATCAATTCCTCGGCGCTGGCGCGTCCCGAACTGATCCGGGAAGGGGCGGAGAAGTTCGGCAGCCAATGCATCGTGGTGTCGATTGACGCCAAGAAGGCCGCCCCGGACCGGTGGGAGGTCTTTTCCCATGGCGGCCGCCAGACGACCGGGCTCGAAGCGGTGGACTGGGCGCAGCGGGCGGTGGGCCTGGGTGCGGGAGAGATCGTGCTCAACAGCATCGACGCCGACGGCACCAAGGCCGGCTACGACCTCGTCATCACCCGGCGCATCAGCGAGTCCGTCGGGGTGCCGGTGGTGGCAAGCGGCGGCGCGGGAAGCCTGGATCACATGGCCGCGGTGCTTCTGGAGGGCCGGGCCGATGCGGTGCTCGCCGCCAGCATCTTCCATTTCGGCGAGTACACCGTTGGCCAGGTAAAGGCGTTCCTGGCCGAACGCGGGATCCCGGTGCGGCTGGAGGAGTTGGGGAATAGGCGGATAGGGGAATAGGCGAATGGGCGGGTGAGTAGGCGGGGGGGTGAGGCTTGCCCGGGGTCACGAAGTCACCGGGTCACCGCGTCAACATCCCGAGAGGCCGGCGGGTTGGTAAGCGAATGGGCCAATGGGCCAATGGCCTGTCCTCCGAAGCGCAGCGCGCGAAGGAGGAGCAAGATTCGGCTTTTCAGGGGCGGTGGGGTGGTGTGCAATGACGAGGCTTTATGACGATGTTTTTGGACGAGCTGAAATACACGAGCGACGGGTTGATCCCCGCGATCATCCAGGAGCAATCCACCGGGCGGGTGCTGATGATGGCCTGGATGAACAAGGCCTCCCTGCAAATCACCATCGAGACGGGCAAGACCCATTTCTGGAGCCGTTCCCGGCAAAAGTTCTGGATGAAGGGTGAAAGCAGCGGACACACCCAGCAGGTCAAGGACATCTCGTTCGACTGCGACAAGGACACGCTTCTCATCCAGGTCGAGCAGGCCGGCGCGGCGTGCCACGAGGGCTACAAGTCCTGCTTCTTCCGTTCGGTCGATCAGGGCAAGGCGGAGGCGCACCTCACCGAGGAGCGTCTGGTGGACCCGGAAACCGTTTACAAATCTTCGTGATGGAGGATTCCGTTCCCTTTGCCAGCCGGGAGTATGTCCTGTTCCTGGGGCTCCTGCTGTTTTCACGGGGAATGGATTTTCTAAGCACCTGGATCGCGACGCCCACCCTTGAACTGGAGGCCAATCCGCTGGCCCGCCGGCTGGGCTGGAAATGGGGCATCCCGTTGAATGTGGTGTTTTGCATCGGGTTTGCCTTGTGGCCCTTGCCGAGCATCATCATCTGCACGACCAGCGTCCTGGTCGCCGCGCGTAATTTCCAGGTGGCCTGGCTGATGCGCACGGCCGGGGAGGAACAGTATCGGGACTGGCTGCTGCAGCGCCTTGAAGATACGCCCCCCGCCCTGTTTGTCTCGTGCGTGGTGGCGCAGACCGTCCTGGTCGGGTTGCTGGGCATCATCCTGACCGCCTACAGCACCCAACAGCTCGTCCCGTTTGGCATCGGCGTGGGCATCGTGTCCTACGCCCTCGCCGTGGGGGTCTTTTCCCTGATCGCCGTCTGGCGTCGCCGCCGATCCACGCCCATGGGGTGAGTCCCCCGAACCACACGCCCGCGTTCCCACATGCCAACCCCCATTTATTCGCCTTCCCTGGAAGAGTTCACGGCCCTTGCCGCGCAGGGCAACATGGTGCCCGTGACGCGTTGCCTGCTTGCGGACATGGAGACCCCCCTGTCCGCCTACCGAAAGATCCGGGGGGACGGAGAGTCGTTCCTGTTCGAGTCCGTGGAAGGCGGCGAACACCTGGGACGCTATTCCTTCGTCGGCTGCAACCCGCGGGCGGTCATCCGTCAGGTGGGCACGGCGGTGGAGCTGCTGCAGAACGGGAGGGTGGTGGACCGCGCGTGGGTGGGACAGCCACCGGGCGGAGTCGAGGGCCGCGTTGTGCGGGATGGACTGCAGATGGTGGAGGAGGTCCTGAAGCAATACCAACCCGTGTCGCGACCCGGCCTGCCCCGGTTTACGGGGGGTGCGGTGGGATTCATCGGGTATGAGTTCATCCACGATGTGGAGCCGGTGGTGCCACGCCCGCCGCGCGACGAGTTGGGCACCCCCACCCTTTGCTTCCTGATTGCGGACGAACTACTGATCTTCGACCGCGTGGCCCAGACGCTGACGATCCTGGTCAATGCCGTGCTCGAGGCAGGGCGTCCTCCCGCCGAGGCGTATCAGGATGCGGTGGACGAAATCGACCGCCTGGCCACCTTGCTCGAGCAGCCTTCCGCGTATGTGCCTGCCGATGCCGCCACCGACATTCCGCCGGTGGGGTTTGCTTCCAATGTCGAGAAAGGCCAGTTCCTGGCCAACGTCGAACGGGCCCGCGAATACATCCAGGCAGGGGACATCATTCAGGTGGTTGGGTCCCAGAGGTTTTCCACCGAGGTAAAGGCGACTCCGGTGGACATTTACCGTGCCGCCCGGACCATCAACCCTTCGCCCTACATGTTTCTGCTGGAGTTGGATGGGTATTCCCTAGTGGGGGCGTCGCCCGAGATCCATGTCCGGTGCGAGAACCGCAAGGTGGAGATTCGGCCGATCGCCGGGACGCGCCCGCGCGGGAAAACGGCGGAAGAGGATTTGGCCTTGGAGAAGGAATTGTTGGCCGATCCAAAGGAGCGTGCGGAGCACGTGATGCTGGTGGATCTGGCGCGGAACGACGTGGGGCGCGTTTGTGACTTCAACACCGTGGAAGTCAAAGACTTGATGATCATCGAGCGCTACAGCCACGTGATGCACATCGTATCCCAGGTGGAGGGGCGCCTCTCCGCCAAACACACCCCCTATGACCTGATGCGGGCGACGTTTCCGGCGGGCACCCTGAGTGGCGCTCCCAAGATCCGGGCCATGCAGATCATCTCCGAGCTGGAGCAGACGACACGCGGTCCCTACGGCGGGTGCGTCGGGTATTTCTCCTTCACCGGCAATCTGGACTGCTGCATCACCATCCGGACCGCGCTGATTAAGGATGGCAAGGCCTACGTGCAGGCCGGAGGCGGGTGGGTGACCGATTCCACTCCCGAGGGGGAGTACCAGGAGACCGTGAACAAGGCGAAGGCGATGTTGAAAGCCGTCGCGATGGCGGAACGCTTTTCCTGAGCCGCACGCCTGACACGGTAACCGCCGACGTCAGTAGCCGCCGACGTCAGTAGCCGCCGAACGTCAGTAGCCGCCGACGTCAGGAGGTGGACCCTCACCACCAAGTCCGCCTCCTGACGTCGGCGGCTACTTGTATAGACCTATCAGTCAAACGAGCACTGCAGGGTTGGAATCTCCGATGGAAGAGGCGGGCATCAGGAGGCGGAAGCCGCCTATAACGATAACGTAGGTTTTTGCAATGAGAAGGAAATGCGGCATCAAACCGGCAAGTGCTGCCCGGTTTCATGTTGAGAATTGCGCAGAGAGGTCAAATTCCCGCTTCATGGCGATCTTTCTAACCCCATGATTTATATATTATTCGGCACAGAAAACTGTTGCCAACGAAACGGGGCTTCTCCTATTTTCCGACTCAAATGCACCGTTTGGTGTGCGGGACGGGTAACGCCCGTTTCGTGAGAACGCAAACGCAGAACACAACAACCCAGAAATAGTCACAGGAGGAACAGTGATGAAAGTCAACAAATGGACCTTGGGTCTGGCAGTTGCAGGGATGGTGACCCTACCCGCAGGTGTGCAGGCCGAGGAACAAGCCAACCCGGTGTTGACCGCACTCTCGTCGACCACCATCAGCGGATATGTGAACACATCCGCCCATTGGGATCTCGGGACCGGCAACGCCAACCCACCCGGCTACTCGTTCAACAGCGGGAAGCAGGACGGATTCAACCTCGACGTGGTCAAGCTGAGCATCGCCCGGCCGTTGGACGAAGCCCAGTGGGCCGCTGGATATCAGGTGGATCTCCTGTTTGGCCCGGACGCCAACGCCCTGGCCACGCAGTCCACTGGCAGCGGTAACGATTTCGGCATCCAGCAGGCTTATGTCTCGCTGCGGGCGCCGATCGGCAACGGAGTGGACTTCAAGGTCGGTGTGTGGGACACGATTGTCGGCTACGAAGTTTTCGACGCCGGCGGCAATCCCAACTACACCCGTTCCTGGGGTTACAGCATCGAGCCGACCACCCACACCGGTGTACTGGGCTCTTACCAGGTCAACGACATCATCAGCTTCGCGTTCGGCGTGGCCAACACGTTCGGCCCGGCCATCAACGACCGCGCCTTTCTGTCGATCGACACCGACGGCGACGGCTACAACGACTCCGGCAAGTCCGAGTCCTACAAGACCTACCTGGGCTCGATCGCGCTGACCGCCCCCGAGGAGCTGGGCTTCCTGGCCGGTTCCACCCTGTACGGCGGCATCGTGAACGGCTTCAGTTCATCCGAAGCGGAGAACAAGACCCACCTGTATGGCGGGGCGACCCTCTCCACCCCCATCGAGAGCGTGACCGTGGGCCTGGCCTACGATTATGCCGGGTTGCATGACACGCCTGCGAGCGGCGGCGGCAAGCACGCCTACGCTGTGGCGGGATACATCTCCCTGCAGGCCACTGACAAGCTCAGCTTCCATACGCGTGCCGACTACCTGAAGCTCAGCCAGGCCTCCGTGCCGACCACCACGGTCGGTGCCGTGACCTCGCAGGCGGGTTTGGCCGAGGAGATCTTCTCCCTCACCGGCACCATTCAGTATGATCTCTGGGCCAACGTGCTCAGCCGTCTGGAAGTCCGTTGGGATCAGCAGGTGGGCGGCCACCCCGGCGAGGCGTTCGCGGGTGAAGGCACCACCGGCGTCGCGGCAGGCTCCGCTTCCAGCGATGTCGGTTCCGACAAGAGCCACGTCCTGATCGCGGCCAACATCATCTACTCGTTCTAAACCGAACGCGTTCATCCCTTCGCAAACCCCTCCCGACTTTGGTCGGGAGGGGTTTTTTCTTTATTTGCGATGTGGGCAGGCGGTAAAAGATCCCATGCCTTCCGAGGAAAAGGGAGTGGGCTTCAGTATCTGGGGTGTGGACAACGTGGTTTACGGCCCCGTCGAGCTTCCCATGCTTATCACCTGGCTCAAGGACGAGCGGGTGACCGAGAAGACGTGGGTTTACAGCGAAAGGGACGATTGCTGGCGCAAGGCTGAATCGGTCTCTGAGCTGCGGATGTTCTTCGGCAACAAGTCCGGTGCCCCCGTCTCCGGCTCGGCTGAGGCGAAGGCCGGCGTCGGCGTGTCCGATGAGACCGCCATCATCGCGACCCGCCCCGCCACCCTGCGCCGCGTCAAGATCTTCGCCGACTTCTCCGACAACGCGCTCGAGCGCTTCGTCAGCTTCATGGAAGTCATGCGCGCCAAGCAATTCAGCGAAGTGGTCAAGCAGGGGGAACATGGCGATGCCATGTACTTTGTGCTGGAAGGGGAACTGCGCGTGCGGCTGATGGTGTCCGGCAAAGAGACCACGCTCGTCACCCTCTCCCCGGGCGAGTTCTTCGGGGAGATCTCCCTCTTTGACCAGGGCCCGCGTTCGGCCGATGTCGTGGCCAACATGGACAGCCTGCTCCTCAAGATCAGCACCCAGAAGTTCGGACAACTTCTGGAAGCGGCCCCTGATCTGGCGGCGCCGTTCCTGTTCGCGATGAGCAAGACCCTGACGTCGCGCATCCGGGCCGACAACAAGCGCTACCGCGACTCCATCAGTTTCGCGCGGGCGGCGGGGCGGTGATCATTTCGGCGCGAGGCTCTCCAGAGCCGCAGCGGGCCAGCCGCAACGCATCCGGAACAGAATGCATCCCAGAAGGGTGTCTTCTGGCTGGTGACAAGCGAAGCGCCTCCAACGGATCGCGCCGGGATTGCAAATCGTGGGCGTGGGCACACGAGGCCGTTGTGGCCACGAACTTCACTTCGCGCCGAATGGTCAATCCCCGAAGAGCTTCTTCAGCTTCTCGCGCGCGTCCTGGGTCCGCTGGTCCTCGTCGGCGGCTCCGTACCAGAGGCGCTTCTTGAACTCGAAGTATTCGCAGAAGTTGGCCAGGTGCTTGTCCGCGACGGGATCGGCACGGCGGTCGCGGCATTGATGCGCCGCGCGCGGGTCGTAGCTGACGCAGTTCAGGCAGACCTTCACATCGGCGCCGCAACCGTGACAGGCGTCGCTGCGCCCCGGCGCGGTCTGCAGGGGCCAGGTCCAGCCGCATTGGTGGCAGTGCCAGGTCGGGGATGCTTCCGGCATGACTCCACAGTAGCCGGGGGCCTTGAAAGCGCGAGGCGAAAACGCTCCGGCGACGGCGCTTGCCCTGCGACGGCGCATGGGTAAACTCCGCCGCATGTCCTGGAAGGTTCTCATCACGGCACGCACGCTGGACGAGGTCGGGCACGCCGCCGTTGACCTCATGAAGGCCTCCGGCCTGGAACTGATCTTCCCGCCCCGATACGGGCCCCTCACGGCGGAGGTGTTGCAGCCTCAGTTGGAGGGCATGGATGCGGTGCTGGCCAGCATGGACCACTTCACCGCCGAGGTGTTGTCCAGTCCGGCGGCTTCGGGACTCAAGCTGATCTCGCGCTGGGGCGTGGGCTACGACGCCATTGATGTGCCGGCGGCGACGCGGCTGGGTGTCGTGGTGGCCTATACGCCCGGACTGCTCAACGACGCGGTGGCGGACTACACCTTTGCCCTTCTGCTGGCGGTCTCCCGCCGGGTGCACGAGGCGCATGGAGACATGCGCGCCGGAGCCTGGAAATCCCTCTTTGGCCATGACGTGGGCGGAAAGTCGCTTGGCCTGATCGGGTGCGGGCGGATCGGGCAGGCCGTGGCCCGTCGGGCGTCGGGTTTTGGCATGAAGGTGCTGGCCTACGACGTGGCGCCCTCCGAGCAGGCGCAGGCGCTCGGAGTGGAATTCGTAAGCCTGGAGCGGCTGCTGGAGGAGAGCGACTTCGTGTCGTTGCATGCGGCCCTCACCCCCGACAATCACGGTCTCATCGACGCCAAGGCCCTTGGCCGCATGAAACCGACCGCGCACCTGATCAACACGGCCCGCGGCGCGCTTGTGGACGAGGCGGCGCTGCTGGACGCCTTGCAGGCCGGCCGGATCGCCGGGGCGGCGCTCGACGCCTATGCCGTGGAACCCCTGCCCAAGGAGCACCCGCTCCGCAGCGCGCCTCGTGTGCTGCTTTCCCCGCACCATGCCTCCTTCGGGAGGGACACCGGGGAGCGGGTCAGCATGGCCGCGGCCCAGGCGGTCGTGGACCTGAGCCGGGGGCTGCGTCCCGCCATGGTGGTGAATCCCGAGGTGTTTGACCGGCCCGCCTTGCGGGCGCCCATGAAGGCGCCATGAGCCCTTGCCGCGCGCCCGCGCTTTGCCCCATCGCCTTTTCATGAAAACCAATCCTGTTCGAGCCAAACTCAAGCAAGGCAAGCCCAGTGTCGGCACTTGGCTGACCCTGCCGGATCCCGTGGCGGCGCAGCTCATGGCGCGCACGGGCTTTGACTGGTTGACCGTGGAACTGGAGCACACGCCCATCACCTTTGAAACGGCGGCGCAATGCTTCGCCATCATCGCCGCCACCGGCGCGGTCCCCCTGGCGCGGGTGCCCTGGAACACCGGGGAAAACATCAAGCGCGTCCTCGACACCGGCGCCTGGGGCATCGTCGTGCCGATGGTCAATTCCAGGGAGGAAGCCGAGGCGGTGGTGGCCGCCGCCCGCTACCAGCCGGTGGGCCAGCGGTCGATCGGCGGGCAACTGCATGCGGCCAACTACGACACCGACCCGGGCACGTATTACCGGCGGGCGAATGAGGAGATTCTCGTCGTCATCATGGCCGAGCATCACCTGGCCGTGGAACGGGCCGACGAGATCTTCAGCGTGCCCGGCATCGACGCGGTTTTCATCGGCCCCAATGACCTGCACAACTCGATGGGCAAGGCTCCGGTGTTCGAAAGCGACGACCGGGAATTCGTCGAGGCGGTCGAGCACATTCTCAAGACCGCGCAGACGCACAACGTGGCCGCGGGCATCCACGTGCTCGACGCCGAGACCGCCCTGCGCCGGATCAAGCAGGGTTTCCAGTTCGTGGCTGTCGCGAGCGAAGCCGGACTGATGCTGGCCAAGGCCCAGGAGACCCTCCGGGCCTTGGGTTGGGAATCCGGCCGCACGGTGGCGAAGTACTAAGGGACTGGCATGAAGATCGTGGTTCTGGATGGCTTCACGCTGAACCCGGGTGACCTGGACTGGGACGGGCTCGAGGCCCTTGGCGAGTGTGAGATCCATGATCGATCCGCTCCGGAGCAAGTGGTTCCCCGCGCCCGCGAGGCGGAGGTGGTCCTGACCAACAAGACCGTCGTGACCGCGGAGGCGATGGAGCAGTTGCCGAAGCTGCGCTACCTCGGCGTCCTGGCCACCGGATACAATGTCGTGGACGTCGATGCGGCGCGGGCTCGTCGGATTCCGGTCTGCAACGTGCCCACCTACGGGACGCGTTCCGTGGCGCAGATGACCTTTGCCCTGCTGCTGGAGCTGACCCAGCACGTGGGGCATCACGCCGCGACGGTAAGAGAAGGGCGCTGGGTGCGCAGTCCCGACTTCTGCTATTGGGACCAACCCCTGGTGGAACTGGATGGCCTCACCTTCGGCGCGGTGGGATTCGGCCGGATCGGCCAGGCCACCGCGGCCCTGGCGTCCGCCTTCGGCATGAAGGTGCTGGTCCATTCCCGCTCGCGGCCCGAGTCCCTCCCCGAAGACATACATTGGGTGTCGCTGGAGGAGTTGCTCCGCCAGTCGGATGTCGTCAGCCTGCACTGCCCTCTCACTCCGGAGACCCGGGAACTCATCAACCGCGAGCGCCTCGGCTGGATGAAGCCGGGCGCGTTCCTGCTCAATACCAGCCGCGGGCCGCTGATCGAGGAGGCGGCGCTGGCTCAAGCCCTGGAAGAAGGCCGCCTCGCCGGCACCGGGTTGGATGTCCTTTCGGTGGAACCGCCGCCGGAGTTCAACCCGCTTCTGAAGGCGCCTCATTGCCTGGTCACGCCCCACATCGCATGGGCGACCCGTGCGGCCCGGCGTCGCCTCATGGACGTGGCGGTGGAGAATGTGAAGGCATTCCTCGGCGGGCGGCCGCGGCACGTGGTGAACCCCTGGTGAGGGGTCTGGTGCGTCGTCTTGGCGAGGACGCTACGACGGCTTGAGGGCGGAGCGGATCATGAGCACCTCCGCGATGTTGTCCGAGGTGAGGAGTCCCGCCAGGCGCCCCTCCACGAGCACGGGCACGGCCTGGCTCGGGCTTGCTTGAAACGTCGGGAGCATCTCCAGCACCAGCGCGTCTCCGGGCACCGGTGCGATGTCGCGACGCATCACTTCCGAGACGGGGGTGGAGGTTGCCTTCTGGGCCAGGCTTTTCATGAGATCCTCACGTGTGAGCATGCCCAACACCCGGCCGTCGGTCGTGACGGGAAAGTCGTGCTGGCTCCCGGCCAGGATCAAGTTGACGGCATCCTGCAGCGTTTGGTCCGGCGAGAGTTGACGAAATTCGGTCAGCATGGCGTCGCACACGCGCACCCCGCCCAGACCCGCGCGGAGTTCGGCCGACTGGCTTTCCTGCGCGGCGCCGATCCAGACGACGAAGGCGATGAGGAGCAGGAAGGGATTGAACCCGGACAGGAACCCGAGGAAGCCGAACAGCAGGGCCATGCCTTGTCCCACCGAAGCCGCGACACGCGTGGCGCGGGCATAGCTCATGCGGGAGGCGAGAAAGGCGCGCAGCACGCGTCCGCCATCCATGGGAAAGGCGGGCAGCATGTTGAAGGCGACCAGCATGACGTTGACCAGCATGAGGCGGTGGACGAAGCCACCGCTGGCCAGGTCGTAGGAGGCTTCGTTGAACAATTCACCCTGCCACCCGAGGCCCAGGGCGAGCGCCAGGGCGATCACCACGTTGACGGCGGGTCCGGCCACCGCGATCCAGAACTCCTGCGAGGGCTTTTCCGGCATCCGCTCCAGGCGGGCCATGCCGCCGAAGGGAAGGAGCGTGATGTCCCTGGTCCGCACACCGTAGCGCCGCGCCATCAAGGCGTGACCCAGCTCGTGGAGGACGATGCACAGGAACAGCAGCAGGATGAAGGAGACCTCCCGCAACGTGACCGGGACGCTGTGGGACCTGAGCCACGCGCCCACGCCCACCCAGAGGATCAGCAGGGAGAAGGTGGCGTGGACATAGACGTCGATGCCGGCGAGGCGTCCGAGTTTGAGGGACCATCTCATGGTGTGGTCCAGTTCAACGTCCGCCGGGCACTTTGGCAAGCGGCAGGAATGGGTGACTGCAGTTCAGACAGTGGGGAGGGGAAGCAGAGCGCGCCGTCCGCGCCCCTGGGGCTGCTGACGGCGGCGGGGGGGGTATCGGAGGAGCGGTGGAGCATCCGAGGGTAAGGAGGGGCTATTTAATGA
>Ga0302046_10002152_pt1 | contig 18458 bp, 14 predicted proteins | sample RVTome_11_FD_200261 | JGI IMG/M metagenome (GOLD analysis project Ga0302046, IMG submission 200261) | Soil microbial communities from uranium-contaminated site in the Upper Colorado River Basin, Wyoming, United States - RVT147D111 (version 2) ...
GCTCGCCTCTCGCGTCCCCGGCAGCCGCTCACGATTTCACTTTGTGATGCCAGGTACTTTCTCACAAGTGCCCTCGCATACCGCACTCATCCTCGACGGCAACGGCCGCTGGGCCGCGCGGCGCGGACTGCCCCGCTGGGCCGGCCATCGCGCCGGGGCGCGCACCGTCGGCCGGATCGTGTCCTGCGCCCTCGAGCTCGGGCTCGCGAACCTGACCCTCTACGCCTTCTCCAGCGACAACTGGCGGCGGGGGGCGGAGGAGGTCTCGCGGCTGCTCGCCCTGCTCGAGCGATCGCTCGCAGAGCAGGCGACCGAGGGTGCGCGCCGGGGCGTTCGCCTCTCGGTCATCGGCCGCCGGGATCGACTGCCGGGCTCCCTGCTGCGGGCGATCGAGGGCGCGGAGGAACGCACCGACGCGGGCCGCCGCCTGCACCTGCGGCTGGCCGTGGACTACTCCGCGCGCCACGCGCTGAGCACGGCGTGCGGCTCCTGCGAAGCCTCCGAGCTGGCGCCGCGCCTCGGCCGAGCCCTGAACGCCCGCGAGCCGATCCCCGACGTCGACCTGCTGATCCGTACCGGCGGCGAGCGGCGGCTCTCGGACTTCATGCTCTGGGAGTCCGCCTACGCGGAGCTTCTCTTCCTCGACGTGCTCTGGCCCGACTTCAGCCCCCGGGACCTGCGACAGGCCGTCGAGGAGTTCGCGCGCCGGGAGCGCCGCTTCGGCGGTCTTCCGGCCCCGTCTCCTTCGTCTCCCCTCCAGGAGGTCCCTGCATGAGCGTTCCCCGTCTCGTCGGCATCGGCTTCATCTTCTTCTGCAGCGCCCTCGCCTGGTTCATCCTCGGCGGATCGGTGGTCCAGCGCACGGGCGGCAGCGAGAGCTCGATCACTCCCGAGGTCGCCGAGCTGTGGGGCGATCGTCAGGCTCAGGCGCCTCCGACGCTCGGCTTCGCGGTCCACCGGGAGGTCACCGACACGGTCACGGAGGAGCGCGGCGGAGAGACCACGACCCGCACGGTGACCCACCGCCAGACCCTGACGCTGCCGGTGCCGCTGGCCTCCAGCCGCATCAGCGCAGACCTCTCCCTCGACCACCGGCGCAAGGGATTGCTCTGGTACGACACCTACACCGCCGACTTTTCGGGCACCTACCGCGCCACCGTGCCCGACCTTCCCGACGAGGACGGCGACCTCGTGCTGCGCTTCGAGTTTCCCTCCCCGCACGGGCTCTACGACGACTTCTCCCTGCGGCTCGACGGGGTCGAGGCCGACGCGATCGACGATCTCTCCCAGGGACTCGGGATGCGCCGGGCCGCCCGGCCCGGTGACGAGGTCGAGGTGGAGGTGCGCTACCGGTCGCGGGGGCTCGACACCTGGCGGTACCTCCTCGGCGCCGACGGGATCGCCGAGACACGCGACCTCGAGCTGGTGCTGACGACCGACTTCGCGGCCCTCGACTTTCCGCCCGGGACCCTTTCGCCGACCGCGCGGGAGCGTTCCGGCGACGGCTGGCGGCTGAGCTGGCGCTTCGGGCGTCTCGTCTCCGGCCAGGACATCGGAATCGACCTGCCGAACCGCCTGAACCCCGGCCCGCTGACCGCCCGCATCATCTTCTTCGCCCCGGTCTCGCTCCTCTTCTTCCTCACCGTCTTCGTCGTCCTCGGCGCCCTGCGCCGCGTCGACCTCCACCCGACCAACTACTTCTTCCTCTCGGCCGCCTTCTTCGCCTTCCACCTCCTGCTCGCCTACCTGGTCGACCACCTGGACATGCACCTCGCCTTCGGCCTGGCGGCGCTCGTCAGCCTGGCCCTGGTCGGGAGCTACCTGCGCCTGGTCCCGGGCGCCCACGGAGCCGTCGGACTGGCGGTCGCCTCCCAGGCGATCTTCCTCGTCCTCTTCAGCTACGCCTTCTTCTTCCGCGGCTACACCGGCCTCACCGTCACCCTGGGCGCGATCCTGACCCTGGCCGTCCTCATGCGCCTGACCGCCGCCACGGACTGGTCGCAGGTCTTCGAGCGACGTCAGCCCGCGCTCTAGTGTCGCGCGATTGAAGTCGTGTGACCTTGGGTTGCCTTCTTGACGATGTCGTCGGCGGGTTTGGTCCAGACGAACGGCTCGCATCGTTCGTTCCAGCCGTCGATGAAGGTCTCGATCGCGCTGATGAGGTCCTTGACGGATGTGAAGGTGCCGCGTCGGACGGCTTGGCGGGTGACGATCCCGAAGAAGATCTCGAAAGGTTCAGCCAGGAGCCCGAGGTCGGCGTGAAATGCAGCGTGATCCGCTTGTTCTTGCCCAGCCATGCGGTGACGTTGTCGTGCTTGTGGGTGGCGTAGTTGTCGACGACGATGTGCAGCTGCCAGCCTGACGGTACTGTGCAGCGCTGCTCGGTTGTCCGCGACGGGCTGCTCGCCTACCCGATGACGCAGTAGTCGACGAGCAGATAGCCAGTCGGTGAGGTCGTGCTTCGGATCGACTCGAGCCGAATCGCCGGCAAGCCGTCCAGGAGCCTCCGCCCGCTGCCCGCGATCGTCGGTGCGATCACCAGCCTGAGCTCGTCGACGACACCCGCGGCAAGCAGTGCCTGGGCGACCGAGATGCTTGCATGCACGCCGATGTCGGCTCCGGGTTGGTTCCTCAGATCCCGCACGAACTCGACCAGTTCGCCGTCGACCACAGTCGTATTGACCCACTTCCGATCGAGCGGCGTGGAGGTGGCGACGTACTTCGCGACCCCGTTGATGAACGTCGCGAACGGCTCGATGTCGCTGCCCGGCCAGAACTCGGCCCACTCCTCGTAGCTGCGCCGGCCGAGGATGACCGAGTCCTGCGCCGCGATGACGGCACCGAGGTTGGCCTCCATCGCGTCGTCCCAGTCGGCGAAGAACCCATCGGGCTTCTCCGCGACGCCGTCAAGGGACAACAGCTCGTACACGACGACCTTGCGCATGTTCAACACCTCCGATTGACGTGGACCCTGCTGCGTGGACGGCTCGCGCGACCAAAACTCATCGGTGCGATCATCATGCGTCGCCTGTCAGACAGCCTCGGTCGGAGCGGCGCGTCGCGCTGGATCCTGGCGGGGCAAGGCCGAACGATTGTAGCGCCGCCCGGCGCCGGTTCAGTCGCGGACCTGCAGGGTCACCGGCACCGTCGCGGGATCGCCCACCGGCTCCATTCTCGCCCGGTCGATGCCCTGGATCTGGAGCAGGTGCTCCAGGTCCTGGTCCCCCTCATCGACCGCGCAGTTGAAGCGCACCTCGAGCATGGCCGGCACCTGCCCCGTGAAGCTGTCCACCTCCAGCCAGTCCGGCAGGTCGTCGACGACCGCGTAGTCGAGGTCGGCGGTGCCGGCGTTGGTCAGCGAGAGCATCGGCTGGAAGGGGTTCGGACAGGGGTCGGCGGCGCGGCTGTGGGTGAGGTCGAGGCCGCGCGGTTGGACGTCGAGCTCACCCGGCGGCGGCGCGGGCTCGGTGATCTCGACGCTCGTCGAACCGGTGTTCGGCTGGCCTCCCGCGGTGACCGTCGCCGTGATCACGGCGGTGCCGGCCTCGTCTCCGGCCGTCAGCACCGTTTCGGCCATCCCCATGGCGTCGAGCATGAAGCTCGTCTCCTCGAGGCTGCCCAGCGTGGTCGTCAGCGTCAGGGGCTCGCCCGCCGCCGCGTTGCCGTCCGGGTTGAGCGCGGTGACGTCGATGGCGGAGGTCTGGCCGACCTCGATCTGCTCGGGGCTCGCGGTGACGGTGACCACCCGGTTCCGCGGCCCGACGGGGTCGCTGTTGTCGCATCCTGGCAGGACGGGGAGCAGGAGAAGAGCGAGAGCCAGGGTCGTCAGCAATCTCATCTCGGCACCTCCGCCGGGCACGCTAGCACGCGGCTACGACACCGGCGAGCGACACCTCCACAGAGGGCCGCGCGGCGCCGGGCGATTCCACGTCTGCGGCGACAGCGGCCTGTCGCCGGGCCGACCCGCGGGATCCGGACCCGCTGCCGGCTCCGCGGCTTCGGATAGGGTCGCGCGATGGTCGCGATCAGCCCCCTGCGCGCCGAGGCGTCGAGCCTCGTCCGGCTGGCCGGCCCGATGGTGCTGGGGCAGCTCACCGGGGTGCTGATGACGTTCGTCGACACGGTGATGTCCGGACGGCTGTCGGCCGAGGCGCTGGCCTCGGTGGCCACCGGAGCCGCCATCTGGCACACGGTCTTCCTCTTCGGGCTCGGAGTGCTGCTGGCCGTCTCGCCCTCTGTGGCGCAACTCGACGGCGCGCGACGTCACGACGAGATCCCCTCGGTGGTGCGGCAGGCCGTCTGGATCGCCCTCGGCCTCGCCGCCCTCGCCGTCGTCGTCTACCGATCGGCCGGTCCGCTCCTGGTCGCCATGGCGATCGCGCCCGAGCTCCACCCCACGATCCTCGGCTACCTGAAGGCGCTGGCCTGGGGAGCGCCCGCCATGTACCTGTTCCTCGCCCTGCGCTTCCTCTGCGAGGGGATGGGGATCTCCCGGCCGATCATGTACTTCGGCTTCGTCGGGCTCGGCGTCAACGTGGTCGCCAACTACGGTCTGATCTACGGACGCTGGGGCCTTCCAGCGCTCGGCGCGATCGGCTGCGGCCACGCGACATCGGCCGTCTGGTGGGTCGAGCTCGTCGGCCTGGCGCTCTACGTCCACTTCCATCCGCGCCTGGGCCGGCTCGGAGTCTTCCAGCGTCTCGAGGCGCCCCGCCCTCGGGAGATCGTCTCACTGCTGCGGCTGGGGCTCCCCATCGGCTGGACCTTCTTCGTCGAGGTCAGCATGTTCGCGACGGTAGCGCTGCTCATGGGCTCGATCGGCACCGTCCCGGTGGCGGCGCACCAGATCGCCATCAACGTCGCCTCGATCACCTTCATGGTTCCACTCGGGTTGGGGCTGGCGACGACCGTGAGGGTCGGAAACGCAGCCGGCCGAGGCGAGCCCGACGGCGTCGCCCGTGCCGGCTGGATCGGGATCAGCCTGGCCGTGGCCGCCCAGGTCCTGGCGGCGGTGGTGCTGTGGGCCTTCCCCCGGTCCATCGCCTCGATCTACTCGCAGGACGCCGCGGTCGTCTCCCTGGCCGCCCAGCTCCTCCTGCTGGCCGCCGCCTTCCAGCTGCCTGACGGCCTTCAGGTCGCGGCCGCCGGCGCCCTGCGCGGCGTGAAGGACACCACCGGCCCGATGGTCGTCACCGTCGTCGCCTACTGGCTCGTCGGCCTCCCGCTTGGCCACGCCCTTGCCTTCCGCGCCGAGCTCGGCCCGCGCGGCCTCTGGATCGGCATCATCGCCGGCCTCACCGTCGCCTCGGCCTGGCTCACCGTGCGCTTCCGGCGCCAAAGCGGCAGGACCGCACCCGGCCAGGCGCTCTGAATCGGGGTCGGCGGCGGCCGCTCGGTCCGGCCTTCATGCCCCTGTAATCCGGTCGCTGATACTCCTTCTGGTTGCTGCTACGGCGCACCGACGCGCCACATCGCCCGGAGACGTCCCCATGCTTGGAATCCACTTCTCGCTCCGGTTCCGTTCGATCGCCCGCGGGACAGCCGTCCTCTTGACCCTCGGAGCGGTGGCCTCACCGGCCTCGCCGCTCGGCCTCGACGACCGCGTGAGCTGCCAGCGCGCCGTCGAGGAGGTCTACGATCGACACAGGATCTGGCCCGCGGCCAACCCGGGGCCCAAGCCGCCACTGTCGGCGGTGCTCCCGTCGGCCGAGCTCGAGCGCCGGGCGGAGGATTCGCTCGCCATGAGCGCGGCCCTGGAGGAGCTGTGGGGCGAGACCGTCGGTCGCCGCGCCCTGCAGGCGGAGCTGGACCGGATGGCGCGGGACAGCCGCCGGCCGGAGCGGCTGGCGGAGCTCTACGCGGCCCTGCGCGAAGATCCTCTCCTGGTCGCCGAGTGCCTGGTCCGCCCCCGCCTGGCCGAGCGGCGCCTGCGCGCGCGCTATGCCACCGACGAGGGGCTCCACGCGGAGACCAGACGACGGGCCCTGGAGGAGCTCGCGGCCGTCTCGACGGCGCCCGAGCTCGTGCGGCTCCCCGGCTATCACGAGGAACGCTGGCAGCGCGGCCCCGCCGCCGGGGGCCTCGCCGCCCTCTCGTTCTCCGCCGAGGAGTGGCGGCGCGCCACCGACGAGCTCTCCGCCCTGTTCGCCCCCGGCGGCCTGCGATCCGGCGCCGTCAGCGGCCTGCAGGAGACGGAGGAGGAGCTGTGGGCGGTAGGCATCCTCGCCGCCTCCGCCGGCGAGCTGCACCTGGCCAGGGTCGGGTGGGAGAAGCGTCCCTTCGCCCAGTGGTGGAGCGAGCGACGGGTGAGCTTCCTCGGCGGCGCCACGGCGGCGCAGGCGCCGCCCGTCCGCCTGCCCGAGCTCGGCCCCGCCTGCGAGCCGGACAGCTGGGAGCCGATGCCGGCCCTGCCCCACGCCAGCCGGGACGTCGAGTCGGTCTGGACGGGCAGCGAGATGATCGTCTTCGGCGGCGCCGGCGCCTTCAGCCGCGGCGGCCGCTACGATCCCGCGATCGACACCTGGTACCCGATCTCGATCGAGGGCGAGCCCGGCAAGCGGCGCGACCACACCGCCGTGTGGACGGGCACCGAGATGATCGTCTGGGGCGGCTGGGGCTTCGACACCACGACCAACGTGCTCGGCGACGGGGCGCGCTACGACCCGGTCCACGACCGCTGGACGCCCGTCTCACAGGCCGGCGCACCGTCACCGCGGACGCTGCACACGGCCGTCTGGACCGGCGAGGAGATGATCGTCTGGGCCGGTTGTCCACACTTCCAGTGCTTTTCGACCGTCGGCGACGGGGCCCGCTACGACCCGCTCACCAACACCTGGAGCCCGGTCGCCGCGCTCGACGCTCCCGAGGCCCGCGGCGAGCACGTCGCGGTCTGGACCGGCCAGGAGATGATCGTCTGGGGAGGAGGGGAGTTCTTCGCGGGCGTGCTGGACACGGGAGGGATCTACGACCCGACGGCGGACGCGTGGCGCGCCACGACGGTGAGCGACGCGCCCCAGGCCCGCAACAAGCACACCGCCGTGTGGAGCGGGGCGGAGATGGTCGTCTGGGGCGGCCAGGGCGACGCCGGATTCCTCGCTTCGGGCGGCCGCTACGACCCGAGCGCCGACTCCTGGGAGCCGACCAGCCTGGTCGATGCGCCCGAGGCCCGGCGCCGCCACTCCACGGTCTGGTCCGGCGACGAGATGATCGTCTGGGGCGGTTGCGTCGACTCGGAGTGCTCGCAGCACCGGGGCAACGGCGGCCGCTACGATCCGGTCGCCGACGTCTGGACTGCCGTCTCGGAGGTCGGCGACCCGCAGGGTCGCAGCCAGCACACGGCCGTCTGGACGGGCTCCGAGATGATCCTCTGGGGCGGCTGCTCCGGCGGCGAGTGCCAGATCTCGCGTCAGGACGGCGGCCGCTACGATCCGAGCACGGACAGCTGGATGCCGACCGCGCATCCCGGCATGCCGGCCGCCCGTCTCAACCACACGGGGGTCTGGACCGGGTCGGAGATGATCGTGTGGGGTGGCAACGGTCCGCTCGGCCTCACCCTCACCGGCGGCCGCTACGACCCGGCCACCGACTCCTGGAGCCCGACCGCGATCGACGGTGTCGCGGGGGCCAGGGACCTGCACAGCGCCGTGTGGACGGGGTCGGAGATGGTGGTGTGGGGCGGACGGCTGGCCGGCATCGGAACGACGGCGACCGGCGCCCGGTACGACCCGCTCCTGGACGTCTGGGCCGGCATCGACTCGACCGGCGCTGCGGAGGCGCGGGCGGCGCACACGGTGGTCTGGGACGGGACCCGGATGATCGTCTGGGGCGGCTGCCGGTTCAGCGATTGCCAATCGGTTCTCGACACGGGCGGCCTCTACGACCCCGCCGGGGACAGCTGGTCGCCGATGGCCTCGACCGGTGCGCCCGCGGCCCGCTTCCTCCACACCGCCGTGCTGACGGGCGGCGACATGGTGGTCTGGGGCGGCAGCGACCTCGGCGGCCCCTTCGCCACCGGCGGCCGCTATGACATCGCCGCGGACAGCTGGTCGCCGACGTCGACGCTCGGCGCTCCGGACGCCCGCCGCTCGCACACCGCCGTGTCGACGGGGACCGAGATGATCGTCTGGGGCGGCAGCGACGGCGTCGAGGTGCTCGCCTCCGGCGGTCGCTACGATCCGGCCGGCGACACGTGGGGCGCGACCGACCTCTCGACCGCGCCCGCCGCGCGCGCCGCCCATGTCGCCGTCTGGGCTGGACGGATGCTCGTGTGGGGCGGCTGCGACGGGCCGAACTGCCTGTCGTTCGAGGGCGACGCCTTCCACGTCAGCGGCGGCGCCTACGACCCGCTGATTGACGCGTGGGTGGCGACCACCGAGGAGGCGGCGCCCCCCGGCCGATCGCTGGGCACCGCGGTCTGGGACGGCGAGCAGCTGCTTGTTTGGGGAGGCTGGCGCGGCAGCAGCGGCGAGAGGACGCACTCCGGCGGGCTCTACTGCCCCACCGACTCGCAGCTCCTCTTCCAGGACGACTTCGAGACCGGCAGACTCTCGGCCTGGGGTCAGATCGTCCAATGACGGCGCAGCCGTCGCGGGGTCAGGAGGGCGCCTCGGACGCCGGCTCGGGTCGCGACTCCTCGGCCTCACGGCCCGGGATCCGCCGGAAGAGGCCCACCAGGTAGGTCAGGCCGGCCAGGAAGAGGGCGGCGCCGAGGAAGAACGGCGCCCCGGGCAGCCGGACCGGCGCGGCCTCGGAGGTGAAGTAGCTGAAGAGGCCGGCGACGAAGATCAGGGGAGCGACGATGCTGGTGAGGCTGATCAGCGAGGTCAGCGCCCCCTGCACCTTGCCCTGGTCGGTCGGCGCCACGGTGCCCGCGACGGTGCCCTGGATGGCGGGACCGGCGATGCCGGCGAGAGAGCCGGCGACGATGATGCACGGCACCATCCAGCCCTCCCACGCCAGGCCGTATCCGACGAAGGCCAGGGTGCCGATGGAGAGGCCGACCAGGATCGCCCGCCGCTCGCCGAGCCGCGCCGTCACCGGCTTGACCAGGAGCCCCTGGACGATCACCGCCATCAGGCCGACCAGGCCCAGCGTCAGACCGTTGGTCCTCTCGTCCCATCCGTAGCGGTAGCCGGTGTAGAGGACCCAGCTGGTCTCCAGCCCGCGCTGCGCCAGCGACACCAGGACGAAGGTGACGGCGAGCCCCGCCACCAGCGGGTAGGCGCGGAGCACGCCGATGCTGCCCAGGGGGTGGGCCTTGCGCCACGAGAAGGCGCTGCGCCGCTCGGCTGGAAGGGACTCGGGCAGCACGAAGTAGCCGTAGAGCCAGTTGAGCAGAGCCAGCCCGGCCGAGAGGAAGAACGGCCAGCGCAGATGAACGCTGCCCACGATGCCGCCGAGGGCGGGTCCGAAGACGAACGCCAGGCCGAAGGCCACGCCCACCAGGCCGTAGTTGCGGGCTCGCGTCGCGGGCGTGGAGATGTCGGCGATGTAGGCGTTGCCCGTCGTGTAGGCGGCGCCGAACATGCCGGCGAAGACGCGTCCGAGGAAGAGCCAGGTGATGCTGGGCGCGACACCCTGCACGATGTAGTCGATTCCCAGGCCGAAGAGCGAGGCGAGCAGCACCGGCCGCCGGCCGAAGCGATCCGACAACGAGCCCACGATCGGCGCGCAGAGGAACTGCATGCCCGCGTACGAAGCCACCAGGAGGCCGTAGTAGCGCCCGGCGGTGGCGGTCTCGCCGCCGACGAACTGCTTCACCAGCTCCGGCAGGACCGGGATGATGATGCCGATCCCCAGGACGTCGATGAAGATGGTGAAGAAGATGAAGATCATCGCCGCCTGGCGACGACCCCTGCCGCTCCCGCTCGCCGGCTCGCTCATGCCCGATCCCGTCCTCGCTCGCACGCCGAGCTAACGGTCGAGGTTCTCCGCCTTCCAGTCCATCGCCATCCGGATGCGCGCCCGACCGCTCGGGTGGTCGAAGAAGATCCACTCCTCCACCGGCCCGGGGTCGAGCTTGCGATACTCGCCCAGCTTGAGCGCCACCTCGGCGAAGCCGTCCGGCACGTAGTGGCCGACCTCGTGTCCCATCACCGCCTCGATCTCGGGCAGGCTGGTCCGGTTCAGGAGGTTGTCGTTGAGCCGGATCCTCATGGTGCCCAGGAAGCCGCTCACGTTGGCGCTGATGCGCGTGGTCTGCCGTGAGGCGTCGAACTCGTAGACATCGTCGACGTCGATCCCGCTGGAGCGCGCCATCGACAGGATGGGCTCACGCACCCGCTCGTCCGCCAGCGGCTCGTAGGTGTTGAAGAGGGGATCGATGTAAACGGAGGCGAGGAGGAGCACCACCAGCAGGAAGAACAGGGCCACGCCGGCGCCCCACAGCCACCAGGTCCGCGGCGCCCGGCGGAAGACGCCGTAGAGGACCACGAGGAGCAGCGGAAAGAGCACCAGGGAGAGCTGGATCCAGTAGCCGCCCTCGAAGTAGGCATCGGAGCGCGCCCTCTCCTCGGGGGACAGGCGCGCCAGGTAGGCCCGCGTCGCCGCCGCCGGCTCGCTCGCGCCCGCCAGGAGCGCCGCGCCGGCGAGCGCCGCCCACCGACCGAGAACCGAGACCCTGCGCATCATGCGACCTCCTTCCCGTCGACCCGAGATGTCCGGCAGAGTACTGCGCGCCGCGGCGAGGAGCAACGCACGACGGTCACCACCTTTGGAGGACCGTCAGGAGTCGTCGCCGCCCCGCCCTCTGCCGCGCCCCCGCCCCCGCCCGGAGTCGTCCTCGCCGTCGAGCTCGGCGCCCGCGCCCCCGGCGCGGATCTCCGGGTGCCGGATCTCCCCTCCCAGGTTGGCGGTGTACGCGAGCCATCCCGACAGGCCGGCGGCGAGCAGCAGCAGGACCGCCACGCCGGCGCGGCGCGGCCCGCGGCGCCGGCCCGTCCACAGCAGCACGAAGGCCAGCAGCCCGAGCCCCATACCGCCCCGGGCGGCCCACTCCGCCGCCTCCTCGTGACGGTGGATGCGGTCGTGCGAGACGCCGGGAATCTCCTCGACGATCTCCTCCGCCTCCTCCCCGGTCCGCGCCGCGGCCCAGGCGAAGCCCCCGACCACGACGAAGGTCACGAGGGCGGCGCGCACCAGGACGTCCTGCCGGCGAAGGAGGCCGAAGGCGCCGAGGAGAAAGGCGAAGGGGACGCCCAGCACCGGCACGTGGTTCACCATCATGTGGAGATGCGGAGCGTCGAGGTTCATCGGCCTCCGGGATCGGGATCGACGCGCAGGAGCGTACCGCAGACCGAGAAGGGCTCGGCCCGGGCCCGTGCAGTGACGTCGCCGGGCCGCGGCCGCTCGGGGCGGAGCCGAGCCTAGTCGTCGACCTCCGCCTTGATCGCCAGGGCCCGGACGCCGCCGTCGCTCCGGCGCACGCCGTCGCCCTCCACCCTGACCCGCGCGCCCGCCGCCACCGCGGAGGCGATCTGACGGGGGGTGAAGAGATCTCCGGTCGCAGCGAAGGCGGTGTCGGCGCGCAGGGTCACGCCGGTCCCTCCGGCGAGCTCGAGTCGGCGTCCGCCGCTCGAGGTGGCGGTCACCCGACCCTGGAACTCGACCGACTGCCCGGTCGTCGGCGTCGGTGCGGGGAGCGGAGCCGGGGACGGGGACGCCTGCGGCTCGGTCGGCGACGAGCCGGTCGAGTCGCAAGCCATCAGGGAGGCGGCCACCGTGCAGGCCATGACCAAGGTCAGGGCCCGGTGGCGGCTGGAAGGGTGCGCGATGCCGATCATGAGGTGACTCCTCTCGGTTGGGGCGGGGCCGCGGGGCGACACCAGCCGGTGCGCAGCGAGCCTAGGAAGGACGAGATGACGGTGAGATGAAAGCCCTGCGAGACCACGGTCCACGAGCTCCCTTGCCGAGCGGGAGAACCCGCCGTCGCCGCCGCTCGTACCCTCGGGAGATGGCCATCCGACCTCGCGCCTGGCTCGGCCTCCTGGTGCTCTCCCTGATCCTCTTCTCGTTCGCCGCGCAGTGGAGCCAGGGCCGCTGCCCCGTTCCCTGACGCCCGGCGGCGCGAGAGTGCAACGTTTCGACGCTCTCGGCGGCGAAGCGTGGGAGGATCGTGGAACCCATGGGCTCGGAGGTCGCGACGGCCGGAAGCACCGGTTATCCCCGGACGCTGGAGGAGCGCGAGCGGGAGCTGCTCGCCGCGCGCCGTCGCGGGGCGGGACTGGAGCCGCCCACGAGCCGCCCGGGCGAAGGAGAGCCGTGGGTCGGCGTCGGGCTCTCCGGCGGAGGGATCCGCAGCGCCACCTTCTGCCTCGGGGTCTTCCAGGCGCTCTCGCGCATGGGGCTGACCCGGCGGGTGGACCTCCTGTCGAGCGTCTCGGGCGGAGGGTACTTCGCCTCCTTCCTCGGCGCGCTCTGGCGACGGCCGCACGTCGCCGCCGCAGCGTTCGAGCGCGGAACGGAGGTCGCCGAGTACGTCGAGCGCGTCCTCACGTCCGCCGAGGAGCCGGAGATCGTGGACCACCTGCGCGAGAACGGGCGCTATCTCTCCCCCAACGGCGCCGGCGACGTCCTTCTCGCCGGCGCCGTGCTGTTCCGCAACTGGGTGGCCATCCACGTCGTGCTGGCGGTCTTCGCCCTCATGGTCCTGCTCGGCGCCCAGCTCGTCTGGCTGGCCCTCTGGCCCGCCGCTTCGGGGCTCTCCGGGCTGCAGACGGGCGTCTTCTGGTGGACGCCGTGGGCGCTGGTGCCGCCGCTGCTCTTCGCCCTCCTCGTCCTGCCGTCCGGCTGGGCCTACTGGCTCGTCGGCAAGCATCGTGGGATCCATCCTTCGATCGGTCTCGCCACCGTGCTGGCGGTGGGCGCGTGGCTGGCGCTGGCGCGAGGCGCCCTGCGCTCCAGCCTCCAGGTGCCGGCCGCCGCCGGCTGGGCGGTCGTCGTCGTCGGGCTCCTCACCCTCCTCGCCTGGGGGGTGGTGAAGTGGGCCGCGCGCGATCTCTCCGGCGACGAAGGAGCGCTCACCCAGCGCAGCCTGCTCTCCCGGGCGCTCAAGGGCTCCCTCGTCGTCTTCGGGCTGGCGACCGCCTTTGCCCTCATCGACGCCCTCGGCCTGACGCTCTACCGCTGGATGCACGAGGAGGAGGCGCTGCTCGGGTGGCTCGGCTCGCTGGGAGGGACCCTGGTCCTGGTGGCCGGTCTCGGGCGCCGCATCGTCGTCCTCTTCGCGCGCGCGGGAGAAGAGCGACCCCGTCTGCCACTCTCCGTCGTCGCCGCGGTGGCGGCCACCCTGCTGGCGGGCGGTTGGCTGGTGGTCCTGGACAGCCTGGCCCAGGCCTTGGTCTGGAGCCTTTCCCCACCCGGCCCGACGGCCCCCGCGACGGCGCCCGCCCTGGTCCTCGCCTTCGGCCTGGTCCTCGTCCTCTCCTTCCTGCACGGACGGGCGTCCGCCTTCCTCAACCAGTCGACCCATCAGCCGCTCTACTCGGCCCGCCTCACACGCGCCTACCTGGGCGCCTCCAACCCGGAGCGCACGCCCGGCACGCCGCTCTGGCGCGTGCTCGCGGACGACGACGTCTCGCTGCGCGACTACTGGGGCCCTGAGGCCGCGGCTCTGGGCGCCCCCCTCCACCTGGTCAACGTCACCGTCAACGAGACCGTCGACGGCTCGTCCCAGGTCCAGCAGCAGGACCGCAAGGGCTGTCCGCTGGCCCTCGGCCCGGCAGGCTTCAGCCTCGGCGTGCGCCACCACCTCCTCGTCGACTGGGAGGAGCCCTTGAAGGTCGCCTCGACGGTCCCCGGACCCGAGGCCGACGGCTACCGGGTCTTCAACCACGCGCCCGGCCCCTTCGAGGGCGAAAAGCTGACGCTCGGCGCCTGGGTCGGCATCTCCGGCGCCGCCTTCTCCACCGGGACCGGATACCGGACGAGCCTCGGCCTGAGCCTGCTGGCCGGCCTGGCCAACATCCGGCTGGGTCGCTGGTGGAACCCCGGCAACGGGCCGCGCCGCGGTCGCGCTCGCTGGCTGGAGCGGCTGCTCTTCGGCCTCTTCCCCGCGCAGGCCTACCTGCTGAGCGAGCTCGTCGCCCGCTTCCCGGGCACCGCGCGGGAGCGGTGGTACCTCTCCGACGGCGGGCACTTCGAGAACCTGGGCGGCTACGAGCTGGTCCGCCGCCGCCTCTCACGCATCGTCCTCATCGACGCCGAGGGCGATCCCGACTACACCTTCGGCGGCCTCTCCGACCTGGTGCGCAAGGCTCGGGTCGACTTCGGCGCGGAAATCCGCTTCCTCAGCGAGGACGAGCTCGACGACCTCCTCGACCTGGAGGTCCGCGACGCCTTCGGGACCCTCGAGCAGCTGCGACGCGGCCAGTGGAGCCGCGAGCCGGGCGTCGACGGCCACGGCGCCGCCGAGCCCGTCCTCCTGCAGCGGGCCGACCGCAACCGGCTTTCCCGCGCCCACGCGGCCCTCGCCGACATCACCTATGCCGACGGCCGGCGCGGCCGCCTCCTCTACCTCAAGCCGACCCTGTGCGGTCGCGAGCCCCTGGACGTTGCCGAGTACCACAGTCGGCATCCCGACTTCCCGCACGAGAGCACCGCCGACCAGTTCTTCGACGAGGCGCAGTGGGAGAGCTACCGGCGCCTCGGCGAGCACATCGCCACCCGCCTCTTCGCACCCCACCCGGACGGCGCGGGAGGCTGGGCGCCGCGTCACCTCCTGCGCTGAGCGCCGTCTCGACGCAGCACCCGGCCGGGCCGTGCCCCGGTGTCGCGGCCGCTCTCGCGCACCGCGACACCCGACACCCACACCCCATCCACTCCCACCGAGACGAGCGTGGGCTCGTCGAAGGTGGCCCGATCGGCGATCGTCCGCGGATCGAAGAGGACCAGATCGGCGACCGCTCCCGGCGCCAGGACCCCGCGGTCGTCGAGCCCCATATGACCGGCCGCGACCGACGTCATGCGTGCCACCGCCTGCTCGAGCGAGAGCACGCCGAGCTCGCGCACGAAGCGCCGGAAGATCCGCGGAAACGCCCCCCAACCGCGCGGATGACCCGACGTCGCGCTGCCGTCGGTGCACGGGTTCGTCTCCGGCCAGGCGAGCAGGGCGGCGATGTCGCGCTCCTGCATCGAGCGCGCCACGATCTCCTCGTCGGCGTCGACGCTCGCGGCCATCGCGATCAGGTCGATGAGAGCGGTCACGGCGTCGGTGCCCCGTTCGGCCGCCACCTCCGCCAGGGTGCGTCCCTCCCAGGCCGGATGCGCCTCGAAGCGGGTCAGCAGAACGTCCTCCGGCCGCGTGACCTCGGTCAGGGCGTAGGTCGCCTCGTCGCGATCGGTGAAGTTCCGCTGCGGGAAGAGGACGGTCAGCGTCGACTGCCAGTGCTCGTAGGGATAGAGGTCGGCGCTGACCTCGACGCCCTCGCGCCGCGCCGCGTCGAGCCGCGCCAGGACCTCCCCGGCCGAGCCCCAGAGCTCCCGACGGGCGAGCTTGAGGTGCGAGATCTGCACCGGCAGCCCCGCCTCACTGCCGATCGTCAGGAGCTCCCCCAGCGCCGCCTCGAAGGTGCGGTCCTCGCTGCGCAGGTGGCTGATGTAGCGCCCCCCCGCCCCGGCGGCCACCCGTGCCAGAGCGAGCACCTCCTCGGCCGAGGAGTAGATCCCCGGGTCGTACTCGAGGCCGGTCGAGAGACCGAGGGCTCCGGCCTCGAGCTCCCGGGCGAGGAGCCGCGCCATCTCGGCGATCTCCTCCGGCGTCGCCGGGCGTCGGAAGTCCTCGCCGAGCACACGGTCGCGCAGCGTCCCGTGACCGGCGTAGGAGGCGACGTTCACCGCCCATGGGGCCGTCTGCAACTCGGCGAAGAGCTCCTCGAGGGGGAACCGAGACCCCCCGTCCTGACCGACCACGATGGTGGTGATCCCCTGACTCACCACCGCCGCCTGCCCGGGGTCTCCGTCCTCGTCGTGGTGGCTGTGGGTGTCGATGAAGCCGGGAGCCAGCGCCAGCCCGGCTGCATCGACGACGGTCTCGCCCACCCGCGGAGTCAGGTCGCCCACCGCCTCGATCACATCGCCGGCGATGCGCAGCGAGCCCCGGAACGGGGCGCGGCCGGTCCCGTCGATCACCAGGGCGCCGCGAATCAACGTCGTGCCGACCTCGGCCCGGACCGGGGCGCCGGCGAGCAGCGCGAGCGCCAAGGCCGTCGCGCCTCGCGGTCGTCGTCGCGATCGTCGCCTCGCCATCAGGGCTCCGGGGACCGTCGCCACGGATCCTCTCACGAGCGGGCCTCGCCGGGCGCCGGTGACGTGCTCCACGACGGCTCCGCCCATCCGATCCCGTAGACTCGACACCATGCCGACGGTCTGCCGGCGTGCCTCCCGTCTCGTGGAGAGAGGCATCCTCCTTGCCCTGATGCTCGCCGGAGGAGGGTGCGCAGACCCCCCCAAGCCCCCCGCTCCCGAGCGCATCCTGGTCCTCGTCCTCGACTGCCTGCGGGCCGATCATGTGGCCTCCTACGGCTACCCGAGGCCGACGACGCCGGCCCTCGACCTGCTGGCCAGTGAGGGCATCCTCTTCCGGCGCGCCTTCTCTCCCTCGTACTGGACGCGACCGTCCGTGGGGACCTACCTCACGGGGCTCTATCCCTCGGAGCACGGTCTGCTCGGTCTGGATGGTGCCGGCCGACGCAAGGAGGCGGCGCTCTCGCTGCGCGCGCGGACCCTGGCCGAGGACCTCCAAGCGGCCGGGTACCGGACGGCGATGATCGCGTACCAGGCTCAGCTCTCGCCCCGCTTCGGCCTCAAGCGGGGATTCGAGGCCTACGTCACGAGTGGCGGCCCGGCCCACAATCTCAACCAGAAGTTCCTCCGTTGGCTGGACGCCGAGGAGCCGGAGCGCTTTTTCGCCTATCTCCATTACCTCGATCTCCACTGGCCCTACTGCCCCGGGCCACGGTTCAGCGGGCGCTTCGATCGCGGCACCGGGTCCATCGATTTCTGCCACAGCGCGCGCTCCCTGCTGGACGAGATCATCGACGGGACGGTCGCGCTCGCTCCAGGCGACGTCGAGAGCCTCATCGATCACTACGACGAGGAGCTGGTGGGCCTCGACGCGTCGATCTATTCCCTGTTCGTCACGCTGCGCGAGCGGGGCCTCTGGGACGAGACGCTGGTCGTCGCCACCTCCGACCACGGCGAGGAGTTCCTCGAGAAGGGCACCGTCACCCACCGGGGCGGCCTCTGGGACCACCTGCTGCACGTGCCGCTGATCGTCAAGCCGCCGGCCTCCTGGCACTCGCCCCCGGGCGAGGTGGAGGCGATGGTCGAGGTCCGCGATCTGGTCGCCACCCTGCGCCGGCTGGCCGGGGTCGAGCCGCCGCGCGAGGAGGACCCCGACCTGATCGCCTGGCTCGTCGGCTCCCGGCCGGCCGAGCCGCGACGGATGATCGTGGCGGAGTCCCTCGACGAGGTGGCGGTGCGCACCGACGAATGGAAGCTCCATCAGCCCAAGCGGGAGGGTGTCCCCCGCCTCTATCACCTGAGTGAGGATCCCAGCGAGTCGCACGACGTCGCCCGCGAGCATCCGCAGGTCGTCGAGACGATGCAGGGGCTGCTACGCCACTGGCAGGCCGGGCTCACTCCCTTCGCGCCCGACGACGTGCAGCTCGATCCGGCGACGCTGCGCGGGCTCGAGGCGCTCGGCTACCTCGACCGCGGCACCGGCCGGTAGTCCCCGCCCGCTCGGGTGGGACTACCCCTCGGGGTGGTCTTTGCGGTCACGGCGATGTAACGCGGAGGAGCACATCCTCTGTTCCGTGATCGAGCGAGCAGCCGGTCACCCTCCGAGCCCGAAACGGGCGGAGGCTTCAAGAAAAGGGAGCACGATCATGCGAAACAAGAGAACCCTGGCCCTCTCGATGATGCTCATCGCCCTGGGCCTCTTCGCGGCCACCACCGCCGACGCCGGCGTCAAGGGCTTCGCGATCGAGCCGATGGACAAGACCTTCGTGGTCAACGGCGTGGCCAAGATGACCACCCAGGGCAAGCTGGAGCGGTTCGGCATGCGTCTCTTCACCGGCCAGATCAAGGACGGCACGATGCTGAGGGTGTGGGCCGTTCGCGCCGACACCGACGAGCGCGTCCCGGCCGCCATGGTCGAGGTGGTGCTGGGCTCCGCCCTCTTGCAGCTGAACAATCGCGAGCACATTACCCCCATCTTCCCGTTCAAGCTGCTGCGCGAGATCTACATCGAGCTGCCCGGCTACGGCGACGTCGCCCACGGCGTGGTGCCCAGGGGAACCAACCTGGGCAATCCGTAACCTCCACCGCGGCGAGGTGGCGAGCCCTCCCACCCTTGCCAGCGATCCGCCAGCCGGGCGGACAGTCAGCCGAGAGCGCCGGCCCTTCGGGGTCGGCGCTCGACGCTTGTAGACTGCCTCCGCGAGCGGAGCCCGGAAGCC
>Ga0302046_10002153_pt1 | contig 18442 bp, 14 predicted proteins | sample RVTome_11_FD_200261 | JGI IMG/M metagenome (GOLD analysis project Ga0302046, IMG submission 200261) | Soil microbial communities from uranium-contaminated site in the Upper Colorado River Basin, Wyoming, United States - RVT147D111 (version 2) ...
CCCGTCCACCCCGGCCCACGGACGACGCGGCCCGGCAACGCCCCCGTGTGCGCGCCCCCCCGAAGCACCTGCGCCCCGTTGACGAACACGTGCACCATCCCCGTCGCATACGCGTGCGGCGCCGCGAACGTGGCATGGTCCCTGATCGTCGAGGCGTCGAAAACCACCACGTCGGCGAAGTAGCCCACCTGCAGGGCGCCGCGACGGCGGATCTTGAGGGTGTGGGCCGGCAGCGCGGTGAGGCGCCGGACGGCTTCTTCGAGGGGGATGAGGGCTTCGTCGCGGACGTACTTGCCGAGCAGGCGGGCGAAGTTGCCGTACGCCCGTGGGTGCGGGTTGGTATCCAGAAAACGTCCTTCCGGAGCGAGGGAGGCGGCGTCCGAGTCAAAGCTCATCCACGGCAGGGCGATCTGCCGCCGCACGTTTTCCTCCGACATGAGGAAATAGACCGTCTCGACGCGGCTGCTGTCCTCGATGACGAGGTCCATGGCGGTCACGGCGGGCGAGGTGCCGCGCTCGGCGGCGACCTCGGCGAGCGTCTTGCCGGTGTAGGAACGGAGCGTCTCGTTGCGAAAACCGACGAGCAGGACGTTCTCCGCCCCGGCGGCCAGGTACAGGTTTTCCCACGCGTCGGTGGGCGTGTTCATCTCGCGTTCGAGGCGGGCGCGGATGGCGGGATCTTGGAGACGGGTTCGCCAGGCTGCAAAGCCGCCCTCCTGCACGGCCGGAGGCATCGCAGCGTTGAGGCCGGTGGAGCCCGCCGTGTAGGTGTACATGTCCGCCGTGATCGCCAGGCCCTCCGCGCGCGCCGCCTCCACCCGCTCGATCACCGCATCGAGCTTGTGCCAGTTGTCTCGGCCGGCTGCCTTCAGGTGATAGATCTCGGCCGGAAGCCCCGCCTCGCGGGCGATGGTAATGAGTTCGTCGACCGATTCGAGCAGGCGGTTGCCTTCACTGCGGATGTGCGAGATGTACATCCCGTCGTACGACGCCGCCACACCCGCCAGCGCGATCAACTCCCCCGTACCCGCATAAAACGCCGGCGCGTAGATCAACGACGTTCCCACACCGAGCGCCCCCTCCTGCATCGCCTGACCTACCAGCGCCCGCATCCCTTCGAGTTCGGCGGGCGTCGGCGCGCGGTCTTCGTAGCCGAGTTCGTGGATGCGCAGCGTGGTGGCTCCGACGAAGGAGGCCACGTTCGGGGCGATGCCCCGCGCCACGAGGTAGTCGAGGTACTCCCCCAGCGTCGTCCAGGGATACACCAGGGGCTCGCCTTCACGGTAGGGAATCCCCATCACCTCGGCGGCGGCGGCTTCGGAACCGTATCGGGTGACGACCTGACGGAACTCGTCCTGCTTCATGGCCTCGTTGAGTGGTCCCATCGAGATGCCTTCGCCGAAGACTTCGAGCGTGACGCCCTGCCGGATGTCGCTCTGCGAACGACCGTCCTCGATCAACGACTCGGTGGCCCAGCTGAGCATGTTGATGAAGCCCGGGGCCACGGCCAGCCCGGTCGCGTCGATTTCCTGGCGGGCCGAGGCGCGGCTGAGGTCGCCGATGGCGGCGATGGTGTCGGCGCGGAGGGCGAGGTCGGCGTGGGTGGGTGGGTTGCCGGATCCGTCGTAGAGGGTGCCGCCGCGGAGGATGACGTCGTACTCGGGCGTGGGCGTACAGGCGCAGAAGCCGACGAGCACGACGGCCAGGAGGAAAGGACGCAGCATGGAGGCGAGGGGCTGGATGAGACGGCCAGGGGATAAGAATATCGAACCTGGCCGGCAGTATTTCCATCACCCCGTACAAAGCGACGGCTCCGTCGCCCGCCCAGGCCATCCCGTCGCCCTCTCCGCTACCCAACCCGTTAGCGTGCGTCGAGGGGGGTGACCTTCAGCCCTCTCGGCCCGACGTACTCGGCACGGGGGCGGATCAGGCGGTTCTCCGTCCACTGCTCCAGCAGGTGCGCCGTCCAACCCGTGATCCGGCTCATGACGAACATCGGTGTGTAGAGGTCGACGTCGACGCCGAGCATGTAGTAGACCGACGCGCTGAAGAAGTCGACGTTCGGGTAGATGTTCTTCTCGGAGACCATCGTCTCCATGATCTTTGCGCTGTATTCGTACCATTTGCGCGTGCCGCGTTCTTCGCTCACATCTTCGACCATCTCGCGCAAGATCGCGGCGCGGGGGTCGAGCACTTTGTAGACGCGGTGTCCGAAGCCCATGACCTTTTCTTTGCGCGCCAGCTTGTCCCGGACGAACGTGACGGGGTCCTGGCTCGTGCGATCCAGGTCGAGCAGCATCTTCATCACCTCGATGTTGGCCCCCCCGTGCAGCGGTCCCTTCAAGGCTCCGATGGCCCCGGTGATGGCCGAGTAGATGTCGGAGAGCGTCGCCCCGATGACCCGGCCCGTGAACGTCGAGGCGTTGAGGCCGTGCTCGGCATGCAACACCAGGCACGCGTCGAACGTCCGCTCGGCCGAAGGGCCCGGCTCTTCGCCGTTCAGCATGTAGAGGAAATTATACGCCGTAGAGCCGGTCTTCAGAGGCGCGACGGGCTCTTTGCCTTTGCGCAGCCGGTCGAAGGCAGCGATGATGGTGGGAATGCGGGCGGTCAGCCGGAGGGATTTGCGGTAGTTGGCCTCGGGCGACATGTCGTCGGCCTCGCGGTCGAAGTGGGCCAGGGCCGAGACGGAAGTGCGCAGCGCCGCCATGGGGTTGGCATCTTCGGGCGTCAGGCGGAGCACGTCGATCAGCATCGGCGGCAGTTCGCGCTCGGCGCAGAGGAACTGCTGGAGTTCGTCGAGTTGACGCGCAGTGGGCAGCACGCCGTTCCAGAGCAAGTAGGCCACTTCTTCGAACGAGGTGTGTTCGGCCAGGTCGCGTATGTCGTACCCGCGATAGATGAGTTCACCCTCTGCTCCGTCGATAAAACACACCGCAGAGTCGAGGGCGACGACGCCTTCGAGCCCCCGGGCGCGGAGGGGTTGCGGTGGGATAGCGGCGCCATTGCCGCCGGTCGTCGAGATGGGTTCCGGCATAGTTGGTTCTTCTTCCAGATCTGATCGAGCGGTCCTGCTCTGCCTGCACAGCCCGAGCCGCTTGCGGGAGGTATCGTCTCTATACGCCCGAACGCGGATCCGGTGCCAGCCGTCCACGCTTTACGCCTGCTAAATTCTTTTAAGGGGGAGCGCATTCGATCCGATCCTTTCAGAAACATTTCCTGGTTACGGAGGGATCATTTAAGAGCCCCGTGCGATTTATACCCTACGATTGTACGTCGAGCCCGCGCCGGAATGTCCTACGGGCCCCTGCCTGCTCCCGCCCTGGCATCGTGTAGGCAGCTAACCCTGGGTCATATGTGCTGTACACCTTCGAGGCGCACGGTATGGCAGCGTGCCTGCAAGGAGGCTGGTTGAGCACCTTGTTACATTCCATACAGCTCGATCCCCACACCGGGGCTTTTCCTTTTACGGTTGTACCCCTTGATCCTAGCGCTGCTCCGCCCGCGAACGGTCCTGGCGATCAGCGTTTGCGTAGCTATATGCCTATAGCCTCGTTTCTTCAGGAGTTGTTACTCATTATCCAAGCGTGTTGCGCGCTCTTCCCGGGCAGGTTTGCCTTCGACACTTCGCGCTGCGCAATCCGGCAGACCCTATGCTTCGACCCGGTCTCTCCGTTCGCACAGCCCCGCGCCTGCATGGCGCTCGCCCATGAGCCTCCCCCGCTCTTGGCAGCCCGCCCTGCCCTGCACAGATTGCTCCGCCGGGCCCGCTGGCCCGGCCATCCCCTTTTGCAGTGGACGAACACCCCCCTGGGAGAGTGCGCGCATCGACCTTCCGTATGCGCAAAGAAATTATCATCAACGCAGAAAAAGAACAGACCCGCATTGCCATCATGGAGGATGGCGACCTGGCGGAGCTGTATATCGAAAACCCGGAGCACGAGCGTACCCTGGGCGACATCTACCTGGGCCGCATTCGGCGCATCATGCCGAGCATCAAGGCGGCTTTCGTAGATATCGGGCAGAAGCAAGACGCGTTTCTTCACTACTCGGATCTCGCTGAGAACCTGGAAGAACTGCTCGTCTTTGCAGACCAGGAAAATCCGCAGGTACGGGCTTTGCAACGCACCGCCGAGCATCAACGCCCGGTGGGCACGCGCCGTCGTCCCCGTCACGGCAAGGGAGGGGAGGCTTCGAAAGACGACGCCAACACCTCCCAGGACAAACCACACGTGGCTGACGCCCAGAAGCGCAGCAAACGGCGTTCTGCCCAGCGCCGTGCCAAGCATCGACACGACGGCGATTCCGACGAAAAGGCCCCTCAGCAGCGAAGAAAAAACGGGCGGAGCATCCAGCGAGGCTCGCCGGACCTGCTGAAACGCAACCAGCGGCTCCTCGTCAAGATTGTCAAGGAGCCCATCTCCAACAAAGGCAGCCGCGTCTCGACCAACATCTCGCTGGCCGGTCGCTTCCTGGTGCTGGTGCCGCTGGCCGATTATACGGCCGTCTCCAAAAAAATCACCTCGCACAAAGAACGGCGGCGGCTGCGTGCGCTGGCCAAGATGCTCCTTCCCGAAGGCTTCGGCGTGATCGTACGCACCGTGGCTGAGAACAAAGACGCCAAGTCGCTCGACACGGACCTGCGCCTGCTGCTCGAAAAGTGGCGCAAGATCGAAAAGAAACTGGAGGGCCGGCCCGACGGACCGATAAAGATCCACGAAGACGTCAACATGGCGTCGTCGATCATCCGCGATCTTTTCTCCAACGATTACGATCGGATCCTGGTCGATCAGCAGCGGATGTACCGCAACATCAAAAACTATATCCAGGCGGTGGCCCCGCAGATGGCCTCGGCCGTGCAGTTACACAAAGGCCGCCAGCACATCTTCGAGACAACCGGCCTGCAGAAGGCGATCGAACAGGTCTTTGAAAGCCGTGTGGATCTCCCTTCGGGCGGCTATCTCTACATCGAACGCACCGAGGCGATGCACGTGGTCGACGTGAACTCGGGACGCTCCGGGCGCGGCTTGAACCAGGAAGAAAACTCGCTCAAAGTCAACCTCGAAGCGGCCCGCCGCATCGCCCGGCAGGTGCGCCTGCGCGACCTCGGCGGCATCATCGTGATCGACTTCATCGACATGCGCGATGAGCGCAACAAGAGGAAGGTCTACGACGAGTTAAAGAATCAATTCCGAACCGACCGGGCCGTCACTAAGATCTTACCGATGAGCGACTTCGGGCTGATGCAGATCACCCGGCAGCGCTTGCGCCCGAGCATTACGACGACCTTCTCCGGCCCCGACGCCAGCCGCAACGGCACGGTGCCCGCCGTCCAGGACGGCAAAAAAGAGGAAGCAGCACCCCGGCCAGACCCTCCCATCCACCAGGAATCGATCGTCCCCGCCGAACCGGCGGCCCTGTCCGAGATCACCCCCGGAGAGCTGCTTCAGCAGCTGGAACAATGGATCGTCGCCTACAAGACCAGCGGCAAGCGGAACAAACTCAAGCTGGCCGTCCACCCCTTCACGGCGGCCTATCTCAACCGGAAAATCCCGAACCAGGCAACCCGGTGGTGGCTCAAACACGGGCTGCGCATCCGCCTCGAAGCGGATAAAAAGGTCCACCCGATGCGGTTTCGCTTCATCGACCTCCACTCAGGGGCCGACGTGACGGACCTCACCGCCGAGGAAAACGCCTCCTGATACGGGTTCAAGCGGCCGGCTTGGCCGTCGAAGCCCCCTGCTCCCGGAGAGGAGCAGGGTTCGGGTGTTTGCATATTGCGTTCTGCTCACCCCTGCAACTCCAACACGATAACACGATCAGGCGGTCCGCAGCTCGCGGTAAAGCCAGGCCTTGGCCTTGTTCCAATCCCGTTTGACGGTCATGGTCGAGACGTTGAGCACGCTGGCGGTCTCTTCGATGGTAAGCCCCCCGAAGAAGCGATACTCGACGACCTGGGCCAGCCGTTCGTCGAAGCCGCTGAGCCGCGTCAACGCTTCGTCCAGGGCAATGAGTTCATCGGCACGGTCCGCCAGAGGGATCTCTTTACCGTCAAGCAGGGTGTCCGGGGTGCCGCCGCCCCGTTTTTCAGCCCGGTGTTTGCGGGCGTAGCTGATGAGCACCTGCCGCATCACCCGCGAAGCGATGGCGAAGAAGTGGGCGCGGTTTTGCCACGATATCTCGTTCTGATCCATCAGCTTGAGATAGGCCTCGTGCACGAGGGCCGTGGCGTTGAGCGTGTGGTCGGCGCGCTCGTGGCGCATCTGGCGTAGGGCGATCCGATGCAGTTCGGCGTAGACCACAGGCAGCAACTGGTCCAACGCATGCCGATCGCCCTGACTGTAGGCAATCAACAACTGCGTGACGTCTTCTTTAGGGAGATGATCTTGGGCGGAGACGGTCATTACGGATGGGTGGCCGAGCGATCGGGTGAGATGATACAGGGGACGCCACAGAAAAGATCTTATTACGCACACACCAGAATGTTCTACCCCGTCACTGTTTTTTAACAAGCGATGCTCGCTCTCGCGGGCTGCCCATCGGGTATCGGTTTTTCGAACGGGTCCCTGTCAATGGGCTTTGTTATGAGCCCCGCCGGGCCTACCTTGCGTTCTTTGTCCCGGTATCTCCGTCCCTACCCGACGATATGGCGCGTCTTCCCCTCGTTGCGGCCGCTTTGCTGACGCTCGTCGCCCTGTGCTCGATGAACCGACCGGCCGCCGGGCAGCAGTTCTCCTTCCGATCCGGTCCCCAGGCCGTCCAGTCTCTCTCGGTTGGATACTATGTGATCGACTTTGAATTCGACGGCGAAGAAACACCCCCGTTTTCTTTCAACTTCGACCAGCCGGCGTACGGGCTGGTCTACAGCCGTCCCCACTTCCTCGTCACGTTCGCCCTGGGCGACCAGGAGGCCGGCGGCAACCGCGAGGCCCTCCGCCTGCTCGACCTCTCGCTGACGACGTGGGCCGAGTTGCTGCTCTCCAGCCTGGGCAGCGGAAGCACCCACGTCTACGTGCCCGTTGCGCTCTACAGCAACTACCGTCGCGTATCGCCCCGGGGGGATCAGGACTCGGTGTTGGAAGCCTTCAACGTGACGGTGCTCGGGCTCGGCGCCGGCCTCGGCCTGGAACGGGCTTTCGGCGAGCGTACTTTCTTTACGGCCCGCGCCAACCCCGTCATCGGGCTGGCCACCAGTTCACTCACGGACGCTTTCGGCAGCGCCTATGTGATCGACGCCGACGTACAACTGCACCTGGCCGAACTCTTCGGCCGCCTCGGCCTGAGCTTCGGCTATACCTTCCGCCGCCAGGTGTGGAACGTCAACGTCTCGGACATCTTCCCCGACGCTACCGAAGACCTCTTCGACTACCAGGGGCAACAGCATCTCTTCCGCATGGGACTGAACTGGTAGGCGTTGCAGGGCACGGAGCCGGCGGGGCAGCCGGCGCTTTCCCAACGAACCCAACCCCCCGGCACGTATGGGAGCGGAGCCTTCGCTGCGATGAAACAGGCCGGACGATCGCCATGAACCTTACCAAGCGCGCCCATCTGGCGGCCTTGCGCCGCCACGTCGAACGGCTGGGGCGGCGGGCTCAGCGCCTGGATCAGATAAGCCGGCGGTTTGCCTGGGCCCGGCTGGGCCTCGTGCTCCTCGGGGCCGTCCTGGCGTTCTTCGCGTTTGAGGCCGGCGGCCCGGCGGCAGGGTGGACCGTCGTGGCAGGCATCGGCGCGCTGTTCTTCGCCACGGCCCACGTCCATCGGCGGGTGGACGCCGGCATCCGGCGCCTCCGGATCTGGCAAGGCATCAAGACTACCCACATCGCCCGGATGACGCTGGATTGGCCGCGCATCCCACAACGCTCACGCTTCTCCCCGGATGCCGACCATCCGTTTGAGCGCGACCTGGACCTGGCCGGCCCGCGTTCGCTGCACCATCTGCTCGACACCGCCGTCTCGCACGGCGGCAGCGAACGGGTGCGGACGTGGCTGCGCGAACCGCTCCTCGAACCGCAAGGGCTCCACACCCGGCAAGCCCGGGTCCGCGAACTGACGGCCCGGCCCGGCTTCCGCGACCGCCTCGCGCTCTACGGCATCCTGGCCCTGCAAGACCCCGAGACGCCGTGGGACGGCGAGCACCTCCACACCTGGCTCGAACAACACGCGCCCCACCGCTCCCTGCGGCCGCTGCTCCTGCTGCTCAGTATGCTGGCCGCGCTCAACGCCGCCCTGTTTGCGCTCTACTGGCTCGTGCCGATGCCCGCCCTCTGGGCCGTCTCCCTCACCGTCTACGTCGGGATCTACCTGTTCACGTACCGCCGCATCAGCCGCCTCTTCGACGAAGCGTTCCACCTGGAAAAGGCCCTCAAGGGATTCCGCGCCGTGGCCGTCTTTCTGGAGACGTATCGATACGGGCCGGACGCGCACCTGGCGGCGTGCTGCGCGCCGTTCCGGGATCCCACCCAGCGCCCGTCCCGGCTGCTGAAGCGGGTATCTCGCATCGCGGCTGCCGCCAGCAGCCAGAAAAGCGAGCTGCTGCTCGTCGTGCTCAACATCCTGGGGCCGTGGGACCTCTTCTTCGCCTACCGCCTGGACCGGCTCAAGGAGGCCCTCCGCGACCTCGTACCCCTCTGGCTGGCGGCCTGGTACGACCTGGAAGCCCTCAGCGCACTCGCTACCTTCGCCGACCTCAACCCCGGCTATACCTTTCCGACGGTGCTTCCGCTTATGCCCCCCTCCTCGGAGGCCGTCTTTCAGGCGGAGGCGCTCGGCCATCCGCTCCTCGGCGACGCGCACAAGGTGCATAACGACTTCGCGATCGCCCGCCTGGGAGACGTCACCCTCGTTACAGGCTCCAACATGTCCGGCAAGAGCACCTTTCTGAGGACGCTGGGCATCAACCTGTGCCTGGCCTATGCCGGCGGCCCCGTCGATGCCGTCCGCTGCCGGACGCACCCTTTTCGCCTCTTCACGTCGATCAACGTCATCGACTCGGTGAACGACGGCCTCTCGCATTTCTATGCCGAAGTACGACGCCTGAAGCGCCTGCTCGACGCGCTCGACGCCGAACCCACCCCGCTTTTTTTCCTGATCGACGAGATCTTTCGAGGCACGAACAACCAGGAGCGCCTCCTCGGCAGCCGCGCCTACGTCCGGGCGATGGTAGGGCAGCGAGCCGCCGGGCTGCTCTCGACCCACGACCTCGAGTTGACCCGGCTGGCCGATGAGATGGACGGGGTCCACAACGCCCATTTTCGCGAGGAGGTAACGAACGGACGCCTGGTCTTCGACTACCGGCTCCGGCCGGGCCCTTGCCCCACCACGAACGCCTTGAAGATTATGGAGCTGGAAGGGCTGCCGGTAGAACCGTCCTCGCTTCCGGCCGTAGATTAGGGGTTACGCACTCCGGACGAACAGCACGACGCCTGCTCATGAAAACCGAACATATCGTCCAGGCCCTGGAAACGGTGGCGCAGCGGCTCGGCCTGGCTGTGCGCTGGGAGAAGGGGCGCTTTCGCGGCGGTCGGTGTACGGTCAACGGCGCAACCCTGATCCTGCTCAACAAAAGCCATCCACCGGAAATACATCTGGCAATCCTGGCCGAAAGCCTGCGCGACCTCCCGGTCGATACCATCTTTCTGCGTCCGGCCGTGCGGGAAGCCCTGGAAGCCACCTGGGAGCGGCATCCCGAAACGCTGCACGATACGCTCCTGGAAGAGGAAGAGGCCGATGCCGAGTAGTGCCATGCGGGTCACGTTGCTGGGTACGGGCACCTCGACGGGCGTGCCGGTCATCGGCTGTTCGTGCCGCGTATGTCGCTCGCCCGATGCGCGGGACCGGCGCACCCGATGCGCCTGCCACATCGAGACCGGCGGACTCAGCCTGCTCATCGATACCGGCCCCGACTTCCGGTTGCAGGCCCTTCGTGAGCGGATCGACCGGATCGACGCGGTCCTTTTTACGCACCACCACTTCGACCACATCGCCGGCCTGGACGACCTGCGTCCCTACTTCTTCGAGATCCGCACCCCGATGCCCTGCTACGCCCGGCCCAACACGGCCGCCGTGCTGCGACGCATGTTTCGATACATCTTCGAGAGCGACGGGAGCTACCCCGGCGTACCCAGGCTGGAGCTATGCGCCGTCGAAGCGGCTTTCGACGTCGAAAGCCGGTACAAACCCCGCCCGCCTGTACGCGTGGTCCCCATCGAAGTCGTCCACGGCACCATGCCGATGTTCGGTTACCGCGTGGGCCGCTTCGCCTACCTGACCGACACCAACCACATCCCGGAAGCGAGCTATCGGCTCCTCGACGACCTCGACGTGCTGGTGCTGGACGCCCTCCGCCACGAAAAGCACCCGACGCATTTTACCATCTCCGAAGCCGTCGCCGTCGCCCGGCGCATTGGCGCCCGGCAGACGTACCTGACGCACCTCACGCACAGCATCCTCCATGCCGAAGACGATGCCCGGCTCCCCGACGGTATCGCCCTGGGATACGACGGCTTATCTTTCGAGGTGAGCCCCTGACCGGCACGACCCGGAACCCTCCGAGACCTTTACTTTCTACACAACTCTTCCCACCCCACTACCTTGAACATCCTCATTCTCAACGGCCCTAACCTGAACCTGCTCGGCACGCGGGAGCCGGAGACGTACGGGCAGGCCACGCTGGCCGACCTGGAGAACGACCTCCGAGCCGCGTTCCCCGGCGTGACGTTCGCGTTTTTCCAGAGCAACCACGAAGGAGCCCTCATCGACCGATTGCACCAGGCCCATCAGCGCGGCGCCGACGGCATTGTGTTTAACCCCGGCGCCTACACGCATACGTCCGTCGCGCTGCGCGACGCCGTCGCGGCGATCACGCCTCCGGTGCTGGAAGTCCATATCTCGAACGTCCACGCCCGTGAGGACTTCCGACGGCATTCCCACCTCGCCCCGGTCTGCGCCGGGCAGATCAGCGGGCTGGGCCCGGCCGGATACCATCTGGCGGTACGGTATTTCGTGGACTACGCGCTCCCTTGAACCGCGTCCCCGCCCTCTTCCTTCCGCCCCCCCCGAGCCCTTCCCCTTCTTCTTTCCCGTTCATGTTGCATGGCAGGTTACCGAGGACATCTGGCGGGGGCGAGCGTTTTCAACGGGGTCTACCTGGCCGTGCTCGTCCTCGTCTACGCCGTAGACGCGGCCTACACGTGCTTCACCCTGGTCGAACTCATCGCTTATCCGGTGGTGCTCTTCGGGCTGAGCCTGATGTTCGGCCTCTGGCCCGACGTAGACACCAACTCGGTCGGGCAGGACATCTTCTACACCATCTTCTTCCTCATCGACGCGGTGCTGATCGGGACGCGGCACTTCGAGGAGGCGGCGTATCTGGGTCTTTTTGCCATCTTACCGGTGCTCGGCAAGCATCGGGGCTGGACGCATACGTGGTGGGCCATGCTACTCATCCCTTTGCCGCTGCTCGCCCTACCCTACCTGTTCTTTCCCGAGCGGCCGCTCTGGGGCCTGCCTTTTTACGGGGCGGCCGTCGTGGGCTACTTCAGCCACCTCTTCATGGACGGCCTCGTCATTCGCTTCAAGCGCCGCCGCCGACGTTAACGGTATATACGGGTGGGGGTGTGAGCGATGGTATGAGGGAAGGGTCGGAAGATGAAGCCAGCAAATCCTGGTTGACCGGTCAGCAGCCCTCTTCCCACCAACCCGTCGTCCACACCCCCGTACGTAATCGCGCGGTAACGCACGGTGGCGTATCATCCGTTGGTGCTGAGATTATCCCTTCGTTACGCTATGGAAGAGCCAAAGACCGCCGCGTCGCCGCGCCGCAGCCACGCCGCAACCATCGCCGGCGGCATCCTGAGCAGCCGGATCCTCGGCTTCGTGCGCGAAGGAGTGATGGCGTACTTCTTCGGCGCCGGAGCCCATGCAGACGTCTGGCAAGCCGCCTTCAAAGGACCCAACCTCTTGCAAAACCTGCTGGGCGAGGGCACCCTCTCGGCCTCCTTCATCCCGATCTACAGCCGGCTCCTGGCGGAAGGGCGCGCCCACGAGGCGGGGCGATTTGCCGGTGCCGTCTTCGGCCTGCTCGTAGCGGTAGCGGCAGCGCTGGTGCTGATCGGCATCGGGCTGGCCCGGCCGTTCGTCGCCCTCCTCACCCCCGGCTTCATCAACGATGCAGCCCAGGTAGCCGCCGGTGAACTCTCTATCAATCGCTTCGAACTGACGGTCCAGGCCGTCCGCATCATCTTTCCCATGACCGGGGTGCTGGTGCTCTCGGCGTGGGCGCTCGGCGTGCTCAACAGCCACCGGCATTTCTTCGTCCCCTACTTCGCCCCCGTCCTCTGGAACACGGCCATCATCACCGCGCTCTTCATCGGCGGCAGGCTCCTCACGACGGGGTCGCTGGAGGCCGAGGCCCTCTCCGTCGAGATGCTCAACCGCCTGCTCTTCGCCGCCTTCTTCGGCGCGCTCGTGGGCGGCCTCCTGCAATTCCTGGTGCAGGTGCCCTTCGTGATCCGCCTGATGAGAGGCTTCCGCTTCTCGCTCTCGACGAAGGTAGCCGGCGTCCGCGAGGCGCTGGCCGCTTTCGGCCCCGTCGTGGCCGGGCGCGGAGCCTACCAGATCTCGGGCTACCTCGACGTCTTCCTGGCCTCGTTGCTGGCCGAAGGGGCGCTGGGCTCCCTCCGCTGGGCGATGATGCTCTATATCCTGCCGGTCAGCCTCTTCGGCCAGTCCGTAGCGGCCTCGGAGTTGCCGGAGCTCTCCCGCCTGAGCGACGAAGACGTAGCGCCGTTCCTCAAACGCCTCGATCGATCGATCCGGCAGAGCCTCTTTCTGACGATCCCGACGACCGTCGGCTACCTGGCCCTCGGGTTTTTGATCGTAGGCGCTTTCTTTCGCCGGGGCCGCTTCGGGCTGACCGATAACTGGCTCATCTACACCGTGCTGGCTGCGTACAGCCTGGGCCTGATCGCCACCACGATCTCGCGCCTGCTGCAAAACGGATTCTGGGCGCTGCAAGACACAAAGACCCCGGCCAAGATCGCCGGGGTGCGGGTCTTCCTCTCCGCGCTGGTGGCGGTACCGCTGATGTTTGTGCTGGACCGCTTTTCGGTGGCGCAGACGATGGGCCTGGCACCGGAAGCGAAGCTGCTTCATTTCGGGGCCGTCGGCCTGGCGCTGGGGGCGACGGTGGGGGCCTGGGTCGAGTTGTGGCGGCTGCGCGTCGCCCTGCGGCGGCGGCTCCCTGCATTCGACGTCCCATGGCGCGGCCTGTTCGGCATGGTCGCCCTGGCCGGTGTGGCGGTGTTGCCCGCTGCCGCGCTCTGGGCGTTGCTCCCGGCGTGGTCCATCGTCCCCGTAGCCGGGCTCGTCGTCGGCACCTACGGCGCGGCCTACCTCGGGCTGGCACACGTGTTCGGATTCAGCGAACTGGACGTGTGGATGGGGCGTTTCTTCCGGAGGTTCAGAACATCGTGAAACGGCATGCGTTCAGGGCCGCTCTATGTTCGTGGCGCGCAGGTGGGCGTAGCGAAATCCGTTCCAATCATCGGCGTAGAGGTGCCCCGTGACGCGGAGGCGGGCGGGCAAGTTCGGTTCCCAGGCAGCCGCGTCGGCTTCGTCCAGCACCAACACATACAGGGTACGTTGCTCCGTTTCGAGGACGAGGGCGGTCAACGGCATGTTGCCGCGTACCGAGACGCGCCCTTCGACGGTAATCACGTCGGTGGTGTCGGGAGGCATGCTTGCCGAGAGGCCGGTGCATCCGAACCAGCACAGGCCCAGTGCCAAAAGAAGGGTCGTTCGCATGAGGTAGGGTTGGACAGGTAAGGGTCTTTTGTGTGTATGGAGAGGCACGCGTGTAGTGGGGAAAGGACGCGCCCGGCGCCGCGCAGCAGGGGTTTGCGGCGTCAAGGTACGGCGCCTTCCTTCGGTTCGAAAGTCATGCCAAACTTCCTTTATCTTGGGGTCGTTTCCTCCGATAACTATCGATGACGAGGGGAAAGCCCGAACCGATGGGAACGTCCCCGGTCCCATCAGGTAACTTTTTCGTTTTGCGTCGGACCAAGCTCGTGTGAAGGCAGGGCGGCAAGGCTCGCCCCGGCGCCTTCACGCGGTCCCACCACTCACGCCCGAAGGATTCGCCTACCCATGAAAAACCTGTCGACCGTCTTCCTGCTGACCCTCTGGGTCACCTCCTCGTTCCCCGCTTCCGCCCAGGAACGGCTGCACCTGTGGAAGCCCGGCCAGGCCGAAACCCCGGCAACCGGTCCCGACACCTGGCAGCGGCTCCATATCACCGACGCGCTGACGAACAGCCGTGAAGGCCAGGAAGCCCTGGCCGACTTTCACCGGCGCAAGGCGATGGGCTTGCTTCCACGCAAACACGCTTCGACCAACGCCCTCGGCGACACGATGACCTTCAAGGTGCTCAACTACGAGACCAGCAACCTCGACAACATCGACTTCAAACTGATGGTGATCGACGAGCACGATCCGCCTCGCTTCCAGGTCTGGGTCGAACTCGCTGAACTGGACGACGGCACGGTGGACGCGGCGACGCTGGCATCCATCGAACAGGCCCTCGGCGAACAAACCCCGGCGGGCTCGATCAATACCAACGCCGGCATCCTCGAAAATGACGAGGTTATCTTCGGCGACCCGCCCGACGTCGACGGCGACGGCGCGACCGACGTGCTGCTGGTCGACATCCGAGACGGGTTCGACCAGGAAACGAGCCCGGCCTTCCTGGCCGGCTTCGTCACCACGGCGGACCTCACCACCCAGGGCAACAACCGCGACGTGCTCTACCTGGACACGTCCCCCACCCTCCCCTTCTTCGGCGTCGACGAACTGGGCCAGACGGCCGCCCACGAGTACCAGCACCTGATCCATTACTCCTGGGACCGCAGTGAATTGTCTTTCATCAATGAAGGGCTGTCGGAGTGGGCCGAGATCGCGCTGGGGTACCGGGGCCGTTCCGTCAACTACCTCAGCGCGGTCATCCGCTACAACGTCTCCTTCTATCGCTTCAACCGCGACGAGCCGATCGACGACTACGAGCGCGCCGGCCTCTTCATCACCTACATCGCCGACCGCTTCGGGCCGCTGGAGGCAGGCAAGATTACCCGCCAGACCGAACACGGCAACAGCGGCCTCCGCGACGCCCTCATCGTCATGCAGGCCGGCACCTCGCTCGAAGACCTCCTGTTCGACTTCCACACCGCCAACTTCTTCAACGACACCGACCTGGACGCTCGCTTCGGCTACACCACCCAGCAACGCCAGGGGCTCCATGCCGTAGCCGGGATCAACGTCGACGGACGCACCACCTCGCAGACGCCGTCCGCCCGGGTGAACGTGCGGGAAGGCAGCGCGCAATACCTCGCCTGGCAGCAGGTGCGCGACTTCTCGCTCACGCTCAGCCCCGTCACCAACCCCGGCGCCCTGCGCCTGGAGGCGCTCCTCTTCGGCGCGGACGGTTCGTTCGAGGGCATGACGCCGCTCAACCTCTCCGAGGGCGTCAACACCTTCGACGGCACGTACAGCCGCATCGTCGTCGTGGCCGTCCATACCAACCCGGAGGGCGCCTTCGCCAGCTTCGACTACGACGCCCGCTGGACGGCCGAGCAGTCGGTGACGCTCGTGGAGACGCAGTACGACAACGACCAGGCGCAGAACAGTTCCTTTTTCCTGGTCGCTTCGGCGGCCAACCCCGACCTGGCGCAGGCGACCCGCTTCACCGTTCCGTCCGCAGGCCAGGGCACGATGCTGGACCAGGTATCCCTGGCGCCCTTCTATTCGAATCAGTTCGCCAACCCGGTGGGTTCGGAAAACGATACGCGCGACTTCTCGCTCTACATCTTCGGGCCCGGCACCGACGGCCAGCCGGGAGAAATCCTCTTCTCCCATGATTTCGAAGATCCTCGTCCCTTCGCCCCGGTTACGTCGCTCAACCTCAACTTCTTCGACCTCGACCTGTCTCCGTATGCCGCCCAACTCTCCGCCCTGCCGGAAACCATCTATATCGGCTACGGTGAGGTCGGCACAGAGACTACGGTGCTCGTCGTCGGGCCCTCGCCCTACACGGTCGAGAACGTCTCCTACATCGGCAATCATACCACCGGCAACTGGACCGATCTGTGGGACATTCAGTTCCAGGGCGGGGAGCCGAACGAATTCCCGGTGCGGAATACGGTCATCCCGATCCGCGCCCGGTTCGCCGTCCCGACGATCACGGCGGCCGAAGACGCCGAGGAGGTGCCCGCACGAATCGCCCTCGATCCCAACTTCCCCAACCCGTTCAACCCCACCACGTCGATTCGCTACGCGCTGCCCCTCGCCACCCACGTCCGCCTGGCCGTCTACGACCTGCTCGGGCGCGAGGTGGCCGTGCTCGCCGATGGGCTCCAGCCCGCCGGGCCGCACCAGGTGCAGGTGGACGCGGCCGACTGGGCCAGCGGCGTCTACTTCTACACGCTGGAGACCGCCGCGCAGACGCTGACGCAACGGATGGTCCTGATCAAGTAGGATTCAGAAACCGTCTTGATTCTTTTACGGGTCGCCTACCCCGATGCGTGCCTCGGAAAGCAACCGTTTCCTTAGACGGATACCGCGGAGCGTGCTCCGAGGAGGGTCATTTTAGAACGCCCCCTGATGGTCTTGGATGATGTACACCGGTAGTCGCGGGGAGACTCCTCCCTGGAGGGAGGTGGCCCCGGCGTAGCCGGGGACGGAGGGTGTACGAGGCCGAAGCAGACACCCCCAGCCCCTTCGGGGCAGCCCCCTGGCAGGGGGCGGTGGGCTTTTCCGTACCGACACCGATGGCTCAATGACCGAGGGGGCGGTTCTTCCCCTGCTCTCTGAGACGCTGAACCTCAACCCGTGAACCGACGCCGATGGTCCGCCTGATCAAGACCGGGGAGACGCCCGCCAAGAAGCGCCATGCCTACATGCGCTCCTGCGCCGAGGTGCTGCGTCTGCTCGCCCAGCGCCCCACGTTCGACGACGAAGCGCGCGACATGACGGCGTTCCTCGTCTTCACCCTGCGCGCCATCTACCAGACCATCGACGAGAGCGCCCACGCCTGGGACGAACGCAACTACTGGAAAAAAGCCGAGGGCCTGCGCGAGCAATGGCGCTGGACGCGCACCGCTGCGGACGACCTCGAAGCGCGCATCCGCGCCGGCCGTTGGAACGACGTACCGCCCCTGCTGCTGGACCTCGTCCCCTACTTCAACAGCATCACCGTCACGGCGATCACGCGCGATGCCGACTGGTGGTGCGGCGCGCTACGGGCGTTGCTGCATGCTTGAATCCCGGTGTGGGGCAACACGGGTTGACTTAAACATGCCGCATGGTTTGATTGGGGCCTTACACGACGGCTCGCCGCCGCATCGAGTAAGCGTCCTTACCGCGCGTCCTGAAGGATGATGGATCCAGCCCTCAACCCGAGCCCCGGCCTCCTGCTGATCGCGCCGCCGATGATGCGTGACCCTAACTTCTGGCGGGCGGTCGTGCTGCTGTGCGAACACAGCCCGGACGGGAGCTTCGGCCTGGTCCTCAACCGCCCCCTCACGCTCGAACTCAGCGAGGTGCTGACCGACCTGGAGGGCGAGAACATGGTCTCGCTCGGCGGCCCCGTTCAGCAAAACACGTTGCACTTCCTGCACCGCCACGGCGACCTGATCGCCGACGCCGTCCCCATCGTCGACGGGGTTCACTGGGGCGGCGACTTCGAGGCGATCAAGGCGCTCGTGCAGACCGAACCGGTGACGCCTCGGGACCTGCGCTTTTTTCTGGGCTACGCGGGATGGTCGCCCGGTCAACTCGAAGACGAAATCGAGACCGGCGGCTGGTTCCTCGCCCGCGCAGACGACGTACTCGTTTTCCCGAATCAGCCCCAAAAGCTCTGGAGCGACGTCCTGCGCCGTATGGGCGGCGAGTATGCCCTGCTCGCCAACTTCCCCGACGACCCCCGGATGAATTGAACCGCGGACGTTGTGCCGTCGTGGGTGGGTGTGGACGTGTGGACGAGAAGGGGCTTCGCGATTTTTTTGTGTCGGCCACCAAGTCACCAAGAAGCTGTTTCGGTATTTCGGGTACATGCTGGACCTTTCGGAGGCGTTCTCTCTCCCTCCGGGGGAGAGAGACAGAGAGAGCAACTGTCTTGAAAGTCAAGGGCTTTCGTAACGAAAATCGGGATTCCAGTGCGTCTGCGTTTTCATCATCGCGTTGAGCATCACCAAGAGCTTGCGCATGCAGGCCACCAAGGCCACTTTCTTGGCCTTGCCCCGCCCGAGCAACCCCGCATAGAACGACCGCAGCACCGGGTTGTGGCGCACCGCCACCAACGTAGCCATGTACAAGGCACACCGCACCGACACCCGTCCTCCCCAGATACAGCGCTGCCCCCGAAGCGTGCCACTGTCGCGGTTGAACGGGGCCA
>Ga0302046_10002154_pt1 | contig 18442 bp, 19 predicted proteins | sample RVTome_11_FD_200261 | JGI IMG/M metagenome (GOLD analysis project Ga0302046, IMG submission 200261) | Soil microbial communities from uranium-contaminated site in the Upper Colorado River Basin, Wyoming, United States - RVT147D111 (version 2) ...
CAGCTCCCCGGTGACGCCGTGGTAATCATACGTCGTCGTGTTCCCGGCGGGATCGGTCATCGTCTCCAGTTCGAGACTGCTGCCGTCGTATGCGAAGAGTGTACTGTCGCTCCCAGTCGGCTCCTTGATCTTGGTCAGCGTCTTATTGGACAGCACCTCGTACGACGTCGTCCGATAGGGCGAAATGGTGGCGTATACACTGCTGAGCCCGTACGACCCGTAGGTCAGGGTCGTCACCTTGCTCTTGGGATCCGTGATACTCGTCAGCCGGCTGCTGCCGTCATACCCGAACGTCATCGCGTTGTTGTCCGGATCATACACCGTCGTCATCCGCCCCGCCGCGTTGAACCGGACGTCCGTGGAATCAGGATACAACCGCTTGAACGTCGACCCGCTCTTGACCACCGCGGAGAATTCGCCGCCCGCGCCAGCCACGTGCTGCCGGACTTCTGGAAGTACACCGCCGACCCGTCCCCGTGCGTGATCAACGCGCTCGAATCACTTTGCAGGTACAACCGCTGCACGCCCGCCACCGTCCAGCCCCGCGCGATCGGCGACGTCGTTCGTCAACGACCAGCAGTTTCGTCTGCCACGATTGCTCGATCATCGGTGATCCCCCACAACCCGGGTGCAGGAACGTGACGATGATCTCGATATCGTGCATGCCCGTCGCCGGCCCGCTCTCGAGGCGGCCCCCGATCCGCGTCGTGGTCTGGGGCGTAAACCGCAACGTCGTCTCCCCGTTCGCGAAGGTCAGGGCGCCCGAGCCCACTTCCTCAACCTCCAGTTTGATCTCGGTCGGTGTACAGGCCCCGGACTCGGCCGGCTTCTCCACATCCAGCTGCACCAGCGGCAGCGCCGGTACCCGTTCCCTGTTGTACACCAGCGTCACGTTGCGGGGCGTGTCCAGCGTGAAATACGGCACCGTCGAATGCGTCAGCACCAGCCCCGCGCACGCGTCCGCACACCGCTGATTGTCGTTGTTGAACGGTGTCACATCCCAGTTGTCCGGCGGATCCAGGCTCTCCACCGTGACCGTGTATGATCCGTCATCGTTTCCGCCGGCCCCGGTGGCCGTCAGGGATACCGTGCCGCTTCCGGGGTCGTCGGTCGCTTAGGTGACGGCCACGCTTTGTGTCTGCCAGGCGCCGATCGTGATGGAACTCTGCACCGAACAGCTCGCGACCTCACCTGTTCGGCTGCAGCTCAACGAGAAGTTCTCCGAGAAGCTGCTCTGGCTCTCGATCCAGAACGTGGCGCTGAGGCCCGTCTGGCCTTCGTAATTCGTCTTCGACCCGCTGTTGGGCGTCACGATCGGGGGCCCCGGGATCTCCTGGGCTCCTGTGGGAACCGTGACAAGCGGCAAGGTCAGAGAAATCGTAGCGAGGAGAACAAACGGGACCAGTCGCAGCTTCGTCATGAGAACACCCTGTGGCTGGAGGAAGACCCACATGTCGGGTGGGCCTCTCAAGCATCAGTTGTGCCTCTCGCCCCCCTGCCTAACAGCCTGCTCCACTTAAGCTTACGGAACACGCCATATGCGATGGGCGTCCCGACTGAACACGCCCGTGTCCAGATTGGACGCGCACCGATGCCAGCCCGCGTCTGCCTCGGGCCGGATCCCTTCAGCTTCAGCTAGAGACTGGTGCGGGATATTCCCAGGCACTCGTTGGACTTCTGACATCGGCGTCGTTGGCCGTAAGACCCAACTCAATCAGAGGGCGCCTGCACTGGCGATGCAGCCGAGCGACACACGCCCTGAGTATGAAGCATCTGCTACATGGGTTTACGATGCAGAACGCGCCGGAGATCCTCCGTCGGCTTATCTTGCGGCCGCGAAGGCCGCTGAAGCGATGGGTGACACCAACGCCGCCATCGAGGCGCCCAATCGGTTTCTGCAGCTTTGGAGTTATGCGGACGCCGATCTACAACCCCGTCTCGAGGCGGCAAGGAACGCCTTGTCACGGTTGACACGTTCGACCTGGTAGGACAAGCGTCGTACTTCCTTAGAACGAACCTTCCTTATTAAGTGGCCCGCGCTTGATCAGCGCGTACAAAGATCAGCGTCGAGCATGGACAGTACAGGCCAAGAGACTCGGTCGCCAGCGGCGTAAACGCCGTTGCTTCATTTCCCTGTCAGCCGGGCCGTGTTGGGGCAACGGTGGGCGGGGAAAGTATGATCGGTATGCGGCGTGCTTCGTGCTCACGACGCCGCAGGAGGTCAATCAGATTCTCCAGCGTGCCACCGGCCGCTTCCAGAAGCTGTGCTCGTTGTGCTCGCACGTCAGCTACCACAGGATCGTCAGTCATCGTTTAGCCCTCCATCAACTCTTCCGGCGTGCACAACACCGCTGGCCCAAGCCAGCGGCCCGGCAGGCCTCTTCGATTCGTCTTCGCATAACCGCGTTGGCCAAATGGCGGATGTTCCCGAGCGCCGCTTCCTGAAACACGAGTTCGAAAACGTAGAGGTCAAATGCCAGCCGGCGCGTTTGCCACCATTCCATGGTGAGCTGTTGATGCGCCGCCGCTACGAGGTCTCGGCTGGGTCGAGCCGCGAGGTAGCTTAGTACACCGACGGGGCGATCGGCACCTCCTTGCAGATCGGCTCGACCCCGTACTGCGCCGGGTGCTCGTCGATGAACGTGACCATCACTTGCGTCGGCGGTCGAGCTCCGCCTGCGCGAAAAAACGCTGACGCCTGGCGCAGAATCTCGTTGGCTCGACGCAGCTCGCGCTCCAGCTCCCTGACGCGCTGCTTCTCGCCGGTGCTCGGGCCGTTACGCTGGCCCATGTCGCGTTCGGCCTGGCGCACCCAGTCGCACAGCGTCTGCGTCGCGCAGCCGATCTTGCTCGCCACCGACGCGATCGCCCCCCCACTGCGACTCGTGTTCGTGCTGATGGTCCAAGACCAGCCGCACTGCACGCTCTTGCACCTCCGAGGAATACCGCTTGTTCGGGTTGTTCATGACTCCATCCTCTCAAGAAACGGAGTCTCCGGCAGTGCCGGGGCGGTTCACTCAGAAAAGCGGGCGCCTTCGGGGCCCAATAGTCCCTGACACACGACGCCCTTATACCGTCAGTGATGTCGATTTCGACGCTGACGTCTGTAGCTGAGATACAAAGATTCGCCAAAAACAAAACCGAGTGCACCAGCAGCGGTCAAGGAGAATCCATTCACTGGCAACTGGCCGTAACCGGTCTTGGTCACCATGCCGATCAATCCATAGCAACCGATGCCAATCGGGATAGTCAAAACCATACGCCCCGCGAGCGTGTGCAAGATTGGCGCGCAAACAGCAACAAGGGCGCCAATCGCTGTGGAGAATAAATAGTAAAGCGCGATCACTTTGAAGATACCGAGACGATCTGGGGCGATATGCCACTCGGAAGATCGGTTCGTGGCAAGATAGAAAATAAGGAAGAGACCCACAATCGTTGCGACCGTGGCGCCGTATCGAATACCGTGCCACACCCGCTTCGAAACCTGCAAAGTCCTTAGCTGTGATTCAGTACGCATGCTACGCAGCAACTGAGTCCAGTCACCTTCGTCCATTCACCCTTCTGTACAGCCAAGCAGCAACCACAACTAAGATCACGGGGAATAAGACGATTACGACAACAGACGCAACTCCAATCGACATTGACGTACCTCCGAAACGTAGGAACCCTTGCAGTACGAATCATTCAGGTTCCAGACCTTGAAGACGACCTCGATCTAACAACGGCAATGACGGTCCTGTTCTCGTTTCGGCGCAAATCTGGTTCGCGTCTCATTGGGCTCGAACCAGATCCCGTCGGAACAACGAAGCCACTTACTCACATTCTGGACGTTAGTAGTGTACAGGGCAATCAGAGACCCAGCGACACTCCACTCATTAGATTTGAATGCAAGTGGCAAGCTTGCTGCCGCCTGCGACCATGTGGCCGATTCCGGTACCCACATCAATCAGGCCTCGAATCATTGCTACTCCTCCCCCAACCACCGTGGGTAGAGATGGATAAAAAACCATGAACCCCAAACCTCCGGCGAAGAGGGCCGTGCCCGCAATCGATTCCCCAAACCCGAACAGTGCCTGTATCTTAGCCACGGCGCATGGATCCCAAAGAATCCTGGCCTCCTGAACCTGCTGCTCCAGCCGGAGACCGCTTGCGATTGGGTCGTCGACAGTAGTCGATCCACCCAAATCTCGAAGGTCGTCCCACGAGAAATCCGTTTGGTAGTCCCAGGTGTGAGAAGACCGATTCCCAAACCGATCGGTCCAACCCGTCGGCCACGGGCCGGCCGCTGCGCTAACGTTGATGTCAGGCAGGGAGAAGGGTTGCGCCCCCCCGCTCCCCATACAAAACGCCTCCCACACGGCGGTCCCGTCGTCCAACTCGACCAATACCAACGTAAAGTTTGTACCTGGAGGACATAGACCCGTCGGATCGCGCCCGTTAATTGGATCATCCGCAGCAAAAATGTATGGATTAATGCCGCCCTGTAACCCAATGGGATCTTCCGACAGAAACCTCCCTGTCGACGGATGATACCACCGTGTCCGCATGTAATATAGATCCCCGAACTCCGGGAACGCCAACGCTCCCTTCCACCGCGACCGATCCGTGTCATCGAAACTCGCGTTATCCGTCCCGCCAATATCGCGCCCCCACGGGCTGTATTCATACGTGCGACTCACGCTCGAACCATTGGTCAAGGCAATCACGTTCGCCTGCATATCCCGGTGCGCGTAGTATATGGTCGCCGAGCCACCCTTCTTGACCGCGTGCAGATTGTCCATCCCCGGGAAATGGGAATACTCCAGCACAATATCGCCAGCGGCATCCAGCTCGGCCAGCAGATCGTCGCCGTCCCACAGGAAATACGACATCGGCGATGGGCTTGCCGAACCGGAATCGATACGCACCAGCCGCCCCTGTGCGTCGTACCTGAGTGCGTACGTCGTGTCTTCGTTCACGACCCCCGTTAGTCGATTGCGCTTATCCCACGTATACGTCCGGGTCCACAGGTCCGTACAGACTTCACTCGTCACGTTCCCGTCATCGTCGGTATCCAGATCGCACACGCCGCCCCGCTCCCGGATATGATTGCTGCCCGAGAGATATTCCATACTCCCGTCTTCACGATTCCCGGACGCATCGTAGTCGAACGCGGTGTGCGTCTGGTATGTCCAGCTCGTGCAGAAGAAACCGATGATGCCGTCTTCCGAACAATTGGCACTGGACGCGCTTACGATCGTGTCCGCCACCAGCCGTCCCAGCTCATCGTACCCGTACCGGTGAGCTGTGGACGCATCCAGCTGCAGCTGCATCTGGAGCCGGTCGTTGTCGTCGTACCCGGCCTGCCGGTCCGTGGTGGTCGAATAACCCGCCGTGGCGGCATGTTCTGAAATGCGCTTCGACGCGGTGCCACTGGTATTCACCACGCGATTCCCCGGGTACGTCACCTTGTCCACGTAGAACGTGGGCGCCTGCTCCATGGACGTTTGATCGCTGGACAGCTTGATCCCCACGAGCGCCCCCCGGTCGGCGTCGTACGTGTACGTCCGCTTGAGGAAGCTCACACTTGGCCCTGACACCTTCGTGCTGTCCAGCATGCCATCAACATCGTAGTACCGGTTGATCGTGTACGTATTGCCGAGTCCGGGGAAATAGGTCTTGACCACTTCGGGTTGGCCGCGCGCGTTCAGAAAGATGCTGTCGCGGGCGTACGCATTGGCTGCCCGGATCTTGCGTCCGTTCGTGCCGGAGTCGTACGACGTCGTATCCGCGTCGGCGATCAACAACCGGAAGGCGTCGTCATAGGTATAGGTCACCGTCTGTCCACGCCGATTCTGCCATGCGCGCAGCTGCCCATTCACGTCATACTCGTAGTCGTCTGCTTCATCGAGCGGGTCCCTGCGTGTCACCGGCCACCCCAGCGCGTTACGTTCTGTCGCATACACCAGGTCCCGGGGATCGATTACGGAATCGACGGTGCTCGAGGCACCGAACCGGATGGCCTTCGTGTTGTACCCATCGTCCAGGGAATCGGGCCGGTTGAGCACATCATAATAGGTGGTCTGCACGGATCCGTCGGGTAACGTGACGCTGGTGATCCGGCCGTACCCGTCCCGCGCAAGGGTCGTCACGCGATCCCCGGCAGCGGTATCTGCCTTCACATTCCCCATCGTATCGTAGCCACGCCGGGAAACGACCGTGCCGTCCTCGTTCGTGATCTTCGTGACCTGCCCGTTCCCGTTGTAGACGAACTTCATCTTCCCGGTGTACGTACCGTTCCCCCCGCGGCGCAGGGAGTCTACCCGCCCCGTACTCGAGTTGATCCACTGGCGCAGCGCCTGCTGGCCGCCGCCCCAGATGCTGTCCGGTTTGGAAAACAGACCGTATGTGATATCCTGACTCGAAGCACTGCTGGACGACGTACGCATCCAGATCGGCCTGTCACTCGAATCGTAAGCGATGGAGTCCGTACCCCACCCGCCCGAGCGCTCGATCCGAACGGGCAACCCGGCGTTGTTGTACAACACGTCGGTGTCGTACGCCAGAGGGACATCGATCTCGACGGGATCGCCGAATCGATTGACGCGCGTCAGCGTCTTGGAGCCACCCGGTGTTGTAACTGTGTCCCAAACGGCGCTGGCAGAGGGCGCTGGCCACTTCGTACTCGACGTACTGGCGCTTGGCGCCACACGTCGCACCCATGGGTAAAACGCCGTCGTTGGCTCGTCGCTGCCGGACGGATAGGTTGGCACGGACGGTGCTTCGATCTCCTTCAGTTCCCCGGTCGTGGACCAGTAGTTGTAGTCCGTCGTCCCGCCGCCCACATCCGTCATGGAGACGAGTTCCAGGCTTCCGTTGTACGTGAACCGCGTGCTGTCCGTCCCGTTGGGCTCCCTGATCACCGTCAGGACATCACTTCCATTAACCGTATACTGCGTGGCGCGGTAGGGCGACCCGACCGCGGCGTAAATACTGTCGATGCCGTTCGCGTTGTATTTGAAGTAAATTTTCTTACTCTTGGGATCGTTGATGTACGACAGACGATTGCTGCCATCATAGCTGAACGTCGTCGCATTGTTATCCGGGTCATACACGGTCGTCATCCGACCCGCCGTGTTGAACCGCACGTCCGTCGAATCCGGATACAATCGCTTGAAGCCGGACCCGCCGTTCTTGTACAGCGTCGACGGCTCGCCCGCGGGCGACACCCAGGAGACCCCTTCCTTCTGAAAGAACACTGCCGAGCCGTCCCCCTGCGTGATCAATGCACTGGAATCGCTCTGCAGATACAATCGCTGGACGCCCGCCACCGTCCACCCGCGGGCAATGGGCGAGGACGTCTCATCCACTACCATCAGCTTCGTCTGCCAGGACTGCTCGATCGATCCCGGACACCCTCCACCCGTGTAGTAAAACGTCACGACGAGCTCGATGTCGTGTATGCCGGTTGAGAGGCCGTCTTCGATGCGCCCCCCGATCCGCGTCGTGGTCTGGGGCGTGAACCGCAAGGTCGTCTCCCCATTCACAAACTCCAAGTTTCCCGACCCCACTTCTTCGACGGCCAAGCGGATCTCAATGGGGGTGCATCCGGACTCCGACGGCTTCTGCACATCGAGCTGCACGAGCGGTAGCGCGGGCGCCCGTTCGCTGTTGTACACCAGGGTGACATTGCGCGGCGTGTCCATGGTGAAATACGGGACCGTCGAGTGCGTAAGCACCAGCCCCGCGCAGGCGTCCGCGCAGCGTTGATTGTCGTTGTTGAACGGCGTCAAATCCCAATTCGCCGGCGGCTCCTCGGGCTCGGCCTCTTCCACCGTGATGTTCCAGTACCCGCCGTTATTCCCGCCGGATCCCGTCGCCGTCAGGGTCACCGTCCCCGACCCCGGCTCGTCCGTGGCATAGGTCACCTGCACCACTTCCATATCGAACGCGCCGATCGTGATCGACCCCTGGACCGAACAGCTGGCCACTTCCCCGGTGCGCCCACAGCTCAACGAAAAGTTCTCCGAGAAGCTGCTCTGACTTTCCACCTCGAAGTTGATGGTCAAGCCGGATTGCCCCTCGTCGACGGTCCGCGACCCCCCATCCGGGGTCACGACCGGCGGGCCCGGGATCTGCGCCGCCGTCGCGGCTGAGAACAACGTCAAAGAAGATGCTGCGAAGGCGTAAAGCAGGACGGGAAACAACTGGCGGCGAACGATCATGAGGGCACCTTGGATTCGGAGACAAGCCGTCACGTGGTGTCTCCCATCCAAGCATCGACTGTGCCTCAGGTCTCGCGTCGCTAAGTCATTGTCAAAGAGCGTGTTAGGCGTAGAGCGGACACGCCTCTCGTGTCTAACATGGATCAAACCCGTCCAGGTTAGACGGATGCCGACCGCGTGGCGGGTAACCGCTCCACACCAAACTTCTTGAGCTTCAGGTAGAGATTCGCCCGGGACATCCCGAGCGCCGTGGCAGATTTCGTGACATCACCCCGGTTGGCGTCAAGGACCGCCTCAATCCGGCGCCGTTCATCCAGCTGTCCCAACAATCCAGGAAGGTGTTTGACGACATCGTCAGCACAAATCGTCGATTGGTTCACAAGCAGGGCCAGACGGTCCACAAACGCCTTGAGTTCCCGCACATTCCCCGGCCACCCGTGACCCTCGATCAATTCGATGGCCTCTACACTAAAAGAGCGTGGCTCAGAGGCCGTGCCGCTTGACCGTAAAAAGTGCTCCGCCAAAAGCCGTACATCGCTGTCGCGTTCCCGCAAGGGCGGGATCTGCACGATGACACCGCACAGCCTGTACAGGAGATCGGGACGCATCCGTCCCTCGACGACCAGGAGGTCCGGGTTCTCAGCCACTGACGAAATCACCCTGAACGCGGCGGTGTGACGTGCGCGACCACCTACCCGGCGAAACGTCTTCTGTTCGATCGCTCGCAGGAGTTTGGCTTGAATCGAAACCGGGAGACTACAGGCCTCATCGAGAAAGAGTGTCCCATGATTGGCCGTCTCGAGAAAACCGGTCGTCCGAGCCACCGCTCCAGTGAAGGCCCCGCGCTCCCAACCGAACAACTCCGATTCAGCGAGGGTCTCCGGTATCGCCGCGCAGTTCACGTCGACAAAGGGGCCCGTCCGTACAGCACTCAACGTATGCAGGGCACGAGCTACCAGCTCCTTCCCGGTGCCGGTTTCACCCACGATCAGAACAGGCAGATCCGATGCTGCTGCCGCTCGAACGAGGCTGTACACCGCCTGCATCGAAGAGTGCTGGCCAATCATTCCAGGCAGGGTGTCCGTGGTCTGTTTCATTGCTTCCTAACGCCCAAGGTATCGAGGTTCACGCCGGATTGCTTCAGCTGTTGCAGGGCCTCCTCAGCGGCACGCTGAGAGGCCTCATCGGTACTCAGGATGCGCGGCGTGATGAAGATGAACAACTCCGTTTCGGTTGTGCTGCGGTTCTGGGACCCGAAGATCCCGCCAACGATCGGTAAAGCGGAGAGGAGGGGGATGCCCGTCTTCACTACTTCGTGTTGCCGCTCACGCATGCCGCCGATGACAACGGTTTGTCCATCACGTACCAGGACATCCGTTTCGGCTTCCCGAGTCGAGATGACGGGTGCTTCGAATTGCGTTTCGTTCGTGGCGCTGTTGACTTCCTGTCTTATGAACAAGGACACGTACCCATCTCCATTGATCGTCGGAAGGACCGTCAACGCCGTGCCGACGTCCCGGTACTGCACGACTTGATCGCGCACGGGGGCGTCTGTCGGCAGGCTGCGACTGACCTGAATAAAGGGGCGCTGACTCCCAACGAGAATCCGGGCCTCACGATTATTCGACGCGAGCACAACGGGGCGGGAAACAATTCGGGCATCACCGCGCGCAAACGCACCTGATAGAGCCGCGTCGAGGTCAAAGCTCTCGAGGCCCATCACGGTCAGGACAAAGTCGCCGAGACCGGCTCCAATCAATGTGCCACCCAGCGTCGTTCCGTCACCCAGCTTGACACCTTCAAAGGCCGCGCTTAGGCCGACGGAAAACGCGCGGTCCCGACGTACTTCAACGATCAGAACCTGGATCAGCGCCTGAAGGGGCCTCAGATCCAACTCCTGGATTGCGGTTTGCACCAAGGCAAAATCTGATGCGGTCGCACGTACGAGTATTGCGTTTGTCAGTTCATCCGGAACCATGGTCACGGGACCGCTCAAGACCGCATGCTGTTCTTGCTGGGTCGTGGTCAAGCCACCGGGCTCTTGTGTGGTTGAGGCCGCGTCGTCCCGGAGTTCCTGAGAAAGGGCGCCGCCGGAGAGACGCTGGGAACCCGCGAACGCCCCCGCCCCGCCGAACAACTGGTTGACAGTCGCGGCTACATCACCTGCGCGGGCATGTCTCAAACGCACCACGTTGAGCACCACCGGTTCTTCGACGGAATCCCGAGTTTCCTGCGTCGATTGCGGCTGTTCCACCCGGTACATCATGGAGTCCTCGAGAAAGACAAAGCCTTGCGACTCGACCAGGGACCGAATGAACTGGGTCACGCGGCTGTTGGCAATCGGCACCGGTGTCTCGATCGTAATCGTTCGCTGCTCGACCGCACCAACCAGTACAGGTTTTGGTAGGTACCGTCCTAACGCCTGAATCACGGACCGGAAATCGGTTTCAATGAACCGAATCATGACGCTGTCCCGCACTACCTGCACCGAAAGTGTGTCCTGTACAGTTCCGTTCACCGGCAACGTGGCCGCGAGGCTTCCGGCCACCAGCGCCGTCAGGCAGACCAAGGTGTGTTGAACGGGATCTAGCCGACGTTGGCCTCCGAGTCGGTATGCCATTGCGTTCAACGTCCACCTCGGCGCAACGGGAGGATCCAGAGCGTGTCCAATCCGGCGACGCGAACGCTGTCATCCCAGATATGCTGGATCGTCAAGGAGCCAATCACATCGCCCGGTCTCACCACCCGTGCACCCTCGACTCCCGGAAGCCCGAGAATAACCGCAGACGGAGCGGATCCGGCCACAATCCCCTGGAGCTGGATGCTCGGTCGTGTATCAGAAGCTGCTCCGGTCGCCGAGGACGCGTCTGAAAACAAGACGTCGTCACCATGCAGTGCTGGCGGGGATGGCTGGCGGCGTTGCCTGAACAAGTTCCGCTCTCGAACGAGAGTCACCAGCGAATCCACATGAGGTTTGGAGTAGTCGACACCTACAGGAACAGAGGGGACCACCTCCGGAATCTCCGGCGGCAGTATCGGCGGCAGCCGGACGGCAAAGACCGCTGCGGTGACGCCAGAAATCAGAAAGACCCACGCAGCGGCGCGTGCAGTAACCCACCACATCAGGCAGCCTCCCTAACAATGTATGCGCCCGTGATCTGCATTTCGATCACGAGCCGTTCCGGCACATCATCGGAGGCCAAGGCCTCCGGCGAACTCAGGTCGAACGAAGCAATCGACAGTACGGGATGACCCGACTCGACCATCTCCAACATCTTCGCGACACCAGCGATCCTGCCTTCGAATTCCGCGCGAACTGAAACCGAATTGACAGTACTCGAACTCGAGTCGGCGGTCGGGGTAAGGCTCACGACCCGCAGGTCAGCTCGCGCGGCGTGTGATGAGATCAGAAGGGACAATGCCGCGGCCGCCTCTGCCGCTGTTCCAACTACAACGACCAGTGGCGCGTCCGTCACGACGGCATTGATGGTCACCGCGAGGGAATCCCTATATTGATCCGATCGCGACAGCACTTCACGTGCGTGGGTCAACGCCTCCAACCGGCGGAACGCATGATCACGCATTTCCCGGTTTTTGTCGGCCACGGCCGGCAGCATCCGCGTCGGACCCACCACGGCGATCAACAAGACAGTTCCGGCGATGACCACGCGCCGCTCTCGAGAAGTCATCTCCCTCTCCTTACGCCAGCGGTGACGGTAAAGCGGTCCCTCTCCTGTCCAGCCGACTGGGTGTTCAGGACTTGCCTAACCGGAGGACCAACGAGCCGAGCATCGCGGAGCCAGTCGACGATCTCCAGATCAGCCAGGACCTTCACGGCCACAGGTGCGTAGCCCGAGAGCCGGAGCGAATCCTGCGACAGGTGTAACGCGGTAACAAACGTGGAGTCTCCCAGTGCCCTGGTCACATCTGCAATCCGGACCAGTACATTTGAGCGCCTTGATTCTGTAATTCTGATTTTTCGCAGAGCCTCCGATGCCAAATGAAACTCACGCCGTACGTCAAGAGCCTGATTCAATTCGGGCTCTATCGCCGTAAACTCGGCATCTGCACGTGCCGCCACACCGGCGAGTTTCGCTGTGTACACCGATCCCGCCACGATCCACGAGAGTAGGGCAGCAATCATGACACGGACGAGTCTGCGATGGGCTGCACGGTGCCGTGTCAGACGGGCGTCGGGTGGAAGCAGAGTAAACCGTGATTGCCGCATCGCGGCGCCAAAGGCCGAGGCGACGGGGAGCACGTTGCCCTGAAGTGCCTGGAGACTGTCTATCAAGGGAGCCTCAAACCCCGCTGCTTTCCGGACCAGCCTGCTGTTCCAGGTTCCGTGCTCGCTCAGTGCAAGGACTTCGGTACCGAAATTTCCGTGGAAGGCGACGGGAGTCTGACCGCCAGGCTTGAGAGCGACGGCCAACACTTCAGACGCGGGACCCACCGACTGGATTTGCAGGCCGGCCCCCTCACATCCGGATACGACCGCTTCGAGCGTCGACTGTTCAACCGCGGCCGCCCACAACACTCTGCCCTGGGGTGCCTGAACGAATACGGCATCGGTCACGACCGCGGCTCCGTTGACCCGGAAGAGGCGGGACGTCTCGAGGGCGACGTATCGAACAGCCTCACGGGGCTTCAGGGGCGGCGCGGGAACGATGGACCGAAGCTGAACGATGTCGCGTTGCAGCACTACGCGCACGTGTCGAACGCGCATCGGCGCCTCACCCGCAAGCCGCGCAATCGTCCTGGCAAGCTCGGCGGTATCGCCATACAACGCCGACGCGAACCACTTGATCCTCCTGCCGGTCACATACACTGCAGCCAGTTCACGGCCGCCAATGCTCAAACCAAGCATCAGGACCACCCTACTCGCCGGCGCACAACCGCGAGACGTGCGGCCCTGGCGTTGACCACAAGTTCAATCGTCGAATGCGGATTGGGTCCGAACGAACCGACCCAACCTGTGGCCGTGACGATAAGCATGGTCCGCGAGAACTGTAGTGTCGTTGTGAGGACGCCGTAGTTGGCAAGGAGCAGTTCCCTCGATTCCGGTGACGTGATGCCCATCAGCTCATCGAGACTCACTATCCTTCGCGCGGATTCACGTCTCCGGACGACATGTTGGACGGACTCGGCGGTCATACCCGGCAGTGACGCGAGCACGATAGGCGATGCCGCGGAGGCATTGATGGTACCGGTGCCCTCGACCGTAACGTACGCCAGCAACCGCGGATCCCAACCCGGTACATCATGGAGTGATTCTACATCTGTGAAGTCGCGGATACGACGCCGGCTCAGGATCCCGTCAACCAGACGTCGCGTGGAGTCTGGATGGCTCCCAATCCGATCGAGCATCCGGTACAACGTGGCCTGACCGGCCCGATTCACGTTCAGCTTCGTCGACGGATCCTCTGACCGCCACCTGCATGTCGTCGTTCGTCCCAGATCGATCGTAGCCGTGTCGGTGAATTGCCCCGAGACCCAACGTGCCTCGAAGATGGCGAGACAGGCCTCAGCGGCCCATTTCCCCCGCACTAGTAGATTTCGATTAGCAGTGGTCCGCTGCCCAAGCCTCGATGTCGCGGTTGCAACACCAACTGTTCCTCCGACGAAGGCGATCAGCCATAGTGCAGCCAGGAGAGCGAACCCATTCGCGTTCATCCGCGCCACCCAACCACGGACAGTAACGTATCGATCGACAAACTTCTGCCGATCCGGATTCTCACCGCGGATGGAGGATGCGCCTTGGAGATCCATTCAGGAAGCCACGTGCCCTCTCTCAAATATTCGACGCTCAACCAGCGTACACCGGGCAGGACGGCGTACGGCTCGTCGGCCAGTCCCATAACAAGGAGGGTACTGTCGAAACCCGCAGCGATCGTGATTCGATCTCTTCTCCACCGACCTCGCTCGTCCAAGAACCAGGACACGAAGCTCACACGATGAGGATATCCAATGAACTCGCCCTCCTCGGCCGTCATATCGGTGTTTTCGATGAGCGCCGATACCATTCGACGCCCATTCATTTCGTGATCCAATCTCTCTCGCGATTCGATCACGGCGTTTGCCTGGTCAACAATTTGACCAACGATGCGATGAACCATCAGCACGACCAATGTCCCAATCGTCAATGCGACGATCAGTTCAACCAGGGTAAAGCCTCGATCACCGGACATGGAAAGGCGCCGGACGGTAGACAACAGTCACAAGGTCCTCGACATCGGGGGCTGTGGCGCGACTGACGGTGACGCGGTACAACGAAGGTTCTGGGCGCTGAACATGCACCACAAAGCGTCCGAGGTTGCGAAGGCCGAGTCGCCGATCGAGTTCCGTGCGGGTCAGCAGGGTATGCGATGCAAGGATCCTCTCCTCCGCTAGTAACTCCCATTCCCGCGCGTCCGCCGACGCAAACGCCCGCATGTTCTCGCCAACAATTTCGATCAACATTACTCCTGTGATGCCCAGGATGGCGACCGCGACTATCACCTCGAGGATTGCCACACCTCGCTCACGGGATAACACGTGGTGCCCCCGTGAGCCGGTCGACCACAACGCGATGATCACCGGCTGTTACGATTCCACCCCCGGACGATCCGTCTGGGAAGAAGACGATGGTTTCAGAGTCACTCGTCCAGAAAGCCGGATGACCCTGCAAAATCGCGTCAGAACGGGCTTCGACCAAATCTTTCAGTACTTCGGCTTGGATCGGGGGACGCAGTATGACGAATGCAGCGCCGGCAAACGCCGATGTGAGCCCCGTGATAGTCACCGTTACGACCAACTCCAGAAGCGAAAATCCCAGTTCACGAGTTCTCATACCGGTCGGACACTGTAAAGTCCCTGAAGAATCCCAGCGGCGACGAAGGCAACGAGGGCACCAAATATCAGAATCAATGCCGGCTCCAGGACGGCGACAAAAACTCCAATTAACCGTTCGGTGTTGTTCTCTTCCAATTCTGCCGCGCGTACAAGCAGTGGTGCGAGGTGACCGGAACCTTCACCGATCGCGGCAAGCTGAACGGCAAGTGGCGTCAGCGCGCGACTTGAAGCGAGAGCCGTGCTGAACGCCACACCCTCCACTACGCTGCTGCGTACCGATTCCATCCGGACCGCGACCGCTCGATCGCCCACGGCGTCCGCCGCGAGAGAGACCGCCGTTGCCGCCGGCACTCCCGCCTCGAGGAGAACGCCGAGCGACCGGCACGCGCGGGCTGTTGCCAGGCTGTGGCGGATAGAACCAATGACGGGCAAACGAAGAAGCCGATCGTGCCACCTCTCCGGATCGTGCAGAACTGTTCGGACCATCAGTGCCAGAGCAAGCGCAGCAGTGGCCAGGCCTGCAGCAGCATGGGACGCCGGAATAGCCGAAAGAACGAGCAGCGCTCGCGTGGCGAGTGGAGCCACCGATGGAGTGTCCCCGAGTAGGTCGGCGAATCGAGGAATGACTACGGCAAGCATGATGCCGATCGAGATCATGCCCACAGCGCTCAGGACCAGTGGGTACGCCAGGGCGGAGCGCGTCCGACCCAATATCTCCGCTTCCCGGTCCGCTTCACGCGCCGCGAGCGTCAGGGCAAACGGCAGACCGGCCCCGCGTTCGCCAGCTTGCACAAGGCCGACAGCCACCGGGGAGAATGCGGCGGGCTCGTCCTTCATGGCTCGAGCCAGTGATGATCCCTCACGGACCTTTCCGGCAACCCGTCCCAAGCAACCCCGGAGCGGTTCAGGAAGCGTGCTGCTCACCACCTCGAGCGCGCGCTCAAGGGGAACGGCCGATTCCACCATGGCCGACAGACCCTGCATCATCACCGCACGCTGGCGCGCCGACGGCCTCTTCCACCATGGTTCCGTCGCCTGGTCGACACGTTTGACCGCCGTTGGGAAGAGTTCTCGCCTCGAAACGGCCGCGGCCGCTTCATCTACGGACTGCGCTTCCACGAAACCATTTACGACACCGCCGTCCATCCGGTTGGCCACAAAACGAAACCGCGTCATAGGCCGATATCCGCGTCCTCTTCTTCTCCCCCAGGCTCCCCATCTCGCCCGTAAGAGTAGAGATCGTAGCTCTCCGGGTTATTGACCCCGGGGTTAACGTAGGCGTACGGTCGACCCCAGGGGTCCAGCGGCACATCCTTTCTGAGATAAGGTCCCCGCCAGTTGCGGGGTGCCGGCTCACCCGTCGGCAAACTCCTGAGAGCATCCAGACCCTGGTCACCGGAAGGGTAGAAATCGTTGTCGAGGCGATACTGCTCGAGCGCCAAGCCGAATAACTCGATTTGGGCCTGGGCGGCCGACACCTTCGCGTCACCGACATTTCGGAACATCATAGGGCCGACCGTTCCAGCCAGAACGCTGATTACCACGATGACGACCAGCAACTCGATCAACGTGAAGCCGGTCCGTTCAAACTTGCACGACACGAAGCACCTCCTCGACCGTGGTGAAACCCGCACTGACGGCACGCCATCCATCCGCGCGCAATCCGGTCATGCCCTCCTGTCGTGCCTGTTCACGCAGGGACGCTGTGTCATCCGAGGTGGCGATCGCCGTTTTGATGCTGTCCGTCACGACCAGAAGTTCAAAGATCCCCGTGCGGCCGAGATACCCCGTCTCGCGACACAATCCGCAGCCGCGCCCGCGCTGTAGTTTGATCCTCCCGACCGGTTGTTGCGTGAGACTGGCTATCGCTTGTGGCTCGGGCTCGTACGTCTCGCGACAATCCGAGCAGGTCGTGCGAACGAGGCGCTGTGCGAGGACGCACTCGAGCGCGGCCGCAATCATGTAGGACTCAACGCCGAGATCAGTCAATCGCGCGACAGCGCTTGCAGCGTCATTGGTGTGGAGTGTCGAGAACACCAAGTGGCCTGTCATAGCCGCTTGAACCGCGATTTTCGCCGTCTCTCTGTCACGCATCTCGCCCACCATCAGGACATCCGGATCCTGACGAAGAATGCTTCGCAACACCGATGCGAACGTGACCCCGCTTTTGACGTTCACGGGAACCTGCGTCACGCCATTCAAGTGATACTCCACCGGGTCCTCGACCGTGATAATCTTCTCTGCCGTGGCGCGGCGGAGACCGAGCGCCGCATAAAGCGTGGTGGTCTTGCCGCTGCCGGTTGGGCCTGTTGCCAGCACGATCCCGTGCGGGCGCTCGGCGATCGCCTGGAAACGTGCCAGTGTTGCCTGTGTCATCCCCAGGTCATCCAATCCTACCGGCTGTCCACCCCGATCGAGCAGCCGCAACACAACCGATTCACCGTAAAGCGTGGGAACGGTTGACACTCTCAAATCCAGTTCGCGATCTTCCAGGCGTACCCGGATGCGGCCGTCCTGCGGTTTGCGTCTTTCAGCGATGTCCAGCTCGGCAAGGAGCTTGATACGTGAGACCACGGCGGCATAGAGATCTCGGGGAGGATTGGGCACGTCCTGTAACACACCGTCGATGCGGAGCCGTACGCGTAGTCCACTGTTTCGCGGCGCCTCGATGTGAATGTCGCTCGCGCGAGCCTCATGTGCGTCGCGTATCAGCAAATTCACAAAGCGTATAACCGGCGGTTGGTTTGCCAGGTCCCGTGCATCGGCACATGGAGAATCACCCGGCCCCTCATCGTATCCGTCCGTTTCCCTCAAATCACGCACGAGCTGCACGACCGATTCGGCAGCAGCAAACGTGCGGCGTACTCCGTCGATCAAGTCCTCGCTGGTTACGGGGATCAGTTCCAGGGGGAGCCCGTAGGTGACTTCGAGATCATCCAGAACCTCAATGGCGGGGTCACCTGCCACGGCAACGCGTAAGTGATCACCGCTCACTTCGAGGGGGAGTATTCCATTGAATTCGAGATACCCGGCCTGAAATGCCTCTGGCAGCGGCAACTTTGAAACGAGCGCTGTCTCCACCCTTCGTCTTCTGTGTGAAGTCGACGCGTTGGAATGCACGTCACGTGCCGACGAGCGTTGTCGAAGAACTGAGTTGTAAGTCCTTGTGGAGAAGGGCGTTCCGTTGATGTCCGATACCCTCAGATCAACCGCCCAATGTCACCTTGACGTCAAACAACTGTAATCGCTTACTACTCACTGGTTCGTGCGCGACGCCGCAGCTCTTTGTGTACCGTTTGTCTCGTGACGCCAAGGAGATCGGCCGTAGCTGTGATGTTACCCTCACACTGGGAGAGAGTGGTGTCGAGACGCTCCCGCCAAGGTCCCAGCGTTGTTGTGCTCATCAG
>Ga0302046_10002155_pt1 | contig 18439 bp, 14 predicted proteins | sample RVTome_11_FD_200261 | JGI IMG/M metagenome (GOLD analysis project Ga0302046, IMG submission 200261) | Soil microbial communities from uranium-contaminated site in the Upper Colorado River Basin, Wyoming, United States - RVT147D111 (version 2) ...
CTACATGTTCGAGGCCGTCAGCGCCTTCAACACGGTCGGCCTCTCCATGGGCGTCACGGATGATCTCTCGCCCGCCGGCCGCGTCATCGCCATCGTGCTGATGTACGTGGGACGCGTGGGGCCGCTCACGTTCGGCGCCGCCATCGCGCTCCGTCCCACAATGTCGCGCAACTTCCGCTACGCATACGAGAACGTGGGACTCGGGTGACATGGCCAAGCGCTTCATCGTGATCGGGCTGGGCAACTTCGGTTCCGGCGTCGCCGAAACGCTGCACACGCTGAACAACGAGGTCGTCGCGCTCGACGTCCACGAAGATGCCGTGGACCGCATCGCCGCACACGTCACGCGCGCAGCGGTCGGCGACGGCCGCGATGCCCAGGTCCTCGAGCGCATCGGCGCCCGCGATGCCGACGGCGGCATCATCAGCACCGGCGACGACATCACCGCCAGCGTGCTCTCCACCCTCGCGCTCCGCGACGTGGGCGTGAAGGAGATCTACGTCAAGGTCATCTCCCACGAACACGCGCGCGTGATGGAGAAGCTCGGCGTCACCGAAACCGTGTTCCCCGAACGGGATTCCGCACGACGACTCGGCCACCGCATCTCCAGCCGCACGCTCCTCAACTACATCGAGCTGGGCACCGATTTCGGCATGCAGGAGATGGCCGTGCCCGACGCCTGGGTGGGAAAAACCTTGCGCCAGCTCCAGCTTCCAAGGAAATTCGGCGTGTCCGTCATTGCCGTCCACGACGTGCTGACCGACGAGATGAAGCCGGTGCCGGATCCCGACGCGGTGCTCAAGGAGTCGGACACGCTGCTGGTCGCCGGGACGACGAAGAACCTGGCCCGGTGCGCGAAGCTGGGGTAGCCACCGGTCTGACGACGACAGTGGTTCGCGTTCGATTGACGCGCCCCCTCACGGCGACGCACCGTGCTCTCGTCCATGCGTTCATGACGCCTCGCCACGCCGGCGCCCTGCTCGCTGCGACGTCAAGTGTCGCAGACCCGATCGCCAAGCTCTCGGCCAGCGTGATGCCGTACGCCTGGAAGAGCCATACACTCCTGTACGGGCCCGAGGGCGGGATGGAGTTTCCGGGCGTGACCATGTCGCACGGAGACGACAGGCTGCTTCACGAGACCGCGCATCAGTGGTTCCCGATGATGGTGGGCTCGGATGAGACACGATTCGACTTCATGGACGAGGGGTACGCAACCTTCGATGCGGCAGTCGCAGGCGGCGCAGCCGTCGGCCAATCTGGCGCTGAGCCGCCGGCCCTGGCGCCGCTTGTCGTGGCGAACGACGTACGCACGCCACGCCCCGCCCTCGGCTATGGTCGCGGAAGCCGGATGCTGCAAAGCCTGGCGGCACGCGTCGGACCGGAGCGTCTGCTGGCAGCACTGCGGGCGTACGCCTTCGAGTGGCGCTTCGAGCATCCGTCGCCCTGGGACTTCATGGCCAGTATGGAGCGCCACCTGGGAGAGGACCTCGATGCCTTCTGGCTCGAGTGGCTGTTCAGCACCGACGCGATCGGGTCGTGAACCGGCTCTGGCGGAAATCGCGAAGCCGATGCGCGTGCGGCCACGTGTGATCCCGACCGAGTCGACGAACGTGTGCTGAGGTAACCGCGTGTGCTGAGGTAACCGCGTCGTCAAACTCGTCGCATCTGAACATGGCAGTGCCCCGCGGTCATCCGGATCGTGTGCCGGACAGAATTGAACCCCCGGCCGCGAGCGGGTTAGATTGCGATGTCTTCTTCAGGAACGCCGTCATGGCCACGAACACGAACATTCTTTCGGCGGACGACGTGCTCGATCTGTCGGTTCCGGAGGGCGTCTCCGGCTACGAGCTGGTCGATGGCCGTCCGGTACCGGTGATGCCCGCGTCTCCATTGCACGGCGAACTCATCGTCGAGGTGGCGTACCGGCTCCGCCGTTTCGTTGAAGAGGCCGGGCTGCCGGGCAGAGTCTGGAGCGACGTGGGCTTCGTGCTGGGTCTGGCGCGAGACCCCGAACGCATGCGCGGCCCGGACGTCTGCTACATCGAGCGCGATCGCACGGTCGGTATGGATGCGGAGCGTCTCTTCCGCGGCGTGCCTGACCTCGCGATCGAGATCGATCTCACGAGCGGCAGGAAGCCGGGCGGGCAGCAGCGCGTGCTGGACTACCTGGAGGCGGGTGTGCGGCTGGTATGGGTGATCGATCCACAGTCGCGCACGGCGGTCATCTACCGGCCGGACGGCTCCGCGCGCCTGGTGCGTGAGGACGAGGCGCTCGACGGCGAGGAAGTCGTGCCCGGATTCCTGCAGCCGCTCGGCTCGCTCTTCGCCTGAGGAACCGGGTTGTACTCCCACTGCATCTTTTGCCACCGTGCGCTCGGCTGCAATGCGTGTCTCGAGCACATGCAGGTCGGACGGCGGATCGCATTCGATGCCGGGAAGGGCCGGCTGTGGATCGTATGCCGGCAGTGCGAACGCTGGAATCTGACACCGCTCGAGGAACGCTGGGAGGCGGTCGAGGAGGCGGAGCGCCTGTTCCGGGACACGCGTGTGCGTGTTTCCACGGACCACGTCGGCCTGGCACGCGTGCGAGAAGGGCTCGAGCTCGTTCGCATCGGCCGGCCCCTGCGACCCGAGTTCGCAGCGTGGCGCTATGGCGACCAGTTCGGCCGACGCAGGCGGAAGGCGCTGCTCAGCAGTACCGGGGCAATCGTCGTCGTCGGCTCGGCGATGACCGCCGGACTGGTGACGGGTGTGGTGTCCGCAGCGCTGCTGGGCATGCCCGGAAACCTCCATCAGCTGTGGACGACGCACCGGACGCGTGCACGGATCAGAGTCGACAACGGATACGTGTTCAGGCTGAAGCAGAAGCAGCTCCGCGAAACACGCATCCGGCCCGACGGAGCGGGTGGCCTGCTGCTGGACCTGAAGAGCGCCGCCAGAGGTTCACATCCGCGGCAATTCTCCGGCTCCGAAGCCGAGCGCATCGCGGGGCTGCTCATGCCGCGACTGAACTCCGACGGCGCCAGTCGTACGCTCGTACAGGATTCGGTCCAGCTTCTCGAGCGAGCGGGAGGCCCGGACACCTTCGTCCCGCAACTCCTTCAGCGACCGCCGTTGCCATCGTGGCTGGCCAGGAAACACAGACCCGAGGACGGAATCACGCTCGGCGTACTGCCACCGGTGCACCGTCTGGCGCTCGAGATGACGCTGCACGAAGAGGAGGAACGCCTCGCCATGCAGGGCGAACTGCAAGCGCTCGAGCTCGCCTGGCGAGACGCCGAAGAGGTTGCGGCCATCGCGGACGATCTCCTGCTGCCGGAGCACGTGCGTGCCCGCGTGTCGCCGCCGTCCGCGACGGAAACCTGATTCGCGTACGCTGACTCGAGCGGGTGGTACTACTCGAAGGCGATGTGAACTCCGCATTCGACGCCGTGGCGGCTACCAGCGGCGGAATTCACATCGCTATCCGATGTCAATCCGGAATCCCTTCCGGCCTCGGCCATTGATTTGCCGAATTGACCTCGCCGTGCGACATCAATCCGGAATGACCCCGGCGGACCTGCATCGTTTGGGATCTTCACATCGGGGCTCGGTCGGTCGAGGGTGCAGTGCTCAGGGGAAATTCGGGACGCGCAGCTCGAGCAGACCCGACAGGCGCTTCGTGGCAATCGGCCCCTGGGACCCTTATCATCAACGCACCCTCGTTCGGAGGTCGCCTCGTTGGATGCCCGAAAGCTGGCCGACCTGTTGCGTGGCCGTGTCGTATCAGAACTCGACACGCAGGCTGAACACCTCGCCTTGCGGTTTCTGGACGGCGCCGCACTGGTGTTCAAGCGCACGCCGCGGGGCGTGTCCGTAGTGCTTCACGAAGTTGTCGCTTCAGATCGCGCTGATTCGGCGGAGCGGCCTACACGACGGCAGGCCGAGTATCTCGATTTCATCCGCAAATACATGGCGCGCCACGGCGTTTCGCCTGCCGAATCGGACATCCAGGAGCATTTCATGGTATCGGCGCCCTCCGCCCACGCCATGGTCAAGACGCTGGAACGGCGGGGTTTCATCACCCGTGATCGAGACATCTTCGGCAGGATCGTGCCCAGGTCGATCCGCGTGCTGGTGGATTGACTTCCACGTGGCACGTGCTGGCGGTGTCGGACCAATCGACGCTTCGATTCGCCGACGGGAGAATCAGCACACCGTCGCGGCCGTGTGCACCGCCCGATCGACTTCATGGAGAACTCCAATGACTCACAGATTCCTCTATCTCGCGCTCGTCCTCGCCGCCGGGTCCTCGCTTCCCCGGGAGGCGAACGCCCAGATCGATCCCGGCGTGCACGTGGCCCGCGCGGCCGACTCCTTCGACGGCGTCTACGGGATGGGCGCGAGCGTCCGCCTGGGCCTGCCCCTCCAGCCGGTCGACCTCTTCGTCGCGGGGGAGTACTTCTTCCCGGACTGCAACAGCTGCTCGTTCTGGGGAGGCTCCGTGGACATCCACTTCAGTCTGCCCGTCCCGGTTCTCACGCCGTACGGCACCGCGGGCCTGGTGCTGCGAAACACCGACGTATCTGACACGAGCGTGCGAACCGGCGGGCTGGGGATCGGCGCGGGCGTGGATCTGGGCACGCTGAGAATCGGTGCCTACGCGGAGGGGCGCTACGAGTTCATGGACGGCAGCGCCGACCAGCTGATCCTGCGGTTCGGTATCCGCTTCTGATGTTCGCCATACGGCGCGAACGGAAAGGCGCGTGCCGTGCAATATGAACATCCCGCATCCGGCATCCGGGCGGGGCCGAGCTGCAGCTCGATCCTTCTCCGGCCGACTGGATCCCCGGCCGATCGTTGCCATGGCTGCCGTGGGACCCAGAGGTGGGCATGCGCGTGTATGCGGTCGTGCCGACCGGAACCCGGCACGGACTGCGGCCACCGAGCGACTTGCGACGCGCGCGGAAGCTCGTACTGCCGGCTCGCGAGCGATCTCGAGGTGCTCGAGGTGGCTCCGGACGCTCGACATCGACACGGTGAAACGCCCCGAACAGGAGTCGGTTACCGGTCGATCGCCATCGCACGCCCCGGCTGAAGCGTCCCGAGTAACTCCTCCACCGGGACGCAGCGTACGCCACCCACCTCCAGGCGATCCGCACCCCGATACAGGAGCAGCGGCTCGCTTTCGGGATAGTCCTCCGCGAACGCGCGCAACGCGCGGACGTCGGCGGACCGGACGTCGCGCGCATTCTTCACCTCGATGGCCCAGAAGCCGGACGGCCCGTAGACGACGAAGTCGACCTCGACCCCCGCGCGCGTGCGCCAGCAGTACAGGGCGTCGTCGGCGCCCGTGTACGCGATCCAGGCGCGCAGGTGCTGCGCAACCAGGCCTTCGAGCGCGGCGCCGCCGATCTCCTCCGGCCGGTCGAGCGGGCCTCGGGGCCGTAGCGATCGGAACAGGCCGGCATCGAACAGATAGAACTTCGGGTGCGCGGCGGTGAGGCGGCGCGCGCGTCGCGTGAAGACGGGGACGCGGAAACCGAGGTGCAGGTCCTCGAGGATCTCGAGATACCCCTCCACCGTCTTGCGATTTGCCTGCGTGTCCCGCGCGACGTTGCTCACGTTGAGCACCGAGCCGTGCGAGAAGCTGATCGCCTCGAGGAAGCGCGCGAAAACGCCCACGTCGCGCACGAGCCCCTCCGCTTGGACCTCCTGCTCCACGTACAGCCCCGCATACGCCGATAGCGTGGCAGCGGGATCCTTCGCTTCGACGACCAGCGGGATCAGGCCGGTCTCGAGCGCCCGATCCAGCTGGAAGTCCGGCAGCTCGGCGGCCATGAACGGATGCAGCGACCGGACGACCGCTCGCCCCGCGAGCAGGTTCACACCCCCTCGCCGGAGCTTTCGCGCGCTGGATCCCGTGAGCACAAAGCGCGGCGGGTCCGGTTCCTCCATCAGGTCATGGACGACGTGGAGCAGCTCGGGGACTCGCTGGACCTCATCGACGACGACATCGCGCCGCGCGGGGTCGCCACGGACCAGCTCGCGAAGCCGCTCGGGCCGCGCGGCCACCTCGCGATGGACCTCCGGCCGGAGCAGGTTCACGAACAGGGCGTCCGGCAGGCGCTGGCGCAGCCAGGTCGTCTTGCCGATGCCGCGCGGCCCGAACAGGAAGAAGCTCTGGCCGGGTTCGGTGAGGAATCGGGGTATGAATGCCATATTGCAATGCAATATGGCGATACCGATGCCATATTGCAATGCAATATGGAGATTGGAATGCCAGATTGCGGGCTGAATGCTAGACGATCGTCTCGACCAGGCGCGAGTCGATGATCCGGCTGTCACCCGTGACGACGGCAGCACCGGCCGTGCGGGCGGTGGCGACGATGATCCGGTCCGCCGGATCGCGGTGGAACGTGTCGGGCAGCTCGGTCACCTCCGCGGCCACGGCGGGCGAGATGGACATGCGCCGGACCAGCGGCGGCGCCACGGCGGCCTCGAGCCAGTCCCGCAGCGGCCGCCGCAGCCGGATCCTGCCCAGGCTCACCAGTGTCGCGACCTCCCAGAGCGAGATGTCCGACACCAGTAGCGGCTCGTCCGCGGATGCGCTCCCGATCGCGTCCGCCTGAGCGCGGGTCAGCCGCGGGTCGCCGCCCAGCCAGAAGAGCAGGACGTGCGTATCCAGCAGGACGATCACCCCTCGCCCGCCTCGGCTTCCCAGGCCTCGGGCTCGTGGACGGGCCCGATCACGTCGCCGAGGAACTCGACGGATCCGGCGAGGTCGTCCTGGGGGTAGCCGGCGGCCCGCGGCACGGCGGGCACGAGCTGGGCTACGGGCTTTCCATGCTTGAGCACGGTGATCACCTCTCCGGTCGCGGCCACCTCATCGAGCAGTGCCAGGCACCGGGCCTTGAAATCGGTCGCGGACATGGTTCTCATGATATGACCAGTCTAACTGACCGGTCGTATCCTGTAAAGTGGGGATCCCACCTGCGGACGCGCAAAGGATCGCTGCGTGGACGGGGCGCCGGAATGGCGGTTCGGGACCACCGCCTCGGTTCGGTCCGCAGAATGCTTGCGGCTGGGGAACCCGGTCCCCAGCATTCCGCCCGCCATTCCCACACGGAACATCCGCGGACCGAGAATCATGGTCGCCGCCGATCCTGGATTGCGCATGGCCGCCCGAGCGCCACTCGCGCGTCTCGTCGTTCTGATCGTCGTGTTGCCCGGGAGTGCCGCGGCGCAGGATGAGCGCGGCGCGGACGGAGCGCTGCGCGCGAGCTGGGTGCACGAGTCGTGGTCCGTCGAGGATGGGCTACCGGTAAATTCGTTCAACCAATTGCTGCAGAGCCGCGACGGCTACATCTGGGGCGCCACATTCGACGGGCTGGTCCGCTTTGATGGCGTACGGTTCACGGTGTTCAACACGTCGAACTCGGACGGTCTGCCGAACAACCGCATCGTCGGGCTGCACGAGGCACGCGACAGCAGTCTGTGGCTGCTGACGGAGCGTGGCGAGCTGGTGCGTTTCCGCCATGGCCGCTTCCTGCACTACGGGCCCTCACGCGGCATCACGGGCACCGTCCTGCATGTCATCGAAGCCGGTGACAGCGCGCTCTGGATCCACACGGCGAGCGACATCGGGCGAATCGAGGCCGACGGCTACGTGTCCGCTCTCGGTGCGCCCGCGCACGACAGCATCTACGACGTGCTGCCGCGCAGGGATGGCCGGGTCTGGCTGCGAACCGCGCGCCGCGGGCTGCATCACATCGTCGAGCGCCGGGTCGAGCCGCTCGTCACGGGCACCGACCTCGACAGTGGCTCGATCCAGTCCCTGCTCGAGCTGCCGTCGGGCGCCGCATATGTCAGCTCGTCCGCCGGTGCATGGATCGAGGACGGGGTCTGGCGAAGTGTGCACGGTCGAGGGCAGCCCGTGCGGGACGTGTGGAATCTCGTACATGCGGCCGCCGCGCAGTTGACGCTCGGAATCGGTGCCGATGGCGTTGTCCGCATCGAAGCGGACAGCGCGGCTCCCATGGCTCTCGACTATCGCGGCGGCGTGCTGACCGTCGACGCGCAGGGCTCTCTCTGGTTTGCGCGCGGCAGCGTGCTGCATCGCAACACCGACATTGTCTACGACGTTGTCCGCGCCGGTGTGGCCGTTGCGCCGACGGACCGTGTCACCGCGATCCTCATCGATCGCGAGGGCAGCATCTGGATTTCGATGGCCGAGTCCGGGCTGCACAGAATCAAGCCTGCGCTCTTCACGACACTGAGCGAGCCTGAAGGGCTCAGCAACCGCAACGTGCTTGCGCTGTACGAGGACGCTGCCGGCGCCATCTGGGTAAGCGGACGGGTGCACGGTCCGAGCCGCATCGATCCCGATGGCACGATAACTCGATTCGGCGGCTCGGACGGCGCGCCCGAGGGGATCACCTCATGGATCGCCGACGGTCCGAGCCAGCTGCTGCTCAGCACGTTCGCCAGCATTTACACGTGCACGCTCCCCGCGCTGTCCTGCACGCGGGAGCGATCACCACGGGTGACCGATTCGGCCAAGTTCGCGCTGCACAGGGACGCGGAAGGTCGCATCTGGGCAGGCACATCGCGCGGCCTGGCTGTGCGGGAAGGAGGCCGGTGGTCGGCGCTGCCCGGTTGGAGCGGAAGCGCGCCCGTGCGCGCGTTCGCAAGCACACGCGACGGTGCGCTCTGGATGGGCACCAACGGCGACGGCGTGCTGCGTTGGTACGAGGGCCGCTTCACGCAGGTCAATGAAGCGCATGGACTGCCCAGCAACCTGGTCCGGTCGCTTTACGCGGACGCCGCTGGCATGCTCTGGATCGGCACCGAGGGCCGCGGCCTGGCCCGGCTCGATCCGCTCGCCTGGGCGGACAGCGGCGACCGGCGCATCGCGCGCATCGGCGCCGCACACGGCCTCTTCGATGATGTCATCCACCAGATCCTCGAGGATAACGATGGCCGCCTCTGGATGAGCAGCAACCGCGGCATCTTCTGGGTTGCGCGCAACGAGCTGAACGCGGTCGCCGACGGCCGCGCCCAGCGCGTGCACTCGACGAGCTACACCGAAGGCGATGGCATCCGCAACCGTGAAGCGAACGGCGGCTTCCAGCCCGCCGGCATCCGCAGCCGCGACGGCCGTCTCTGGTTCGCCACGCAGGATGGCGTCGTCTTCGTGGACCCGCGCGAAGTCGGTGGTGAGCGCCCGCTGCCACCCGTCATCATCGAGCGGGTCATTGCCGGCGACACCTCGTTCCTGCCATACGACGCTCCGCTGCATCTGGACGTCACGCAGCGCGATCTCCAGCTCGAGTTCACCGCGCTCAGTCTGCTCGAGCCGTTCAACAACCGTTTCCGCTACCGGCTCGATCCGTACGACGACGACTGGGTCGACGCCGGCAACCGCCGCACCGCTTTCTACACGCGCGTGCCACCGGGCCGCTACACATTTCGCGTCATTGCCAGTAATCGCGAAGGTGTCTGGAATCAGGACGGCGCTCGGCTGGCACTCACGCTTGCACCGTACTTCTGGGAAACGGCGACGTTCCGCACAGCCATGCTGCTCTTGCTGCTGATCACGGCGGTCGCGTTCGCGAGCGTATGGCAGATTCGCGTACAGCGGCGGGCCCTCGAGCTCGAGCGCATCGTGTCGGAGCGGACCAGCACGCTGCGGGAACGCGAGCGCCAGCTCGAGCAGCAGGCCGTGCAGCTGAAGGAGCTGGGTCGTGCCAAGTCGCGGTTCTTCGCCAACGTCTCGCACGAGTTCCGTACGCCGCTGACGCTCGCCATCGGACCGCTCGAGGACATCCGCGCCCGGCTGCGGGACGACGCCGATCCCACCACCGCGCGCGGCATCGACATGGCGCTGCGCAACTCGCGGCGGCTGCTGCGGCTCGTCAACCAGATCCTGGACGTGGCGCGCCTCGAGGCCGGGCACCTGAAGCTGCGACGTCGCCCGCTCGACGTCGTCGTGCTCGTCCGCGGGCTCGCCGCCGCCTTCTCCGCCATCGTCGAGCAGCGCGAGATCACGCTCGTCGTGGACACGCCGGAATCCCTGCGCGGCGCCTTCGATGCCGATGCGATCGAGAAGATCCTGACGAACCTGCTGTCGAATGCCATCAAGTTCACGCCCGCGCGCGGGCGCGTGACGATCACGCTGAGCGATGCGGGCGAGGCGATCCGGATCGAGGTGAGCGATACGGGCCCGGGCATTCCCGCGCACGACCTGCCACACGTATTCGAGCGCTTCTACCAGGCCGACGAGTCGGCGACACGCGCCGAGCCGGGCACCGGCATCGGCCTCGCCCTCGCGCGCGAGCTGGTCGAGCTGCACGGTGGCACCATCTCCGTCGCCAGCGGCGCCGATGGAACGACGTTCACTGTCGCTCTGCCGCACGGAGAGGCCGACGCCGAGGCGGAAGCGATCGTCGTTCCCGCCGTCATCCCCGCGGAGTCCGGCGCCGCCGATGAGGCGCCCGTGGCCATCGCGGTCGATGCGGGCGAGGATGCGCCGTCGCTGCTCATCGTGGATGACAGCACCGACCTGCGCAGCTACGTGCGCGAACATTTCGGCACGCGGTTCCGCGTGCACGAGGCGGCGGACGGACAGCAGGGACTGGAAGTCGCCATGCGCGAGCTGCCCGACGTCATTCTCTGCGACGTCATGATGCCGATGCTGAACGGACATGAGGTGTGCCGGCGGCTGCGCGCCGATCCCGAGACGGACTTCCTGCCCATCATCCTGCTGACCGCACAGGCTGCGCCCGAACAGCGCATCGCCGGACTGGAGCGGGGCGCCGACGACTTCATCGTGAAACCATTCGAGATGCGCGAGCTGGAGGCGCGCGTCGACAACCTGATCGCGCTGCGACGTCGCCTGCGCGAGCGCTTCGCGCACGAGCGCGCCGCGCGTACTGTGCCAGCCGCGTCCCCTGCGCCGGCCGAAGCCGGCCTGTCGGAGTCCGATCGGTCCTTCGTGGAGCGCGTGCGTGCCGCGATCGAGGCGAACTTCGCCGATCCGGAGTTCGGCGTCGCCGAGCTGGCCCGCGCCGTGTTCCAGGACCGATCCCATCTGTTCCGCCGCACCCGCCAGCTGATGGGCGAGTCACCCTCCGACCTGATCCGGGGCGCCCGCATCGAGCACGCCGTGCAGCTGCTCGCCGCCAACGCCGGTTCGGTCACCGACATCGCCTACGCGGTGGGCTTCAACAGTGTCTCGTACTTCTGCCGCATCTTCCAGGAAGCCCGCGGCGCCACCCCCGCCGTCTACCGCGCCGGGATGCTGAAGCGCTGATCGCGCCGTGATGCGACGCAGGTTGCGTCCGCATGACGCGACGGTTGCACGCAACCGTCGTTGCATGACCTCGCAACGCAGCGGCTACAGCCTCCCTCGATCCACCATTCATATGTTGAGCAACCGTTGCGCCACGAGCCGCGCGGACTGCGCGTGGCCGGCCGGCGGCACTCCCACGGCGAGGCGATCATGCTCAGGTCACACAATGCCTGGATCGTGTTGTGCGCGCTCGGCGGGCTCACGGCCTGCAATGAGCAGACACTGCCCCTGGCCACGGCCGCGTCGGACCTTGGACCGGCCTACGCCCAGCTGCCGGGCGGCCCCATCGTCAACAGCCTCGCCGACCCCGGCGATGGCATCTGCGACGACGCCGAATGCACGCTGCGCGAGGCCATCGCGTTTGCCTCGTCCGGTGCCACAATCACGTTCTCGGTCAACGGCGTGATCCTGCTCCAGGATTCCATCGTCATCGACCGGGACCTCACCATCGACGGACCCGGACCGAGCTCGCTGACCGTCGCGCGCCCGCAGACCGCCGACACGCCCGAGTTCCGCTTCCTCGTCGTCAGCGGCGGCACGACCGTGTCGCTCGCGGACCTCACCGCGACAGGGTTCCAGGTCACGTCCCCGTCGAGCCAAGGCAGCGTGATTCGCAACGTGGGCACGCTGATCGTTGAGAATGTGGTGCTGACCGGCAACAGTGCGAGGTTCGGTGGAACGATCTACAGTCTGGGCGTGCTCCTGGTGAGCGACAGCCGGATTTCGGACAACGCCGGAAGCGGTCTGGCCAATGACTTCGGCGACATGACCGTCCGCAGGACCATTATTTCCAGAAACCAGATGCCCCACCTGCCAGGCGGCGGCGGAATCCTCAACGCGGGTGTTGCCGTAGTCGAGCACAGCCAGATCGTCGGCAACAGCGGACACCATGGGGGTGGCGTGTTGAATCTGGGTTCGATGACCATCACGAACACGACCATCACCGGCAACACGGCAGCCGGCGGTGGCGGTGTCTGGCAGATAGGTGGGAGTACGACCATTACGAGCAGCACCGTGTCCAACAACATGGCGCAGAACGGTGGCGGTGTCGGCGCGATCAATTCCATCCAGTTGACGGTCGAACAGAGTACGGTCACCGGAAACAGCGCCACACAAGGTGGAGGCTTCCATCTCGAGCTGAGTACATTCGCCATGAATCGTACATTGGTCTCGGGCAACAGCGCGAGTGAAGGAGGTGGGCTCTACTGTTCCACCTGCGCATTCGTGGTCCACCAATTGACCAACAGCAGCTTCACGAGCAACTCGGCGACCATCAGTGGTGGCGCATATCTTCTGACGGGTCACGAGAATCTGATCGTGTCCATGTCACACGTGTCGTTCTACGGGAACACTGCGCCAGCGGGTTCGGCCATCCACTTGAAGCCGTTGCCGGGATTCGCCCTGAGGGCAACCGCAAGACTCAGAAATACCGTGATTGCGAGTGCGAACTCTGCCGTCAACTGCCTCAAAGATGACGTCCCGGGCATCCCGGTGCAGATCGTCGATCAGGGCAACAACATCGACAGCGGTACCAGCTGCGGCTTCACGCACGCAGACTCGAAGTCGTCGACCGACCCGATGCTGGACCCGCTCGCGGACAACGGCGGCCCGACCTGGACGCACGCGCTGCGCCCGGGCAGCGCCGCGATCGACGGGGGCACGTGTCTCGACAATGACGGAAACGCAGTCCTGGTCGATCAGCGCGGCATCGCCCGCCCGCGCGGCGCCGCGTGCGACATCGGTGCGTTCGAAACGTCGGTGTACGCCTTCACCGGGTTCCTCGCGCCGGTGAACAACCTGCCCACGGTCAATCGCGCGAAGGCCGAGAGCGCGGTCCCGATCAAGTTCAGCCTGGGCGGCAATTTCGGGCTGGACATTCTGGCCCCCGGCTCGCCGTCGTCGCAGAACGTGCCCTGTGACGCGGGCGCGGGCAGCGATCCCGTCGAAGCGGTCTCGGGCGCCGGCGGCAGCGGCCTGACCTACGACGCGTTGTCGGATCAGTACACGTACGTCTGGAAGACGGACAAGGCATGGGCGAACACCTGTCGCACGTTCGAGCTCGTGCTCGAGGATGGCACGACGCACATGGCGGCGTTCAACTTCGCCAGGTAGTCGGGCTCCCGAGGCAACTGGAATGCGGCCAGGCGAGGAAGGAGACAGGCGCGCGTCGGACCGGGCGCCCGCTCCTTCCTCGTCCGCCCAGGTTCAGCTCGAACTGGCCGTGCTGGCCGCTGCGCTGGAGGCGGAACGGGCCAGCGCGTGGCACGATCCGTCGGCCGTGGACGCGATTGTCGTCCTGATCGTCGCGCGTGAACCCGACGAGCGCGCCTACATCGCCGACTGCCTGTGCTCCCGCCCGGACCTGCGCACAATGGAAGCCGCGTCCGCTGGCGTTGCGGTTGCCCTGGCCGGACTGCACCCGCCGCGCCTGCTGATCGTCGACCTGGCGGAGGCCGACATCCTGCGGCAGATGCCGGATACACCGGCCATCGTGATCGTCGACGAGGTCGACGAGGAACGTCGTCGCATGATCGGCGGAGCAGGTGGGCGCACACTGCTGGCCAGACCGTTCAATGCGCGCACGCTGCTCGCGTACATTGCGCAGTACCTGCGGCCGGACGCAACGAAGTGAGGAGGCGGCACGACCCGGTTCGCCATGTGCGCGCGAAGCGCAGCGTTCCTCGGCCGCGTCGGAATGGCGGCTCGGGACTACCCCGGGACGCGCACCCGCCTGCGCCACAGGTCGGGATGGAAGAGCAGCAGGACGGTGAAGATCTCGAGGCGTCCCACGAGCATGAGGAAGATGAGGACGAGCTGGGAGGGCGCGCCGATGTGGCCGTAGTGGTCCACGGCGCCGACCTCGGCGAGGCCGGGGCCGATGTTGCCGAGGGAGGCGGCGCTGGCGCCGGTGGCGGTGACGAGGTCGTGGCCGAAGAGGGTGAGCGCGAAGATGCCGGCGACGAAGAGCACGAGGTAGAGCAGGATGAAGCCGAGGATGGTGAGCAGGTCGTCCTCGCGGATGGCGCGGTCGCCGACGCGGGTGACGAGGACGGCGCGCGGGTGGAGCGCGCGCTTGAGGCTGGTCACGCCCTGCCGGAGGAAGGACAGCAGGCGGATGACCTTCATGCCGCCCGCAGTCGACCCCGCCATGCCGCCGCCGAACATGAGCATGAGCAGTGCGAGCTGCGCGGCGACGGGCCAGACGTCGTAGTTGTCGCTGACGAAGCCGGTCGTCGTACCGATGGACACGGCCTGAAAGAGCGCGTTGCGGAACGTGCGTTCGATGCCGGCGTCGCTGCCGTTCAGGAAGAGGGTGAAGGCGATGAACGCGGTGCCGCCGAGGAGCACGACAGTGTATGCGCGCCATTCCGCATCCCGGAAGTAACGCGCGGGCCGGCCCATGAGCGCGCGGTAGTGCAGCGTGAAGTTGATGCCGGCGAGGTACATGAACACGATGGTGACGTACTGGATCCAGGCGGAGTCGAACGCGGCGATCGATGCGTTGCGCGGAGAGAAGCCGCCGGTGCTCAGCGTGGTGAACGCGTGGGTGACGGAGTCGAAGATGGAGAGGCCGCCGGCCATGTAGAGCGCGGCCTGCACGATGGTGAGGCCGGCGTAGACGAACCAGAGCGACTTCGCGGTCTGCGCGATGCGTGGCCGCAGCCGTTCGGGCGTGGGACCGGGGACTTCAGCGCGGAACAGCTGCATGCCGCCCACACCCAGGAACGGCAGGACGGCGACGCCGAGGACGATGATGCCCATGCCGCCGATCCATTGCGTGAGCGCGCGCCAGAAGAGGATGCCGTGGGGCAGTGCTTCGATGTCGGCGAAGATCGTCGCGCCCGTGGTCGTGAATCCGGAAATCGATTCGAACAGCGCGGCGATGGGAGAGCGCGTGGTGCCCGCGAGCAGGAAGGGTATGGCACCCGCAATGCCGATTGCGAGCCACGAGAGCGAGACGACGGCGTAACCTTCGCGCACCGAGAGGTCACGGTCGAGCGAGGTGCGGCGATAACCCACCAGTGCGGCCACGGCGGTGAGCAGCGCAGCGCCGGCGAAGGCGGGCACATCGGGTCCGCCGTACGCGAGTGCCACGAGTGTTGTGACCGCCAGCGCAACGGAAAGGGCAAGGAGGATGATGCTGACGACGTGCAGCAGGTGGCGAGCACTCACGCGAAGAGCCGCTCGATCTCGGGAATGGCCTGCGGCAGTGCGAACACGATCGCGCGGTCGCCCGGCTGCACGACATCGCGTCCGCGCGGCAGGATGACCACGCCATTGCGCACCAGCGCGCCGACCACGGCATCCCTGGGGAACGCCGCGTCCGCCAGCGTGTGTCCCGCAATGGGCGACCCGCTGCTCACATCCAGCTCGATCGCTTCCGCGTCGATGCCCTTCATGGTTGCCACGCTGTGAACACGGCCGCGCCGCACGTAGCGCAGGATCGCGTTCACCGTGGACTGCCGCGCCGACACGGCAGCGTCGATGCCGACACGGGTGACGAGACGGAGGTATTCGAAGCGGTGGATCAGGCTGATCACCTTGCGGGCGCCGCTGGTCTTGGCCAGCAGTCCCGCGAGCAGATTCGTCTCGTCATGGCCGGTATAGGCGACGAATCCGTCGATGCCTTCGACGCCTTCCATCTCGAGCAGCTCGAGGTTCGTCGCATCGCCATTCAGGATGAGGCCGTGCGGAAGAAGCTCGGCCAGCTCGAAGCAGCGGCGGCGGTCGGTATCGAGGATCGTGTATTCGACCTTCGCATTCTCGAGGTGACGCGCGAGGTGGACGGCCTCCTCGCTGCCGCCGGCGATCATCACGCGACGCAGCCGGTAGTCGTGGTAACCCGCCAATGGCGCAATGGCGGACAGCTCCGCCGTCGGCGTGAGCACGTACAGCTGGTCGTCCGCGATGATGCGGCTCTGACCGGTGGGAATCTCGGTCCTGCCGGCGCGCACGATGCCGACCGTCGTGAAATGGTAGTCCTTCAGGCGCTGGTCCAGCTCCGCGAGTGTCTGCCCGGCGATCGACGCACCCTCCCTGATGCGGATGCCGATGAGCTGGAGCGATCCATCGGCGAAGCGAACCAGGTCCGTCGCGCCCACACTGCCCAGCAGCTGGAACGTGTCACGCGCGCATTCCCGCTCGGGATTGATCATGAGATCGATGCCGAGCTGCTCGCGCGAGAGCACGCTGTCGGCGCGGAAGTATTCGGGATTGCTGACGCGTGCGACCTTGAACTCGACCTCGTAGCGGGAGGCGGCGAGGCAGGCGAGGACGTTGACCTCATCGCGGCTGGTGACGGCGAGGAGCAGACGCGCACGCTTGATGCCGGCCTGCTCGAGGATGGGGACGGACGCGCCATTGCCGGTGATCGTCAGGACATCGAGCTGTTCGGCCACGGTCGCGGCGCGATCGGGATTCGCCTCGATCAGCACGACGTCCTGTCCTTCGGCGGACAGCCGCTGTGCGAGGTGATACCCGACCTCGCCGGCGCCGACGATCACGATGTGCATGGCCTCAGTCGTCCTCTTCCGTATCCGTGGTCAGTACGATGATGTCGTCCGCCGCGCCCAGCGTCCACCGTCGCGCGCGCGGGGGGTTGAGGTGGAGCACGGGTCGCGCGCCGGGCTCGGTGGTGCGGATGCCGAGTGCGGTGGCACCGCGGGCTGCAGCGGCGAGCTGCACATCGCGGAACGATACCTCACGGCCCGGCTCGATGAGGTGGGCGGCGCGGCGGAACGCGATCTCGGCGCCGCCGGGGCCGAACAACTCGTCGAACAGCGCGCTCAGCTCGCGGCGCAGCACGACCTGCGCGAGCATATGGCTGAACACGAGCGGTGTCACGATGACCTCGCCGCCGCGCCGGCGCAGGAGCGGCGCATTGCCCGCATCGAGCAATTCGACGACGACGTGCGGGCGCACGCGGTCGCCCAGGATCTCGCGCAGCAGCAGGAACCCCATGACCGTGCGCGCGTCGGCTTCTTCGTCGGACTCGAGGCGGTCGGTGCCGAGCATCACGATGGCATCGTATCCGGCGGGCTCGACGCGGCGCAGGTCGGCAGGTGCGGTGTAGTCGCCGACGAGATGGCGGACGCGCACGCGCGTGAGCCGTACATCGTGACGCTCGAGCAGCTGCTCGCGGTGTTCGGTGGCGGAGAGCGAGAGCAGGTCGATGTCGAAGGTCTCGTTCTCGTACTGATCGAACTCGCGCAGCATGGGCGGTGCAGAGTGGCTCCAGCCGAGGACCAGGATGCGGCGCGCGGTCTTCGCGCCGATCGTCTCCTGTGGATCCTCGCGCGGCAGGGTCACGGGCTGCACGCCCTGTGCGGGCTCACACTGCTGGAAACCGCGTGCGAGCAGTGCCACGCGGTCATGCGCATCGAGTCGGAACCCGTCGGGAGGATTCAGCAGCGACCGGAACCCGCCGTTCAGTGTACGCACGACGCCGAGCAGCACCGCGCCGGGGAACAGGTCGGTCAGATCCTGGAGCCGCGCGCCGGTATGATCGGGCAGCTCGCGCAGATACAGCTCGTTGCCGCGGCCGTAGGTCAGGATCTCGGCGTACACCTGCGAAAGGCCGGGGTGGCGCACGTTCTGAACGACCAGACGGCCGAGAATGGAACCGCTCGCGAGGATCTCGAGCGGACCCGGGTACACGCTGTGGGCGACGAGCGTCTTGCGATCGTCCACGATCTCGGCGACCGCGAGCGGCAGCTCCTCGCCCGAGTCCGGACCCGCATGCGTCGCAATCGAGAGCAGCGTCTTGATCGTGCGGGTGTCGGCATCGGCAATGCCCGGCGCCGGATCCGCGGCGGGCAGGACGATGACGGCGGCATCGCGGTACTGCACGCGACGCAGGTGATCGAGGCGCAGCGGCGTCCCCGATCGCAGGACCACCTGCTGCGCGTTCCACAGGCGGCCGAGCCGCTCGCGCAGCTCGTGGTGCAGCTCCGCATTCACCTCATCCGCGAGGATGACGATGCGCAGCGCGCGCGCGCCGCTGCGCTTGAGGAAGCGGCGAACACGGGCCTGGGCCTGCACCAGTTCGCGCACGAGTCCGGGTGTGGCGCTCGCCCAGCCGAGCACGAGAATGTGGTCGCGCGCGGC
>Ga0302046_10002156_pt1 | contig 18428 bp, 15 predicted proteins | sample RVTome_11_FD_200261 | JGI IMG/M metagenome (GOLD analysis project Ga0302046, IMG submission 200261) | Soil microbial communities from uranium-contaminated site in the Upper Colorado River Basin, Wyoming, United States - RVT147D111 (version 2) ...
ACGGTGTAGAACTCGGCCGGCGGCGCGCTGAGCTACCGCGGCGGCTGGAACTACAGCGGCCCCTCGACGCGCAGCGACATGTCCATCAACTCGTGGATGTACGTCGCCCTGGAGGGCGCCGAGGCGGCCTTCGGCATCGCCGTTCCGGACTGGATCAAGCAGGAGTGCGAGCACGCGCTCGTGACGAACGCCGCGGTGGACTTCGACTGGGAGACGGGCGAGACGCTGAACCCGGCTTTGGGCAACGTGCCCGGCGCCGGCGATCCGCGCGAGGGCTACTTCAACTTCCTCGTGCGCACGCAGGACAACGCCTCCGGTCCCACGACGCGCGGGCGTTGGAGCCTTGCGACGTACCTCAACACCTACAACACGGTGATGGAGACGGCCCTGGCCGTGCTCATCCTCACGCCCGAGGTCTTCCTCACGGCGTGCCCGACCTTCGAGGCCCCGACGCCGGCGAACTGCGACGTCGTCATGGTCTCGGCGCTGCACAAGCTGACGCTGGACGCGGCGGCCCAGGACCTCCAGCCGGGGGACAGGGTGACCATCACGGCGGCGGGGGCTGCCGGCGGGCGCGGTGTTCAACTCCGTGCCGGGCAACCCGGCCACGGGCACGCTGTGCTTCGCGCTGATCGGGCTCGGCAAGGGGAACGACGCCTACACCGCCGGCCACACGTTCTCGACGCAACTGTCGGGGATCAAGCAGTCGGTGCCGGTGCTCATGACCGATCCGGCGACGATGAGCTTCTCGCTGTCGCTGGACGAGTACCTGAAGGCCTCGCAGGTGGCGGGCTTCGGCGCGAACCAGCAGCCGACGCAGCCGGCGGTGGAGCTCTTCGCTCAGGTGGTGATGTGGAACCCGATCGTGTTCCCGCAGAACCCCGAGCAGTGGTCGCGCGTGCTGAAGGTGAAGGTGTTCCAGGACGGACGAGTGACGGGCAGCCTGTCGGGAGACCGCAACGGCATCGACCTGCAGGTGCAGTCGCAGGTGAGCCCGGACGGGACGGCCACGCTGACCTTCCCGTTCCAGATCGACGGCATGTAGCGCTCGAGCGAGGCTCCCGGGACGCGGCCGCGCCGCGGGAGCCTCGTTCACCTTCGGGCACCTTCCTGCCTCGGCGCGTTCCGGGACGGGATAGGATGAGGCGTCCTCCCGTGCTCACCTTCGAACGAATCCGCTACCGCGCCGTCTGGGCGGACCCGGCGCGCAAGCTCCGCACGCTGGAGAGCTTCGCGGAGACCGAGGAGGACGGTGGAAAGGACCTCGAGGTCGCCGCGCGTCGCGTGGCCGATCCCGACCTGCGCGCCCACCTCGAGCGCCACGCGCTCGACGAGCGCCGGCACGCCGAGCTGTTCCGCGATCGAGCGGCGGCCGTGCGCGCGGCGGCGTCCCTGGAGACGCGCGACGCGCTCGAGTCGGATCGCGCCTACGACCTCTCGCGCGGTCGAAAGGACGAGGTCGACGCGCACGGCTTCTTCAAGGCCGGCCTGATCGACGAGCTGGGCGAGGTTTCCTACCTGGCCATGATCCACGTTGCGGAGCAGAAGGCGGCGCGGATCTTCGCCTTCCACCACGACCTCGTCGGCGACGACCCCGAGCTCGAGGCCGTCTTCGCGAGCATCCTGAAGGACGAGAAGTACCACGTCGCCTACACCCAGCGCTTCCTCGAGCGTTGGGAGAGGGAGGGCCGCGGCCGGGAAGTGAAGGAGGGACTTCGCGCCGCCCGCAGCTCGCGGTTCCTGGGAGCCTGGCGACGCGTCGGCCTGCGATCCGGCGCGCGGTTCTCACAGGCCCTCCTGTTCCTCCTGTATTGGACGGTGCTCGCGCCCTTCGGACTCGTGGCACGAACGCGCCGGAGTGGGCAAGCGGTCGTCGAGCCCGCGGCGGCTCCCGCCGAGGAATCCCTGCGCTCGCAGTACTGATGCGGGTCCTGGGGATCTCCGCCTTCCAACGGAACTCCGCCGCGGCGCTCGCCGTGGACGGGCGGGTCGTGGCGGCCGCGCGCGAGGGGCGCTTCACGCGTCTGGCGGGAGACAGTGCCTTCCCTTCCCGTGCGATCCGAGCCGTGCTCCACCGCGGCGAGCTCCAGGCGCCCGAGCTCGACGCGGTCGTCTTCTACGAGAAGCCACTGCGCAAGTTCGAGCGCGTGCTCGTGAACCACCTGCGCGCGTTCCCTCGCTCGTCAGTCAGCTTCTCGCGCAGCGTGTTCCTGTGGCTCGGCGAGCGGCTGTGGGTCAAGAACCGGATCGTCGCGGACCTCGGGGTTCCCGCGGAGCGCGTGCTATTCGCCGAGCACCTGCACGCGCTCGGCATGAGCGCGGCCGGCACGTCCGGCCGCGGCGACGGTGCGTTGCTCGTGGTCGACGACGTCGGCGAGTGGGCCACCACGCTCCTGGCCCGCGTCCGCGCCGGCAGGCTGGAGCCGCTCGCCGAGGTCCTGCACCCGCACTCCCTGGGCCTGGTCGCCTCCGCCGTCACGCAGTTCCTCGGGTTCATCCCGGGCGAGGAAGAGCACAAGGTCGAGGCGCTCGCGGCCTGGGGCGAGCCGCGCTTCCTGGAGGTTCTCCGCCGCTGGGTCCCGGTCGTGGACGGCCTTTTCCGCGTCGATCAGAGCCCCTTTCGATTCACCCACGATTCGGATCGCCTGCACGAGGAGGCGCTGGTCGAGGCGCTCGGACCGCCGCGCTACCCGGGCGACCCTTTGCGCTGCCAGGCGCCGGACGCACGCGACGCGGACCTCGCCGCGAGCCTGCAAGCGCTGCTCGAGGAGCGTGTCTTGCACCTCGCGCGGGAGCTCCACCGGCGGGCGCCCGGCCGTCACCTCTCCTTCGCCGGCGCTCTCGCGCGGAATCGAACGCTCCAGGCGCGCCTCTCGAGCGAGGGTCCCTTCGAGGAGGTATGGACGCCGCCGTCCCCCGGCAAGGCCGGCGGCGCGGTGGGCGCCGCGCTCTCCGTACCCTCCGCTTCGGGCGCGCTCACGAGCCACTGCTTCACGTCGGAGGAGCTGTTCGACGCGCGCGAGCCCGACGCGAAGAGCCTGCCGGCCGGCGCGGTGTCCGAGCTCGTTGCGCGACTCGAGCGGCAGGAGCGAGTCGCCTGGGTCCGAGGACCGCTCGAGTTCTCGCCGCACAGCATGGGCGGTCGCCTGGCCCTGAGCGACGCACGGGGAGCGGACGCGCGCGTCGAGCTCTTGCGCGCGCTCCAGCAGGTCGAGCCGTTCCTGCCCGCGCGCGTGCTGCTCCGGCGCGAGGATCGAGCGCGCTACGTCGACGTCGCGGGCGCGGCCGACGGCGCGCTGGCGCAGGCCCAGCTCCTCGTCCCGGCGACGCCCGAGCTGCGCACGGCGGCGCCGTCGGCGATCCTCCCGAACGGCCTGTGCTGGCCGCAGTCGGTCGACCGCGACGACCAGCCGGAGCTGCACGAGCTCCTCACGCGCTGCGGGCGAGTCCTCCTGGCCACGGACTTCCTCCTACGAGGCTCGCCGCTCGTGCGCGGCGAGTCGGACGCGGTCGCCGCCTTTCGCCGCAGCGGTCTCTCCGCGCTGGTGGTAGGGGATCGTCTCTACGAGCGCTCATAGGCGCTTCCGCACGACGAGGCACACCAGCCCCGCGTCGGCATCGTTCAGGCCCGCGAGCATCCACCCCAGGCGCAGGAACGTGCGGCCGAACGGTCCAGGCGCCTCGGTCGCCCGGAACATGCCGGTCCGCGCTCCGCCCGCGGGAACCGGCGGAACGGTCCGCACCCAGGCGAAGCCCAGGCCCTCGAGCACGCGGAGCACGCGCGGCATCGGCAGGATGTGCTCGAGCGGGTGCAGGTACTGGTCGTCGATCCAGATGCGCTTCTTCCCGGGGTCGAGGTCGCGGCGCCGCAGGACAGGGTCCAGGAAGCGCGGCGGTCGCCCCGTGACGCGCGACAGGCCGCGACGGGCGCGATGGAAGAGGCGTCCCATGCTCTCGTAGAAGCCGAGCAGGAGCACGCCGCCCGGCGAGACGCAGCGCGCGACGCAGGCGATGGCTCCCTCCGGATCGGGCGTGTGGTGGACGACGCCGCGGCAGATCACCGTCTCGAAGCTCTCCTCAGCGATGGGGAGGTCGAACAGGTCGGCGCGCACGAACTGCAGGTTCGTGATCGCGACTCGCGAGCGGAACCCCTCGCCGCACTTCAGAGAGGCCAGACACCCGTCGGCGCCGAACACCTGCCGATGCGGAGCGGACAGGGCGAGGAACGCCGCGAGCTGTCCGGTGCCGCAGCCGAGGTCGAGCACGCGTGCCTCGGGAGCGATCGAGGCATCGAGGACGGAGAGGAACCCCGAGCGTCGCGAGCGGTCGAGGATCGTCCCCGCATCGTCGGCGGGGGCGTAGCCGGGGAAGGGCGAGCGCGTGTAGAACTCCTCCACCTCCGTGGCCCGAGCCTCGCGCTCGCGGGCGCCGAGCACGTCGAGCAGCGCTCCGTGGCGGACGAAGGCGAGGTCGCAGCTCCGGCATCTGGAAGGATCTTCCACCGGCTGGAAGCAGCGCGGACAGCACGAGGCGATGGTCATGGTGGGAGGGTAGCGTAGACTCGACGCGCTTCCGAAGGGGCCTGAGGGGAGGGGAACGAGACATGCGAGCTTTCTTGCGATCCGTGCGCACGCGTTGTTCGACGTCCTGGGAGCTCGTTCTCGCACTCTGGCGCGGACCCTACTGGTGGCTCGTGCCGCTGGTCGTGCTGCTCCTGACGCTGTCGATCCTGTTCGTCTTCCTCCAGGCGGCCCCGCTCGTCGCCCCCTTCGTCTACACCGTGTTCTGAGACCGTGACCAGCGAATCCATCGCGCGGGCGGACACGGCGTTCCTCGTGAGCTTCGCCTGCGCGCTCGCCTGCCCTGTCGTGGCGGTGCAGGGGCTCGTCACCTGGTGCGCTTGGCGCGACGCGCTCCGTCATCACCTGCCGGTCGGCTTCGTCGTCGTGCTCGGGCTGCTCGCGGTCGCCGTCGCCGTGGGGTCGGCCGGGGTCGTCGCGGTAGTCGCGGCCCGGCGTCGAGCCGAGCCCCTGCGCGCTTGGATCCTGCCCAGGCTCGTGCTCGGCGCCCTCGTGGCGAGCGCGGTCGTGTACCTGCTCCTGTTCCCGCTCCATCGCCCGCCCTATGCGCACGCCACCGCCGGACTCACGGCCGGCCTGGTCGGCTGGACGATCGTGGCTGCGAGCCGCTCGGCGCGCTGGATCGAGGCGGCCGATCTCGCCGCCACGCTGCTCTTCACCGTCCTGCTCGGCGGAGAGCTGGCCCTGCGCGGCTACGACCTCGTGCACCCGACCTATCTCTTGTCCTCCGACACGAGCGGTCCGCGCCGGCTGCTCGCGGCGAGACGACTCCGGCCAGGCGACGTCCGCCACGGGTTCCCCGTGAACTCGCGCGGGGACTACGACGAGGAGTTCCATGGGCGCGCCCCGGGCGAGCGCCTGGTGGTCGTCGTCGGCGACTCGATGTCGGTCGGCACGGTTCCCGTTCCCTTGAACTTCACGTCGGTCGCGGAGCGGGAGCTGGGCGTGCCGGCCGAGGTCTACAACATGGCCGCGCCGGGGATCGGGCCGCCGGAGTACCTCGAGCTCTTGCTCGCCGAGGCGCTGCCGATGCTGCCCGATCTGATCGTGGTCGGGCTGTTCGTCGGGAACGACCTGGTCTACTCGCTCGAGGCGGAGGAGCCGCGCGATTGGTTGCACGCTTTCTACGGGCGCGACCGCGTCCTCTTGCTGCGCCTCTTCTCGCGCCTCCGACTCCTGCGCGACGGGGCGAGCCTCGGACTGGACCGCAACGCGGACGGGGGAGAGGTCTCCGAGTCGCGTCCATCCGGGCCGGCGTTGACGCTGGAGGAGGCGCTGGCCGCCTATCCGCGCTACACGGACCCGCTGGCGGAGCGGCCCACCTTCACGCCCGAGCGCTTCCTGTCGGCCACGATCCAGAAGGCGAGCCAGGTGTGCGACCCGACGGCGAGCGAGGAGCTCCCCGTCTTCGCTCACCTCGAGCGGATCGTGAGCGCGGCGGGCGACGTTCCGCTCCTGTTCCTCGTCAACCCGGACGAGTGCCAGGTCGAGGACGCGTTCTGGGATCGCGTCGTGGCCGCCGCCGGCCGCCCGCTCGAGCGCGACCGACCGCAGCGCCTCCTGGCGCGCTGGTTCTCGGAGCGCGACCAGGCGTTCCTCGACCTGCTGCCCGCCTTCCGCGCGGTCCCGCCGCTGGAGGACGGCGAGCGGCACCTCTTCCTCTTGCGCAGCGGACATCGCAACGCGCGAGGCGACGAGGCGGCGGGCAAGGCGCTGGCCGCGTTCCTTCGCGACCGGCTCCGCTGAGCCGCGTCGAGCGGCGGCGATCACTCTCGCCGCACGCGGGCGGCGGATCCGTCGAGGAGGAGCAGCATCCGCTCGACCTCGGCTCGGTCGGTGGGGTCCGCGCGCTGTGCGAGTTCGAGCAGTGCGGCGACGGCTCGGTCTCCCAGGGCCAGGAGCGCGCGTTCCAGCGCGGGATCCCGGTCCGGCGCGAGGCCCGCGACGACGACTTCGGCGGCGAGTGCCCGGAGCGAGTCCTCCGCCCCGGAACGCACACCTCCGTCGGGATCGCGCGCCAGCACCTCGAGACCCTTCACCGCGCGCGGCACCTCTTCGAAGCGCACTTCGCGCAACGCCAGCGCCGCCATGCGCCGCTCGAAGGGATCGAGGCGGAAGGCGCTCTCCTCCCAGTCCTTGGTCGACCGCCGGCAGGCACAGAGTGCGGCCAAGGCGAGGATCGCCGTCGCTGCACGGCGGCGCTGCGCGACCCGCGGAATCAGATGCCGATCGTCTGCGTCAGGGAGTTGCTCGTCCGGCCGTTCGGCGAGAAACCGCCGCAGAAGCCTTGGGCGTGGTAGGAGAGGCCGGGCAGGGAGACGTCGTTGGGCAGCGTCGCCGGCGCGGCGAACCAGGAGCGGACGTCCATGGAGTGCGCGCCGCTCGTGCCTATCAGCTTGGGTCCGGTCAGGTACAGGAAGCCCCACTTGCTCGACACCGGTACCGCGGCCTTGCCGGGCCGGAGCTCGATCACGTAGACACTCGCCGCGGTCGCGTTCGAGCAGTCGATGCTGAGGTTGAAGGGCTCGACCGCGCTCCCGATCTTCGGTCCCCAGGCCGTGTTCCCGGCGTTGTCGGCCAGGACCGGGTCCGTTCCCATTTCGGCTGGGCAGGTGGAGTCGACCAACTGGACGATCTGGCCGCGCAGCTCGCCGCTCGAGATCCCGACCGTGTGGATGTTGATGTAGTACAGGCCGGCCTGCAGGTCGGCGCTCTGGGCGGGCGAGAGGACGCCGCCGCCCGAGAAGGTCCCGGTCGTGCCGCCGGTGCCGTTCAGGTTGAAGACGATCCCGCCGGGGACACCGATCGCGCCGATGTGCACGTGGGCCAGGGTCTGGTTCGTTCCCAGGTTCTGGTAGCTGCCGGAGAGCGACGCCATTCCCGTGCTCGTGTCGAGCGTGACGGTCCCCGTGCCCGTGGCAGCCGTGACGATCGGCGGGGTCTCCTGCGCGCCGTCGAGACAGACGTTGTAGGTCAGGGTCTGCGCGTGCGCCGAGCCGGCGGCGAGGAGGACGAGGGTCGCGGGAGCGAGGAGGTGACGGAGGGGGAGCATGGGAGGCCTCGGCAGGGGTTCGGAAGGGTGCGCTCCGGGGACACGGGGCACGGGGATCTGTTCTACCCCAATGGTTGTCGAGGCGGGGAAGGCGTTGCCGTCAATCGCGGACGAGTCGGGCCTCTTACTGCCTGTGAACGTGTGGACCGGCGACCGGGCCGCCGGGTGGACGAGCACCCGTGCAGGACTTCGCCCGCGCCCGGTGTCTCGAAGTCCGGCGGGCGTGTATACCTCGGAACGAGGCAACCCCATGCGCCATCCCGGGACGAGCCGAGCGCGCCGATCGGTCGCGGCGCTGCTCCTCTTGCTCGCCTTCGCTTCCTGGTCGCAGGAGGCGCGGGACGAGTGGCGTCTACGTGCTCCCGCGCCGGTCGTCGCGCTGCGCCCCGAGCGCTTGGAGGGGCTCGAGGGCTATGCCTGCGCGAGCTGTCACGCGGAGACCGCGCGCGAGTGGGCGGCCTCCGCGCACGGGCTCGCCTGGGTCGACGAGGTCTACCAGTCGGCGCTCCAGGACAAGCGCCGGCCGCAGTTCTGCCACGGTTGTCACGTGCCCGAGCCGCTCCTCGCCCAGGGCGATCCGCCGCAACGTCCCAAGGCGCGCGACGAGGCGCGCGACCAAGGCGTGTCCTGCGAGGCGTGTCACCTGGGCGAGGGAGGGACGATCCTCGGCCCGCGCGGGACGCCGGTCGAGGCGCACGTCTCGCGGCAGTCGGAGGCGATGTCCGCCGCAGGGAGCATCGCGCTCTGCAGCGCCTGCCACGGGACGAACATCGGGCCGGTCATCGGCGTCGCCAAGGACTTCGAGGAGTCGGACCAGGCCGGGCGCGGACGGAGCTGCGTCGGCTGCCACATGGCCGAGGTGACGCGCGCCTTCGCCGCGGGGGACGCTCCCGAGCGAACCGGCCGCAGCCACGCGCTCCAGACCCCGCGCGATCCGACCTTCCTGCGCCGCGCCTTCGAGGTGCGCTGGGACGAGTCCGGCGTCGTGATCGAGAACCGCGCCGGACACCGCGTCCCGGGGTTGATCGGGCGCGTGCTCTCCTTCCGCGCGGATCTCATGGACGAGGCCGGCGCGGTCGTCGAGAGCGTCGAGCTCGAGATCGACGCCTCCGCCTACCTGCCCGTCGACGGCTCGCGCGTCCTGCCGCTCACGCGCGAGGGTCACGCGGTCCGCCTGGTGGGGGAGCACGTCGAGCCGCGCTCCGACGGACCGGTGGTGTTCCTCGAGGAGAGCCTGTCGATGGAACGTCGCTAGCGTGCAGGCGCCATGGGAAGCCGCGCGCGAACCCTGCTCGTGCTGGCGCTGGCTGGCGCCTGTCGCTCGACGCCTGACGTCCCCGCGGCGACCGAGGAGGACGGCTCTCCGCTGTCGGGCACCCTCACGACGCGCTACCGAGGTCGGACGGGCGAGGACGACGAGGACCACGACCTGTACCAGGCGATCGACCTCTCCTACGCGCCGGCGATCGGCGCCTGGCGCGCCCACGTCTTCGGGCAGCTCTTCTGGGACCTCGACGGATCGGACCGCGACGGGCCCTTCTTCGGACTCCAGGACACGCGCGACGACGAGCTGACCGGCCGGCTCTACCAGGCCTTCGTCGACCTCGAGCAGGTGGAGGAGCTCCCCTTCCTGCGCGTCGGCCGGCAGGAGCTCTACGATGCCCCCGTGTTCCTCTACTTCGACGGCGTGCGAGCGGAAACCGGGTCGATGGGAGCCGCGCGCGCGCGCATCGGCGCCTACGCCGGCGTGCCCACGCACCCCTGGGAGTCGTCGTCGAGCGGCGACGTCCTGGCGGGCCTGCGGGCCGAGGTCGACCTGTGGGAGGACGCTCGGCTGCGCCTCGAGTGGATGCACCTCGAGGACGAGCGGCTCACGGTCCCGCACGAGGACGACCTCTTCGGGCTGACCCTGACGCAGGAGATCGGCGGCGAGCGGCGCGCCACGCACCTGAGCGCCGCCGTCACCGCGCTGGAGGGTGAGGAGCGCGACCTGCGCGTGGCGGCCAGCCATCACGACGCCGAGCGCGAGCTCAGCGTCGACGTCGACTGGTACGAGCTCTTCGAGACGCAGACCGAGCTCGCCGTGCCGCTCGATCCGTTCTACTCGACGCTGTTCGAGCTCTTCCCGTACCGACTGCTCGGGCTCTCCACGGCGAAGTCCTGGGAGCACTTCGAGCTGCGCGGGGGCATCCTCCTGCGGCGCGTCGACGACGCCGGGGACGTGGGCGACTTCAACCGCGACTACGAGCGCTACTCCCTCGGCGCGTCGACCGACGACCTGTTGCCGCTGGGCGCGACCCTGGGCCTCACCGGCGAGCTGTGGGAGAGCCAGCGCGACGAGATCCGCACCTGGGGACTGGACGTGAGCCGCGAGATCGAAGAGCGCTGGCTCGCGTCGCTCGGCTCCTACTACTCGCTCTTCAAGTACGACTACGTCTCCGGCGCGGAGCGCGACGACGTGCGCACCTGGTACCTGGACGTCCGCTTCCGCCGGACACGCACGACGCGCTGGACGTTGCGCTACGAGTACGAGGACGCGAACCTCGAGGAGGTCCACGGGCTGAGGCTCGGGTTCTCATGGAGCTTCTGAGAGACGATCGGGGACGCTGGTCGCGCCGGTGCCTGGCCGCCGCGGCGCTGCTCTCGTGCGCCGGCTGCATCCTGATCGACGCTTTCGGGACCGGCGCGCGCGAGCTGGTGTTCAGCCACCGGATCCACGTCGTGGAGGAGGGGCTCGCGTGCATCAACTGCCACGAGGACGCCGAGGCGGCCGGCGAGCCCGGCATGCCGGTCTTGGACGGCTGCTCCGTTTGCCACGAGGTGCTCGACGAGGAGAAGCCCCCCGAGCGGCGCATCGAGACGCTCTTCGCGGGGGACGGCTCGTTCCGCGCCGCGCGCGTGAGCGCGCTCGCCGACGAGCTGGTCTTCGAGCATCTCGCCCACGTGCGGGCGGTCGACGACTGCGGCGCGTGCCACACCGGGATCGACCGGAACCAGGCCGTCGGAACCGCGCAGGCGGTCGACATGGACGCCTGCGTCGCCTGTCACCGGAAGCGATCGGTCTCCTCGGACTGCTCCACCTGTCACCGCGTCATCACCGAGGAGTGGGTCCCGCCGAGCCACGAGCTCGACTGGACCTACCGGCACGGTTCCGTGTGCCGTCGCGCGGACGCCGACTCGATCGACCGCTGCGAGACCTGCCACCGCGAGTCGTCCTGCGTCCAGTGCCATCAGGTCGAGCTCCCCAGGGACCACGACGTCCACTGGCGGCTGCGCGGCCACGGGATCACGGCGCGCATGGACCGCCAGGGCTGCGCGACCTGCCACGAGCCGGTCTCCTGCGACCGCTGCCACGCCGAGGCGCGTCCCCTGAACCACCGCGGCACCTGGGGCGGCATGCGTAGCTCGCACTGCGTGAGCTGCCACTTCCCGCTGCAGGCCTCCGGCTGCGGGACCTGTCACGCGTCGGCGCCGAGCCACGCGCTCGGCCCGCCCAAGCCGGACTGGCACGACGCAGCCTTCGACTGCCGCCAGTGCCACGGGCAGGCGACCCTGCCCCTCACCCACGTCGACAATGGATCGAACTGCAACGCCTGTCATCCGTGAAAGAACGCGGGGTCGAGCGACGCTCCTCGTCCTCGTCCTGCTGCTCGCCGCCGGCTGCACCGGCCGGCGGGGCTCGTCCGGTCCGGCAGGGCCCGGGAACGCGACGCCGACGATCCTGGACCGCAACGAGGACGCGCCGGCGCTCGTGGTGACGATCCTCGAGCTCACGGGCGCGAGCGGGGCGAACGGCGTCTTCCGCGTCGGCGACCGCGTGGGCGTGCGCTTCACGCTCACGAAGGAGGACGGGAGTCCCTGGAGGCTCGACGAGCTCGCCGGCGGCGAGGCCCTGCTCTCCGGCCCGACCTTCAACTACCAGCGCGTGCTGCCCGCGCGCGACGTCCTGGCGAGCACGCGCCGGAACGCGGACGGCTCTTGGACCCACGTCTTCGCCGAGCCGCTCCCGGCCGTCTTCGCGCCGCCCTACAACGACAGCCCGAGCTTCGATGCCGACGACGGCGAGCACGCGGGAGAGGCGCTCCTCGACGGGACCTACACCGTCGGGCTGTGGTTCGCGTGGGACTACACCGTGCTCGGCACGCCCTACCGGCAGGTGGGCGAGACCACGCGCGACTTCCTCCTCGGCGACGCGGCCGGCGGGCTCGCGCCGCGCACGGTCAGCTCGCGCGACAACTGCAACGTGTGCCACGTCGACCTGCGCGCGCACGGAGGCCGGCACCGCGATTACACGATGTGCCTCCTGTGCCACACGGCCGGCGCCGAGGACGCGAACGACCCGGCGGTCCTGGGCGGGACGCCGGGCGTCACGGTCGACGCGCGCGTGTTCTTCCACGCGCTGCACAACGGGCGCTACCTGCCCTCGGTCCTGGGCGTCGCGACGAAGCTCGACGGCTCGCGCGACTACGCCGCCGGGCCGCGGCCGTACCGCCTCGTGAGCGGCGACGGGACGGTGCACGACTACTCGGAGACCGGCTGGCCGGTGATGCCGAACCGGGTCCTGCCGATGCCGGAGGACCTCGGGTACACGGCGCTCTCGCCGGCGGAGAAGGAGCTCGAGGACCGCATGCGCGGCGGCGTCGTCGCTTGCTCCGTGTGTCACGGCGACCCGGACGGCGACGGCCCGCTCGGGGCTCCGCCGGACGGCGACACGATCTACTTCCAGCAGACGCGCAAGGCCTGCGGCTCGTGCCACGACGACGTGGACTGGGACCGCCCCTACGTGGCCCAGAACCAGGAGATGCCGCCCCAGCCGGACGACTCGCTGTGCTTCTTCTGCCACGACAGCCGGTTCGGCGGAGCGCTCGCCGCGACGGACGGTCACCGCCACCCGCTGGCGGATCCGTCCTTCTTCGGCGGGCTCGAGCTCGAGGTGCTCGAGGCGCGCGAGGCCGGCGCGCACGACGCGGACGGAACGGTCGACCCGGGCGAGAAGATCCGACTCACGTTCACCGTGCGCGACGCGGCCGGACAGGACGTCGACGCGTCGACGCTGGACTCGATCCGCGTGCTGGTCTCCGGTCCCACCCGGAACCTGCAGACGTTGCTGGTCACCGAGCTCGTGCCCGCGCTCCTCACCGGACCGCAGCCCTACGTCGGCAACCTGCCCTGGCGTCGCTCGCTGGAGTACCTGGGCGACGCGACGGCCGCGGCGGGAGACGTGTTCACGAGCGCTCTGCGGCCGCACCTCGCCGGCACGACCACCGTGCGCCTCCGGACCGGCACCGCGGGCGGCTCGAGCACGCTCGCCGGAGCGCTCCTCCGCCGCCGGAACTTCCTCGACGTGGTCGACTCCGCGGGCTTCGCGCGCGGCGATCACGTCGTCGTCGACGACGGCGTGCCGGGGCTCGAGGAGTACTTCCAGGTGCAGCTCGTCGACGGCGACCGACTGTGGCTCTCGTCGCCCTACCGGCCGGAGGACCGAGCCTCGGCGGAGGTGGACCACGCGCCGGGCGCGACGGTGCTCGAGGTCGACCTCGCGGCGCTGGTCGAGGGAGTCGACTATGCGCTCGATCCCGCGCTGGGAGAGGTGACGGAGCTGGCCGAGCTCGGTGCCGGCCGCGCGGTGTTGGTCGACTACACGACCGACTTCGTCCTGCCTGCCGACTACCCGACCCAGCTCGAGGAGTCGCCGGACCTGGGCGACGACACCGGCAAGTGGACCGGCAAGGCGCTCGAGGACGGCACCTACGTGGTCGGGCTCAGCGCCTACCGGGACATGGAGGCCTTCGCGATGGGGGAGCTCACTCCCTATCGCGCTTCCTCGCCGCCGGCGACGCGCGAGTTCCTCGTCGGCGACGCGCTCGCACTCGAGCCCTACGACCTGATCTCCTCCGGAGCGGTCTGCAACGCCTGCCACCAGGATCTGACCTATCACGGTGGACGCGACCGCGGCTTCGAGACCTGCATCCTGTGCCACGGGACTCCGGGTGCCGAGGACCGGCCGCGCTACGTCTCCGCGAACGCGCCCGACACGCCGGCGACGACGGTGCACTTCCGGACGCTCTTGCACCGCATCCACCGCGGCCGGGAGCTCGCGCGGCCGTACGCGGTGATCGGCGCCGACGACTCGCGACCCTATCCCGACGACTTCGCCGAGAAGACCTACTCCACCTTTGTCTTCCCGCCGAAGCCCGGCGCGACCGCGAACTGCGGGAAGTGCCACGTCGGGAACCCGGGCTCCCTGCGGCCGGCTCCGACGCGCGAGCACGGGACCGAGCAGGGCTCGCCCGTCCGCGGCTGGGGCCTCGCCTGCGGCTCGTGCCACGATTCCCTCGCGGCGCGCGCGCACATCGAGACGCACACCGCGCTCTCCGGGCTCGAGGCCTGCGAGCTGTGCCACGGGGCAGGGGAGGTGGAGGACGTGGAGCTGGTGCACAGGACGCGCTGAGCTCCAGCGCGTCGGGCGTCACTCCGCGTAACCGAGCGCCTGGAGCTCCAGCAGCCAGTCCGCGGGGATCTCCACGTCACCGCCGGAGAGGCGGCGGGCGCGGTAGATCTCCACCCGCTCGCGCAGGAGCGTCCGCAGGGCGTCGTACTCGCGCGACTCCGCGCCGAACAGGTTCCGGAGCTCGAGCGGGTCCTCTTCGAGGTCGTAGAACTCGTCCTCGCCGGAGCCGTGGACCAGGACCTTGTGGCGGTCCGACTGCAGGGCGTAGAGCTCCTCCGCGTTCTTTCCCTTGGCGTCGCCCTCGAGCGGCCGTCGCTGCGAGAAGGCCGGCCGGTCCGACCAGCCCGGCGTTCCCTCGAGCAGCGGTCGCAGCGACGCGCCGTGCAGGGCCGGGTCGAGGCCGCGCACCCTCGCGCCCAGGTAGTCCGCGACCGTGGGGAACAGATCGACGTGCTGCACGAGCGCGGCGACCCGCGCGGGTCCCAACGACCCGTCGGAGGCGTGGAGCACGAGCGGCACGTGGAGCTGCTCCTGGTAGATGCGGCTGCCGTGCCCGGCGACGCCGTGGCTGGCGAGCCCCTCGCCGTGGTCGGACGTGAGGATCCAGAGCGACGTGCCGGCGAGGTCGAGCTCCCGCTCGATCACGGCGTACAGCTCGCCCGCCAGCTTGTCCGCGTGGCGCGTGTGTGCGTCGTAGCGGCCGACGAGCGTCAGGTACTCGTCGACCGTGTTCGCCTCGACGCGATCGGAGCCGGCGACGGCCGCGGTCCAGCCCAAGTCCAGCGTCCCGTCGGGGTTCCGCTGCGGCAGGCCGTGCAGGCGGCTCAGTGCCTCGTACAGGCGCTCACCGGCCAGGCCGTCGTCCGCCTCGAGCTCCGCCAGGGTCCGAGTCGGCGCGTACACCTCCTCCTTCCAGCGGTGCGGACCGTACAGGTGCAACCACAGGAAGAAGCGGTCGGAGCCGCGCTCCCTCCGCAGCCAGCGCAGGGCCGCGTCGACCAGCGGACCGGCGTTCGTGTCGGTCTCGACCTTGCCGAAACTGGTCGCAACGCCGCGCAGGAACTCCACGTTCACGAAGGCCGCGGTCTCGAAGCCGGCCTCGCCCAGCAGTCGTCCGAGGTCGTTCGCGTCCTCCGGGAGACTGTGCCCGTTCTGCTCCACGCCGTGCTCGAGCGGCGTGAGGCCGGTCAGCATGGTCGCGTGGCTCGGTCCGGTGTGGGAGACCGCCGCCATCGCGCGCTCGAACAGGACGCCGCGCGAGGCCAGGAGGTCGAGGAAGGGCGTCGTCCGACGGAAGTAGCCGTAGGAGGAGACGTGGTCGGCGCGCAGCGTGTCGAAGGTGACCAGCACGACGCGCTGGAAGCGTGCTTCCCCGGATCCGAGCTCCCAGGTGACCGGCCAGGTGCTCTCCGACTCGGGCACGGACGCCGCGGGATCGGACTCTCCGCAGGCCCCGAGGGGCGCGAGGAACGCGAGGAAGAGGCGTCGCATCGGCCCAGCTTCGCATCCCGGCACGCCCCGCGCGAGCGCGTCCTCGCTGCGGAGGGCCGCGCGTTGGCGGTGTAGACTGCCCGCTTGTCGCGCACCGATTCCGTCGAGGCCGCGCTGCTGGTCGCCCTCTGTCTGTGCGGGCTTCCCTGGGCCTGCGCGCGTTCCGCTCCCGCGCAACGCGCCTCCGCGCTGCTCGTCACGCTCGACACGACGCGCGCCGACGCGCTCGCTTGCTACGGGAACCCGCTACCGACCTCGCCCAACCTCGACCGGCTCGCGGCCGAGGGCGTGCTCTTCGAGAGCGCGCACACGACCGTCCCGGTCACGCTGCCGGCGCACGCCTCGATGCTGACCGGTCTCTACCCGCCGCGGCACCGGCTGCGCGACAACGGCGTGGTGGGGCTCGCGGCGGAGGCGCGTACGCTGGCGGAGGTCGCGCGCGAGGCGGGCTGGCAGACGGCTGCCTTCGTCGGCAGCGTGGTGCTCGCGCCGTTGTTCGGCATCGAACAAGGGTTCGAGCACTACTCCGCGCCGGCGCGCACGAGCGGGGTCGACTCCCAGCGTCCGCACGGCGCCGAGCGGCGCGCCTCCGAGGTGGTCGACGAGGCGCTGGCGTGGCTCGCCCGTCGCGACCGCGAGCGGCCCTTCCTCGTCTGGGTCCACCTCTACGACCCGCACCATCCCTACGCGCCGCCGGCCGACTTCGACGCCGCCCCCTTCGCGGGCGAGCCCTACCTGGCGGAGGTGGCCTACGCGGACGCCCAGGTCGGCCGGCTGCTCGACGCGTTGCGCGCGGACGGGACCCTGGACGGAACGGCGGTGCTCGTGACCTCGGACCACGGCGAGGCCTTCGGCGAGCACGGCGAGTTCACCCACGGCGGATACTGCTTCGAGGAGACCCTGCGCGTGCCCTTCCTCCTGCGGCGTCCCGGCGAGCCGCGCGCGGGCGAGCGCTCGCCCTTCGAGGTCAGCGTGGTCGACGTGCTGCCGACGCTGGCGGCCGCGCTCGGGCTCGAGGTCCCACGCGGCATCGACGGCGTCGACCTGGGCGCGGTCCCACTGTCCGGCGTCGAGCCGCGCGGCGTCTACTTCGAGTCCTACTACGGTTACCTCTCCTTCGGCTGGAGCCCGCTGGCGGGCTGGCTGCGCTCGGGCGGCAAGTACCTGCACAGCTCGTCGCCGGCCTGGTTCGAGCTGGCCGAGGATCCGCTCGAGCGGAACGATCGGATCGCCGACCGCGCCGACGCGGCGCGCGAGGCCCGCGTCGCGATCGCGCGGATCCTCGAGCGCGATCTGCTCCCCGCGCCGGAGGACGAGGATGGCGAGCACGCAGAGTTGCTCGACGCGATCCGCAGCCTCGGCTACGCCGGCGTCGGCGGAGCGAGCACTGAGCTGCCGAGCCCGTTGGCGACCAGCGACCTCCCCGCGCCGCACCACCAGTCCTCCTTCTTCACGCTGCGCGGGGAAGCGGAGGCGCACGAGGCGGCGGGCAGGCCGGAGCGCGCGCTCGAGGCCTATCGCACCGCGCTGCGCGAGAACCCGCGCAACTCCTTCGCGCTGGAGGAGGTGGGCCGCCTGCTGCTCGCGACGGGCGACACCGCCGGGGCGGTCGCGGCTCTCGAGGAGCTCGTCGCGGACCACGCGCCGCAGGCACGCCGCTCCTTCGGCCTCGGCGCCGCGCTGGTCGCGGCGGGTCGATCGGAAGACGCGCTCGAGCCGCTGCGCCACGCGGTCGAGCTCTCCCACGGCAGGCCGCGCTACGTGCAGGCTCTCGTCGGCGTGCTGCGCTCCCTCGGCCGGACGGAGGAGGCGGAGCGATTGTCCGCCGCCTACCTCGCTTGTGAAGAGCGCGAGCAATGATCCTGAGTGGCCTAGACTCGAGACAAAGCGCTTCGTGAGCCCTCTCGAGCGCGCTGCTCCGGTCTCGCACCGGCTCCGGCCGAGCCGGGCGACGGGACGGGAACTTGGAAGGGCAGAGAAGGAGAGAGGAGAGGACGTCCGCGCTTCGTCGTCGAGATCCTCGAGTTCGACGAAGGAAGCTCGAGAATCTCCGTGACCGAGTCGTCGATCCGACGTCTCCTTCTATATGAATGGTCGAGCGAAGCAGAGCACCTTCTCCTTCCCGAACGGACACGGTGGTAGACGCGATGGATCGGGTCGCAGGCCGAAGGGTGCACGCGCGGGTGTTCCGCATCGGAAGCGTGCGCTGCTGAAGGAACGGCATCCGGTGCACGTCACGCTGCGCCTGCGCGAGGGCTTGCCGAGTCTGCGTGGGCGCAGCGAGCTGCGCGTGCTGCACGGATGCTTCGCGAGCGCGTCGACCGACGAGTTCCGTCTGTGCGAGTTCAGCGTGCAGCGGAACCATCTACACCTGATCGTCGAGGCGTCCGGAACCTCTGCCCTATCGAGCGCGATGCAAAGCCTCGCGGTTCGAATCGCGAAGCGGCTGAACCGACTGTGGAATCGACGTGGCTCCGCGTTCTCCGATAGGTACCACGCCCGCATCCTCGAGACGCCCCGCTCGGCCGGAACCAGAGCGAGACCGGAACCCGAGCAGACCGATCCGCCAACGAGGTCAATCCACGACCCCCCTACAGCCGCCGCAGCCCCTCCTTCGCGCGCCGGACGTGGTAGCCGTCGGGCTTCCCGAGCCGCAGCACGACTTCGTAGTGCTCGCGTGCGCGCTCGGTATCGCCCGTCTCCTCGTACAGCTCGCCGAGGGAGCAGTGCGCCGGCACGAACTCGGGGTTGTGCGCGAGCGACGTCGCGAGCGCGTGCTCGGCGCGGTCGAGGCGCCCGAGCTCGAGCCAGGCGGCGCCCAAGGTGTGGTACTCCTGCGCGCGGCTCTTCTGCA
>Ga0302046_10002157_pt1 | contig 18425 bp, 18 predicted proteins | sample RVTome_11_FD_200261 | JGI IMG/M metagenome (GOLD analysis project Ga0302046, IMG submission 200261) | Soil microbial communities from uranium-contaminated site in the Upper Colorado River Basin, Wyoming, United States - RVT147D111 (version 2) ...
GGGCGCTGGCGCGGCTGCACGAGAAGGACCTCCTCTACGAGGGCTTCAAGGTCCAGTGGTACTGCGCGCGGTGCGGCACGGGCCTGTCGAGCCACGAGGTGGCACAGAACTACCAGGAGACCGACGACCCGTCGATCTGGACCCTGTTCGTCGCCCGGCCGGGGCAGACGGTCAAGACCCTCGACGGCGGTGAGCTGTCGACCGACGACCCGCGGCTCGAGCTGGTCGCCTGGACGACGACGCCGTGGACGACCCTCGCGAACGTCGCGCTCGCCGTCCATCCGACGATGACCTATCGCGCGGTCGAGCACCCGGGCGAGCCCGGCACACTGCTGCTCTTCGGCGATGAGCTGGGCAACCCCGTCCCCCTGGTGCTTGAGAAGAAGTTCGACTGGTCGGAAGCCTCGAAGCAGTGGCTGAACGTCAAGCGGGATCTGCTCGACCTGCGCGAGCGGCCCGCCGTCGCGCGCTTTTCCGGCCGCGACCTCGAGGGCCTCCTCTACGAACGCCTCTACACCTTCGCCGAGCCCGACCTCCCGGGCCGGGTCGTGCTCGGCGACTACGTCACCGCGAGCGAGGGCACCGGCCTGGTCCACACCGCCCCACCGTTCGGCGAGGACGACTACGCGACCAGCCGGAGATACGACCTGGCGCTGATCTTCTCGGTCGACGACGAGGGCAAGATCAAGCCAGGCTTCGGCCCCTGGGAGGGCCGTTGGTTCAAGGACGCCGACGCCGAGATCGTCCGCGATCTTAAGGACCGCAGCCTGCTCCTCCACTCAGGCAGCTACCGCCACAATTACCCGTTCTGCTGGCGCTGCGACCGGCCGCTGCTGTCGTTCGCGCGGGCGAGCTGGTTCGTTCGCACCACGGCGCAGAAGGAACGACTGATCGAGTTCAATGGCGCGATCAATTGGCACCCACCGCACATCGGCGAGGGGCGCTTCGGCAACTGGCTCGAGAACGTCGTCGACTGGGCGCTCTCGCGGCGGCGCTACTGGGGGACGCCGCTACCGGTCTGGAGGTGCGACGGCTGCGAAACGGTCGAGGTGATCGGCTCCTCGCAGGCCGAAGACGGACGACAGCTCTCTCCTTTCGAGACTCTCTTCGAGCGGTCCGGGCGCGAGCGTCCTTCAGATCTCTACGATCGGGAGCAGTTCGACCCGCACCGGCCGTTCATCGACGAGTTCACCTGGCCATGCGCCGAGTGCGCCGAGGCGGGGCGGAGCGGCACCTTCCGCCGCGTCGAGGATGTGATCGACGCCTGGTTTGACTCGGGCGCCATGCCGTTCGCGCAGCACCACTACATTGGCGAGCCCCTGGAGGCGTTCGATCCCCATGCAGAAGAGCCGCGAGGCTTCCCCGCGAACTTCATCGCCGAAGCGGTCGATCAAACCCGGGGCTGGTTCTATACCCTCCACGTCCTAGGGGTATTGCTATTCGAATCGCTGGCCTACGAGAACTGCCTCGTCCTCGGCCACGTCAACGACGAGCAGGGACGCAAGATGTCGAAGCGCCTGGGCAACGTCGTCGAGCCGATGGGAGTGATCGAGGAGACCGGCGCTGACGCACTCCGCTGGTATTTCTGCGTCAACGACCCGGAGCAGAACTCGCGCTTCTCCGCCCGCCTCGTCCGCGAGGCGGCGCAGGGCTTCCTGATCCCGCTGTGGAACGCGCTCTCGTTCTTCACCATCTATGCCAACCTCGACGGCTGGCACCCGGGACGGGCACCGGCCCCGGCGATCGCGGATCGCGCCTGGCTCGATCAGTGGATCCTGCTGCGGCTGGGAGAGCTGGTCGGGGGCGACTCGCCTCCAGAGGGCGTGACGGCATGTCTGGGCGGTTACGCTGTCGCCGAATCGGCGCGCCTACTCGAGAGATTCGTTGACGACCTGACAAACTGGTACATCCGCCGCAGCCGCGACCGCTTCTGGGCCGACAACCCCGAGAGCGCCGACAAGGAGGCCGCCTATCACACGCTCTACGAGGTGCTCACGACGCTGGCCCGGCTAATCGCGCCGTTCACGCCGTTCGTCGCCGACGTGCTGCACGGGAACCTCGAGCGCAGCCAGCGCGACCGTGCGCCCGCCAGCGTCCATCTCGAGGCGTGGCCCGCGAAGCGCGCCGACATCCGCGGTCTCGCCGACGGCTCGACGCTGGTGCAGACCATGCGCGACGCTCAGCGCGTCGTCTCGCTGGGCCGCGCCGCCCGCAGCGCCCACAACCTCAAGACCCGGCAGCCGCTGCCCAGCGTCACACTGGTCACCGGGTTCGAGCCCCCGTTCCGCGCCGCCGTGGAGCGCCACGCCGAGCTGATCCAAGACGAGCTGAACGTCAAGGAGATCCGCTGGGCCGACGAGGGCGACCGCACCGAGTTCGTCCGCCACGAAGTGCGCCCCAACTTTCGTGCCCTCGGCAAGCGCCTCGGCAAGCTGATACCCAAGGTCAAGACGGCGCTCGAGGCGGCCGACGGCGACGCCCTCGTCGAGGCCGTGGAACGCGACGGCTCGATCGAGCTGATGATCGAGGGCGAGCCGGTCCTCCTTGGCCGCGACGACCTCGAGGTCCGCCTGATCGAGAAGGAGGGCCTGGCCACCGCCGGCGACCGCGAGCTGCTGGTCGCGCTCGACACCGCGATCACCCTCGAGCTGCGCGCCGAGGGGTGGGCGCGCGAGGTGGTCAACCGCATCCAGACCGCGCGCAAGGACGCCGATCTCGACTACGCCGACCGCGTCCGGGTGCGCTACCGTGCCGCCGACGAGCTGGAGGCGGCGATCGACGCCCACCGCGGCTGGATCGCCGGCGAGACCCTGGCAGTCGAGCTGGCGCAGGCCGACGGCACCGCGACCGGCGCCGGCGGGGCGCTCACCCTCGCACCGATCGACGACCACGACTTCGCCCTTGCCATCGAGCGGGTCACGGGGAGCTAGTCATGAGCGGGATCTTCAAGGCATACGACATCCGCGGGGTCTACCCGGGCGAGATCGACGAGGCGATGGCCGGCAATATAGGCGGCGCCTACGCCTTCCTGCTCGACGAGACCGACCGCGCCGCCGGCGGGCCGGTGGTGGTCAGCCGCGACATGCGCTCGCACGGCGAGCCGCTCTCGGCGGCGCTGGTCGAGGGCCTGCGCGGCGCCGGGCTCGACGTCGTCGACGTCGGCCTCGCCACCACCCCGATGAACTACTTCGCGGTCGGCCACCTGGGCGCCGCCGGCGGCATCCAGGTCACCGCCAGCCACAACCCGGCGAAGTACAACGGCATGAAGATGTCGCTGCGCGACGCGCGCCCGGTCTCCGGCGACCACGGCATCCCGCTGCTCGAGGAGAAGGCGCGCGCCGCCGAGCGTCCGGCGGCCGGGCGCCGCGGCGGCTACCGCCAGGCCGAGATCTTCGACGACTACCGCAAGCACGTGCTGTCGTTCCTCGAGCGGCCCGAGGGCGCCCCTCGGCTCAAGGTCGCGGCCGACGCCGCCAACGGCATGGGCACGATCTACCTGCCGATCCTCGAGGCGATGGGGATCGACGTCGTGCCGCTCTACTTCGAGCTCGACGGCACCTTCCCCAACCACGAAGCTAACCCGCTGCGCGAGGAGAACCTCGCCGACCTGATCGCCGCGGTGCGCCGCGAGGGCGCCGACCTCGGGGTCGCCTTCGACGGCGACGCCGACCGCGCCGCCTTCGTCGACGAGCGCGGCGAGCCGATCGGCAGCGACCTCGCCACCGCGCTGATCGGCGGGGAACTCCTGACCGAGTACCCCGGCAAGGCGGTCGTCTACGACCTGCGCTCCTCGCGTGCGGTGCCCGAGTACATCGCCGAGTGCGGCGGTGTGCCGGTGCGCGAGCGGGTCGGCCACTCGTTCATCAAGGCCACCCTGCGGAGCCACGACGGCGTCTTCGGCGGCGAGCTGGCCGGCCACTACTACTTCCGCGCCAACTACTTCGCCGACTGCGCGATCCTGGCGCTGATCGAGATCGTCAACCTGGTCTGGAAGAGCGGCGGCCCGCTCTCGGCGCTGGTGGCGCCGCTGCGCCGCTACGCCAAGAGTCCGGAGATCAACTTCGAGGTCGAGGACAAGCAGGGCCGGATCGAGGCGCTCGCCGAGCGCTACGCCGACGGCGAGATCGACTATCTCGACGGCATCACCGTCGTCTACCCCACCTGGTGGTTCAACGTCCGGCCGTCGAACACCGAGCCCTACCTGCGGCTGGTGCTCGAGGCGCAGACGCCCGAAGAGCTGGCCGGCCGGCGCGCCGAGCTGGAGGGGTTGCTCGGCACGCCGGCGCACTGAGGGCGGATTGGTGGGAGCGGTCTCAGTCCCTGCTGCCGCCGAGCAGCCCCGCCCGCAGCAGGAAGTAGAGCAGCGTGCCGATCGTCGAGACCACGGCGGCGACGTAGGTCATCGCCGCGGCGTTGAGCACGCGGTCCATGCCGGCGCGCTCCTGGGGCAGGACGATGCCGTGCGCGACCGCGAGCTGCTTGGCGCGCGCGGAGGCGTCGAACTCGACCGGCAGGGTGACGAGCTGGAACAGCAGCACGGCCGAGAACAGGACGGCTCCCAGCACCACGATGCTCTGGCCGAACTGGGCGTTGCCGCCGAAGATCATCAGCATCAGACCGCCGAGCATGACGAAGTAGCCGAGTTTCGAGCCGATGTTGGCGGTCGGCACCAGCGCCGAGCGCAGCGCCAGCGGCTTGTAGCCGGCGGCGTGCTGGATCGCGTGCCCGGCCTCGTGGCAGGCGACGCCGATCGCGGCCACCGAGGGCGCGCCGTAGACAGCCTCCGACAGCGCCAGCTTCTTAGTCGCCGGGTTGTAGTGGTCGGAAAGCATCCCGCGGTGGGGGACGATCTCGACGTCGCGGATGCCGGCCGAGGCGAGCAACCGCTCGGCCGCCTGGGCGCCGGTCAACCCGGACAACGTGCGCACGCGCGAGTACTTCTTGAACGCCGAGCGGGTCCGCCAGCTCGCGAACAGGGCGAACAGCAGCGGCGGGATCATGATCACCAGCCAGAGCGGATCGATGAGCATCGTCGGGTGCCCTCCTTGCGAAGCCTCTCAACGTTCGCGGCGAAGGTCAATATTTCCCCGGCGCTACACTGTATTTCCCCGGCGCTACACTGTGGGCGAGGAGGTGCGGCATGAGCGAGACCAACGAGACGAACCGGGAAAACGTGGCGCTGGTTACCGGCGGCAGCCGCGGCATCGGCCGCGCGATCGTCGAGGAGCTGCTCGAGGACGGCTGGCGGGTCTACCTGTGCAGCCGGCGCGAGGAGTCGGTCGAACGCGCGCTCGGCGAGCTGTCCGGGAGCTGGGGCGACAGGGTCCGGGGACGGGCCGTCGACGTGCGCTCGCAGGAGCAGGTCGACGCCTTCGTCGCCTGGGTCGAGGAGGACGCCGGGGGAATCGACTGCCTGGTCAACAACGCCGGGCTGGGCCGCTTCGCGGCGGTCGACGAGATCTCCGGCGACGACTGGCGGGAGGTGATCGAAACCAACCTCTCGGGCGCCTTCTACTGCATCCGCGCCGCGGCGCCCGGGATGCGCCGGCGCGGCGGCGGCTGGATCCTCAACATCGCCTCGCTGGCGGGCAAGAACCCGTTCGCCGGCGGCGCCGTCTACAACGCGAGCAAGTTCGGGATGATCGGGATGTCGGAGGCGGCGATGCTCGACCTGCGCCCCGACGGCATCCGGGTGGCGGCGATCATGCCGGGTAGCGTCGCCACCGAGTTCGGCTCCGGCGGTGGCGACGACTGGAAGCTCGCGCCCGAGGACGTCGCGCGCTGCGTGCGCGACCTGCTGGCCTTCCCGCAGCGGGCGCTGCCCAGCCGGGTCGAGCTGCGCCCGACCAACCCGCCGAGCGCTCGCCGCTAGCCCGCTACAGCAGGTCGATCCTCTGGTCGCCGAAGAGGAGCGTCGGGCCGGTCGGGCGCTCGACCGCCGCGGTCGGTTCGAGGGTGACCGCGACCCCGGTCATCGACTCCTGGCCGGGCATCCGGTCGGCGGCGATGTGGACGCTGCGGTCGGGGCCGGGGGCGAGCACGCCCATATGGTGCGGGGCGTCGCCGCTCAGGAACCAGACCACGTAGACGCCGCCCGCGGGCGGCGGCTCGAGGTGGTGGACGCTGAGCAGCCAAGGGCCGCCGCCGGGCGACAGGTAGAGCAGCCCGTTGACCTCGGGATACTCGCGGTCCATCGGCTTGAGCGGGCAGGCGACCATCCCCGGGCTGGTGGCCAGGGCGAGCCGGTGCGACAGCTCGCGGCGGGCGGCGTCCAGCTCGGCGTTGATCCGCTCCAACCGGCCGGCCCGCTCGCCGGCCGCGGCCAGCTCGCGGTCGAGCGCGGCGATCGTCGCCTCCCGCTCGCCGAGCCGCAGCGACAGCCACCCGGCGAGCCCGATTCCGAGCGCCGCGAGCGCCGCCGCCAGCGGCAGCGCCCAGCGCCCGGCCCGCCGCGGCGGGGCGGCCGTACCCGAACCGGGCCGGCGGAACGGGATGGGCGCCGGCGCCGATCCCGCCTCGGCCGCCACCCCCTCCCGCGCCCGGCCGTGCTCGCGCACCGCCGCCAGCACCCGGCTCCTGAGCTCCGGCGACGGCACCACGGGCTCGAGCCCGTACGGCAGCAGCCCGAGCAGCTCGACGTCGGCGCGGCTCTCCGGGCCGGCGCCGGCCGCGGCTTCGCCGCCCCCGAGCGCCTCCAGGGTGTCGAGGATCGCAAGCTCCTCGCGGTCCGGCCGGTGGTTCACAGCAGCTCCTCGATCTCGGCGGCCAGCGCCGCGCGCAGCTTCTTCATCGCCAGCAGGGTCCGGGTCTTGACCGTGCCGAGCGGGATGCCGGTGGCGCCGGCGATCGCGGTCTGACTCAGGCCCCCGTAGTACGCCATCTCGATCGCCTGCCGCTGCTCCGGCGGCAGCTCGGCCAGCGCGGCCGCGACGCGCGCACCGCGTTCATGGGCAAGTACGGCGCCCGCGGCCCGCGGAGATTCATGCCCGGGGGGCGATTCGAGCCGCGCCGACTCGACGGTGCGGTCGGCCGACCGGCGGCTGCGCAGCCGGTCGATGGCGCGGCTGCGGGCGACCAGGGCCAGCCAGGTGGCGACCGAGGAGCGCCGAGGGTCGTAGCTCGCGGCGCGGCTCCAGGCGTGGACGAATACCTCCTGCAGCACCTCCTCGGCGTCCGCGGTGTCGCCGAGCACCCGCCGCGCCAGGCCGAGCAGGACCGGGGCGTACCGGTCGTAGAGATCCGCCAGCGCCCGGTCGTCGCCGGCGGCCACCCGCGCGACGAGATCGGCGTCGTTCCGGGTGCGCGCGGGATCGGTGGTCAGGGCTCGCTCCAGTGCGGCGGCGGGAGCCGCCCGCCGCGTCGAAAACCGCTGCATTCCAGGGCTTTCAGGATACCATGCGCGCGCGTGGCGAAGAACCGGCGGCTGCAGCTCGCGGTGGTCGGCGCCGGCCGTTGCGGGGCGCGCGTCCGCGCCCTGGCGCGCGAGGTCGGCGCCGAGGTGGCGCGCGCCGGCGCGGTGCTGCTGACCGGCGGCCGCGGCGGCGTGATGGCCGCGGCGAGCGATGGCGCGCGCGCCGAGGGCGGCCTGACCGTCGGCATCCTCCCGGGCGCCGACGCCGCCGCCTCGCCGCCCAACCCGGCGGTCGAGGTCGCGATCTTCACCGGCATCGGCCAGGCGCGCAACCAGGTCCTGGCGCTGTCGGCGGCGGCGGTGATCGCGGTCGGCGGCGGCTGGGGGACGCTGTCGGAGATCGCGCTCGCGCTCAAGCACCGGATCCCGGTGATCAGCCTCGAGAGTTGGTGGCCCGAGCGCCCCGACGGCGCCGCCGAGCCGTTGCTGGTGCGCGCGGAGACGCCGCGGCAGGCGGTTGCGGCGGCACTGGCGGCGGCGCTGGCGGCGATGGACCGACCGGAGCGGTGGGCGCGAAAGGAGGAGGCGTGAGCGTGAACGATCAGCCCGGACACGGGGCGGGCCCGGTGCAGCCGGCGATCCGGGTGCTGATGATGCCCAAGGACACCAACGCCCTGGGCACCATCTTCGGCGGCATCATCCTCTCCTACATCGACCAGGCGGGCGCGGTCGAGGCCCACCGCCACGTCGACGGGCGGCTGGTGACCGTGGCGATGAAGGAGGTCGAGTTCCACCAGCCGGTGTTCGTCGGCGATCTGGTCAGCTTTTTCACCGAGACGCTCGGGATCGGCCGCACTTCGATCACGGTCAGGGTGACCGTCGAGGCGGTGCGCAGCGGCCGGCCGCACGAGCGGGTCAAGGTCACGGAGGCGGCCGTCGTGTTCGTCCACGTGGACGCCGACAACTGCCCCTTGCCGATCTCCCGTTCGTGAAACGGAGCGGCGGTCAGCCGGTCTCGGCCTCGGCCGGGACGGCGGCGAGCTCGGCGGTCGGTTCGAACGGCGTGTAGCACTGGCGGCAGCGCGCCTCATAGGCCTCGGCGTCGCCGACCTGGACCTGGTCGGCGCTGCCGGCGATGCGCTGGCTGTAGTGGGCCGGGCGCCCGCAGCGGACGCAGATCGCGTGCATCTTGTCGACGTACTCGGCGAGCGCGAGGATCGCCGGCATCGGCCCGAACGGGTCGCGCCGGTAGTCGAGGTCGAGCCCGACCACGATCACGCGCACGCCGCAGTCGGCGAGGTCCTGGACGACGTCGACCAGGCCGGGGTCGAAGAACTGCGCCTCGTCGATCCCGACCACCTGGATGCCGAAGCGCAACCGGCGCTCGAGGTCGGCGCTGTCGGCGACCCGCACCGCCTCGTAGTCGCGGTTGTCGCGGGTGACCAGGCGCTCGCCCGCGCCGTTGCGGGTGTCGGCCGCGGGCGTGAACACCTGGACCGCCTGGCGGGCGATGGTGGCGCGCCGGAGCCGGCGCACCAGCTCCTCGCTCTTGCCCGAGAACATGCCGCCGGTGATGACTTCGACGTGGCCGCGGGAGCGCTCGTCCATCGGGAAGAGGCTATCACCGCGCCCCGCGAGCCCGCACCAGCCTTTGCTACCATCGGGCCGATGCCCACCGACCGCCCCCACAACCGGACACCGAGCCGCCGCACCTTCACCTACGAGGAGGCGCTGGAGTCCTTCCCCGCCGTCCGCGACCTTACCCACGCCGCCCAGCGCCGGGTCGAGTCGCTGGTCCAGAACGTCCGCAGCCACGACGAGCTGGAAGCTCGCCGCTCCGAGATCGAGGAGGAGATGGAGCGGATCGTCGAGGCCTGGGCGGTCGAGGTGACCGCGCTCGGCTGCGAGGTCAAGGGCATGTGGCTGGTCGACTGGGACTGCGGCGACGGCTACTACTGCTGGAAGTACCCCGAGCACACGGTCGCCCACTTCCACGACTACGAGGAGGGGTTCGCTGGGCGGGTTCCGATCACCTAGAGCCGGCGCTCCAGCTCGGCGAGCGTCAGGCCTTCGAGGGTGTCGACCGTGGCGTCGGCCTGGAGGCGCTCGCCGGCGTAGGTGTGGGCGACCGCGAGGGTGAGCAGGCCGGCCCCGGCGGCGGACTCGAGGCCGGCCGGGCTGTCCTCGATCGCCACCACCTCGTGGGGGTGGATCAGCCGTTCGGGCAGCGGCGGCACCGAGTTGAGCAGCTCGAGCGCGAGGAGATACCCCTCGGGGTGGGGCTTGGACTCCGCGACGTCCTCGGCGGTGACCAGGATCGGGATCAGATCGGTCAGGCCGGCCTGCCCCAGGGCGCCGGCCACCTCGTCGCGCAAGGCGCCGCTGACCACCCCCAGGCGCAGCCCGTCCGCCGCGGCCGCGCGCACCAGCTCGCGCGCGCCGGGGAAGAACGGATATCCGCGGCGGTGGATCAGCTCCTGGTAGTAGGCCGCCTTGCGCGCCACCAACCGCGCCACCTGCGACGGCTCGGCGGTCCGGCCGGCGTCGGCGAGCTTGGCGAAGAAGGCGCCCCGGTCGTCGAAGCCGAGGTAGCGCTCGTAGTAGTCCCGCTCGGAGAGCTCCAGCCCCTCCTCGGCGAGCACGCGCTGGAACAGCTCGAAGTGCAGCGGCTCGTCGTCGACCAGGACGCCGTTGAAGTCGAATAGCAGCGCGCGGAGCACGGCGAGCATGATATCCGCGAGACCCCGCGTGGCGGGCGATTCCGGGCCGCGGAGGCGCCGCGGCCGACTTGACGGCGGAAATAGCCGGCGCTAGGGTGATCGTTGAACGAGTTGACGGAAACCCGCGCCGACGAGACGCGACGAGAGGAGCGCACCGTGGAGAACACCCAGCAGCCGACCCCGGCCACGCCCGAGACCGAGCCCGCCGTGGTGGCCGGAGCCGACGCCCCCGACACCCCGATCCAGCTCACCCCCAAGGCGGTCCAGATGATCAAGATCACCCGCGACCAGGAGGGGATCGACGCAGCGTTCGGGCTGCGCGTGGCGGTGCGCGGCGGCGGCTGCAGCGGCTTCGAGTACGCCCTCGACTTCGACGAGGTGCCGCGCGACAGCGACCACGTGCTCGAGTTCGACGGCCTGCGCGTCTTCATCGACGGCATCAGCGCCCGCTACCTCGAGGGCACGACCATCGACTACGTGCTCGGCAAGAGCGGCGCCGGCTTCAAGTTCAACAACCCCAAGGCCGTCGGAACCTGCGGCTGCGGGTCGTCGTTCGCCGTTTAGCCGCGGGCCCGAATCAAACGAACGGCAGGGCGGCCACCTCCGCCTCGCCGCCCCCCTCGATTTCGAGCACCGTGCCCGGCTCGCCGGCGCGCTGGTGAAGCACCGACAGGCCGATCCACCCCCCGGCCGCCGGCGAGCGGACCGCGCTGCCGAGCCGGCCGGCGGGGCGGCCCTCGTGGAGGAGCGCCGCGCCCGGCGCCGGCGCGCCCCCGGCCGGGGGCGTGAGGCGCAGGCCGCGCAGGCCGCGGTTGACGCCGCCGCGGTAGTGGATGCGCGCCACCACCTCCTGGCCCAGGTAGCACCCCTTCTCGTAGCTGACCGCCTCCTCTCCGAGGCCGGTCTCCTGGGGGAAGTTGTCGGCGTCGAAATCGGCCCCGAAGCGCGGCACGCCGGCCTCGATCCGCACCGCCTCGGCGGCCTCGTGACCGACCGGTGAGAGGCGGTCCCGTTCGCGCTCGAGCAGCGCCGCCGCCAGCTCCCCGGCGCGATCGGCGGGCGCCCAGAGTGTGAAGCCCTCGACCCCCAAGTGCCCCTGGCGCACCATGCGCAGCGGCACGCCGCCGACTTCGACCTCCGCGCTCGCCCACGGCTCCTCCGGCGGCGTCACCCCCAGCACCTCGGCGGCGGCCGGTCCGGCGACCGCCAGCGGCGCCAGGTCGTCCGCCGCCTCGAACTCCACCCGGTCGGCGATGCGGTACTTGGAGAGGTGCTCGCGCACGGCCGTCCCGGCGCCCGGCGGCAGCTCGAGCAGCCGGGCGTCGGCGGTCGCGAGGACTGCCGCGTCGGCGAGGATCCGCCCCTTGATCGTGGTGAAGAAGCCGTAGGCGCCGCGGCCGGGCTCGAGCGCGGCGACGTCGCAGGTCATCAGACCCTGGAGGAAGCGGGCGCGGTCCTCGCCGGTCACGCGTAGCCGACCGATCGGCCAGCGGTCGAGCAGGCCGGCGCGCTCGCGCAGGGCCGCGACCTCGGCCTCGAAGTCGCCGTAGCCGGCCACGGCCACCGGCGCGCCGGCGGGCGCCGGCGTGCCGCCGAGGCGGCGGTGGAGGTCGGCGAGGGGCGTGGCGGCGGTCTCGCGGGTCACGGTCTCCGCCGCGAGTGCGGACTCGCCGGCGGCGGTTCGTGCAGCGGCATCGGTCTCGGTCTCGGTGCTCATCCCGAACAGTGTACCCGCGACGGCCTGGACTGGAAGACGGCCCGGCGCGGCGGCGGAACCGGGGGCGCTCCCCCGCGGCCGCGCGGCGCCCCATCCGGCCCGCTACAATCGATCGCCATGCCAGCCACCCGCAGCGAGCCCTTCACCCTCGACGTCCCCGGCGGTCGCACGCTCGCCGGCGTGCTCCACCTCCCCGGCGGCGTCTCCCGCGGGCCGCACCCGCCGGTGGTGATCTGCCACGGCTTCAAGGGGTTCATGGACTGGGGCTCCTTCCCCCACCTCGCCGAGCTGCTCGCCGCTCGCGGCTTCGCCGCCGTGCGCTTCAACCTTTCGGGCGCCGGGGTGCGGCCGGGCGAGGACCGGGTGTCCGACCCCGAGGCGTTCCGCGCCGATACCTACAGCCGCGAGGTCGAGGAGCTGGAGGCGGTGCTCGGCGCGCTCGGCGGCGCGGTCGGCGGCGAGCGCGTCGCCGGCGGACCGGTCGGCCTGGTCGGCCACAGCCGCGGCGGCGCCGTGGCGCTGCTGGCGGCGGCCGGCGAGCGCCACCGCGACCGCGTCGGCGCTCTGGTCACCTGGGCCGCGATCGGTGACGCCGACCGCTTCACCCCCGAGCAGAAGGAGGCCTGGCGGCGCGACGGCGAGCTGGAGGTGATCAACGCCCGCACCGGCCAGCGCCTGGCGATGGGGCTCGACCTGCTGCGCGACCTCGAGGCCAACCGCGACGCCCTCGACCTCGCCGCCGCCGCCGGCCGCCGCACCGCCCCCTGGCTGATCGTCCACGGCGAGGCCGACGAGACCGTCCCCGCCGCCGAGGCCGGGCGCCTCCACGCCGCCGCCGCCCCGGCCGCCGAGCGGCTCGTCCTCCCCGGTCCCGGCGCCGGCCACACCTTCGGCGCCGCCCATCCCTTCGCCGGCCCCACTCCCGCACTGATCCAGGCGATGAACGCTACGCAGAGCTGGCTGCGGCGGCATCTCGGCTGATCCCTTCCCGGCCGGCGACCCGGCGACGCCTCGCGGTCGATGGCCCCACCGCAGGCGGCGTCCGCGCCGGCGGCCGCCGCGGTTGCAGGGCTCGGTCCCTCGCGTGGCGCGACCCACGCGGGTCGCTCAGCTCAGCCGTCGCCCAGCAACCCCGGCACCTGCTCGCCGAGCGCCCTCAGGTCCGCCGCCACCCAGTGCGCGCCCGCGGCCGTGAGCGTCGCGGCCGCGACGCCGCCGGTACCGACCGCGGCGCAGAGCAGGCCGTGAGCGCGGGCGCAGGCGACGTCGTGGAGGGTGTCACCGACGATCAGGGTCTCGGAAGCCGCGAAGCGCCGGCCGGTCGCCTCGGTGGCGCGGGCGAGCGCGACCGGCGGCAGCTCGTCGCGGTCGAGACCGTCGTCGCCGAAGGCGCCGAAGGCGAAGCGGCCGCCGAGCCCGGCGCGCTCGAGCTTGACCTCGGCGCCGCGGCGCCAGTTGCCGGTCAGCAGCCCGAGTGTGAGGTCGCCGCGGGCCGCCAGGCGCGCCAGCAGCTCGGCGGCGCCCGGTAGCGCCGCCACGGCACCGGCGGGAAGACCGTCCTCGAGGATCGCGAAATACCGGTCGCGCACCCGCGGCAGTCCCGCATGGACTTCTTCGGCGCTGCGGCCGGCGGCGACGGCGAGGTCGAAGACGATCCGCGGATCGGTCTTGCCCGCGAAGTCGTAGCGCTCGATCCCCGGCACCTCTCCGAAGACCTCGGTCAGCGCCCGCCCGAGCAGCGGCCGGGTGCGCTGGCCGCAGGTCAGCAGCGTGCCGTCGACGTCGAACAGCACCAGGCGGACCGGGAGGACTGAAACCCCGGATGTCACGGGTCCCCGTTGCCCGCGACGCGGGGAGCGAGGCGGACCGGGAGGGCACGGCCGGCGGCGGTCAAGGGTGACGCTCCCCCGGAGAGGCCGCTGGAGCGGCCGGCGGGTCCGGGCGCGAAGGGCGGCTCGCACGCCCCGGGGTTCGCCGGCGCCGCGCCCGCCGAACGGCCGGCGCCACCAGAAGTCCGGCCGCGAGCACCGTCCCGGCCGCCGCCAGCCACAGCCCGAGCCGCCAGCTCGCCGGCGCGTAGACCAGCTCGACGCGGTGGCGGCCGGCCGGCACCTCGAGGCCGAGGAAGGCGCCGTTGACCCTGCGCGCCGCCACGGGTTCACCATCGACCGTCAGCCGCCAGCCCGGGATCGCCGGCTGGCTGCTCGCGATCAGGGCCGGCTCCGCGGCCTCGACCACCGCCCGCACCCGGCCGCGCCCGACCTCGAGGTCGAGCACCCGGGCGCGGCCGTTGGGCCGGCGCGCCGCCGCGGCGCCCGCGGCGACCTCGAGGCCGAGCACCCGGCCGGAGGTGACCGCGCGCGCCGCGAAGTCGTCGAGCGCGCGGGCGGCGGCGAGCGCGGCGGCTGGATCGCCGTGGACCTCGATCTCGGACGGCACGAACAGCCGCGCCAGCGCGCGGGGGTTCTCGTAGACGATCGCGTCGCTGCCGAGGTAGACCACCTCGACGCCGGGCCGGTGGGTCATCGACGGGTGGTCGAAGATGAAGCGGACGCCGAGGAAGGCCAGTCCCGGACGCGCCGGGTCGAGCAGCCGCACCCAGCCGCCGCGGTCCTGCTCGCCGAGCGCGCTCTGGAACTCGAAGAGCGGAGCGAAGGTGAGAGGGTCGTAGCTGCGCACCTCCTCGAAGCCGAAGAACGCCGCCGAGTGCGGCGCCAGCGCGGCGTCGAGCCCGGCCACCCGCCAGCCGAGCGGGCCGGCCTCCTCGAGCCGCTCGGCGACGGAGCGGACGGCCAGGGTCTCGGGATAGAAGCCGTCGGCCGAGGTCGCCGGCACCCAATCGCCGAGGAGCACCGCCCGCGGCACCAACAACGCTCCGGCGAGCAGCAGCCACCCGAGCGGCCGGCGCCACGACCAGCGGCCATCGGGCCCGGGTCTGGCCGCACCGGCCGCCGTCGCCGACGCCGGTCTGCGGACGACCGCCGCCAGCGCTCTCCGCGGCCCGGTCGCGAGAAGCGCCGCCCCGACTGTCGCCACGGTCAATCCGCCCAGCTCCCAGCCGAGCAGACGCGGGGTCTCGGGGCTCGCATGGGCGAGCGCGACGCCGGCGATCAGCGCGCCGGCGGCGAGCGCCGCGCCGAGCAGCCAGGCGCCCATCCCGGTGCCGCGCCCCGAGCCGGCCCGCCGCAGCCGCTCGACCGCCAGCGCCGCCGCCAGCGAGGCGGCGAGCGCCCACCACAGGGTCAGCCGCTTGAGCAGCGAGTCGCGCACCAGGGGCAGCCAGCCGAACGGCCGCGACAGCCAGGGGACGTGGGCGGCGACCAGCAGGCCGAAGACGCCGAGGACCAGGAGCGCCGCCGCGAGCTTCCGGCGCCGCCCCGAGAGCGCCAGCGGCGCCAGCACCAGCGCCGCCGCCCCGAGCGCGCCGCCGCCCAGCTCGGCGAGGTTCTCCGGGCCGCTCCAGGTGCCATGCCGGGGATCGCCGTGGACGAGCAGCGCCGCCGCCGGCGCCAGCCGCTCGAGCGCCGCGGGCACCGCCAGCTCGATCTGCTGTCGCCGCTCGTCCCGGCGCAGCGTCCACTCGGCGGACGCCGTCAGGTTCTCGACCAGCGGCAGCAGCAGCGGCGCCGCCAGCAGCCCGGCGACCAGCGCCGCCGCCGCTCCCCACACCGCCGCCCGGCCGGTCCGCGCAGCGGACGCCCGCGGTTTCGCCAGGCCCAGGGCGAGCACCAGCAGCAGCCCGAACATCAGGACGTGGAGCAGGGTCTCCGGGTGGCCTCCGAAGACCCCCGCGGCGCCGGCGGCGGCGAGCGCCACCGCCGGCCGCGCGCCGGGCCGGCGGACCAGCGCGAGCAGGGCGGCGAGGATCCAGGGCGCGGTCGCCGCCACCAGCGAGTGGGGGTGGAGCCGCCAGAGCTGGAGGAACCCGGCGCCGAGGTAGACCGCCGCCGCCGCCAGCGCCGCCGGCTCCGACACCGCCAGCCGCCGGGCGAGCAGGAACATCCCCCACGCCGCGATCAGCAGCCGCGCCGCCTGCGAGAAGGTGACCGCGCGGAACGGCGAGAGCAGCCGCGCCAGCGCCTCGGTCGGATAGAGCAGCGCCGACTGGCCGTTGCCGAGCAGCGCCGCCCCGGCGCCCTGGGCGGGATTGAACAGCAGCCCCTCGCGCGCCGCTCGCCGCCAGGGGATCATCTGCGCCACCGGGTCGAGCAGGAGGAGATTGGCGGGCTCGGAGCCGGCCTCGACGCGGGCGATCAGCTCGGGATCGGCCCACGGCGCCACTCCGGCGAGGATCGGCGTCGGCGCCAGCGCCCGCCCGGGCAGAAACCCCGCACCGGTGTAGGCGAGCGGCAGCAGCGCGAGGACGATCGCCGCCGCCGGCGAGGCCCCCCGCCGCCGGCCGAGCCGCACGAGCCGGGCCGCCGCCGCCAGCGCCGCGGCGACCGCCAGGTAGAGCAGAGCGAGGAGGACGGCGCCCACGCGGTCGCGCTCAGCCCCCGGCGGCTGCCCGCCGCCGTGCCGGCCGCCGTGCCGCTGCCCCCGGCACGGCCGGCCCGGCCGATCCTCCCACCGCTACTCGCGCCACTTCGGCGGCGCCTTGTGGTCGAGGACGTGGGCGATGCCGCGCCGGCAGTCGCCGGTGCCGCGGGCGGCGGCGTTGACCTCGGCGGCGTGGGCGAGCGCCTCGGAGAGACCCTTGCCGGGCAGCTCGAGCAGGAGCTTCTTGGTCGCGGCGATCGACTGCGAGCTGCCGTTGGTCAGGATCGACACCGCCAGCTCGCGCCCCTCCCCCTCGAGGCCGCCGGGCGCCACCACCCGGTCGGCGAGGCCGATCGCGCGCGCCTCGTGGGCGTCGAGGAAGTGCGGGTAGAGGAGCAGCTCGCGGACGTCGCGGCCGCGCAGGCGCAGGGGCAGGAAGGTCGCGACCAGCGCGGCGACGAAGCCGATGCGCACCTCGCTGTAGAGGAAGCGGGCGTCGTCGGCCGCGACCACGAAGTCGCAGGCGGTGGCGAGACCGCAGCCGCCGGCCACGCACGAGCCGCGGACCAGCGCCAGGGTCAGCGCCTCCTGGCGGAGCACCGCCTCGAACAGCCCGGCGAGCCGTAGCGAGTCGGCCCGGTTCTCCTCGGCGCCGGCGTCGCGCAGCGCGCGCAGGTGGCCGAGGTCGGCGCCGGCCGAGAAGTGCTTGCCCTTGCCGGTCAGCAGCACCGCCCGGATCCCCTCGGCGAGCAGCGGCCGGCGGTAGAGCGCGGTCACCTCGTCGATCATCCGCGGGGACAGCGCGTTGGCGCGCTCGGCGTTGTCGAGCGCGACCCACAGCAGGTCCTCGTCGCGCCGTAGCTCGAGGGTCTCCAGCGCCAGCTCCTCGACCCGCCCGGCCGCCGCGGTCACAGCAGCTCCTCGGGGATCTCGACCAGCATCGCCAGCAACCCCTGGGCGTGGGTCTTGCCCTGGGCGTCGGTGATCAGGCTCTCGGTGCCGCCGCCGCCGAGCGAGTCGTGGAGGAGGAAGTTGAAGGCGAGCAAGTTGGGCACGTCGTGCCGCTCGACCCCGCCGCGGCAGACGCCGCGGAAGTGCTCGGCCACCCGCTCGGCGGTCACCTGCTCGCGCAGCAGCGCGTAGATCTCGGGCGAGTCGGCGATCAGGCCGGCGTTGCTGGCGTCGCCCTTGTCGCCCGAGCGGGCGTGGGCGACGCGGTAGAGCGGGACTTTCATCGCGAGGCCTCCGGACGGCCGGCACGGGCGGCGGCGAGCAGACCGGAGCCGGCGAGCGCGCAGAGCGCGGCGGCCACCGCGGTCGAGACCGGACCGGGTGTCGCCGGTGCGAGCGCCGGGGCGATCGCACGCAGCCCGGCGTCGAGGGAAGCACCGTCGCGGATGAGGAGCGGCACCAGCGAAGCGAGCGCCGCCGACGCGACCAGCAGGAGCACGCCGGTGCGGCGACGGCCGCTCCAGCCGCGGGCCAGGCCGAGCCTCAGCACGGCGAACCAGCCGAGCGCGGCGACCAGACCCCAGGCGGCGAAGGAAAGGCGATTTGCGGCGCCGCTGACCCAGAACCCACCAACGAGACACGGCACGATCCCGAGCAAGAGCGGCAGATCCCATCGCACCGCCTGGGCCCGAGCCGAGCGCCATGCGGCCGGGTCGGCCGCTCCGGTGCCGGCGGCGGCCCCCGCGGTCCCGCCGTGCGTGGGGGTCGCGATCCCACCGCCGACCGCTCTCGCCCTGGCGCGAGCATCACCGGCCACGGCCATCCGCGCGTCCGCGCCACCCGCGCTCACGCCTCCTCCACCGTCACCTCGATCCGCTCCTCGACCTCCTCGCGCGCCAGCAGCGCCGGCCAGTAGGCGACCACCTCCTGCGCCTTCGGGCGGCCGCCGGCGAAGCCGGTGACGCCGGGCGGGCCGGTGGTGATCAGCGGCGCGATCTCCTTGCCGAAGCGCTCGACCTTGGCGCGGTCGGGGTCGCGGACGCCGAGCCGCAGCACCACCTCGGGCGGCTCCGGCGGCTGGGGGAAGATCGCCGGCAGGCAGGCGCCGGTGCCGACGATCTCCTGCGACCGCTGCTCGGGGGGAAAGACCACCCCGGCGCGCTCGAGCCGCTTCCACACGCACTCGGCGGCCAGCTCGGCCTTGGCC
>Ga0302046_10002158_pt1 | contig 18420 bp, 10 predicted proteins | sample RVTome_11_FD_200261 | JGI IMG/M metagenome (GOLD analysis project Ga0302046, IMG submission 200261) | Soil microbial communities from uranium-contaminated site in the Upper Colorado River Basin, Wyoming, United States - RVT147D111 (version 2) ...
AGCGTCCTCGGCTCGCATCCCCTGCCCGGCCCCATCGAGCCTCTATTGGGTCCCTGGACCGGCAATCGGACGAGGCTCCTGGTGCTCGTCGTGCTCGGCGGGTTCGCCCTCACGGTGCTGAGCAACGCGGTCAAGGTCTGGAGCTCGCAGGTCGAGACCCGTCTCTCCCAGGGCATGATCCTCAACTTCCGCAGCGACCTCTTCCAGCACGCGCAGCGGCTGTCGATGGCGTACCACGACCGGCGCAGATCCGGAGGCCTGATCTTCGCCATCAACTTCCAGGCCGACAACGCCGCGGGTCTGGTAATGACGATCCAGCCGCTGGTGCAGAGCGCCTTGACGCTCATCGGCATGTTCTGGATCACCTTCGAGATCAACGCCCGCCTGGCCCTGCTCTCCCTGGTCATCGTCCCCTTCCTCTACTACTCGGTCGCCTACTACATGACCCACATCCAGGACCGACTGCGCAAGGTCAAGGGCCTCGAGGGAGAGTCCCTGTCGATCATCCACGAAGCGATCTCGATGATGCGCGTCATCGTCGCCTTCGGACGGGAGGGTTACCAGCACCGCAAGTTCCGTGAACAGGGGAAGAAGGCCGTCGACGAGCGAGTCAAGGTGACGGTGCGGCAGACGGCGTTCTCGCTGCTCGTCAACACGACCACCGCTGCCGGGACCGCGCTCGTGCTCGGGTACGGGGTCCACCAGATCCTCGAGGGCCGGATGACCGGTGGCGAGCTGCTCGTCGTCATCTCCTACGTCGCCTCGATCTACAAGCCCCTGGAGCAGCTGAGCACCACGGTGGGCTCTCTTCAGGATCGCTTCACCAGCCTCGAGATCGCCTTCAACCTGCTCGACACGAAGCCGGAGATCCAGGACGCCCCCGGCGCCGTCGCGCTCGAGCGCGCCCGGGGCGCCGTCGCCTTCGAGGCGGTCGACTTCAGCTACAGCGAGCGCCAGCCGACGCTGCAGGACATCCACTTTCGGGTGGAGCCCGGCCAGGTGGTCGGCGTGGTCGGACCGACGGGCGCCGGGAAATCGACGCTGGTGAGCCTTCTGCCGCGCTTCTACGACCCGCAGGCGGGTCGGATCCTGCTCGACGGCAAGGACATCCGCACGCTCACCCTGGCCTCGCTGCGCGACCAGATGAGCATCGTGCTCCAGGAGCCGCTGCTCTTCTCGGGCTCGATCGAGGACAACATCCGCTACGCCCGGCTCGGGGCCAGCCACCAGGAGATCGTCGACGCAGCCAAGGCGGCCAACGCGCACGACTTCATCAGCGCGCTGCCCGACAAGTACAAGACCTCCCTGGGCGAGCGCGGCGCCACGCTCTCAGGTGGCGAGAGGCAGCGGATCTCGGTGGCGCGAGCCTTCCTCAAGGACGCGCCCATCCTGATCCTCGACGAGCCGACTTCGGCCATCGACTCACGCACCGAAGCCGTGATCCTCGAAGCCCTGGAGCGGCTGATGGCCGGCCGCACGACCTTCATGATCGCCCACCGTCTCTCGACCCTGCGCAGCGCCGACCTGATCCTGGTGATGTGCAAGGGCAGGATCGTGGGCAGCGGCACCCATGACGAGCTGATGGCGAGAGACGGGCTCTACAAGCAGCTCTACCAGTTCCAGGCCGGTCGGGCCTCGCGACAGGTCCGGTCGCGCGATCGGAGCTCGGAGGACGAGCCGGTCCTGGAGCGGGTGGGAGGAGAACCGTGATCCCGGCGCAGGCGCGGCCGCGCGCGGTCGTCCTCGGCCAGATGACGACGATGCCCTTCGGCGGGGTCCTCTGGCAGACCCTGCACTACCTGTTGGGCCTCGAGCGGCTCGGCTTCGAGACCTGGTACGTCGAGGCCCACGCGGTCGCCCCGCGACACTTCATGGCGGGGGAGGACGACGACGGGGCCGAGGGGGCGGCTGCATTCATCGACCGGCTCCTCGGTCGCTTCGGACTCTCGCGTCGCTGGGCCTTCCACGCCCTCGCCTCCCACGGGCGATGCTACGGCATCGGCGAGTCACGGCTGCAGGATCTCTACACCTCGGCCGAGGTCCTCCTCAACCTCCACGGCGGGACTCGACCCCGCCCCGAGCACGTGCAGAGCGACCGGCTGGTCTGCGTGTCGACCGATCCCGTGCTGATGGAGGTCGAGCTGAACCAGAAGGTGCGTCCGACGATCGAGTTCTTCGACGACCACCGGGCGGTCTTCACCTTCGGCGAGAACTACGGCAACCCGGACTGTCTGTTGCCGGCGCTGGAGCGCTTCCCGATCCGGCCGACACGGCAGCCCATCGTGCTCGAGCACTGGGAGGACCAGGACGAGCGGGAGGGGGAGGTCTTCACGACGATCGCCAACTGGCGCCAGGAACGGCGCATCCGGTTCGCGGGCGAGACCTACGAGTGGAGCAAGCATCTCGAGTTCCTGAAGATTCTCGACCTGCCCGAGCGCTCGGCGCAGCCCTTCGAGCTCGCCCTCACCCGCTGCCCCGACGAGCACCGCCTGCTGCTCGCCGAGCATGGCTGGCGCGTTCGCGATGCCCTGAGGATCTCCGCCGATCTCGACACCTACCGCAGGTACATCACCGGATCGCGAGGGGAGCTCACCGTCGCCAAGGATCAGAACGTCCGGCTGCGCAGCGGCTGGTTCAGCGACCGCAGCGCCACCTACCTGGCCGCCGGCCGCCCGGTGGTCACCCAGGACACCGGGTTCGGCAACATCCTGCCGACCGGCGAGGGCCTCTTCGCGTTCTCGTCGGTCGAGGAGGCCGCCGAGGCGATCGACGCCATCAACGGCGACTACGAGCGGCACCGTCGCGCCGCCCGGGAGATCGCCCGCGCGTACTTCGCGCATGACGTCGTTCTCCCCGCACTGCTCGAGGACGCGGGCCTGTCGTTGCCGGCCCGCCCGGCCCGCGGCGCCCGCCACGACGGCTCCCGCGTGCTGCTCGCCGCGCATCGCTTTCCTCCCGACGCCCGCGGTGGCGTCGAGCTCTACACGGCCAAGCTCGCCGACGAGCTGGCCGGCTCGGGCGACGCGGTCGGAGTGGTCTGCCGCCGTCCGGACGGTGGGCCGCTGCGGCGCGAGGTCGAGCACCTCGCGTCGGGCGTGGCGGTCCACAGGCTCGCCGGCGGCCGGGTGCGGCGGGAGCGTTTCCTGGCCGAGCGGGCGCCGCGCGAGCATCTGCTGCGCGAGGTCCTGGCAGAGAGCGATCCCGACCTGGTGCACGTGAACCACGTGCTCGATCTCTCGCCCCGCGTCCTCCAGCTGGCACGGGAACGGGGTGCGGCCGTGGTCCTGACCCTGCACGACTACTACTTCGCCTGCCCGCGCATCGTCCTGCGGACGCCGGACGAGGAGAGCTGCCCGAGCCCCGAGGGTGGGCGCCGCTGCGCGCGGACCTGCTTCGCCGCGGAGGGGGAAGGCGCGGCGCAGCGCTGGACCCTCCGCGCGCTCTACTTCCGGCGGCTCCTCCAGCTGCCCGACCGGATCGTCTGCCCGTCCCGGTACGTGGCCGACTTCTTCGAGCGCTTCGGGGCGCCCGACGATCGCCTGCGCGTGGTCGCCAACGGAGTCTGGATCGACCCGGGCCGGCTCGACGGCGAAGACCGGGCGGCGCCGCGCCGGCGCGGCCCCCTCGCCCTCGCCTTCCTCGGTCCCGTCCTCGCCCACAAAGGACTCGGACGCCTCCTCGAGGCCCTGGCGCTGGCAAGGCTCGACGCCGTGGAGCTGACGACGTTCGGCCCGGTGGAGGACGTCGCGGTGGCCCGGGAGCTCTACTCCCGGGCGGCGGAGATCCCCGGTCTGCGTTTTCGGATGTACGGCGAGTACGAGCCCGAGGAGCTGCCCCTGCTGCTCGAGGAGACCGACTGCGTGGTCGTTCCGTCGCAGTGGCCGGAGACCTTCTGCCTGGTCGCACGGGAGGCCCACGTGCGCGGCTTGCCGGCGATCGTGTCGCGCATCGGTGCGCTCCCCGACGGCGTGGTCGACGGGGAGAACGGCTTCACCTTCGAGCCCGACCGCGCCGACGAGCTGGCAGCCATCCTGCGACGCCTGACAGGGGAGCCGGAGCTCCTGGACCGTCTGCGGGACGGCGCCCGACGGACCCGGGTGCCGACGCTGCGGGAGCACGTCACGGGGCTCCGGGAGGTCTATGGCGAGGCGCTCGCGGAGAGGGCTCGCGACCGCCGGCCCCAGGCGTCGGATCTCGAGGAGATCGCCGCCCTCGAAGACGCCCTGACCGCGGTCGGCTTCGGCGACGGCCCGCGCGCGGCGGAGATCTTCCACGACCGGCCACCGTCGCTTCACATCCTGCAACCCGCTCCCACCGGTGAGGCACACCGATGACGATTCCCTTCGAGCAGCACTCGCGAGGCGCTGACGGCGCACCCATCGAGCACGTCTCCAGCCTGGACGCGAGGCAGCGCCAGCTGCGCTCCCTCCTCCTCGACGCGCGTGACGCGACCATGCGGTTGCGCGTCGGCAGCGAGCCCGCGAGTGACGCCGCCGCCGGCGCGCGCTGGAACGACACGGAGTACCGCGCACTGCGCCGTCGCCTGAGCGCCATGGTCGAGGAAGCGGTCCCCTACGGATCGGCGGTGTTGATGGTGAGCCGGGGAGACGACGATCTGCTCGCTCTCGAGAGTGGTGAATCGGCCCGCCACTTCCCGTGCGGCGAAGACGGCCGCTACCTGGGCCATCATCCCGCCGACGACCGGACCGCGATCGACCTGCTGGAGGGGCAGCGGCGGCGGGGAGCCGAGTTCCTCGTCCTGCCGGCCACGAGCCTCTGGTGGCTCGACCATTACAGCGAGCTCCGGCGGCACCTGGAGGACCGCTATCGCCGTGTCGCCGAGGACGAGGAGACCGGTGTGGTCTTCGACCTGCGGCGCCGCGCCACGGCCTCGAGGCGCGCCGCCTACGCCGCGCGCCGGCCCCGGACGGAGGGATCCACCCGGCCGCTGGCCGCGGTCACCATCGTCAGCCGCAATTACCTCGCGCAGGCCCGCGTCCTGGCCAGGAGCTTCCTCGAGCACGAGCCCGAGAGCCGTTTCTACCTCCTGGTGGTCGATCGGCTTCCGGAGGGAGTCGAGTTCGGCGCCGACGTGACCCTGGTCGACCCGCAGGAGCTGGACGTCCCGGGGTTCTACGAGATGTGCTTCAAGTACGGCATCGTCGAGTTCAGCACCGCGGTCAAGCCCTACCTCCTGTCGTACCTGTTCGACCGCTGCGGCGAGAACGAGGTGGCGTACTTCGACCCCGACATCATGATCATGCGGCCGCTCGAGGAGCTGCGCCAGGCGCTGACCGCAGGGGACATCGTGCTCACGCCGCACATCATGCGGCCCCTCCCGCTGGACGGCAAGCGACCGAGCGAGCAGGACATCATGATCTCCGGGGCCTACAACCTCGGGTTCATCGCCCTGCGCCGATCGCCGGCCACCGGCGAGTTCCTCCGCTGGTGGGAGGAGCGGCTCCAGGACGGCTGCCGCATCGACGTCGCCAACGGACTGTTCACGGATCAGAAGTGGATCGACCTGGTCCCCAGCTTGTTCCCGTCGACGGCCATCCTCCGCGACCCGACCTACAACGTGGCCTTCTGGAACCTTCACGAGCGGTCCGTGACCGACGAGGACGACGAGTTTCTCGTCAACGGCCGGCCAGCGGCCTTCTTTCACATCAGCGGCTTCAACCCGGCCAGGCCGGGGACCCTCTCCAAGCACCAGACGCGGACCGACGTCGAGAGCGGCTCGGCGTTGGAGCGGCTGCTCGAGAGCTACGCCGAGCTGCTGCACGAGCACGGCTACGCCGAGGCCACCCAGTGGGAGTACGGGTACGAGCGCTTCGACAACGGCTTGCGGGTGCACCCCCTGCTGCGGCAGATCTACCTCAACCTCGCACCCGGGGAGCGAGCCCGCTTCGAAGATCCGTTCGCGACCGCGGGCCCGGACTCGTTCCTCGACTGGGCCATCACGCCGACGGCGGACGAGGGGGGCCTGAGTCCGTTCCTGCGCACCCTCTACAGCCTTCGCTACGACCTGCCGCTCCACTTCCCCGACGTCCGTGGTCGCGACCGGGCGGCCTTCCTGCGCTGGGCGCGGCGCTGGGGCAGCTCGGAGATGGGGTTCGAGCCCGAGCTCGTCCGGGATCTGGTGGAAGGCGAGAAGGGCACGCGCGTCGAGAGAGAGAGCCGTCCGGCCGGGGCGGGCAGGCACGGCGACGAGGCGCTGCCGATGACCTACGATGCGGTCCTCGAGCGGGTCCGCAACATCGCCCGCGCCACGCTGCCGGCAGGCTCCCGGGTGCTGGTGCTGAGCAAGGGCGACTACCGCCTGGTCGATCTTGGCGGCGTGGAGGCCTGGCACTTCCCGCAGACTCCCGATGGCACCTACGGCGGCTACCACCCGCCGGACAGCGAGGTGGCCATCGCCCACCTGGAGGCGCTGCGCCAGAAGGGGGCCAACTATCTCCTCATCCCGCAGTCGGCGCTGTGGTGGCTGGAGTACTACGAGGAGTTCCGCCGCCACCTCGAGAGCCGCTACCGCCTCGCCGTCCAGGACTACGACTCCTGCCTCATCTACTCCTTGCGGGAACGTCCCGAGGAGGGACGACCGCGCCGCGGCCGGCCGAGCTGGTGGCGACGTCTGATGGGCGGGCCCCGGCTGGCGACGGGCCAGGGCGCCGCGCGACAGGAGGCGATCCGATGAGCGAACGGGGCTCGAGCTCTCCCATCGTGGTCTACGGCGCGGCCCGCTCCGGGACCACCTACCTGGTGCAGATCTTCAACAGGCACCCACGGGTCCACGTCAGCGACGAGACCAGGATCTTCGCCTGGGTCCACGACGTCTTCCGGCGGTTGACGGGCGACGAGCGCACCTCCTACCGCAATCGCGAGGAGCTGGTCGACTACCTGCGCCGTACCCTTCCGGCCACCGTGCGCGACTTCTACCGCGAACTGGCGCCGGACGCCCTGTGGTGGGGCGACAAGAACCCGCACTACGTCCACCCGCACAACGAAGGCTGCCTGGAGACCGTCCTCGAGCTCTGGCCCGCGACGCGCTTCATCCACATCATCCGGGACGGCAGGGACGTGGTCACCTCGGGACTGCGGGGCGTGTGGAAGGACTTCGAGAGCGTCCATCGGATGTGGACCTCGCACCTCGACATCGGCTGCTCGTTCGGCCGCGCCCTCCCGGCCGCGCAGTACTTCGAGCTGCGCTACGAGGACCTCGTCCGCGACGACGTCGAGGTCGCGCGGGCGATGTTCGACTTCCTCGGCATCGACTTCCACCTCCGGGTCGAGACGTTCTGCCGCAATCAGCAGGAGAGGCGAACGCCGTTCTGCACGCCGAGCCGGGACATCCGCTCGGACGTGACGCGCTCGGACTGGGTCGGCTATCTCGATCCCGCCCAGCAGGCTCGCAGCCTGGACTTGCTCGGCGACCACCTGGTGCGGTTCGGCTACGCGACGCCGGAGTCGCTGGAGCGCTTCCGGGAGGGCTTGGGGGAGCCCGAAGCGGCGAGGCGCTCGTCATGAGCGAGCCGAAGGTGAGCGTCTGCATCCCCACCCGCGACCGCGCCGCGTGGCTGGCGGAGGCGCTGGAGAGCGTCTTCGCCCAGACCCTGCAGGACTTCGAGATCGTCGTCTGCGACGACGCCTCGACCGACGACACCCTCGAGGTCGTCGCCGACCGGGCCGACCCGAGGCTCCACTATCTGCGCCACGAGCGTCCGCTCGGTATCGCCGCCAATCGCAACGCCTGCCTGCAGGCGGCGCGAGGCCGCTACGTGGCCTGGCTGGACTCCGACGATCGCTACCTGCCGCGCATGCTGGAGACCCAGTGCGCGGCGCTCGACCGCCGGCCGCGGGCGGCCATGGCCCACGGCGCCTTCCACGTCATCGATGCCGCGGGACGCAGGCTGCCGGATTGGCCGCGGGCCTTCGACGCCGACGTGGTCGAGCCTGGCCTCGAGGCGTTCCGCGAGCTCACCCTCCGCTGCTACGTCTCGGCACCCACCGTGGTCGTGCGCCGAGCGGTCCACCAGGCAGTCGGTCCCTACCGGGCGACCCTGCCCGTGGCCGAGGACTGGGAGATGTGGATGCGGATCTGCCTGTACGGCGACCTCGCGTTCACCGCCGAGCCGGTGGCGGAGTATCGCTGGCACGGGGGCAGCGCCACCCGCCGCGCGGAGGCCGGGGGAAGCCGTCTGGCGCTCGAGCTCGACGCCTTGCGAGGCGTCTTCGCCGGTCACCGTCCCCGGATCCCGGAGGTCGCCGCCTGCGAACGGCGGGCGTATGCGGCCTTCGCCGCGCGCGCCTTCCGCCGGGCGACGGACTGCCTGACGCGGGGGCGGAGGGGAGCGGCCCTGTCCGCCCTCGGACTGGCGGTGCGGGCGTGCCCCCGCCTGAGCCGGCGGGCCTCGACGTGGAGCTCGATCGCGGCCGTGGTGAGCGGAGCGGAGTACCGCTGGCACCTGGCATCGCGCGCGGCTCTGGCGCGGCTGGGAGGAGAGCTGGAGGACAGCCGCGCCGGTGCGGCGCTGCGCCGCGCGAGCGAGGTTTCCGCTGCCTGGGAGGCGGCGCTGCGCGAGATGGCGCGGACGGTGCGTCGGATCGTCCCGCCGGATGCCGCACTGGCGGTCGTCGACAAGTGGGATCCCACGCTGCTGCACCTTTCCCGACGCCGCGGCTGGCACTTTCCCGATCGGCGCCTGCTGCCCGACGGCTACCCGCCAGACAGCGCGACCGCCGTCCGCCATCTGGAGGCGATGCGGCGGAGGGGCGCGGAGTATCTGGTCGTGCCGAGCACCGCCTTCTGGTGGCTCGAGCACTATCCGGGCCTGACCGAGTACCTGCACGAGCGGGGCGCGATCGCCGGAGCGGATCGTCACTGCGCCATCTTCCGCCTGACGGCGGCCGAGGAGGCCCGATGGGCGGCGTGAACGGGACGGGGACCGGACGCGGCCGCATCGTCGTCGCCGGCTCCGTCGCCCAGAAGCCCTGGCACGGCGGTCACACCTGGGTCTTTCTGCAGTACGCGCTGGGCCTGAAGCGGCTCGGCTGGGAGGTCCTGCTCCTCGACCGCCTCGTTCCGGCGATGTGCGCCGACGAGGGGGGGCACGCCTGCCCTGCGGAGGAGTCATGGAACCTCCGCTACGCCAGCCGCGTCATGGAACGCTTCGGCCTGGAGCGTGAGTACGCGGTGATCCTCGAAGACGAGGGTGGTGCTCCGCGCGGGACCCACGGGTCGGGGCCCGAGGAGATCCTCAACCGCATCCGAAGCGCCGATCTGCTGCTCAACGTCATGGGATTCCTCGACGACGAGGAGCTGCTCGGCGCCGCGCGGCGGCGCGTCTTTCTGGACATCGATCCCGGCTTCGGCCAGATGTGGCACGCACTCGGGTGGGCCGATCCCTTCGCGGGCCATGACGATTTCGTGACCATCGGCCGCAACGTCGGCCGGCCGGAGTGCACGATCCCCGACTGCGGCAAGCGCTGGATCACGACCAACCAGCCGATCGTGCTCGAGCACTGGCCGCCGGCCGCCCCCAGCGACGGTCCGTTCACCAGCATCGGCACCTGGCGCGGGCGCTACGACGCGATCGAGTATGGTGGGGAGCGCTACGGCCTGCGGGTCCACGCCTTCCGCGACTTCGCGTCTCTGCCGCGGCTGAGCGGCGAGGCCTTCGAGCTCGCCCTGGACATCGATGCCGTCGAACGGGCCGATCTCGCCCTGCTGGAGGAGAACGGCTGGGCCCTGGTCGACCCCCGACGGGAGGCGGCGGATCCCTGGTCGTACCGGGACTACATCGCGCGCTCCGGGGCGGAGTTCATGGTCCCCAAGGACGCGTACGTCCGCTCGCACAGCGGCTGGTTCAGCGATCGCAGCATCTGCTACCTGGCCAGCGGCCGGCCGGTCGTGGCCCAGGACACGGGCTTCGACGACTGGTATCCCACCGGAGACGGCCTGCTGGCCTTCAACGACCTCGAGGAGGCGGCGGCGGCCGTCGACGAGATCTGCGGCGACCGCCGCCGCCACTCGGCCGCGGCGCGGCGCGTCGCGGAGGAGTGCTTCGACTCCGACAGGGTCCTGACCGGTCTGCTCGACGCCCTGGGGGTGGAGGGAGCGTGAGCACCGTCGTGGTCAGCGGCGCGCTCGCCAACCGGCCCGACAACGGGGGCGGTGCCTCGGTGAGGATGACCTGGGTCTCGGCGCTACGCCGGCTCGGCTTCGACGTCTGGTTCTTCGAGCAGATCGACCGGTCGCTGCTCGGGGCGGAGCCGGGGGAGGGAGGCGCGCCGGAGGAATCGAGACCGGCGCGGTACTTCCGTTCGGTGACGGAGCGCCACGGCCTCGCGGAGCGCCGTGTGCTTCTCGACGAGCGGGGCGCCTCGGTCTTCGGCCCCGACCGGCAGGCCCTGGAAGGGGTGGCTGCCGAGGCGGCCTTGCTGGTCAACCTCAGCGGACATTTGACGGTCCCGTGGCTGTTCGAGCGCTTCGCGCGCAAGGCCTACGTCGACCTCGACCCGGGGTTCACCCAGTTCTGGCATGCGGAGGGGGTCCAGGGAGCTCGGCTCGCCGGTCACGACGGCTACTTCACGGTCGGGCTCAACATCGGGCAGCCGGGTTGCCCCATCCCGGTGGACGGCATCGCGTGGAGCCCGCTGCCGCCACCCGTCGTGCTGGACGAGTGGCCGGTGGAAGAAGGTGATCTGGACGCGTTCACCACGGTGGCCTCGTGGCGGGGCTCCTACGGGGGCGTCGATCACCGGGGACGGCACTACGGGTCCAAGGCCCACGAGTTCCGCAAGTTCATCGAGCTGCCCCAACGCCTGCCGATTCCGGTGCAGATCGCCCTCGACATCCATCCGGCCGACGAGGGAGACCGCGTGGCCCTGCGCGAGCACGGCTGGGAGCTCGTGGACCCCGGCGAGGTCGCCGCGGAACCGGAGTCCTACCGGCGCTACCTCGCCGGCTCCGGCGCCGAGCTCTCGGTCGCCCAGGGCATCTACGTGGAGACCGCGAGCGGCTGGATCAGCGACCGCACGGTGCGTTATCTGGCCTCCGGCAGGCCGGTCCTGGTCCAGGACACGGGCTTCTCGGACCACTACCCGGTCGGTCGGGGGCTGCTCGCGTTTCGCACGGTGGAGGAGGCGGTGACGGGAGCCGAGTCCATTGCCGGGGCCTACGACGCGCACCGGCTCTGGGCCCGCTACCTCGCCGAGGAGTTCTTCGACTCCGACCGGGTGGTCGGCCGGCTGCTCGAGGAGCTGGAGGCGGCCCGCTAGGCCCCGGCATGAGCAGCGTCTGCATCAACCATGTGGTCTGGGCCGACCCGCTGCCGGAGCCGATCGAGGAGATCGATCTCGAGCGGCCCGTCGCGGGAGGAGAGTGGAGCGGCCCGACCCTCGAGGTGAGCGGATCGGTTCTCGGCCGATCCGCGGTCGCCGCCGTCGAGGTGGTCCACGGCGAGCGGGTGCTGCGCCGCCTGCCCGTGCGGTCGCGCCGGCTCGAGCTCGCCCGCCAGCGGCCGGTGCGGGAGGGCGCCGAGAGGGCGGGCTTCAGCGGTCTCGTGACCACCCTCGGCCTGCCCGAGGAACTGAGCCTCGATCTGATCGTCGTCTTGGGCGGCGGGGAGCGGGTGCCGGTGGCCAGGATCGAGGGGCGACGGGTGCCGTTGCGTTCCGCCTGGGAGCCGACCCTGCAGCCGGTGCTGGTCACCACCCTCGGCCGGATGGGCTCGACCTGGATGATGGGCCTGCTGGCGGCGCACCCCCGGGTGGTCGCCTGGCGCCGCTACCCGTACGACTGCCGGACGGCGAAGTACTGGCTGCAGGTCCTGAACACGCTGGCCGAGCCGGCCGCGCAGGGGGAGGAGGCGGGGACCCTGCACGCCGACCGCTGGTGGGTGGGCGTGAATCCCTTCTTCGTCCCCGAGCTGGCCAGAGAGCCCCGCCCCGGCGTCGGTCTCTACGCGGAGCGGGTGGCGGAGCTGTGCATGCGAAACATCGACAGCTGGTATCAGGATCTCGCCCACGGCCTGATCAAGGAGGAGGTCCGCTACTTCGCCGAGACGTTCGCCCCGACGCGCCTGCCGCCCCTGACACGGGAGCTCTATCCCGACGCCAAGGAGGTCTTCCTCGTCCGCGACTTCCGCGACTGGATCTGCTCGATCCTGGCGTTCGACGAGCAGCGGGGCGTCGACGGCGTCGGAGGACGTCGAGACGAGGCGGTCGAGGAGGCCGTCCGTCGCCATGCGCGCGACGCGTTCACGCTCCGGGATCAATGGCGGGCCCGTCAGAGGACCTCTCATCTGGTGCACTTCGAGGATCTGGTCCTCGATCCCGAGACCACCCTGCGGGGGCTGCTGGAGTACCTCGACTTCGAAGCCCAACCGAGCTCGGTCGAGGCCCTGATCGAGGAGGCCCGTCTGGAGTCGAGCGGCTATCCCCACCACCGGATCCCGGCCGACGCCCGGACCTCGGTGGGGCGCTGGCGCCGCGAGCTGGGCACGGGGGCGCAGGCTGTGGCGGAGGGAGTCTTCGGCGAGGTCCTCGAGGCTTTCGGGTATACGAACACAGACCGGAGCGAGAAGCCCGCCCGTGCGCTGCACGTCTGAGTCTGCACTGGCCGTCGGGAGGCCGAGATGGCGAAGCCGGGGCTGAGGATCCTGGTCGGTGGCGCGTTCGCCCGCGTACCTGCTCAGGGCGGTCTGGTGTGGATGGTCATGCAATACGTGCTCGGGCTCCGCCAGCTCGGCCACGAGGTCGTGCTGGTCGAGCCGGTCACCGGTGATGACCTGCGTCCGGTGGAGTCGGCCTTGCCCGCGAGCGACAACGCAGCCTACTTCGAAAGCGTCGCTCGCCACTTCGAGCTCCAGGAGTCGGCGACTCTCCTGCGGGTCGATGGCTCGGAGACCGTCGGGGTCTCCTGGGAGGAGCTTCGCCGCTTCGCCGAGCGGGCGGACCTGCTGATCGACCTGGCCGGCGGCCTGGCGGGGAGCGACCTCCTCGAGCGCATTCCGGTCCGCCTCTACCTCGACCTCGATCCCGGCTTCACCCAGCTCTGGCACGCAGTGGAGAACATCGACATGGGCTTCGCCGGCCACACCCACTTCGCCACCGTCGCCCTCGGCTTCGAGAGTGGCGCGCACGCGGTCCCGACCTGCGGCCTCGACTGGATCGCCACGCCTCAGCCCGTGGTGCTCTCCGAGTGGCCGGTCGCCGAACGCACCGAGCGGGACGCCTTGACCACCGTGGCCAACTGGCGCGGCTACGGTTCCATCCGCACCAATGGGGTCTTCTACGGACAGAAGGCGCACTCCCTGCGCGAGCTCGTCGATCTGCCGCGACGCACCGGCGGCCGCTTCGAGCTGGCCCTCGCGATCCACGCCGACGAGTCGGCGGACCTCGCGGCCCTGGAGGCCAACGGCTGGACGCTCCTGGATCCCGGAGACGTCGCCGCCTCGCCGGAGGACTACCGTCGCTTCATCCAGGGGTCGAAGGCGGAGCTGGGTGTCGCCAAGAGCGGGTACGTCGCAGCGCGCTGCGGTTGGTTCAGCGATCGCAGCGTCTGCTACCTCGCCTCCGGGCGACCGGTGATCGCGCAGGAGACCGGCTTCGGCGAGGCGTTGCCGGTGGGCGCCGGCCTCTTCGCCTTCGATACCGTGGAGGACGTGGGCGCCGCCCTGGAGGAGCTGCAGCGCGACTACGAGGGACAGCGTCGAGCGGCCCGGCTCATCGCCGAGGAGTACTTCGCTTCCGATCGCGTGCTCGGCCGCCTGCTCGAGCGTCTCGGGGTGACCGCGTGAGCGCGCTGGCCGGGACGGCCCTCCGCGGCGAGCCGGCGGCCGACGAGGAGGTGACCGAGGCGGTTGCCTCGCTCCTGGGAGAGAGCGTGGGAGGGGTCCGCCTGCTCGAGCGCCGGCGGAGCCCCTATGGCTCCACCTTCCCCATCGAAGAGCTGCTGGTGCGGCGCGGTGACGGCAGCGAGCTGCGACTGATCCTGAAGGACCTCGGCGCGACCGTCGGGGCGACGGAGCCCGGTCCGAAGCCGGCCTTCCTCAGCGACCCGCTGCGGGAGATCGAGACCTATCGCCGGGTGCTCGGGCCGGCCGAGCTGTCGGCGCCGGATTGTCTCGGCGCGGTCGTCGATCCGCCACGGGATCGTTACTGGCTCTTCCTCGAGCGCATCGACGGAGAGCTCCTCTGGCAGATCGGCGATCCCGCCGTATGGAAGCTGGCGGCGCAGTGGCTGGCGAGCATGCACGTTCGGTTCGCCGGGAGGAGCCGGCCCCTTCCAGAGCGCCTGCTGGGCTATGACTCTCGCTACTACCGACGCTGGGTCGAGCGGATGCGGCGCTACGTCGGCGAGCGGGAGGCGCGACTCGACTGGCTCTGCGCGCGGGTCGAGGCCGCCGGCGTCTGGCTGGACAGCCAGCCCCGGACCTTCCTGCACGGCGAGTTCTACCCCTCCAACGTCATCGTGGAGAGGACGGGACGCGGGGACCGCATCCGGCCCGTCGACTGGGAGATGGCCGGCTGGGGGCAGCCGATCCTCGATCTCGCTGCGTTGGTGTCCGGAGCCTGGCACGAGGCCGAGCGCCACGCCTTGACGGAAGCCTATCGGTCGGCCCTGCCGAGCGCGTCGAGGCCCTCCGCGGCCGCGCTCGGCTCGGCCCTCGACCGGTGCCGGTTGCTCCTCGCCGTCCAGTGGCTCGGCTGGTCCCGACACTGGACGCCTCCCGAACAGCACGAGAACGATTGGCTCGCCGTCGCGCTCGAGCTCGCGGAACGAACGCCCGCATCCAACCACGACCATCACCCACGAACCCGGAAGAATCGGAGATGCCGCGGATGAAGATTCAGCACAGCGATCATCAAGGCAGGAGGTCGACACGCCTGCGTGGTCTGGCCGTGCTCCAGACCATCGTTCTCGTTCTCGTCGCTTCGACGGCGCGCGGCGCCGACGAGGAGGAGGCCATTCGGTACACCGTCGAAGTCGCGGCGGCGGCGACGATGCTGGAGGCGGAGGAGGTGGCCCAGGACCTGCGGGAACGGCTGGGTGCCGAGATCGGCATCCGACTGGAGTTCCGGGGCGGTACCCACCGGGTGCGCGCGGGCCTCATTCCCACGGTGCAGGAGGGGCAGCGGCTGCTGTCGCGGATCCGCGAGCTCGGCTACGAGGAAGCCTGGATCGCCGCCGTCAGCGCGATGCAACTGGAGCCCGAGTGGCAGGGTCCGGGAACCCGGACCGACCAGGCGGCGGCCGAAGAGCAGGCGGACGCCGCGAAGGCGGCTGCGCAGCCGGCGGCCGCGCCGATCGACCCGGAGGCGGCCGCGGCACAGGCCGAGCTCGAGGCCGAGGCCACCGAGGCCGCGCCGGCGGAGCCCGCCGTCCTCGTCGAACCGATCGCGCCGCCTCCCCGCGGCAGGGAGATCCGGGCCTGGCGTGTCGCCGAGCCGCCCGTGATCGACGGGCGGCTCGACGAGGCGGTCTGGGAGCAGGCGCCCTTCGTCGCGGACTTCAAGCAGAAGGCGGCGCGGGGCGGTTTCCCCCCCCGCGAACGCACCGAGGTGGCAATCCTGTACGACGAGGAGGCGCTCTACATCGGCGGCCGCATGATGGCGCGCGACCCCTCGGCCATCCGGGCCCGCAAGGGACAGCGCGACGACCAGACGGACACCGACCGCCTGATCGTCTCCCTCGACACCTATCGCAACCGCCAGACGGCGTACAACTTCGGCGTCACGGCCGGCGGCGTGCGTGTGGACTACTACCAGCCGCAAGACGTGTTCGAGGTTCGAGACTACTCCTACGATCCGGTCTGGAGGGCTGCCACGTCGATCAACGGCGACAGCTGGACGGCCGAGATGCGGATCCCGCTCTCCTCCCTCCGCTTCCACGGGGGCGTGGAGTCCCAGCTCTGGGGGATCAACATCCAGCGGGTCAGCCCCGCAATGCGGGTCCGCGCCTTCTGGGTCGTCGTTCCGGGCAACGAGACCGGTTGGTCGAGCCGGTTCGGGGATCTCGTCGGACTGGATAGCGTGAAGCCCGTGCGCCGCGTCGCCGTGGTCCCCTACGTCGTCGGGCAGACCGCCTATGTCGATGCCGAGGCCTCGACCGGGTCCCCACTCGAGGACGGGGAGACCGACTGGAACGTGGGCGGCGACCTGCTGGCCGACCTCACGTCGGACGTTTCGCTGGAGGCGACCTTCAACCCCGACTTCGCCCAGATCGAAGCCGATCCGGCGATCGTCAACCTGACGGACTACGAGGTCTTCTTTCCCGAGAAGCGACCGTTCTTTCTCGAGGGCGCCCAGCTGCTCCAGGGCCCCGGCCCCAGGTACTACTACTCACGGCGAATCGGGGCCCCTCCCAGCGTCGGCACGGCGGGGCTCGAGGAGGTGCCGCGGAGCACCACGATTCCCGGCGCGGCGAAGATCATCGGCCGCCTGCCTCGTGGCCGCTCCCTCGGCGCGCTCCTCGCCGTCAGCGACGAGGAGGAGGCCTTGGGGTTCGATTCCGGCGCCGGGACGCTGGTGGACGTGCCCGTCCAGCCGCTGACCTTCTACGGCGTCGGGCGCTTGCAGAAGGACTTCGGCGCCGGCTCCACGATGGGCGTCGTCGGCACCGGCGTGCGGCGCGACTTCGCGGCGGAGGGCACGCTGGGCGAGCTCCTCCCGCTGGAGGCGTGGGCGGGAGGCTTCGACTGGAACCTGCGGTTCCGGAAAGGCACCCATCAGTTCGGAGGCTTTGCCGGCGGAAGCCTGGTGGAGGGGAGCCCGGAGTCGATCCTGCGGCTCCAGCGAGCGAGCAGCCGCTATCTCCAGCGGCCGGACGCCGACCACATCGGGGTGGACGTGACACGGACAAAGCTGCAGGGCTACACGGCGGGCGTGAACGTCGGCAGGATCCAGGGATCGTGGCGCTGGGTGGCCAGCGGCGAGGCCCGCTCGCCGGCCTTCGAGATCAACGACGCGGGCGCGATGGCGACGGCCGACGACATCGACGGTTTCGTCGAGGTGGCGTACGGGGACCCGCTCAAGCACGGACCTTGGCAACGCATCGACGTCTCGGCGTCGCTGGCGAGCGGCTGGAACTTCGGGGAGGTCCGGCAGTACACGACCCCCGCCGTCGACTTGACCCTGGTTTGGAACAACTTCTGGCGGACCTACCTCCGGGTCGCGCAAGACCAACGGGCGCTCAGCGACAGCCTGACACGTGGCGGGCCCTTGATGGGGACCGGCGAGGGTACGCGGTCGCGCTTCGGCCTGTCGACCAACAACACTCGCCGTTTCGTCTGGTCCCTCGACGGAGGGTACTCGTCGGATGAGTTCGGGGCGCGGGGATACACCGCCAGCACGCGGTTCCTGCTGCGCTCTCCGCACCGCTTCACGTTCTCGATCACGCCGGGCTACGAGGAGTCGCGGGATGCGCGGCAATACGTCGCCACGCTGGCGAACGGGAGGCCGGAGACGTTCGGTCAGCGCTACGTATTCGGAGAGCTCGACCGCGACACCGTCTTTGCACGGCTGCGGATGGGGGTGGCGCTCACCAACAAGCTCTCCTTCGATGTCTACGTCGAGCCTTTCGCCGCCACCGGGACCTACGACGTCTTCGGCGAGCTGCTGGCCGCGGGCAGCAGGGACCTGAGGATCTACGGGACCGACGGGACGACGATCGTCCAGCTTCCGGACGGCTCCTACCAGATCACCGACGGCGACCGAACCTTCACCCTCGGCAACAGCGACTTCGACGTCCTCTCGCTGCGCGGCAATGCAGTCCTACGGTGGGACTACGCTCAGGGCAGCGCGCTCTATTTCGTTTGGTCCCACAACCGAGCCGACGAGGACGTCATCGAGGGCGCCGCGGGCGCCGCCAACCTCGGCGATGTCTTCGACGTTCCCGCCGAGGACGTCCTGGCCTTGAAGCTCAGCTACCGGCTGGACTTCAACTGACCGGCTCTTTGCGTCGACGGAAGAGCCGCCCCACGAGCCAAGCGAGGGGCGACCAGGTGATGTAGACGATGGCTACGACGAGGAAGAAGGCGGTCGGCCAGTAGACGATGGTGAGCAGCCCGGCCGCGATGGGCAGGAAGGCGCGGTAGCTCCACCGCCGGCGCAGGTCGAGCTGCTTGAAGCTGGGATAGCGGAAGGTCGAGACCATCAGCACGCCGATGCCGACGAGCGCGGCGAACAGCGCTCCCTGGCTCCACAGCCTCCAATCCTTGTCGGGGGCGAAGAAGAGGAAGGAGGCGATGCCGCCGGCCGCCGCGGGCGCCGGCAGGCCGACGAACCAGCGGTAGTCGGCGACGGCGGTCTGGACGTTGAAGCGGGCCAGTCGGGTGGCGCAGCAGACGACGTAGAAGACCGGGACCAGCCAGCCGGCGCGACCGTACTCGGAGAGCCCCCAGTGGTAGGCGAGCCAGG
>Ga0302046_10002159_pt1 | contig 18418 bp, 19 predicted proteins | sample RVTome_11_FD_200261 | JGI IMG/M metagenome (GOLD analysis project Ga0302046, IMG submission 200261) | Soil microbial communities from uranium-contaminated site in the Upper Colorado River Basin, Wyoming, United States - RVT147D111 (version 2) ...
GCGGACGAACTCCTCCGCGTGGACGAGCTGGTTCTTGGCGTTGCTGATCTCCGAGCGGACCGCCTTCGGGCTCCAGCGCTTCGGGTCCAAGCCGACTGCCTCCTGGACGCTCCTCACGAGCCTGAGGGACTGCTCCGCGTCGAAGATGCTGAAGGTCCTGTCCCAGCCCAGTCGGTCCGCGTGTGTACGCAGCATACGCGCGCCTATGGCGTGGAAGGTCCCCACCCAAATGCCGCGCGGCTCGGCATCCAACAGTCGCGTGATGCGCTCCCGCATCTCGCCCGCGGCCTTGTTGGTGAAGGTCACGGCGAGGATGCGGTCCGGCGCGACCCCGTGCTCCTGAACGAGGTGGCAGACCCGAGAGGTGAGCACGCGCGTCTTGCCCGAGCCCGCGCCGGCGAGCACGAGGAGCGGCCCCTCGAGGTGTAGCGTCGCCTCGAGCTGCTCCGGGTTCAGCCCCTGCAGGTATGCGCCCGCCGAGGTACGGGACATCGGCCCCTCAGGCATCGGCCGCGGGAAGGCGGATCTGGAACGTCGTCCCCTCCATTCCCTCGAGGAGCTCGATCCGGCCACGGTGCACGCCCTCCACGATGCGCCGTGACAGCGCAAGCCCGACGCCCCACCCGCCGGGCTTCGACGTGACGCCCGGCTCGAAGATCGTGTCCCGGATCTCCGGATCGACGCCCGGACCGGTGTCGCGGATCCTCAGGCTGACCCACCGGCCGCCGATCTCGCGAGCGTAGATCGTGATCTTGCCGCCCCGGCCAGCGAGCGCGTCGAGCGCGTTCTTCACCACGTTCTCGAGCGCCCAGATCAGGAGCACCTCGTTGCCCAGGACCCGCGGGAGGCCGGGTGGGATGTCGACCACCAGATCGATGCCCTTCTTGGCGAGCCTGGGAATGCGGGCGGCCAGGTACTGCTCGAGGTCGCTCACGACCTGTCGCAGCGACAGGCTCTCGAGCTCCGGCTCGCGGCCTATGAGCTCGAAACGGTGGCTTATGCGCTCCAGGCGCTCGAGATCCTCCTCGATCGAGTTGGCGATCTCCGGGTCCTCCAGGTCGCCGGGGCGCGCGTGGTGCGGCAGCCGCAGCACCTCCAGCCAGCCCTGCAGCGAGGAGAGCGGCGTGCCCAGCTGGTGCGCGAGCTCGCGCGCCATGGCCGTCCACGCCCGCTCTCCCTCCGCCCGGCGTTGATACCCGATGAGCATGAACCCGACCGACACCGTCAGCAGCAGACCTCCGGCCTGCAGCCAGGGGATGAACCGCAGGCTCCGCACGTCCGGCGTGTCACCGTAGTGGATGTGGGCGAAGTTCGGATCGCCGACCGGCTCGTGGTCCTCGTCGAGACGCCGGACGTACGCGCGGATCCGGTCCTGCCCCTCGCGCGTGTCGGCGTCCACGACGAACGGGAGGTTCTCGTGTCCGAGCACCGTGTCCCCGGGTCCCATCCACACGAGGGGCACGCCGGAGCCGGTGACGATGCGCTGGAGGTTCAGGAGCGCCTGGATCTCGCCCGTCTGCTCCCGCGCCACGAGACCGGCCTGGACCTCCGAGAAGATCCTCGAGAGCAGCTCGGAGTTGTCCTGGACACGCCTCACGATCTCCCGCGTGTAGAGCAGGTACCATCCCAGCAACAGGATGAAGAACGTGGCGAGCGCCACGGGCCACTTGATTCGGATCATGGGCGCCGGATCAGCCCGGCACGGTCAGCCGCTCGCTTCCGACGTAGGCGTGCAGGGGTTCGGGAAGCGAGACCCCTCCGCCCTCCTCCTGATAGGTCTCCAGGAGGGCCGCCATCACGCGGGGGAGCGCGAGCCCCGAACCGTTCAGGGTGTGCACGTGCTCGGGCTTGTCCGCCTGCGCCCTGCGGAAGCGGATGTTCGCGCGCCGGGCCTGGTAGTCGCCGAATGTGGTACAGCTCGACACCTCGAGCCACTTGCCGACCCCGGGCGCCCAAACCTCGAGGTCGTACGTCATGGCGCCGGCGGCTCCCAGGTCGCCCGCGGCAAGCAGCACGCGCCTGTAACGGAGCCCCAGCCGCTCGAGCAGCGTCTCGGCTTCCCGCGTGAGCTCCTCGAGGGCGTCACGACTTCGCTCCGGCAGCTCGTAGCGGACCAGCTCGACCTTGTCGAACTGGTGCACCCGCAGAAGCCCTCGTGTGTCCTTGCCCGCGGCGCCCGCCTCCCTCCGGAAGCAGGGAGAGTACGCGGTGTAACGCACGGGCAGGTCGGCCATCTCGAGGATCTCGTCCCGATGCAGGTTCGTGACCGGAACCTCCGCGGTCGGAACGAGCCACAGGTCGTCGCGCTCCGTGCGATACGACTCGTCGGCGAACTTCGGCAGCTGCCCGGTCCCCGTCATGGACTCGGGGTTCACCAGGTAGGGTACGCGCACCTCGGTGTAGCCGTGCTCCTCGACGTGCACGTCGAGAAAGAAGGCGATGAGGCCGCGCTGCAGCCGCGCGCCCGACCCCACGAGCACCGGGAATCCGGACCCGCTGATCTTGGCCCCGCGCGGCAGATCCAGGACGCCCAGGCGCTCGCCCAGCTCCCAGTGCGGCAGGGGCTCGAACGGGAAGTCACGCGCATCGCCCCATTCCCGGCACACCGCGTTCGCCTCCTCGCCGCCGGCGGGAACGCCGTCCAGAGGCGTGTTGGGGATCAGCAGCAGCGCGCTCCGGATCTCCTCCTCCGCCCCCCGCACGGCGTCGTCGAGGGTCGCGATGCGCTCCCCCAGCGCCTTGCTCCGGGCGACGAGCGCCTCCGCGTCCTCGCCCGACCGCTTCAGCCGTCCGATCTCCTTCGTGGCGACGTTGCGCTCCGCCTTGAGCTCGTTCACCGTGCCGACGGCCTCCCTGCGCCGCTCGTCGGCCGCGAGGACCCGGTCCACCAGGGACCGGAGCTTCGGGTCACGCTTCGCGAGCGCCTCCCGCACAGCCTCCGGCTCGTTGCGGAGCCGCCGCACATCGAGCATCAGTCGGGCGGGACGAGGTCGCGGCTGTTGCAGACCGGGTTGGTGACGTACCGGAACGTCAGCGTGCCCTGCGCGACGTCGATGGCGACCGGCTCCACCTTCGCGTGATAGACGCAGCTCGACGAGAACGAGCCCAGCGACTGATTGGTCTTGACCACGTAGACCGTGCCCATCGTCACCGGCACCGGGGTGTCGGCGACGTAGAGCAGCGTGTCCTCCGGTGCCTCGAGCACGTCCTCGAACGGTATGGCGCCCAAGGGCGCGATCCGCGCCCTGGAGACGATGCCGAACGCCCCGGGCGGAAGCAGCACGAGCTGCGCGTCGCGGGTATCCACGGCCACGTCCCAGCTGCCCGTCGCGGACGCCGCTTCCACCCTGATGGGACGAGCCTCGCGAAAGTTGAACCCGGAGGCCAGGTTCAACTGGGGACGGGCCAGCGAGTACAGAACGACGGTGTCCGGCGCGTCGTCCCACTGGAACGCGAAGGGATCGTCGCCGCACGCCGCCAGGCCCGTGAGCATCGCGCACGCTGCGGCGGCCACCTTGGTGGAGCGAGAGGGTTGGGCGTAGGTCACGACGAGATCCTGGATGGGGACCGAAGAGGAGGCGAAACTTGACGGACCTGGACGTGGGGGTCAAGCCCGGAAAGGCGCGTGATTGCTTGACTTTACCCCCCCTGCCGGGTAGGTTCCGCCCGCGTCGCCGGCGGGTGGGGAGACCGCCGATGCCGCTCCGCCGAAGGACCTTCCGAGTGAGGTGAAGCGGTGCCCGACGACCGAGCCCGACACCGGGGTGGGCGCATTCTGGTCGTGGACGACGAGCCGCACATCCGACGCGTGCTGGCCTCCATTCTGGGCGCGCGCGGGTTCGACGTCGTCGAGGCTGTCGACGGGCTGGAAGGCCTCGACGTCTTCGACTCCGGTGGCGTGGATCTCGTGATTCTCGACCTGCTCATGCCGGGCGCGAGCGGCCTCGAGGTCCTGGCCAAGATCCGGACCGACGCGCGCTGGCCCGGGACTCCCGTCATCATCCTGACCGCCAAGGGGCAGGACACGGATCGCGAGGCGGCGCTGGCCGGCGGTGCGGACGACTTCCTGACGAAGCCCTTCAGTCCAATGAAGCTCATTGCCCGTATCGAAGAGATCCTCGCCGCTCGCTGACGAGCACCTGTGGGTGCTGGTCCTCGCGGGAGGCGTGGGCTCCCGCTTCTGGCCGCTCAGCACGCCCGAACGTCCCAAGCAGCTGCTGCCCTTGGCAAGCGACCGGCCGCTGATCGTCGACACGGTGGAGCGCGCGCGCGCGCTGGTTCCGGACGAGCGGCTACGGATCCTCGCGGGCGAGCACCTCGCGGCGCCCTTCCGCTCCGTTCTGCCCGACCTCCCGGCCAGCTCGTATTGGATCGAGCCACGGGCCCGTGGCACGGCGCCGGTGCTGGCGTGGGCCGCATGGCGGCTGGCGCGCCTCGACCCCGATGCGGTGATGGTCTCCCTCCACTCCGACCACCTCATCCGCCCCCTGCAGTCGTTCCGGGAGAGCGTGGAGCTGGCGGCAGCCCTCGCGCGGCGTGAGGGGCTGCTGTTGAGCATAGGGGCACGGCCCGACCGACCCGATACCGCGTACGGCTACCTGGAGCCGGGGGGCTCGTTGGGTGGCGCGGGCAACGTCGTCGCGCATCTGGTGAAGGCGTTTCACGAGAAGCCGGACGCCGCGACCGCCGCCCGCTACGTCGAGCAGGGCCACTTCTGGAACACCGGCATCTTCGTGTGGAAGGCCGTGGTGCTACTAGAGGAGATCGCGCGTCACGCGCCCGAGATCGCCGAGCACCTGCCCTTGCTCGATCGCGGGGACGAGCCGTTCTTTGACGCCGTGCCCGTGTGCGTGATCGACCGCGCGATCATGGAGCGCAGCGAGCGTGTGGGCATGGTCGGGGCCGCCTTCGATTGGGATGACGTAGGCGGCTGGGAGTCGCTGTCTCGCACTCGCCAGGCCGATGCGGACGGGAACGTGGTTGTGGGGGACGCCCACGTCGTCGACGCGCGCGACAACATCGTGTACGCGGACCAGGGCTCGGTGGTGCTTTACGGGACGGAGGGACTCGTGGTCGTGCGCGCGAAGGACACGACGCTCGTCGTCCCGCGCGACATGGCCGGCGACCTGAAGCGGCTGCTCGCCTCGCTCGACGCGCGAGAGCAATCGTGAGCGCGCCGCGCCTGTTCCTCTTCGACGACCGGCGCGCGCGCAGGTGGGCTCCCTTCACGCTCACTCGCCCCGCGGGGGAGCTGCTCTTCGGCTGCCTCACGGCCCGGGAGCGCGCAGAACGGTTCTTCGGGGTCCCCTGTCTCGCGCACCTGTCGCGCGCGGCGCTCGCGGGCTTCGACGAGCCGGACGCCTGTCCGGTCGCCTCCGCCGGGGATGTCGGCACGGAGGGGACGCGCATCATGCTCTCCAGCCGCGCGGTGCCGCCGTCGTCCCGCTTCGACCTTCCCGGCGTGCCCACGCTCCTCACGATCGGGGGCGAGGCGGTCGGGTGCGTTCTGCCCGACGGAGCCCCCGTGCCGTCCGAAGCGTGGCTCAAAGATCCGTCCGGCGAGGCCTTCGACGGAGCCCGCGTGGACCTCGACGGCATCGTGCTCGGCTGGCCCTGGGATCTCGTCGCGGGCAACGCTCCTCGGACCGCAGCGGACATCGCGGCGCTCTGGCCGGAAGATCACGAGCCGGAGCGCGTGCTGCGAATCGGATCGGGCGCCATATCGCTCGGACAGGGCGCCGAGATCGAGCCGGGCACGCATGTCGACACGCGCGCGGGTGCGGTTCGGCTCGCGCGCGGGGCGAGGGTGGAGGGGCCGGCCAGGCTCGTCGGGCCACTGTACGTGGGCCCGGACTCCACGGTGCTCGGTGGCTCGGTCGGCGGCTGCTCGATCGGTCCCTCGTGCAAGGTCCGGGGCGAGCTCTCCGAGAGCGTGCTCGTCGGCTACGCGAACAAGGCGCACGACGGCTACATCGGCCACGCCCTCATCGGCCAATGGGTGAACCTCGGAGCGCTCACTACCAACTCCGACCTCAAGAACAACTACCGGCCGGTGAAGGTATGGACGCTGGACGGCGAGGTGGACACGCACGCGCTCAAGGTCGGGTGCTTCCTGGGCGATCACGTGAAGACCGGCATCGGAACGGTGCTGAACACGGGCACGGTGATCGGCGCCGGAAGCAACGTGTTCGGAGGGATCATGCCGCCGAGCGTGGTGCCGCCGTTCAGCTGGGGCACGGGGCCGGACCTGCGCGACCACCGGCTCGACAAGTTTCTCGAGACCACCGAGCTGGCCATGGACCGCCGGGTCCGCACGCTCACCCCGGGCGTGCGTCGCATCCTCCAGCAGGCGTGGCGCGACACCGCGGGCCGAAGGACGTGATCCCCGTCGGCGGAGCCACCCGCAGTCACGATGGGGCGGGCGCGTGAGGGTGGCCGTGCTCGGCAGCGGGAGCGGGGGCAACTCCGCGCTCGTGTGCGCCGGGAACACGAAGGTGCTCGTCGACGCGGGGTTCAGCGCGAGGGACCTAGCCCATCGCCTGGGCTCGCTCGGCGTGGGTCCGGGCTCGATCGACGGCATCGTCGTCACGCACGACCACGGGGACCACACGCGCGGCATGGGCGTGTTCGCCCGCCGCCACGGGACTCCGCTCCACATGACGGCGCCGACCGCCAGGGCGTGTGCCGGGCTGCTCAGGGGCAGCGAGCGGGTCGTCGAGTACACGCCGGGCCGTCCGTTCCTGGTCGGCGACGTCCGGGTCGAGCCCTTCCTGACCGTGCATGACGCAGCCGACCCGGTCGCGGTGGCGCTCGTCGACGAGTGCACCGGACTCAGGGTGGGCGTCGCGACGGACCTCGGCCGTCCGACCGCGCAGGTGCGGCATGCCCTCTCGGGGTGCGACCTCCTGATCCTCGAGGCCAACCACGACGAGGTGCTCCTGCACATGAGCGCCTATCCGGTTTCGGTCAAGCGGCGCATCGCCTCGAGCCACGGTCACCTCTCGAACCAGGCGGCCGCCCGGCTCGTGCGCGAGCTGCTCCATCCGCGGCTGGCGGGGGTGGTCCTCGCGCACCTCTCCAACGAGTGCAACCGACCCGCGCTGGCGCGCCAGGTCGTGGGCCGAGCGCTGGAGGAGGCCGGTTGGCTGGGTCATCTCGAGGTGGCGCTGCAGCACGCGCCCACCGACCTCCTCGACATCGAGGAGCTCCGCTACCGGTCGGGTCCGAGCCAACTCACCTTCCTGTAGAAGGGCCGGGGGCCAAGCCCAAAGAGGTGCCGGGCGACGGAGCCCAGGAGCCGCGACCGTCGCTACATCCCGAACAGGCGCAGGAAGTCGTTGGACAGGGCCCAGAGCATGATGCCCACGATGATCAGAAAGCCGACGTTGCTCCACGCCAGGCGCTGCTCGACGGTGAGCCCCCGGCCGCCACGCACGGCCTCGATGCCCAGGAACACGAGGTGGCCTCCGTCGAGCACCGGAATCGGGAGCAGGTTGAGGACCGCCAGGTTGATGCTGAACAGCGCCATGAACCGGAGGAACTGGTTGAACCCGGCGGCCGCGGCCTGCCCGGACGCCTCGCCGATGGCGACGATGCTACCGAGCGAGCGGGGCGAGACGTTGCCGGTCACGAGATCCCTCAGGAAGCCCAGGATCAGCCCCGTGACCGCCACGGTCTCGCGGTAGCCGTACGCGAGCGCGTCGCCGACCGACGCACGATCGTAGGCGATGTCGCTCACGGGCTCGTAGACGCCGATCTTGCCGACCATGCTGGTCGTACCGTCGGGCTGGGCCACCTCCTCGGCGTCGAGCGTCACCGCGCGGACGAGCTCGCGCCCCTCGCGCACAACGGACAGGTCCACCCGTTGGCCGGGGCGGCTCTCGATGGCGCCCACGAAGTCCCACCAGTTCTGCACGGGCTCGCCGCTCACCGCGGTGATGCGGTCTCCTGCCTCGAGCCCGCCGCGATCGGCGGGCGAGCCCGGATTCACCGCGCCCACGCCCGCCTCGATCCAGGGACGGATGGCGCGGACGAGCGCCCTCCGGTCCGGCTCCTCGAGGGGGACCTCGATCTGCACCGTGCGTGACGGCTCCACGAGCTCGATGGCCAAAGCTCCGGGCGGGCCCTCGTACAGCCGCATCTGCACCTGACCCCAGTGCTCGGCGGGCGCACCGTCCATGCGCACGACGCGGCTGCCGGGCTCGACCGTGGCGAGCGCCTCGGTTCCGGGCGGGAGCGCCTCGGCCATCACCGCGCCGATGCGGGTGGATGCCAGCTGGGGAATGCCCCACTGGAACGCCACGAAGGTGTAGGCCGCGAAGGCGAAGGCCATGTTCATGATCACGCCCGCCGAGATGACGAACGTGCGGGCCCAGATGGGCTTGGCGTCGAAGTCCCGGGGGCTCGGCTCGCGCGCGTGACCGACCTGCCCGCCCTCGATGCGCTCCATGACCTCATCGTCCATCCCGCCCATCTTCACGTACCCGCCCAGCGGGATCGCGCTGAGCACGTACTCGGTCTCGCCCCTGCGGAATCCGGTGACCCGCGGGCCGAGACCGATCGAGAAGCGCTGGACCTCCACGCCGACCGCCTTGGCCGCGGCGAAATGCCCGAGCTCGTGCACGAAAATCAGCACGCCGAGCACCACCACGGTCGCCAGAATCGTCATGAAGTCGTGCTCCTCGTCTCGGCGAGTCGTTCCGCGGCGTCCCGGGCGGCGGCCCTGGCGGCCTCGTCGGCCGAGAGCACGTCGCGGACATCGTGTATCGCGTGGGAGCCCACCCGCTCGATGGCCTCGCACACGACGTCGGCCATCTCGGGGAAGCGAATCCCGCCCTCCAAGAACGCCTCAACCGCGATCTCGTTCCCCGCGTTGTACACCGCCGGCGCGCATCCGCCCCTCCGTCCCGCCTCGGCGCCCAGGCCGAACAGCGGGAAGGCGGCGAGGTCGATCTCCTCGAACGTCAGCGGCGACGAGCGCACCGGATCGTACGTCCGCAGCCGGCGGTCCGGGACCCTGTCGGGGTAGCTCAGCGCGTACAGGATCGGCAGCTCCATGGTCGGGAATCCGAGCTGCGCCAGAACCGAGCCGTCGACGAACTCCACGAACGAGTGGATGATCGACTGTGGGTGGATCACGGCGTCGATCCTGTCATAGTCGATCCCGTAGAGGTGATGCGCCTCGATGACCTCGAGCGCCTTGTTGGCCAGCGTCGCCGAGTCGATCGTGATCTTGGATCCCATCTCCCACGTGGGATGCTTCAGCGCCTCCTGGGGCCGTACGAGCCAGAGGTCGTCCTTGTTCCGCCCCCTGAACGGTCCCCCCGACGCGGTGAGCACGATCCGCTGCACGTCCGCGCTCGTATGGCCCTCCAAGCACTGTAGGATCGCGCTGTGCTCGGAGTCGATGGGCACGATCTCCGCCCGGCCCCGTCTGGCGGCCTCGAGCACCAACGGCCCGGCCGCCACGAGCGACTCCTTGTTGGCGAGCGCGAGGCGGTGACCGGCCCCGAGCGCGCTCAGCGTGGGCTCCAGCCCAGCGGCGCCGACGAGCGCGTTCAGGACGACGTCCGTGTCGGAGTCGGCGGCGAGCTCGACCATCGCCTCCCACCCGGACGACCAGCGCGTCGCGCCGCCGGTCCGGGGAAGCGCCGCGCCAGGGTCACACAGCACCGCGCGCCTGGGCGCGTGGGTCCGCACCTGATCGACCAGCGCGTCCGCGCTGCGGTTCGCCGCGAGCCCCACGACCTCGAAGCGTTCGGGATGGCGTCCGATCACCTCGAGCGCGCTCCGCCCGATGGAGCCGGTCGACCCCAGGATGGTGACGCGGATCATGGTCCCGACGCGAGCGCCAGCGCCGCGTAAGCGCCCGGAAGCGTGAAGATCAGCGCGTCGATGCGGTCAAGCACGCCCCCGTGACCGGGAAACACCGCGCCCGAATCCTTGAGGCCGGCCTCACGCTTGAGAAGTGACTCCGAGAGGTCGCCGAGGATGGCGCCCACGCCGAGCAGCGCCCCGATCCCGGCGGCCGCCGCGGGCCCAGCGAGCGGAACGCCCGGAAGGAACGGGGCGGCGACCACGAACCAGAGCGCCGCCGCCCCCGCCGCACCCGGCACGCCCACCCATACGCCCACCCAGCTCTTGTTGGGGCTGATGGTGGGGGCCAGCTTCTTGCGCCCCCAGGCGCTGCCGGCAAAGTACGCGGCCGCGTCGCCGACCCAGGTGGCGGCGAGCGGGAGCGCGACGACGAGCACGCCCGCCCAGGCCGCGGAGCCGTCGCCCATCCAGCCGTCGCGCACCGGGAGCGCGCGCAGCAGCGGCACGAACGAGAGCGCGAGCCCCGCGTACAGCGCGCCGAACACCGTGATGGCGACCGCCGCCAGCGGGCTGCGCGCCGGTCCCCTGCGGAAGATCGCCACGAGCAGCGCCACAACCGCGAGCCCCCCGATGAGCGTCACCGCGCCGGCCGCGAACCCCCCCCACGTGGACCGCCAGCCGGCGAGCAGAACGAGGCTGGCGGCGACGGCGGCGCCCAACGCGCTCATGGGCTCGATTCCGCGCGCCTCGGCGAGGCGATAACCCTCCAGCGCCCCCAACGCGGCCAGCGCGGCGACCGGCACGGCCAGGAGCCAGCCGCCCGCGTACAGGAGCACGACCACGATCGGAATCCCCACGCCGGCGACGCTCCATCGACGAGCGAGCTCGCTCACGGTGAGGCCTCGCGAGACCGGTTCGCGGCGGTTCCGCTCATGTGGTCTGCACGCGTCCGAAGCGTCGCTCGCGACGCTGGTAGTCGAGGACGGCTTCGAAGAGGTGCTCGCGCCCGAAGTCCGGCCACAGGACCGGCGTGATGTGCAACTCGGTGTAGGCTAGCTGCCAGAGCATGAAGTTGCTGATCCGGTGCTCGCCCGAGGTGCGGATGAGCAGATCGGGGTGGGGGAGCCCACGGGTGAAGAGCGCGTCCTCGACGGCGTGCTCGTCGATCTCGTCGGCCCGTAGCTCACCCCGCCCGATGCGCTCCGCCAACAGCCGCGCGGCGCGCAGAAGCTCCTCCCGCCCACCATACGAGATCATGAGGTTCAGGCGCAGGGACGCTCCGCCGCGTGTACCCCGGACGATGGCGTCTATGGCGCGTCGCGTGGGTGTGTCCACGCGCTCCAGGTCACCGAGCACGTGCACCTCCACCCCCTGACTCTTCAGCTCGGCCTTCTCCTTGCGCGCGTACAGCTGGAGAAGGCCCATGAGCGCCGTCACCTCCTGGACTGGCCGGTTCCAGTTCTCGGTCGAGAACGCGAACAGCGTGAGGATCCCGATGCCAGCCTCGACCGCCCCCTCGATGGTTTCGCGGACGGCCTTCATCCCCTCCCTGTGACCGAGGTGGCGCGGCAGGCCCCGCTCCCGCGCCCAGCGGCCGTTCCCGTCCATGATGATCGCCACGTGTCCGGGCACGTCACCGCCGAGTCGGATGCGGGCGAGCTGGTCTGAGAGCATGGGCATGGAGGGGGAAGCCGGTCCTGGGAGGCCCGAATCCGGACCCCTAGATCGCCATCACCTCTTCCTCTTTCCGCTTGAGGAGCTCGTCGATGCGCTCCGTGTACTCCTGGGTCAGCTTCTCCAGGGCGTCCTCGCGCCGCCTGCCCTCGTCCTCTCCGATCTCGTGCTCGCGCACGAGCTGGTGGATCTCGTCCCGCACGAGTCGGCGCGCGTGCCGTATCGAGATCCGACCCTCCTCCGCCATCTTGTGGAGCACCTTCACGTACTCCCTTCGGCGCTCCTCGTTCAGGGGCGGAACGGGAACGCGGATGACGTTGCCGTCGTTCGCGGGGTTCAGCCCGAGGTCGGCGGTCAGGATGCCGCGCTCGACGTCCGCGACGAGGCTCTTGTCGAACGGCTGCACGACGATGAGGCTCGGCTCGGGAACGTTGATGGTCGCGACCTGATTGAGGGGCATCTTCGAGCCGTATGCGTCGACGCGGACCGTGTCCAGGAGCGCGGGCGTCGCCTTGCCGGTGCGCACCGTGCCGAACTCTCGACGCATCGCATCGAGCGCCGCATCCATCCGCCCTCTGGCGTCCTCAACCGTAGGCATCAGTACCCTCCAAGCCCGTGGATCGCGATCCGGAAGCCCGGGCCCCGCGTTCGGACACGCGCGCTCGGGCGGCCCGGGACCGACTAGGATACAAGGGTTCCCACGCGCTCACCACGGATCGCGTCCGCGACGGCGCCGCGGTCCTGGAGGTTGAGCACGATGATGGGCAACCCGTTCTCCTTGCACAGCGATACCGCGGCGGCATCCATGACCGCGAGCTCCCGCGCGACCACTTCCTGGAATGAGATCGAGGGGATGAACTGCGCCTCGGGGTCCTTGACGGGATCGGCCGTGAAGACGCCCTGCACCTTGGTCGCCTTGATGACCACGTCGGAACCCATCTCGATGGCGCGCAGCACCGCGGCGGTGTCCGTCGAGAAGTAGGGATTGCCGGTTCCACCCGCGAAGAGCACCACCCGCTTCTTCTCCATGTGCCGCAGCGCGCGCCGGCGGATGTACGGCTCCGCCAGCTCCTCCATGCGGATCGCCGTCATGACGCGCGTCTCGACGCCCTTGTGCTCCAGGAGGTCCTGAACGGCCAGGGCGTTGATGATCGTGCCCAGCATCCCCATGTAATCGGCCTGCACGCGGTCCATGCCCTCCTTGGACGCCATCGCGCCCCGGACGATGTTGCCGCCGCCGATGACGACGCCGAGTGAGACGCCCATCTCGGCGATCGAGCGGATCTCGTCGGTGAGCTGGTCGACCACGACGGGCTCGATACCGAAGCCGCGCTCCCCGGCGAGGGCCTCGCCGGAGAGCTTGAGCAGCACGCGCTCGTATCTGAGCCCGTCCTTGCGCGACATCAGAAGGCGCCCCGGCGTGGCGCGCCGAGGGCCGAGACGACGGGTCTCATAGGCGCTCTCCGACCTTGAACCTGGCGAAGCGGGCCACCTCGATCTTCTCGCCGGTCTTGGACGAGACCTCGGTGATGAGCTGCTCGATGGTCTTGTCCGGATCCTTCACGAACGGCTGCGCGAGGAGCGCGCTCTCCTTGAAGAACTTCTGCATGCGGCCCTCGACGATCTTCTCGGCGATGTGCGCGGGCTTGCCCTCCTCTTTGACCTGCTCCAGGTAGATCGCCCGCTCGCGCGCGACGACGTCCTGGTCGACATCGCTCGACGAGACGGCGAGGGGGGCGGCCGACGCGATGTGCATCGCCAGGTCCTTGGCGAGCGCCTTGAAGTCCGCCGTGGCCGCCACGAAGTCGGTCTCGCAGTTCACCTCCACGATGACGGCCGTCTTGCCGTCGAAGTGCACGTAGCTGCCGACCACGCCCTCGTTCGCGGACTGCTCCGACCGCCTGGCCGCCTTCGCGGCACCCCTGGCCCGGAGAAGGTCGATCGCCTTGTCGACGTCGCCACCGGTCTCCGTCAGGGCCTTCTTGCAATCCATCATGCCCGCGCCCGTCAAGTCGCGGAGCCGCTTCACGTCCTTCGCACCGATCGCCGTCGTCTTGCTCATCGTCCCTTTCGCTTTCGCCTTTCCCCCGGCTCGCGCCGGGTCGTGAAAAGAGGCGGCGCGGAGCCGGAGTATCCGGGTCCTCTGCCGCCTCTCGCCGGTTCGGCTCGGCGCACCGCGAGGGCGCGCCGGCTCGACGCCAGGTGACTAAACCTCGGCCTTCTCCGACTCCTCCTCCTCCGCGGCGGTCGGCTCCGCATCGTCGTCGGCCGCGCGGCCGCCCGCGGCGGACGCGCCGGTTCCCGCCTCTCCCGCGTCTCCCGCATCTTCCTCCGCGCCCTCGGCGGCGTCGTCCCTCAGGTGCTGCGCGATCACCTCCGGTTTCGGGCGCCGCTTGCGGCGTGGCCTGCGCCGCTGCGGCCGCTCCTTCTCCGTCGTCTCCCCGGTCTCGGTCGAGTAGGTGGTCGCCTCCAGCTCATCCACGCGACGCCGCTCGTCGTCCGGGACCTCCCTGCGAGCCACCTCTATGGAGTCGGCGATCGACATGGCGATCAGCGTCACGGAGCGGATGGCGTCGTCGTTGCCCGGGACCGGGTAGTCGATCAGGTCGGGGTCCGCGTTGGTGTCCGTGATGGCGATGATCGGAATGCCGAGCTTCGCCGCCTCACGCACCGCAATGACCTCGCGGCGTGCGTCCACGACGAACACGGCGCCGGGCAGCCGACCCATGTCCTTCACGCCGGCGAGGTACTTATCGAGCTTGGCGCGCTCGCGCTCGAGCAGAAGCCGCTCCTTCTTGGTGTAGAACTCGAAGGCGTTCTCCTCCTGCCCGCGCTCGAGCTCCTTGAGCCGGCGGATCTGCTTGCGAATCGTCTGGAAGTTGGTCAGCATGCCGCCGAGCCAGCGCTCCGTGACCCAGAAGGAGCCGCTGCGCTGCGCCTCCTGCTCGACGACCCCCCGGAGCTGCTTCTTCGTGCAGACGAACAGCACGCGGTCGCCGCGCAACACGACCTCGCGCACCGCCTGCTGCGCCACGCGGAGACGATCGAGCGTCTTCCTCAGGTCGATGATGTGGATGCCGTTGCGCTCGGTGAAGATGAACGGCTTCATCTTCGGGTTCCAGCGGCGGGTCTGATGGCCGAAGTGGACCCCGGCCTCAAGGAGCTGATCAAGACGTACTTCAGACATTTGGCTCGTCTTCTGCGTGTGGGGCCGATGTACGCCCCGTCAGGATTTGGATGCGACCACGGTCGCCTCCGTCGTGCTGGTTCGCTTCCACCAGGTCAACGCTTCGAGAACTGGAACCGCTTTCTGGCCTTGGGCCGGCCCGGCTTCTTGCGCTCGACCTGTCGCGCGTCCCGTGTGAGCATGCCCCGTTCGCGGAGCAGCGGGCGCATCTCCTCGTCGTGCTTCACGAGCGCGCGCGAGAGTCCCATGCGGACGGCGTCCGACTGTCCGGTCAGGCCTCCGCCGCGCACCCGTATGGTCACGTCGAAGGATCCCTCCAGCCCGGTGGCCTTGAGCGGCTCCTCGATGCGGATGCGATGCGTGGAGCGCGGAAAGTAGTCGTTGAGCGCACGGCCGTTGACCGACCACTCGCCTCGGCCCGGACGCAGCTGGACCCGCGCGACCGATCGCTTGCGCCGCCCCACGGTTTGAATCTGGCCCTTCACTTCACCCGGCATATCGAGTCGATCCGTATCAGAGTTCCAGGGGCTCGGGCCGCTGGCCCTGATGGGGATGCGCCGCACCGGCGTAAACCTTCAGCTTCTTCCTCATCGAGCGCCCCAGGGCGTTCTTGGGCAGCATGCCCTTCACCGCCAGCTCGACCACCCGCTCGGGGTGGGTCGCGACCATCCTGCGAAACGGGATGTGCCGCTCGCCCCCCATGTACCCGGAGTGCCGGAAGTACGTCTTCTGGTCCGCCTTGTTGCCAGTGAGGCGGACCTTGCCGGCGTTGACGACCACGACGTGATCGCCGGTATCGAGGTGCGGCGTGTACATCGGCTTGTGCTTGCCACGCAGGACGCGGGCGACTTCGGTGGCGAGCCGGCCCAGCGGCTTGTCCTGCGCGTCGACGAGCCACCAGCGGCGCTCTATGTCCTCGGCTTTCGGTGTGTATGTCTTCATGCCGGCAATCGACGGGAGGCGGTCAGAATCAAAGCAGTGAATGATATCCGAGGCCTCGGGACCGTGTCAACGCGGGCGGGCCGCCGGTAGTGGTACAACTACTGGGCCGTCGGGTGCTGGGGCGAGTGACCGATCGCCGCTCTGCGCCGCCGCTTCGCGCGTGCCGTGCCTACCGATACGTCTCCAGGAAGCGTGCGCGCGAGGCGTGGCGCAGGCGAACGAGCGCCTTCTCCTTGATCTGGCGGACCCGCTCGCGCGTGATGCCGAGGATCGACCCGATCTCCTCGAGCGTCATGGGGTCCTGATCGTCCAGCCCGAAGTAGAGGCGGAGGATCTTGGACTCGCGTTCCTTCAGCGTGGAGAGCGCGGTCTCGATGGTCTCCCGGAGGGCCTGCTCGTAGGCCTCGTCCTCGGGGCCGGCCGCATACTGATCGGGAATGTAGTCCAGGAGGCGGTTGTCCTCCCCCGGCGTCATGGGGGCATCCAGCGAAAGGTGGGAGTGCGAGATCGCCAACGTGCGCTCCACCTCCTCCCGGGTGATGTCGAGCTCCTGTGCGATCTCCTCCACGGTGGGCTCGCGGCCCAACTCCTGGAGCAGCGTCGAGCTGCGCCGACCGATGCGGTGCAGGGCCCCTGCCCGGTTCAGCGGCACGCGAACGATCCGGCTCTGCTCGGCCAGCGCCTGGAGGATGGCCTGGCGGATCCACCACACCGCGTAGCTGATGAACTTGATGCCCTTCGTCTCGTCGAACTTGTGGGCCGCCCGAATCAGGCCGAGGTTGCCCTCGTTGATGAGGTCGGAGAGGGGGACCCCCTGGTTCTGGTACTTCTTCGCCACCGATACGACGAACCGCAGGTTGGAGCGCACGAGCTTGTTCAGCGCCTCTTCCTGGCCCTTCCTGATCAGCCTGGCCAGGCGCGCCTCCTCGGCGCGGTCGATGAGGGGATACTGGCTGATCTCCTTCAGGTACTGATCCAGCGAGCCTTCCCGGGAAGAACCGCGTCGGGAGGAGAACGTCATGCTTTGCGCTCAGGGAGTGGAGTCGGAGATCAGCCGAGGCACCGGGCGTCCGGTGGACGTAACCGGCCCGCTTACAATCGGAGCGGAAGGGGAATCGCGCAACCGCTCCCCGCAAGGTGGGTGGAGGCGAGCGCGACCATCGTTCAGCGAATCAACGTGCCGAGGCGTCCCCAGCGGATCTCGCGGAGCCATGCCGGGCGGCTCGACGCCGAGGGCTCGAACGAGTAGTAGACCAACCACGGGCGGCCTCTGATCTGGTCCCGGGAAACGAAGCCCCAGTAGCGCGAATCCTCACTATTGTCGCGGTTGTCACCGAGCACGAAGTAGCGGTCGGAGGGCACGACTATGGGGCCCCAGTTGTCACGCGTGGGCTGATATCGTCGCGGCGTATCCGCGATGAGGTGGTTCGATTGCCACCCCATATCGGGGTGGACCGCGTCGCCCCTCCGGTCGACGTACCGCGCGTAGGGCTCGTAGACCGGCATGCCATTGAGGTAGAGGCGCTTGTCTCGCATCTCCAGCGTGTCGTACGGAATGCCGACCACCCGCTTCACGTAGTTCTTGTCGAGCTCGTGCGGCGGGTGGAAGACGATCACGTCGCCCCGATCCGGCTCGGCGAAGGGCGCGAAGTGCAGGTCGGTGAATGGTACGCGCGCACCGTAGACCGCCTTGTTCACCAGAAGGAAGTCACCGACCAGGAGGGTACCTTCCATGGACGAGGTGGGGATCTTGAAGGCCTCGACCACCGAGGTTCGGACGAAGAGGAAGAGGACGAGGGCCACGAGGATCGACTTGAGCCAGTCGTAGAGGCCGTCCCTGAGGCGTGTCGGCGCACCCCGCGCTCGGCGTCCGAGCATATGCCTCCCCATCCTGGAGTTCCGTTCGGCTTGGCGCCCACGACGTTCCGATCGACGGCCGGTTCGGCCGCGCCGTTGCGGAACGCCTCACGTCCGCCGCCCGGCCCCCCGGCGAGCCCCGTCACATACACGGGGTTCCGGGACGGCGTTCCGGCAGGGACGCTTTCGACCATCCTACATCCACAGTAGCTTCGGCGCGTCCTCGACACCATCGGAGCGTTGGATGAGCATCCTCCTCCTGGGCGGGCCGGGCTCGCGCGGGAACCCTCTACCGTGGTTGGCGGTCGTGCTCGCGACGTTCGGGCTGGTCGCGCTCCTGCGCGATCATCCGCCCGGCGGCGTGTCGGAGAGCTCCCTCGCCTGCGACCCGGCCGACGGCGCCGCGTGCGACGGCGTGCGGGTCGACGACTCCGGCGGCACGGACCTGTCCGGATCGGGCGCCGCCCGCAGCGGGGCTGGTGGTCCCGTGCTCCGCGCGGCCGAGGCGTGCGTGGGCGTGGGCTACCTGTGCGCCGACCTCTCGGACGCGGACCGCATCCGGCTTCAACGATGGACGGGCGTGAACGGCACGCTGGTGGTCCACGTGCCGCTACCGGAGTTCGAGGAGCCCGAGTACGCACGCCAGCTCAGGAGCGCCGCAGCGACCGGCATCCGCGCCTGGGACGGTCATCCGTTCCGCATCTCCATCGACGAGCGAGGCACGCGCGATCCGCGGTTCTCCGTCGAGTGGCGGCGCGTCCTGGGGGGATCGAGGCTCGGCATGGCGCGCACGCAGTGGACCCCCGGGGAGGGACGCGGCGTACTCGCCCTCGAGCTCGCGACGCGCAACCCGTTCGACCCGGACGCGCTCCTCGACGCGACGCAGGTCCGCCTGACGGCGGCGCACGAGATGGGGCACGTGCTGGGACTCCCGCACAGCGA